>Ga0115012_10000677_pt1 | contig 19472 bp, 28 predicted proteins | sample TroAtlMetagenome_FD_88706 | JGI IMG/M metagenome (GOLD analysis project Ga0115012, IMG submission 88706) | Marine eukaryotic phytoplankton communities from Atlantic Ocean - Tropical Atlantic ANT10 Metagenome | ecosystem: Environmental > Aquatic > Marine > Oceanic | place: Tropical Atlantic...
ATTTATATTGAATAGTATTAGTGACATCAGGTACTTGTAATGCTTCTCTAAATTTACCAGCTGTTACTTTTTCAACATCTTTTATTAACTCTGCACCCTTAAAATATTTCCAATCTAACATTAACCTATGGCTTGTTTGTGGATCACACATTCTACAAGCTAAGTTACATTTATTAGATAGAGTAAAATCTATTACATCTAAATTACCTTTAGGTGGTGTATCATCATTATGAACATAGAAAGGCTCTATACCTCTATCTTCCATATTCCAACATGTCTTACAATATTCATGTTTTTTATAATCTTCTAAATTTTTACGTAATATATCAAATTGATTAGACTTAAATAATTCGGGAGGGGTTAGATTATGTGCATTATGGAATCTCATTGGATCAGGCCAATCAGGTCTCGACATATTGCAACAGGGATGCGACCATTTTAATTTATCGCCGTTCCAATCTTTTAATGTAATTTGTTTGAAGGGATAACTACACTGCATTCCAGCCAAGTTCTTTCAAAGGAGTAGAATCTGCGCAAGTATTCTCTGACTCTCCTACAACATCTTTAAATGGTAAAGCATCTACATCTACGTTATCAGGAGCATGTCTTTTTGCAAAATCATATACTGATATAGGCATACCTTTTCCTATATCATACACTGCATGTCTCTTTAACTTTAGTACATCAAAATTTTTCATCATGTAATGTATACCGCTGCATACTTCGTCTACATGACTCCAATCTCTTGTATGATTGGTTAAGTATTTTATTTTACCTTCTTGTAATTGTCTGTAAAACATATCAGGACGAGAACGCTTACCAAACACAGTAAAGAATCTCATACCTACTGCATTAGTAGGAGCCATATGTTCACATGCTACTTTAGTCATAGCATATGGACTCTTTACATCATATACTGATGAACTAGATGCATATAATATTTTAGAGTTTCTATAACTATTGAATATACGAGAAGTACCCTTTATATTAACGTCACTATAATCTTTTAACTGATCCGGATCCCAACTATTCCTAACACCTGCTCTTGCAGCTAGATGTATTACATACTTAGAGTCAATAAAGGGTGCTGGATCTTTAGTTATGTCGCAGTGAAGATGAGGGACTTCCCTGTCTTCCCAGCCTAAGCCTGAACAATCATCGATGCCCTTTACATCATAGCCTTCATCCATTAAGTAGTCATATAAATGATGACCTATAAATCCTTTTACACCGGTTATTAAAACTGATGCCCCACCCTCACCCGATAGTAACCTATCTCGCTCAATACCAGTATTAAGCTCATCAGTCATATCCATTCTCTCAATGTTTGTTCTAAAGCTTTCCAATAATCAGGTGCTCTTTTTTCGAATACCAAAGGCTCCTCATTTTCGACTGCCATAACTATAACAATCCTATTTATCGGAATACCTGTACGTTCTTCAAACATTATTGAATAAGCTGTTGCCTGTAAGAAATAATCTTCACACCACTCTTCTTTTTTTATCTTATTAGATGTCTTCCAATCTAAGATAGCTTTTTCGCCTTTCCAATCTGCTATACAGTCACATCTACCTGCTACTCCTAAATGCTTAGACCATAAAGGAACTTCAATACCTGCAATGTTATCTATATTCTCATCTATAATTGGTTTAATACTATTGAATAGAGATTTAACATTAGGAAATGCTTTCTTAAAATAATCTTCTTCATTAGCAATATAATTTTCAACAACAGTATGCATACCAGTACCTCTACGAGTAGCTTTAGTTGTTATCTTATTTGCTTCTTCAGCACCAATTCTTTCTCTCCACTCTTTGAAAAACTTGGCTTTTTTTCTACTTAGAATAGTAGTTATGGAAGGTAGGTTACCATCTGGAGTAACATATTTTCTTTCACCGTTTTCGTTTTTAGTAACTAACTCTTCAAACTCGAGTTCTATATGATTAAACATGATAACATTCTAGAAAGTGGACATTGTACTACCGGGGTAGTTCCTTTTCATTTGTTTTAGATGGTCAGTAAAAGCTTCATCAGGTTTTTTCTTATGACCCGGAGATGCTACATTGTCATAACAAAACATAGGTACTGCAGGTTTCATCTGCAGATGACCTTTACCACATTCAGGGCAAACAGTACCTACTGGTTCATTTCTTTTTGATATAGTACGAAATTCTTCTACTTCGAATTCGCACTCATCACATGTGTAATCGTAAGTCGGCATTAAACTCTCCTAATTTCAGTTAAATAATTATCATGATACTTTAAGTCTGTTAATTACCTTTTGTTTCCATTCGTTGTCGCTTCTGCTCCACAATCTTATCTCGTCTCTTGTTCTCCCACAACCTACGCAGAATTCTTTTGAATCTTTTACTCGTTTTACTAATTTGCATACTTTCTTACAAGGTGATTTAACGTCCAAGAATAACCTTTAATGTCTGACTATTTGATCCACAACTCTTACCAACACCACCCCAATTTGCATTACCTATTAAAGGTCTAATTGTATATCCAATTTGATTGGAATTAATACAAGAACAATCAGTTCTAGATTTATCAAATGCACTTATCTCATTACCCCAACCACACTTACCAAAAGTCCAATACAAACCATTACAATATACACCAGTAAAAGTATACGATAAATTATCAAAATTATCAACTATAGAATTGACAATAGTAGAATCATCACATGTGGTTGTATTATCACTATTACCTATAGTTATGTTATCCCATTGATAGTTAGAAGCATTATCCCAAAAAGCTTTATAAGTATTTTCTTGAGTTTGTGTAGGTCTTGTACTTCTTGTAAAATTATCAGACCAAGATAATATATATGTTTCTTCTACTGTCTCAACAATTTCTGTTTCATTATCCGTTGTATCTTCTTCGACAGGATAATCAGGGTTGACATCAACAGGAATAGTAACAGTGCGGGTTGGAGCGCTATTAAATAAGACTTTAAAAGGTTTAGAAACTCCGGACTCATAATATATCTCTGGTTGTTCAAATGTATAATTTTTATATTTTACTTCTAAATTTACTTCAACAGGTACCATTACAGTACCTGTTAAATTTTCATCTAATATCGCTTTATCATAAATGTACTTCTCTTGAAAGCTTCTAACATCTATTTCGTGCTTTGCAACTAATACAGGTCTCCTGCCTGCTCTATACTCTCTTACATCTTCTTTATGATTATATTCTAATTTTACTTGTAAATCTTCTTCTTCACTACCGAGACAACCTATAAAAAGTGCTAAGCCACATACCAATAGTATTTTCTTCATCTGTAAAATATGTGAGTATCAATCTTTACCGTTTTTGTTTTATATTTTGCCCATCTAGGATCTGGTATGTAATCGGCATGGTAATATATTGCTCCATCTGAAATATCTCTTAGATCTTCTACGTTATCATAAAAGTATTGTGCAATATCTTGTACTTTAGCCCAGGTAGGTCCGGGATAAGGTGAATCATGCTTACCATCACAGTACCAACTAAACTGACACATATCGCGTTTAGGATGTCCTGATGGATGATGCTTTCCTTGATACACTACTTCGCAGTATGAACTAGGAAAGTACTTATTTGTTACTCTATTATGAGTGACATGAGCAACTGCTAGTTTACCAGCTGTTGACTCTACTGCAGCTTCAAAGTAAATATTATGAGACAAGCATTCAATTTCTTTTTCTCTATCTACTAATTTGAAACCGTTAAAATGATAATTTTTCTTTACAGCCAGGGGCACTGAATTTTCTAAGTGCTGCTTCAAATTATTTTCTGGCTTGAAAGTTGTAACATTAGCTTCTACGTCTTGTATCTTAATTTCTAATGGTAAAAGGCATAATGCTATAGCTATAAAAGCTATGTATTTAAACATAAAAATGCTCCGAAATGTTTATCACAACTCCATGTTATAAACAAAAAGGTACTATTTTGATTTTTTATTATCTTGCATCGGTGGAATGAGATGAGGAAATGTTTCAGCAACAAGTCGGTAGGTTAACCCACGGATTCCGAGATCTTTCTTTGTCATGCTGATAAGGATCTCCGCTTCCTTAGGCGTAACACTTTCCAACATTGCGATAAACATAGTTTCTCTTTTTATAGGGTTAATATTCTTACCCGAACAGAAATCTTGTCCGCCTGGTCCGTCGACAAAATACCTCAACTTTCTAATTTGCCCGTACATCATAGTACTCATCGGATCGTCCGCTTGGGCTTGATAAGGAGGTGCGCCTTCAGGCAATAAAAACTTTACATCTGGATGAAAGGTATACCATAGTAGGTTTTCCAAATGATGATTTTGGTTCTGTTTGAGTAATTCTCCTCTTTCTTTTTGTGACTTTGCACCGTCAATTTGAGTCAACAATTCTAATAGCGACATAATCAAAACTCCTGTATGGAATTAGTTAATTCTTTAAGCCTATGCTTAATGAAGTAATTCAACATTCTATCACGGCCAGTATATTGTTCACTCTCGTACCGTGTTTTTATATTTATCTGAATTGATTCTGGGATATACGCAAGATCAATGAGAGTTTCATTTCTTTTATAGTTACGCAATACTTCGCCTTCAAACAATTCTCCCGGGTTTCCATTAATCCAAGATTCTAATTTCTTCTTAGATAATGGTTTTTGACGTAATCCTTCTACTAATACATCATCTCTCGATAAGATATTAGGTACACCATCACTCCTATCACCCTTAAGAATAAGAGCTCTAAGCTGGTGTTCAGGTTTGGATTCCTTTAGAAACTTCTTAGTTAAAGGCGACCATTGATGAATATTTTTATATTTTTGCAACTGTATAAAGTCTTTATCAGAAGAAACAATAAGAATAGGTTCAGAGTTATAATTTTTACAGATAACACCTATAATATCATCAGCTTCACAGCCATCTAAAGTAACCACCCTGTAAGGTAAGTTTTCTTCAATCTCTATTCTAATATTCTCAATAACGTCAAATAAAGATTTCCAATCAATATTCTGTTTATTCTCTTCTCTGGCTTTTTTACGATTAGCCTTATAGAGAGGAAAGAATTCACGTCTCCAATTATTCCTACTATCGCAACAAAATACCATATCATTGCCAAATTTTTCACAAAAACGATTTCGTATCATTTTGATATTATTTAATACCATATGACGTACCATTTCGTTTTCTTTACCAGGCTCAAATTGCTTCTGAAACATCATAAAGTTAGCAATTATCATCTGGTTATAATCAACGAGTATCATTTTTTCTTTTTCTTTTTTTTGTTTTTATTCATTCTGTAATAAGTCATCTTTACAGGTTTTTTGCTTTCTTTTCTTACAGTTTCAACATTATCACACTCTTCAATAAGGTTATCATAAAACTTAATTAAGCGATTCTTAATAACACCACTTAAATGACTATAAGCTTCTTTGAATTCAGGATCTCCGTCCTTAGCTAATCTAACTTCCTCAGATTGATTAATCAATTCAACTTTAAGATGCTTTGCTACAGGTTTACTAACATTATTTTGCTTAACGAAAGTCTTAAAGTTAAATTTTTCCTTGAACTTAGATTCGATTTGAGCCTCTACTACATCTTCAACATCATAAGCTAGTTTCTTAGCTAGCTCTTTCATTCTCTGCTGAATATTAGGTTTAGGTTTATCTGGTTGATTCTCTTCTTGTAATTCTTTTCTGCTTTTTGCTATTCGTTCAATTACTTTAAGCTTATCAATAAAGAGATTTTCTAATTTAAGAGGGCAATCTTCAAGACCTCTAGATTTCATTCTTGCAATATAACCTACATGATGACCTACTTCAGGTATATCAATAGGTTTTATTTTTCTAGGGTTATTAGTCTTTACTTTATTCTTTTTGTAATATTCAATTACAAATTGCATAGATTCTTTAAAATCATAGAATCTATAATACCATCTAAATGCTTCATACATTTTTTGCTCTATCGCACTGTCTTCTAAGCCTATCCAATCTTTAGGATCAGGTTCATCACCCATATGCTTAGCTTCAAGGGATCTTTTTTGAAATGCCATTAACTTGCCTCTGGTGGATCGTCTTGTGTTTCTTTTACTATTTTATCGAATACTTCGAAGGCTACAGGTTCCCATAACTCTTCTTCTCCAAAATTAAATACTAAAATTTTACCGTCATGAGCTTGAGCCATAACTAATTGCTCACCTCCAAACAGACTAGGTATGCTATGTGATATAACATGGACCCACAAAGGTAGATCTTTGTTTTTATAGAAATTATCTATCTGTAAGGGGTAATGAGTTTCTGCTGTAGCTTTTTTTAGGTCTTTTTCTTTTTTATACTCTTGTAAGTCTATTACTTTCATATCTAATTTTTATTTCGCACATTACATAATGAAGAACTATCGACATTATGCCTTCGCATGTTTCCATATGGTTACAATTTATATGTATACAATTATGGAGTTTCGACTTAACAGTACCACCATCATAACCTATAATACCAAAAGTATTGATCCCGTTATCCTTAGCATAGTCAACGGCTTTTACGATATTCGGAGAGTTACCACTACCACTTATAACTAATAAATTATCACCAACATTTCCATGAACTACTAACTGATTTACAAAGATGTCATCATAAGTAGAATCGTTAGATGTAGCAGTAATGAAACCGATATCGTTACAAAGAGATATAGCCCTAATCCTAGGTTTTGAAAGTCCATTTTCAATGACTCCCTTTGATAAATCTTGAGCAAAATGGTTAGCGTTTAATGCACTACCTCCATTGCCCGCGATGAAATAGTTTTCCTGATCCTCAAAAGCATACCAAATACCTTCAATCATATCATCTATACTTTTTTCATCAATAATAGATAATAGATTATGTACGTTTGAGACGTGTTTGTTCCAATTATTTTTCATTATTAAATATGATTCTTGATCCTTGGTTATCAAATTTTACTCTAAAAGTATCTAAATCATGATAACATGAAACAATACCTTTAGGGTTTTCAGTAATAAAAAGCAGGTATCCGCCACCTCCAGCACCACAAATTTTATATCCTATAACGTCATGTGCACATCTTTGTACAAGACCTAGTATATTATCATTTATAATGTTTTTAGCCAATTCTTGCTTTACTCTCATACTATTAAGAACCGTAAACCCAAAATCTAAAAAATTTTTAGCAGTAAGATGTTTAAGACCTTCATCTACATATTCTGCTATTCTATCATATTTTTGCACCTTCCGTTGAGTATTCTTTCTCTGATCTGTAAGTATATCAGAAGACTTTCTATGTATTCCAGTATTAACTAATACGAGCATTCGCTCTAGTTCTTCATCTACCTCCAACGGCTTTACCTCCACCTTATCTTTTTTCCTAAAGGAAATAAGGTTAAACCCCCCGTGACAAACAGCAAATTGATCTTGCTTACCGATTGGTTTATTTAATGTTTCCATTTCAATACGACATGCTAGATTAGCTATATCGTTATGATTGAGATCTGCCTTAACTAAAGTACTTACAGCATGAATCAATCCGACAAGTATACTTGATGAAGAAGCTAATCCAGAACCCTCAGAAGGTATATCTGCTAACGTAGTAATCTCTAAACCAAAGTCAATATTAAAATGCTTTAATACTTCTCGGATATATTCGTGCTGTATTTCATCAATGCTGTTACAAATTTCTTTCTTAGAATAATTACATACCCATTGCTTACGAAAAAGCTTATTTACAACTACGTAAGTATACTTGTCAATAGCTGTACTAATTACTCTTCCCGGTTTACCTGCATTCTCGTAATATTCAGGTAAATCAGTACCTCCTCCTAGGAAGCTAATTCTTAATGGTGTCTGACAAACTAACAATTCTTTCCTTCAACTCAGAGGAGCTATAATGATGCTTTCGTTTACAATAATGTATATGAATTTTGCGTTCAATACATATATTATACCCTGTTATTGTGTCAATTGCAAGCTTATATTCCTCTCCTAAAAAGCGAAAATCGAGAGGTAAAGTAAGCAACATATCTTTCACTTCTTCTTCAGAACTATAAGGTATTATTTCATCTACATATTTACAACCTTTTAGTTGAACATATCTTTCGTATACAGATTGTGCGAGATCTTCCTTATGTGCTGGATTAGTATGTAATCCAGCTATCAGATAATTACATTTCTCTTTACATTCTTCTAACATTGTAATATGACCTGCATGTAAAAGATCAAAGCAGGAAAAGACTATACCTTTAATCAATTAAGTTACTCCATACTTTAAGTTTTTCTCTTTTAGCTAATATACCTTTATTAGTCTCATCATGATCTAACAAACCAAACTTATACATTAAATCCATCATGCATCTAACATCAGCCATTTCTTTTTGTAGCTCAATGCGATTATTATCTGAAATAAATCCCATTGAATCTCTACTTCTTAAAATCTTACTGCACGCTTGAATCAGTTCCCCGCACTCCTCCATCGTTATCACCATCAACTGCGTCAGCTGATCCATCTTCTCCTTCGTCGGGTGTGAGTTCATCTTCAATCTCCATTAGTTCAAACATTTCAATCCATTTAGGAGCTCTATACTCCCAACTGTAATAAGTATCAGCATGCTTCTTTGCATGATCGATAGTAAATTGTGTTTCTTCATCCCAATAATTATCCATTAACTTATCTAACTCATCAGCAAATTTGAAGCAGTGTTCAATTTCATCCCTTACATAAGGATACATAAATGCATGATCAGAGCAAGTCTCAGGAAGTGCTCCTAAATTATTAGTTAGCATTGCAGTTCTGGATGACATTGCTTCCATAGCAGTTCTACAAGAAGTTTCTTCCCAAACGCAAGGATATGCCCAGATATGCATATCTTTCCATTCTTCTCTAAGAGGTCTACCTATAACTGAAGGATGCAAAGTAATATTTTCATTCTCTTCACAATGATCAAATAGTTCCTTGTAAGGCTCATCATTTTGTTTCCATCCATATACACTATAAGATGAATAAACATGCAAATGCCAATCATTTCTTTCTAATTGATTTAAAGCATTACATAAAACATGTAAGCCTCTTTGAGGAGTAGAACAATATATTAAATTTAGTTTATCATCTTTTGGTTTCTCGTAATGATCATGAGGAAAGATGGCTGTCTTCATTACTTCACATTTTTCAGTAGGTATATCATAAGCAGAAACAAAAGTCATCATTTGCCAATGACTACTAAAAACAAGTTTATCAAATTTTTCGTGACCTTCTTTAGTAGATAAAATTTTATGGCAAGGATCTTGTGCTAAATCATGAAACCACCATAATCTAGGAAGAAAAGTATCTACATCGTCATCATATAATCTTGATATGACCCATCGCCAGTCATTTTTAAATTTATCTGGAAGATGTGACCATAATTCCAAAGTGGTTAGTTCAGTCCCACCAAAAGATCTTTTAGCAAGATTACCTTCTCTTCTTTGTGGAATAGTATCATCTTTATAAATGTCTAAATTCATGTCGTTACCGTAAATGTTGTTGGAACGTTTAAAATATGATTTATTAGTTCTTTATGGAACTCTACATTAGCTTCTCTACATTCTTCTAATGCACCTTTATATTGTCTTTGCTCTCTATCTAATGCATTAAGCCAATCAGGGGCCGGGCAGAAAAGAGGCCTATGCTTTAATCCATAAAATTTAGAAGACCAAGGAAAAGCAACCACTACTTTTCCTAATAATGTTGCCCAATAAGCTCCGTGATATGAATTAGTACATATGACATCTGCACTACCTAAAAATTCTATTACTTCTTCAAAGGTCTGATTATTGTCATTCCACATATGAGGATAGTCCCAAGTTTGTTTAGGCATCATATGTATTAAACCCATAGGTAACTGTTTATGTGTAAAGAAAGCTACATCGTGCTTTACTTCATATTCTTTATCAAGTGCTTCATGCATACAACTTGCACAGGGTACCCATCTTGCCGAAGGAATAGCAGTATATAAATTAGGATAGTGATCTCTAATTCCTAATAAGTCAAACTTCCTTATGTAGAAAGGATAAGATATGTCCATAGGTGGCATAAACTGAGTTTGCTCATCCATACTAATATAGATATGCTCACCTAATCCCCATGCATATAATCTTTTATTTTCATTCTTTAAATTAGTTATTACATGACCCATAGGCCTCATTTGACCTATAAGTCCGCCACCACCAAATATAACATTATAATGTTGAGGCATAAATTCAAAATCCATTTGCCATATATCTGCTGTTTCTCCTGGCAAATGAAAATACTTAGCAGGTGAGCTATACCAATCACCTACGTTATCCTCGTCTTTCCTAAATATATTAGTAAACTTTAAATCAGTAGGGTACATATGGACGAATTAAATGATTTTGGTTTTAGTACGGTTAGTGAAACTCAATTCACTGCACAAGCTAAAGAACCGGAAACTAAAGCTATTGAAGCTGCAGTCGAAACGGCTAAAGCTGGACAAATAAAAGAAGTTGAAGCAACAGTAAATAAAATATTCAATCTGCTTGATTATCATTATGAAGATATTGATAAGCATAAAGACAAACTCAATAAAGAATACGAACGGCAGATGAAAGAAGTAGAAGATCTTATAATACCCCTGCTAAACAATTTAGCAAAGTCTTCTACTAATGAATACATATACTGGCCAAATAGGCGAGAGATTTTAGAAAAGCATATTGAAAAGATTACTGAACATACACGTGATGTAAATATTTTCACTGAGTAACTCCGTATTTGCATAGGAAGTAAGCATCAACAATATCACTAGCTGGGTTACCTGTTTCTTGCACTAACTCAAAAGTATCTGGTTCTGTCTTCCAAGCTTCTAACATTGCTTCTTTTCGGGCATTTCCTTTTCCTGTAGCAAACTTTTTTAGTACAGTAGGGGGAAGTGTCTCATAGCGAAAACCGTTCTCTTTAAGTTTAGCTTTTAGAATGCCGACGTTTTCTGCTATATGGAATACTCTGCCTGTTGAACCGAATGAATAGTCTTCTATAACTATTTTTTCTACTCTTCCGTTAAACCATCTCAAAGCTTCTATAGACCAATCAGCAAGAAACATATACTTATCTAGATCTTTTAAATCTTTTGGCAACTTGTAACAATTTACATTTTCCAAGGAGGACCACCTACTCCTCCACTTATCCAAAGCAAAAAAATTAAAAGTACAATTGCCGGGATGAAAATTTCCATTATCTTTATATACGCAAATACATGGCGAAGATGTTGAATAATCAATTCCTGCACATATCAATTAGAATCCTAACTGTTGCAACTCCTTTATACTCTGTTCTGAGGAAGTATGTAGGATTGCAATCCCACCTTTAGCTTTAAATTCAGCTACGTTTTTAGTATTATCGTCAATTAACAAGTTTGGTTGCAAATTCTCTTCCACAGCAAAGAACTGCTTCTCACTTCTGAAACAAACATGAATATAAGAAGGATAGATCTTATAGTGGTTAAAGCACCAAGCATATTTCTGTTTCCGGGCGCCGTCAAATTTGCCTTTTTTAGGAATAGCAGTAAGCACGTGAACATCAAATAAGCCTCTTACATACTCTACTAACGTATCGGCGTCTGGTAATTTATTTAGGTCGTGAAAAAAGTTAGGGTCTAGAAGATCCCAGCGATCATTCCATTCTTTTTTACTTCCAAATTGGCTAATAATAGGGGAGTCAAAATCGGCGAGAACGCCATCCATATCAAGAAAAACTTTCATAACTAATCATAGATAAATTTAGTATCAGGATACTTTGATTTAAATTGCTCGTCAAGAATATCTTCCAACCAAATCTTTCCCGACCCGGCGGAAGAATTCTCGATCGATTTCCAGACCAACGAAAGTGTCTGATCGTCCAATGATTCAGTATACGTTTTGACAATTTTTACGCAATCGTCTACATATTTTTCGAAGTCTGTTTTCATATTACCCTTATATTATATGATATTTTTTTGTAAAAATCAAGTTAAATCTACAACCTCACAGCCTCCAGGAGCAGCACACGCAGCCGTTTGCGCACCCGCCGTAAAGTCTTCTTTCTCATAATCACCTAAAGAGCTCCAATCTACATTCTTAGGCATAGTTTCTAATAATGCTTCATATTCCTCTTTATTACAATCTTGATAAGGTGCCTGCTTGTAAGTATGCTCACTAAAAGGTAAGAAGGATATACCACTAATATTATCGAAGTTATTCCATACCCAATTACCTACACCCATCCATTCATTTTCTTTGACAGAAATAGTAACAGATGGTTTATGCTCACACCAAGCATCTTGATAAATCTTCCACAATTCTAACTGCTCAATAGCATCCATATCAGTTCTACAAACAGCACCATCTGGACTTTTTTGAGGGAAAGAAAATACAGTAGTATGTTCAGGTTTGGTTACATCTGGCTCATTAGGAAAACCTTGAGCTTTCATAAAACGACACAAAGGATCTTTATTGTCTGCTCGCACTGTTCTAACATAGTAAGGATTATGACGGGCATGAATACCGCTAGCGCTATCAACCAACTGAGAAACAGTACCCGAAGGTTTAACACACGTAATGGATGCCGATCTAGGTATACCAATTTTTTCGGCCCACTCTTTGTTCGTTCTAACTGCTTCTTTACGGAGTTCTTCAAGGAGTTTACTCGTTTTGTCTTTTCCCTTTTTACCATTTGTAAGAACATTATCCATAATCCCCGTAAGACTGACGCCCAATAACCTCTCTTCATCGCAGTTATTTTTCCACTCCTTTGTTATATATTTGAAGTTGGTAAGAGTAGATTGGAATGTTCCAAGGATAGTCGCAAGTCTAACTTTCTTTTTGAGAGATTCGCTAGTGTCCCTTCCTCGGACAACGACTTCTGAAAGGTTGCAAAACTCACGGGACCGTAAAATGATTTCACTGCACGGATTAGTGCCAAAGTCTTCTCGTGGGTCTCGTCTTCGAATATATCCTCCATTTCCATCTTCTTCTCTTTCGTTTAGTTTAACGACTTGATTTTTGGCCGACAAACTGTTATAGATTCCTCGTTCCCCAGATTTACTATCGTAGAGACTGAGCCATTCTCGCATGAAAGTACCAATGTCTGGCTTTTCGTTATAGTTAGCCGAATTATTTGCGAGGGCTCGCTGTACGTTAGCTTCCCACCATTGCCCTGACTTGGCAAATCGCATTTTATTGTCGTTGAGGTCTGACAAGCTGATAAGAGCAGACCTACGCACCCCACCAACAACAACGACTTCAGCAGTTTTGCAAATGATGTCATGACATTCAATTGACTCGAGCTTTCTTCCTGCAGCATTTTTGAAAATATCCGTTACAAAGTTAAATAAATCTACTAGAGGTTCCGGACCGGATGCTCTGCCGCCGAAAGTCTTTAAAGGCATCCCTGCAGGTCGTACTCTACTGACATCCCAGTTAGGTATAAGACCTTGATATAATAGAGCTACTAATTCCTTGTATGCTCTACACCATCCTAACTTACTATCTGCTACTACAACGACAGTTTCGGTAGGATAAAATTCTTCTGCCACTACTGGCATTTGTTTTACGTATTCTTCTTCTACGGAAAACCCAACTCCTGTACCGTTCATCAATACGTACATTACTTCATCGAACGTTCTAGGACTATCACATTTGATATATGAGCAATTATATCCTGCTACATTCTCTTTCTTTAATGGTACACCAGCCGTCATTAAACATCTCATAGACGGCATCACATCTAACTTTAGGACTGCTTCCTCAAGCTCTTTTCTGTCTTCATCTGTAAAATCGAAATTACATTTTTCAACCAAGTCTTCTTTAAAAAAATCAAAATAACGTGAAACAGTTTCTGCCCATGTTTCTCTTCTCTCTTCATCATATTTCCATCTTGCATATCTTGATAGATGGATAAAAGATTGGTATTCTGTAGGTAACATCATTCTTCTTCCCCTTTTAATTTGAGCTTATCTAAAAATTCAGTTGACTCGCGCTCCGATAAACCGTACTTACTCATTACCCAACTACCATTTAAGTTATCTCTAATTATATTCATTTCTTTTTGCGAGAACGAAACCGCGTTGAAAATGTAATCTTCAAATGCTTCACAACAAAGGGGAAATTTCGGTTTTACCATGGCGTACATGGCGTTTGCATAATCACGAACTTCTTTCTGTGCGTGGCCGTCCATTCTCAGTTTACTAAAATTGAAAAAATTGTGTAAATCAATTTTCCAAATAACTTCTGTATAATTACCAACTGGTAGTACTGAGCGTGCTAATTCTCGAGCTAAATCAAGATTTAGTAAATTTGAGTAGGCCCAGGTTGCATTGTCATATTGGCGATTAAATTCAAATTTAACTTCGCCCTTATTAACAATGTCCTCTCCTCTACCCTGATTGTTTTGCTTGCTTTGCTTTTGAATATCATCATCATGAGGTACGTAAAACTCATTACTCATAATAGAGTATCTTCCTGAATACTCATTTAAGTTCGCCGTCCTATGCCGAACTATTTGTCTCATTATGAATATAGGTAACTTAATATGAAACTTAACTTCACACATCTCAAATGGCGATGTGTGCTTATGCCTCATTAAATACCTAATGAGATTTCGTGTTTGACTTGTCTTCCGGGTGCCTTCACCGTAGCTAATTCTAGCCGCGTTTTCTACTTCTACATCATCACCCATCACGTCAAGTAATTTTACGAATCCATAATCATGAACCTTCACTTCTTCTATCATATTCTTTTCCATTGATTTAATTTTACCCTTGCAGGTAAGCCGCGGAAGGTGTTGGTATTTATAGTATCAACTATGTCTAAAATATCCATACCATCTAACACCATATCATTAATATCTTTAACTTTTACTTTATCAGGCCATATACAGAGACCGAAACCTCTCTTAATAACCTTTTCCATTTTTGCTACAATCTCTTTATTTCTTCTTTCATTGTCATATACAAAGACAATATCACGACCATAGAAATCAGTTATATCATCTAAGTCACTACCGGCCATAGCGAGAGCGTTAGGTAGAAACATACTATCAATAGGTCCTTCTACCATATAGGTTCTTTGACTAGGATCGTTTCTATCTAAGCCAAATATCTTATTAGCGTTCTTATCTATCTTAACAGTAAAATATCTTAAAGAAGAATCTTTTATACTTCTTCCTTGAGCTGCAATTAGTTTTCTATCTTTATTAAAGAAAGGAATTATTATTCTAGGATCACTAGGTTTTAATCTTGCAGCTAATTCAACATCATATTTACTTACCCAACTCTTAAAACAATCTGCAAAAAATAAATCTGCATAACGAACTTTAGGAATTTTTCTTACATCACAAAATTTAACAGCTGGATGATCTTCATTTAATTCAGTTAGTTTAGGTACTCCAACTTTTTTAAATTTAGGTTGCCTGAATATAGGTACTGTTTCTTCTTTATCAGGATGAGTATCTTCTCCTTGCTCTTCTCTATACTTTTCAAAAGCATACTGCTTAGCTAATGTAGGGTCAATTTTATCTATTAATATTTTTAGCGGACCACCAGCACCACAGTTATGACACTTATAAATTAATTTTTGCTTTTTATTGAAAAGATAGCCTCTAGCTTTGTATCTATTTTTTTGAGAGTCACCACAAAGCGGGCATCGGAAGTTATAAAGGTCTCTGGATTTTCTAGTGAATCTTTGTAAGCGGGAGGATAATAAATTAGTATACTTATGATCTATGTATAGACTCATAGTTTAGTTTTCATTAGTTGTTCGATCTAAAGATTATATTATAGTATAAATTTCACAAAAGTTCCAGATAAAAAAAGGGAACCTTTTGGATTCCCTTTTTTTGCCGAGGATGTTCTTTAGGCGAACATTCTAACAATCTTAACGATTTCTACTCCTGCATTTAACGCTTCTTCAACTTGTACTTCCACGTCATCTGCTAGATCTTCTAAACCGAATTCATCCTTAGCAAATTGTACTAATTCATCGAATTCGGCATCGTCTAAGTCTTGTAGTTCGACTAAAACGTCTTCAATATTTTCTATAGCTGGCCCCAACTTTTTTAAAGGCTCAATAAAGTCCATTGCATCTGACCAACCAATGTCACCATCTTCCATAGCGGAAGCTGTTGCTTTTCCAAGTGAAAGTACAAAAGCTAAAACGTCTTTTGTCTCTTGTATTCCTGCCATTATTACCTTTCTATAAAATATTTTGAGATGGAAATACTCTTAAATGCTCTTTAATTCCAGATCTAGCTAAGATCTGCATTGGATCACCTTTTTTCTTTTTCTTTCTAACAGGTGAATCATCTCCTGCCTCAGCACTTCCAGCTATAGCTCCTCCGGCCATTGAATTAGCGGGGGCATCTTCTATAACTTCATCTTCAGGCTCATAATTAGCTGCCAATGTAGTTAAAGTTGGTACTATTGCTGAAAGATACATTTGTATTTTAAGTGGATCCAAACCCATAGACTTAGCAGTAGCAACCATATGCTTTGCTTTTTTAGCATTTATATTCTTATGAAGATCCATAACTTTGTTTATTATATCTTCATCTATAGCTTCTTCAGTAAGAAAAGTGCTATCAGGGTCATTCATATCCAACTGCCATTCACAACACATATCTTCATAGAGAATCATGAATTCTTGTTCTAATACTTCTTCTTTAAGAAGGCTAAGATTCTTTTCTTCTCTTAATAGAAGTAAAGCAGCTGCATATGATGCAATTCTAGATTTACCTCCTGGCACCTTACCTAACAACTTCTTTAAATTGAAAATAAGAGTATCCATCATTGTATAGGCATCTTTTTGTTCCTGGTTTTCAAAGTCTCTTTTCTTTATGAGAACTTTACCATTCTTATCAACTATGCCTAATTGATACGCTTTAGTTTTTTCAAAAGGAGTTGTAAGACGCTTTAAAAAAGAAAATAGGAAGTATAAATCTGAACCTTGTGTTAATATTGATTTTAATCCTATAGGCATCTTAATTGCTTTACTACATGTTGATCTAGTTGAATATCGCTATCTCTAATATCTTTACCTCTGATACCTTTAACCCTATTGGGCATTCTTTTAAGATAAATTAAAAATGGTTTTAATACAGCCCAACTATTTTCATCTATCTTATAAAATAATATTCTAGTACCAGATTCATTATCGAATAGATTATATATCATAATCAAGTGATTGAGAATTAATCTTTCTTTCAACTCACCAAATGCTAAGTAATGATTTAAATGTCGCTTAAGGTATTTAAATCTTTTCATATCATCATTATATTCGTCAGTACTTATACACTGAGGATTATCATAATGTTGCATACAATAAAGATCTATATTACCCTCATTGATATCTTCAAACTCTAACATTACTATCCAATAAACTCAGGCTCCTTAGCGTCCTTCGTTTCTTCAAGTTGGGTATCAAAACCCAAATCATCTTTTTCATCCACACTTTCTTCATTACTTACTTCATTATTATCAGGAGAATTAAACATGTTCAAATAGTGCTGACTTACTTGTATAGCACCATTAAGAGAGGACAGTGTAGCTCGAAGTTGTTTAGCTTCGTTCTCCACTGCCTTCAATCTCTCTTGAACTTGCTTAGTATCTTTTTCTAAAAAACCCATTTGTGTTTCAATGTCTTCGCGTTTCAACATATTATACCATTATATATTAAGGTTAATTAAGCAATACCATCCCAGAGTAAAACGTACTTAGTTACACCAGATACGTTACATTTAATAGCACCGTTAGCAGGACTTGTAGCACCACTAGTTGTATTTGCACCAGTAGTAAAGAAAGGACCTACATTAGCACCAGCTGCAGCACCATAACCACCTACAGGCGCACAATCAAGAGCAAATGCTACGTTTTGTGATGCACCACCTGGCTTAACATCAAGACAAATAAATGCTGTTGGTGAAGCAGAAGGTGTAGCTGCACTATTTGCATGCTCTGCAACAATACAATACGACTTACCACCAAGAGTAGCTGTATCTGAATTGTCAAAAGTATTAAGGTCAATAACGTGTTTACTTGCAGCACATACTTGCATACCACTACCATGTCCAAAAGCAACGTTGGCATCATGAATCTTAGCTGTATGAGTAGCAGCAATCATAGTTCCAACGTTAGCTTGAGTTACGCCAGTTGCTTTAGCATCAATGGTAATATCTGATGTAATAACTTCGTTGAAAATATTAGTAGAGGAAGCAGCAATATTAGCTGTATGCAATGTCTTATGCACAATTTCTCTAGTAGCTACTGCTGTGCCGGTAATTGTATGAGTAACATTACCTAAGAATGATTTAACTGTTAACTTTTTGTTAACGGGTGATCCTGAAGGATCGTCAATAATATGTAAAAGGTCTTCACTAGCAGCTTCTGATGCTGCAGTTAAAGCCGTTATCTTCTTATCAGCCATTTCTTATCTCCTTGCTGGCTTTTAGGTGGGACTCACCACCAGTTATAATCATGCTGAGGATCGCTCAACTTGCGAAGGGTCTTCCTCAGACATCCGAATATTTATCCTATTAAATTTAATCTTTGTAATTCTGTTATTACAGTGGCAACAGTTGCACCAGTAAATGATGTAGAATTAATAGATTTAGGTGTACCTCCGAAAAAACCAATCTTATTACCTGAGGCTCCTATTTGAGTATCGCCTACTATTCTTATTGCTGTAGTATTAGCGGAAATATACATATCAGACTCTGTGCCATCTTCTACTGCTATATCTATCCCTGATTCTAATTGTAAATTTCCTGTTTCAGAAAAATGACTAGTAAAACTTCCATTATCAGGTACAGCATCATCAACTAAAAGGCTTCCCTGGAAGTCTATTCTGGATTCCATTATTCCAACTACTTGCCATTTATCACCTGCTTTATGACCTGAACTACTTGCAAAAGTAACACTTAACCCATTGGCTAAGGTCTGTGCAGCAGTAGTAATTTGAACACCAGCACCTGCTGATCCTGTTGCTGTATTTCCGTCTTTATACCATTTAAAAGCATCATTAGCTGTAGAATTAGCAGTAGTAAGTATTTCTAAATGCCATACTGCATTTTCTGCTATATCTAGACTACCAACCGTTATAGTAGCATCATCTAATTCACCTTTTAATATTTCAGGTTGTAATACAGTCGGTTTATTACGTAGATTTAAATCTCTTGAAACATTAGTATCTGCTCTAGATTGTATTTTATTAGCAACACTTCTTGTAGTAGTATCTGTTGAAAGTGCTGATAATAAAGTATCTACTCTTATCTTTTTATTTACGGGATTACCTGTAGGATCATCTACTATGATTAATAGATCTTCTGCAGTAGGAGTGTCATGGGTATTTAACCCTGGTATTTTTTTATCTGCCATTAATTTTCTTCCAATCCAGGAACTTCAATCTCTTTAGATTCAGCTGTTTCTAGTAATGCATTTAGTGCCTGTATAGGACCGTCAAAACTATGA
>Ga0115012_10000679_pt1 | contig 19470 bp, 20 predicted proteins | sample TroAtlMetagenome_FD_88706 | JGI IMG/M metagenome (GOLD analysis project Ga0115012, IMG submission 88706) | Marine eukaryotic phytoplankton communities from Atlantic Ocean - Tropical Atlantic ANT10 Metagenome | ecosystem: Environmental > Aquatic > Marine > Oceanic | place: Tropical Atlantic...
AGAAGCTGACGTACCATAGAAATACGGTCATTCAACGGCGTATGACGCCACTGCACTTCTACCGCTTTCGCTTTATCCATCATTACGTGCGCACGCTCGGCAATCTTTTCATCACCGACAAGCGCTGCATCAGTACCATCTACATCATCAATGTGCGATGGCTTAGGTGTGGCACGTTCCATCATTAAACGAGGCAGATAGTTAGGACCACCCGCTTTTGGACCTGTACCAGACAATCCACGTCCACCGAAAGGCTGAACGCCAACAATAGCGCCAATCATGTTGCGGTTAATGTATACGTTACCCGCGCGGCTCTTGGCTGCTAGTTCGTTAGCACGCTCTTCAATACGCGAGTGAATGCCCATAGTTAGGCCGTAACCTGTACCATTGATTTGCTCTAGCACACTATCAAGGTCTTTCGACTTAAAGCGAACAATATGTACCACAGGGCCGAACACTTCTTTTTCAAGCACATCAATGTTCTTGATTTCATATAAGGTCGGCGCAAAGAAAGTACCGTTTTCAAAGCCTGCTGGCATTTCATTGCGATAAAGCAGCTTAGCTTTATCTTCCATATACTCTTGGTGATCGGTCAGGCTCTTAAGCGCCTTCTCATCAATAACAGGGCCTACATCGGTAGCAAGCTGCGTTGGGTCACCAACGGTAAGCTCTTTCATGGCGCCGGTTAGCATTTCGATAAGGTCATCAGCAATTTCATCTTGTACGAACAATACGCGAAGCGCTGAACAGCGCTGACCGGCACTTTGGAAACCAGAGTGGATCACGTCATCAACTACCTGCTCTGGCAGTGCAGTTGAATCAACAATCATACAGTTTTGACCGCCCGTCTCTGCAATCAATGGCACCTGTTCGCCACCACGTTCTGCAAGCACTTGGGAAATTAACGTACCGGTTTGCGTTGAACCTGTGAACATTACCGCTTTAATGCGCTCGTCTGGTAGAAGGGTTTCGCCCACTTCTTTACCAGGCGACACAATAAGTTTCAGTGCGTCTTCTGGCAGGCCTACCGAGTGCATAATATCTACCGCACGCTGCGCAATAATGCTGGTTTGTTCAGCAGGCTTAGAAATAACAGTGTTACCTGTTACAAGTGCCGCTGCCACTTGGCCTAAGAAGATGGCTAGTGGGAAGTTCCACGGGCTAATACAAAGCACAACACCACGAGGAAGTAAGCGTTGATCTTCAGCAAGCTCTTCTGCACGCGCCGCGTAGTAGCGACAGAAATCAACGGCTTCACGCACTTCATCAATACTGTCTTGCGCTACTTTACCGGCTTCACGCATACAGATAGCGATAAGTTCTGCCATGTGGCGCTCAAGCGCATCTGCTGTTCGATTAAGTATTTCAGCGCGCTCGCTTACATCGCGTTTAGACCATGCTTCAAACCCAGCTTCGGCTTCATCTAATGCTTTGCGCATATCATCAGGCGTAGCGTAATGGTGATAACCTACCACGTCGTTGTGGTTAGTTGGGCTAAGTACCGCTGTCGCACCTTCTGGCACTTCACCGGTCACTTTGTAGTAATCCTGCCAGCGTTCAAGTTCATGTTTAAGCGCCGTTACCGCATTGGTGTCGGTAAGGTCTAGACCACGGGAGTTATCGCGCTCTGGCGCATACAGCCCACGTGGGGTTTTGATTAACTTGTTATAACGTACTTTCAGGCGTTGTGTTTTCTCTACCGGATCTTCAAGCAAAGACTCAACCGGTTTTTCATCGTCAACGATGGCGTTTACAAACGACGAGTTCGCGCCGTTTTCAAGAAGACGACGTACAAGGTAGGCCAATAAGTCTTCGTGTTCACCTACAGGTGCATAAACACGGCACTGAATTTTATCCTGTGTTACCACCTGATCGTAAAGGGTATCGCCCATACCGTGCAGACACTGGAACTCAAAACCTTCTTTGTCGTCACCAGCAAGCTCAACAATAACAGACGCTGTGTAGGCATTGTGAGTCGCAAACTGCGGGTAAATGGTGTCGCGATACTCAAGTAGACGGTTCGCACAGGCATGGTATGACACATCTGTTGACGACTTACGGGTAAATACAGGGAACTCTTCAAGGCCCGCTTGTTGAGTAAGCTTAATCTCAGTATCCCAATAGGCACCTTTAACCAAACGCACCATTAGCGGACGACCTACCTCTAGGGTAAGTTCACGTAAGTGCTCTATAACGTGGATTGCGCGTTTTTGGTAGGCCTGTACGGCCAAGCCAAAGCCTGTCCAACCGTTCAGGTCTTCATCGCGAAATACAGCTTCAATAATATCTAGAGAAAGCTCTAGACGGTCAGCTTCTTCCGCATCTACGGTTAAACCGATATCGTATTCTTTCGCCATCATACACAGCGCTTTCAAGCGCGGCGGAATGTCTGCCATGGCGCGTTCGCGGTGAGAAAATTCAAAGCGTGGGTGAATAGCAGAAAGCTTTACCGAGATCCCCGGTGAACGCTTAGGACCGCGTCCGTTAGCCGCTTTACCGATTACTTTTATTGCTTTTACGTATGCATCGTAGTAACGCTCAGCGTCGCGCATAGTGCGTGCGCCTTCGCCTAGCATGTCGTAAGAATATACGTACCCTTTGGTTTCTTTCTCTTTGGCGCGATCTACCGCATCTTCAATGGTTTCGCCCATAACGAACTGACGACCCATAACGCGCATCGCAATGTTCATGGCGCGGCGAATAACAGGTTCACCTAAGCGGCCAAGGGTTTGTTTTAACAAACCAAACTGTTCTTTCTTGCGCTTGTCGGCATAGTTCACCATGTTGCCCGTAAACAACAAGCCCCACGCCGATGCGTTAACAAATAACGACTCTGAATTCCCCAAGTGAGGTGTCCACTGTCCCTGAGACAGTTTGTCACGAATAAGCTCATCTTGAGTGGCTTTGTCTGGAACACGCAGCAAGGCTTCAGCCAAGCACATCAATACCACACCTTCTGCTGTAGATAGCGAGTATTCATTTAATAATGCGTCAACACCACCGTGCCCTTCTTGCTCTCGGCGAATTTGAAGCACCATCTTTCGTGCGCGTTCCCATGCACGGCTTCGTGCACGTGGGTTTACCTCGGCAATGGGAAGGATTTGATCCACAGCCACCGACTCACTAATGCGATAGTAGTCTCTTATACGCTGGCGTAGGGGTGAAGTTGTATGAAGTGTGTCGTTAATGAGCATTGCAACCCTTTCATAGAAATAGCTGTAACAAAAAGCGTTCCCGCCGTGTAAGACTGCTCACGGTTACATGGAAGCGGCTAAAAAACAAGCAAAGTCGAAACCCTGCGTTGACCTGTCGTTCTTCTTTTAACTTTATACTTTTGGATGAAGATCACGACAGTGCCAAATTTGCGCGGATGGTAGCACACAAAATCGCCCTGCCAAGCCCCTACCAGCAAAGTTTTTTTGATTCTCTGTCAAGCTACGTATTCAGTGCGTTAGATGACATTTCACACGCAGCTCAACAAGCCCTGTTTTCACTTTTCATCAAAAGAAATAACGGTCACTCCAGGTTGTGAATATTTGTCCATTTCAGTCAACGCTTTAGGCGCTTCTTGAAGTGAAATTATCTTTCCAATCAGGGCTTGGGGATTCAGCTTTTTTGTGGCGATCATGCCAAACATGGCCTCGTAACGATACGCCTGCATACCGTGACTACCTATTACTTCAAGCTCATGTGCAACGACCGCATCCATGGGAATAGGAGGCGTCGATTGCTCAGCTAACAGCAGACCAACTTGAACATGTTTACCACGCTTTCTCAGGCTGTTTACTGAATTTACACAGGTAATAGGATTTCCTAGGGCGTCAATTGACACGTGCGCACCGCCTAAGGAAACGCGCTTGATTGTCGCAGACACATCCTTTTCATTCTTAGCATTAATCACTACATCAGCGCCTAACTTTTTCGCCAATGCCAATGCTTCATCTGATATATCAACAGCAATAACGTTTGCGCCAATACTCGATGCAATCATCACAGCAGATAGCCCAACGCCACCACAGCCGTGAACAGCGACCCATTGCCCAGCGCTCACCTTACCTTGGTCAACCACTGCGCGAAATGATGTAGCAAAACGGCAACCCAAGCTAGCCGCAGTCACGTAGTCTATTTCTTCAGGGAGATGAACCAGATTAACGTCTCCAAAATCGATTTCTACATATTCTGCAAACGAGCCCCAGTGAGTAAAGCCCGGCTGTGTTTGGTTACCACACACCTGGTGATTACCCGAAGAGCATTCTGAACATCTTCCACACGCACTAATAAAAGGAACCGTAACTTTATCGCCCGCTTTGAATCGCTTTACATCGCTTCCAACGGACTCGACAACACCAGCAAATTCATGACCCGGTACATGAGGTAAGTTTATTCCATCATCATGTCCCATCCAGCCATGCCAATCGCTGCGGCACACGCCTGTGGCTTTTACCCGTATCACTACCCCGTGAGATTTTGGCATGGGCTTCTTTACGTCCTGAATATTTAATTTTCCACCAAACGATTCAAATACCACAGCTTTCATGATTACAGCCCTCCAAAATAAGACTAATAAGTGTTCACACCATTGTGACTAAGTCTAAAAGAGTGCTCGCGAAATAACCTTGCTTTCTATTTAGCTTAAATAGCCCAAATTGAAAGAAGCTTTTAATTGATATTTAATTGAGGAAAGAATCCATCAAATAGGACATAAAGAAGAGCATGGATAATGTTGATAAGAAAATTTTAGCCTTACTTCAAAAGGACGGAAAATTGTCGAACGCCAAGCTGGCTGAAAAGCTCAATATGAGTGAAACACCCTGCTGGAGACGCGTAAGACGATTAGAGAGCGAAGGATACATTGAGAGTTACCAAGCGAACCTGAACAAACGAAAGCTAGGGTATGGCGTGCTGGCGTTTGTACAGCTCACTTACACAGCCCATGACACAAAAACAACGAGTGACTTTATTGATATTATTCAACGCTGCGACAACGTTTTAAGCTGCCACAACATCACAGGTGGCGCTGATTTCTTACTACAAGTGGTGGCCAGAGACTTGGATGATTACGGCCACTTTGTAGATACAGTACTGCGAAAACTCCCCGGCATATCAGATATATCATCAAGTATTTCCCTTAAAGAGCTTAAATCAACAGTTCGACTGCCTTTAGATTGCTGAATAAACACCACAAAAAGTGCCATACTTAAATTTTGGTACATTTGTCTAATTTAACTCTGGAGTAATAAGTAGAAGTATAAAAACCGTCTACACTTTAAAAAAACAAAAATACAAATAGATAGGTATTTGCCGATGTGGTTAAGAAAATTCAGTTTAATTCAACGTTTGGGCATTATCGTTGCCCTAATTACGCTGTTATTTGTACTTCTTACTGCCGTTGTTTTAAACAGGCACTACGAAGCATTAAAGCAAAAGTCTTATGATGAAAATCAGCACCTGGTCGAGGTGGTTCATACCATGCTCAGTAGCTTCGCGGCGCGCGCCGACGTAGACGAGGCAACCGCTAAGCAACAGGCGTTAGAGGCCGTCAAAGCGCTACGATACGACGGCAGCAACTACTTTTGGATCCAAGACCAAACGCCATCTATGGTTATGCACCCCATCAAGCCCGCCCTTGACGGTCAAGATTTACGAACCTTTAAAGACGGGAACGGCAAAGCCTTCTTTATAGAAATGGCGCAAAAAGTGAAATCGAAAGGTGAAGGTTTTGTCGATTATGTATGGCCGCTTCCCGGTGAAGAGTCACCTACCGACAAAATTTCCTACGTTAAAGAGTTCAAGCCGTGGGGATGGACAGTGGGCTCTGGTATCTACCTTACCAATCTTGAAAAAGAATTTGCTCATCTTCGCAATGTGATTGCGGTGTTTTGTCTGGTTAGCATAGTGCTAGTTGTGGTGCTTGTTTATGTGATTGGCGGCAGCATAGTGAAACCGGTTCAAGAAGTAAGTGAGCGAATGAAGGATATCTCACAAGGAGAAGGTGATCTTACCCGCTCGTTGCCTGAAACTGGCCAAGATGAAGTAACGCGTTTGGCACGCTACTTTAATGAATATACCGAAAAAATGCGCCATTCTCTGTTGGGGATCCGTGAGAATATTAATTCACTGACCCAGCAAGCAGAACTTGTAGAAACATCAAGTAAAAATAGTAACGCTCAGGCACAGACGCAAAATGAAAATATGCTTCAAGTTGCCGCTGCCATGGAAGAGATGACAACGCAGATAAATGAGGTTAGCAATAACGCAGATTCTGCAGAAAAGAGTACCAGCAGCGCGCGGGGTAACGTGCAAAACGGCGCCTCGGTTGTGGATAGTACCGTAAACGATATACGCTCTCTTACCTCTGATATTGAAAGCGTAAGTAGCGCTGTTACCGAACTTGCTGCGCAGACTGAAAGCATTGGTGCAGTGCTTGATGTAATTCGCGGCATTGCCGAACAAACTAACTTACTGGCGCTTAACGCTGCTATAGAAGCAGCGCGAGCTGGCGAGCAAGGACGAGGTTTCGCCGTCGTAGCTGATGAAGTGCGTACACTGGCAAGTCGAACCGGACAAAGTACCGATGAAATCCAAGCGATGATAGAAAAGCTGCAAAGTAATGCCAAAAGCGCAGTAGATGCAGTAAAAGTAAGCCAGTCAGCGTCAACCAAAACGGTAGACAACGCTATACAGGCGAATCAAAATCTGCAAGAAGCTGATCGCTTAATGACTGAAATTGCAGATATGAGTAGTGAAATAGCGCGGGCTACCGAGCAGCAAGCGGAAGCCGCTACCGAAGCGAATATGCGCATCAATGCGCTTTCGGGTGCTGCTGATAGTAGCTTGAGAACGGCAGATGAATTAGCAGCTGCGAGCCAGGCGTTACGCGCAAGCTGTATAGCAATAATGGACATTGCGAACCGCTTTAAGCTTTAAAGCATTTTACATTTCAACGAGCCTGCTGCGCTTTGCTGCAAAGCATTGAGAAGCAGGCTCACTTTACTGCTGCTACCACTCCATAGCTCACGGCAATTTTCTTTTAAAAAAAGTAAACTTTGCCGAATTTTGCTTCTCTTACGTCAAGTTGTTTAAAAGCTCACATGGTTTAATCAATACACCTACCTTCTGCGTATGGAAGAAAAGACCTGAGTGCATTACACTCAGAGGCACCATAAGTGGCGGTTAATCGATTACTTTTTATTGAGCGATATACTAGCCACCAAAGTAGTGACTTATGCGCAATAAAAGCCAGACGCGCAAAAAATCAAGGAGTTGAATATGAGCAGTGGTTCAAAGGGTAAGCCTATTTTATTATGGGTTGTCGGTTTTTTCGTGTTGCTATTTTTGGTGTATTTCCTGTTCGCCAATACCATCATCAAATCTATTCTTGAGTCCAAGCTGGGCGAATCCAATGGAGCAGAAGTGAATATCGACGAGTTCGACCACTCTCTTTTTCCAACAACTGTTACGCTGAAAGGTATTGCACTCACCAACCCCACAAAGCCTACTCACAACCAAGTTTTTGTAGGCGAAGCTCATGCAGACGTTGAGCTAAAGCCACTGTTAGATGATCAAGTTATCTTAAACAATCTTGATTTACTGAAAGTGCAGTTCGATACACAGCGCGAGTCTGAAGGTGAAGTGTATCGCGTTCCAGAACGTTCACTGTCATTTGACGAAATTAAAGCAAAAGCCAAAGAAGCCGTGCCTACGGTTGACGAACTTCTCGCCCGCAATCCACTAAAAACCACTGCTGCCATTGAAAATGCAAAGTCTGCCTACGAAACCTATGGAAAAGGTTTGAAAGACGACTATGAATCTTTACCTGATAAGTCGCGCATTGAGTACTACAAAACGCAGGTAGCCCAGCTTAAAGAAACGAACTACAAAGACCCTCAAGCCTTGGTACAGGCAAAGTCTTCTTTTGATAAGTTGAAAGAAGAAATGCAGGCAGACCGCGCGCTTATTAGCAATTTCACGGAAAAAGCGAGCGATGCCAAACAAGCCCTTAGTGAAAGTGTTGAAGCACTTAAGAAAGCGCCACAAGAAGATTACGCGTTGCTGAAAGGGGTAATTGCAGGTGACCAAGCGGCACTTTCTCAAGTCACTTACTTTGTGTTTGGCGACAAAGCGGCGGAATACACTGAGTACCTTATGGCAGCAATGCAAATTGTTATGCCGCTCATTCAAGGTGAAGAAAAAAGTGAAGCACCGACTGAAGTGCCGTCGATTTTGGTGAAAGAAGCCAATGTATCAGTGCTTTGGCAAAATGAATCTATCACCAGCAAATGGAACAACATTACAAACGTTCACGAAGTATTCGGTAACCCCACCACCTTTACTATTGAAGCAGCGGGCGAGTTACTAAAGTCGTTTACTTCCAGCGGTGAATTCTGGATTGACGGCGACGGTGTTGATGCCAGCCAAGTCTGGCAGCTAGCCGGCGTAAATATGTCTAACATTTCATTTAGCGGTAATGAAACACTAAATGCGGTGCTTAAATCAGCGCTGATGAAAACCAATGGATCGATGAAAGTCACTGATAACATGCTTACCGGTACGGGCGAAGTTGACCTTCAGCAGCTCGTTATGGAAGCAACTGGCACCAGTGATATCACCAGTGCTATTGCGCAGGCACTGCAAACGTTAACCAGCCTAAACATGACGATGCTGCTAGACGGCACGCTTTCAGACCCTGGCTTTAACATTAAGTCTGATCTGGATAATAAGCTGGCTAAAGCGGCGCTTTCACAGCTTACTGCCAGCCAAAAAGACAAGCTGGATGAATTAAACAACAAACTCAACAGCATGATAAGTAACGAACAATCATTGCTATCAGGCGAGCTTGTTGACGTAAACAGTATGCTTAGTGCAGCCCAAGGCGACAGTGCCGCCCTTCAGGAGCTGCTTCAAGCTCAACTTAACAACGTTGTTGAGCAGCAAAAAAGTAAGCTGTTTGATAAATTGAAAGGAAAATTGGGCCAAGGTGAATAATGCGCCTTTGACTCGACGCTGCTTCGCGGCATAATAAGACACAGCAGAGGCGAAGAGCCTCTGCTTTTTTTCCGCTTAACCACATTGTCAGGTGAATCTGTGTTGCAAGGTAAATGGCTTCCCATTGTATTGATAGTACTGCTTGGTCTATTGCAATACAGGCTATGGTTTGGAAAAAATAGTATTCCCGATTACTTCAACCGAAAACAAGAAGTTCACTCTCAAGCCCTTCAAAATGCCAACCTCGCTCAGCGCAATGCCCTACTTAAAGCTGATATTAGCGATTTAAAAATTGGTCTAGAAGCCATTGAAGAAAGAGCTCGAAATGAACTCGGTCTGATTAAAAAGGGAGAAACCTTCTACCGTATTTTGCCCGCAGATTCTAAGTGAAGAAAATGACATCGCCCCGCGTTGTTGCGGTTATCCCCGCAGCCGGAGTTGGCAGCCGAATGCAGGCTGACCGCCCAAAGCAATACCTCACCTTAAATGGTAAAACCATTCTTGAACACACGATTGACGCGCTGCTACAGCATCCGTTAATCGACGACGTGATCGTAGCGATAAGCCCAGGTGACGCGTATTTTGATCAATATCGGTTACGTGAAAAACCCATTCGCGTTGTAGATGGCGGAAAGGAACGCGCTGATAGTGTATTGAACGGGCTTATGTCACTTGGCGAGAACGATTGGGCACTGGTTCACGATGCCGCGAGGCCTTGTATAGAAGAAAGCGATATTTCCGCGCTGCTCGAATTAATGAACAGTGATGACGTTTCTGGCGGTATTCTAGCTACCCCTGTTCGTGACACCATGAAGCGGGTCAAACCTTCAACAAATGTTATTTCTCACACTGAAGACCGAGACGGTCTTTGGCACGCTTTAACGCCGCAACTTTTTCCAGCAACATTGCTAAAACGCGCGCTTCAAAATGGTTTATCACAGGGCGCGAATATCACAGACGAAGCCTCTGCCATGGAGCTTGAAGGCTACAAAGTTTCCATGGTAAGCGGAAGTCCGGCAAATATAAAAATAACGCATCCGGCCGATCTTCCTTTGGCAGAATTTTATCTTAAGCAAAAATTAAGCGCGCAAGGCCAGAACGCTCAAAACTACAGAGCTCAAAGCCACAGCGCAAAAAATCAAAAGGCACAATCATAATGCGAATTGGACACGGATTTGATGTACACAAGTTTGGCGGTGAAGGCCCCATCACAATAGGTGGCGTCAGTATCGACTATGAGCAAGGACTGTTAGCTCACTCAGATGGCGATGTATTACTACACGCACTGTGTGATGCAATGCTAGGTGCAGCAGCACTCGGTGATATTGGCAAGCACTTCCCTGACACAGACGACGCATACGCGGGTGCAGACAGCCGCGTGCTGCTGCGTCACGTTGTCAATGTAGTAAGGGAGAAAGGTTACCGCTTAAGTAATGCAGATATGACCATTGTGGCGCAAGCACCTAAGATGGCGCCGCATATTACTGCTATGCGTGAGATTATTGCCCAAGACTGCAACGTATCGCTTGACGACATCAACGTAAAAGCAACGACCACTGAAAAGCTTGGCTATACAGGCCGTAAAGAAGGCATTGCCTCTCACGCCGTTGTTCTACTGGAAAAATTATGAAGCCTTTACACACTGACCACTGGCAGTACTATTTCGCAAAACCTGTATCCACCGGTATTTTTAAATTCCAAGCCGACGATTTTCAAGTTGTCGAGGATTTGGGTTATACCCCTTGTGGTGAAGGCGAGCACCAGTTTGTATTTATTGAAAAAACCAACACCAATACCGCGTTTGTCGCTGAGCAGCTAGCCCGTTTCGTTAACCTTCCATTACGCCAAATTACCTATGCTGGTCGCAAAGACAAATACGCGGTAACGCAACAGTGGTTTGGTATTCACGCGCCGGGTAAGCCTGACTTCGACTTCAGCAACTTTGAACTGGAAGGCGTTAAAGTGCTTAAGCAAATGCGTCACAATAAAAAGTTGCGAACGGGTCAGCTTAAAGGCAATCACTTTACGATTACCTTGCGCCAGGTACTGCATCCTGAGGCCATTGAAGAGCGTCTTCAAGAAATTGAAAAGCACGGTGTGCCAAACTATTACGGCGAACAACGCTTTGGCGTAATGCGCTTAAATGACATGGGTGAAGTGCAGCGCGGTGGAAACCTAGTAATGGCCGAGCGGATGGTAAACGGTGAAACCATCAGACACCGCAACAAACGTTCCATGGCACTTTCTGCACTGCGCAGCTGGCTATTCAATGAAATGCTTTCTGCACGCTTAGAAAAAGACATGTTCGACAAGGTCACTCACGGCGACGCGCTGGTGCTTTCAGGTTCTAACAGCTTTTTCATCAACGAAGGTTCCGACGGCTCTGAGCAGCAGCAAGACGCACAACGTCGTTTTAATGCCAAAGACGTATGCCCTTCAGCACCGCTGTGGGGTAAAGGAGCACTTGTTACGCAAGCTGACACACTAGCGCTTGAGCAATCTGTTGCAGAGCAAAATAGTGAAGTTATCGACTTTTTAAGCCAGTGCGGGTTCGAACAAGAGCGTCGTGCGATAAAAATTTGGCCTTCACAGCTTGAATGGCAGAGTAAGGGTGATACATTTACTATCTCGTTTGCGCTTCCAAGTGGCTGCTTTGCAACCTCAGTCCTTAGAGAGTGCGTGGAAACCTTGTCCCCAATTAACAGGGTGTAAAGAGTATTGAGAAAGCGTGGCGCGCAACAGACTAAACCTCGCGTGGCTGTGGATAAGAATAAAGGAAAGTACGCAACATCATGAGAGCTTCTAGAAAAGGAGACGCGTTAGCACAACTGCTTTATAACGAGGGAATACGTTCGCAAGCAGTATTGAACGCCATTGCTGGTACGCCGCGGGAAAGCTTTTTACCCGACGCGCTGAAACATAAGGCCTATCAAAATACGGCATTGCCAATAGGTCAAGGCCAAACCATTTCGCAGCCTTATATTGTTGCGAAAATGACAGAGTTGCTGCTAGATAGCCCTAATAAACCCGAGAAAGTGTTAGAAATAGGCACGGGTTCAGGTTATCAGACCGCTATACTCGCGCAGCTTTTTGCCAAAGTATTCAGTGTTGAACGTATTAAATCATTGCAGTTCCAAGCGAAACGTCGAATGAATCAGCTCGACCTTCACAATATTGCAATGAAACACGGCGATGGTTGGAAAGGTTGGGCATCCAAGGGCCCTTACGATGCCATTATTGTCACCGCCGCCGCTGCAAGTCTTCCACAGGATCTGTGCGATCAGCTTAAAGAAGGCGGGCGGTTGATTATTCCCGTAGGTAACGAGCAACAATCGTTACTGTGTATTGATAGGATTGAAGGTGAACTAAAAACATCGACCATTGAATCGGTCCGATTTGTTCCCCTTGTAGCAGGAGAGCTAATGTGAAGCTTTTTGAGCCATGTTATGACATGGCGTTACGCTGGGCGAGACATCGTCACGCAACCAAATATTTGGGCGGGTTAAGCTTCTCAGAGTCGGTTTTCTTCCCTATTCCACCTGATGTTATGCTTGCGCCAATGGCACTGTCCCAGCCTGCTAGAGCATGGCAGTTCGCTTTTATTACGACCATCGCGTCGATTTTGGGCGGTATAGCTGGCTATTGGCTTGGTTACTTTGCTTTCGATGCTTGGCTGGCTCCGCTTATCGAGAGCTGGGGGTATACCCACAAAATAGACACGGCAATGCAGTGGTTTAAAGACTACGGCGTATGGGTAGTTTTTCTTGCTGGTTTCTCACCTATCCCTTATAAAATTTTCACTGTGAGTGCTGGCTTCTTGCAAATGGCCTTCTTGCCATTTGTACTGGCATCAGCTGTTGGTCGAGGCGCACGCTTCTTTTTGGTCGCAGCACTCATGCGCTGGGGGGGCGCAGCCATGGAGCAAAAGCTAAGGCAGTATGTAGAAGTGCTTGGATGGGGAGTAGTCATCCTCGCAATATTCGCTTATTTACTATTGCGATGACATGCGTAGGCCCCACCTTCACATAGGAATTTTGTTATATATTTGTGTACTCATCGGGGGCTGTGCAGGAAGAAGTGCACCCGCTCCCGTGGTTTTATTAAATAGCCAAGTTTCAGATGGAAGCGAAGAATACACAAAAAAAACCTATAAAGTTCAACGGGGAGACACCCTCTATGCGGTGGCATGGTACACGGGAAATGACTATCGCGACTTAGCAAAATACAACCAATTATCAGCTCCTTACACCATTTTCCCTGGTCAATTTTTAAACGTCACACCACCTTCGAATGTGGCTACAGCCCCCGTTATACCTAAGTCCAAGACCAATCAGTCAACAGCTCCGACCACATCAAATGTAGACAAAAGTTTGGTTGACCGCCCACAACCACAGGCGTATCGTGAAAGTGAAAAAGTTGTTAAGCCACAAAATGTTACAACTGTCAAGAAGCCGTCACAAAGCGTCAAAAAACAAACACCGACGAGTTTTCCAGACAAAGTACAAGAGTGGGTGTGGCCTGCAGAAGGTAAGGTAGTTGGAACCTTCAGTAAGTCAGAGTCAGGCAACAAAGGTATTGATATCGCTGGTGTTAAAGGCAGTAAAGTCGTAGCGGCAGCAGATGGAAAAGTTGTTTACTCAGGTAGCGCACTAAGAGGTTACGGTAATCTGGTTATCATTAAGCATACAGATACCTTTCTAAGTGCCTATGCCTACAACGACACTATTTTAGTCAAAGAACGAGAATGGGTGTCGGCAGGGCAGCAAATTGCAACCATGGGTGACAGCGGAACAAATTCGGTAAAACTTCATTTTGAAGTTAGGTATAGAGGGAAATCATTAGACCCTATGAAATACCTGCCAGCATTAAAATAATAAAAATAAATAACAATAAAAAAAGACAAAGGAGAAACGTCATAAGGTAAACCTTGTAGCAGGAGATTCATGATGGGTAAGTCAACGAAAGCCTTAGAATCAACACCTCAAGATGATGTAGAAGTCATCGATATGCCAGCTGATATGAAAGCTGACGAAACCTTAACGAACGACGCTGACCTAGAAAATGACGACGCTATTTTCAGTCAGGATGACCAACCTAAAAACCTAGATGCCACACAGCTTTATCTAGGCGAGATTGGTTTTTCACCACTGCTAACCGCAGAAGAAGAAGTTTATTTTGCGCGCCGCTCACTGAAAGGCTGCGAAGCCTCTCGTAAACGTATGATTGTAAGCAACCTTCGCCTTGTTGTTAAGATTGCTCGCCGTTATAACAACCGTGGGTTGGCTCTTCTAGATTTAATCGAAGAAGGCAATTTAGGACTAATTCGTGCCGTAGAGAAGTTTGATCCTGAACGTGGATTCCGCTTTTCAACATACGCCACATGGTGGATACGCCAAACCATCGAACGCGCTATCATGAACCAAACGCGCACCATTCGTTTGCCTATTCATGTAGTGAAAGAACTAAACGTTTATTTACGTGCTTCTCGTGAACTTTCACAAAAGCTTGATCATGAGCCAACTGCAGAAGAAATTGCACTAGCGCTTGATAAGCCTGTGGAAGATGTCACTAAGATGTTGCGTTTAAACGAGCGCATTACCTCTGTCGATACACCTATTGGTGGAGAAAATGATAAAGCACTCCTCGACATTATTGCTGACGAGAAAGAGTTTAGCCCTGAAGAGAGCTTACAAGACTCAGATATCAAAAGTAATATTGTAACCTGGCTTGAAGAACTAAACCCCAAGCAACGCGAAGTACTTGCTCGTCGTTTCGGTCTTATGGGATATGAACCTTCAACACTTGAGGATGTGGGTGCCGAAATTGGCTTAACACGTGAACGTGTTCGTCAAATTCAAGTAGAAGCACTTCGCCGTCTTCGCGATATGTTGGGTCATCAGGGTCTTTCATTAGAGAACCTGTTCGACCAAATGAAGTAGCATCTGCGCGCAACGCAAAAATAAAAATGCCAGTGTTGTGAAGCTCTCAATTTTTGAGTTTCACAACACTGGCATTTTTTTTATTTTAAATTAGACCTAGTTCCAATCTCTCCGTTAGTTTCGAACGAGAGTAACGAATGTGTAAGGGTGAGGATTTTTCTCATCGGCGTCATGTTCATCACGTGATACTTCCGTCCAACTTGCTGCCGCCTCATAGTCTGGGAACTGTGTATCTCCGTCAACAGTCAAATTAATATGTGTGAGATACAAAGTGTCAGCGCTATCTAAGAACGTTTGGTAAATAGTACCGCCACCGATAATCATTATTTCATCGTTGTCGCTGTGCTCTGCGCTTAGCGCTTTGGCTACCTCAATCGCTGACTCTGGTGAATCTACTACCGTCGCGTCAGATAAGCTGTAGTCAGCATTACTCGTTATAACAATGTTTGGCCTGCCAGGTAATGCCCTTCCGATTGACTCATAGGTTTTGCGGCCCATTATGACGGCTTTGCCTAAGGTGATCGCTTTAAAGTGTTTTAAATCAGCCGGTAAGTGCCACGGCATATCATTATCTGCGCCTATAATTCTGTTTTTCGCCATAGCAGCAATCATCGCTATCTTCATTTCATTACCTATAAAGCCGTTTTTATTGTTGAACCGCGGCAGTATATCAATATCAGCGACCAAATGTGTATTGGCTCAAAGGGTATAGCTTTAACACCCAACAAATAGAAACAGTTATCATTTGCATTATTATTTTAACTGTTCTAGTGTGTATACAGGAGGTCGCGACAATGCAAATAAACTATCTATGCCCTAAACACGCAGATTGGGTTTACAACAACCCAGAACAGGCCCTACACGTAATGGCGCGCGATGAAATGCAAGGCACAATGCTTATGCAAAGCGGTCAGTTCAGTGAAGCAATTCCATACCTTGGCTGTGCGTTTGATATCGCCGTTATTCTGCTTGAGGTAGACGGCGGTGAGAACAGCGCAATGACAGCTAAGATTATGGGCTTTACAAGCTTGCTTGAAGAGACATACTTTCATCTGAAACTGCCTCACCACCGAAACGCCATTGTCGACAGAGCTCATACTGTCATCAGCGCCTCGAACAACATCGTGAACAGCAATGTACCACTGCGCTTCGCCGTGTAGTTGCACCGATACTTATGCGCCTAACTACTTCACCTTACTTTTACTAACGCTTTAGGAGAATTCATGAAAGTTAACCTTAAACGCTCAGCTCTAATGCTATACGCCGCTGTATTTAGTTCAGGCGCATTCGCTCATGCAGGACACGATCATGAACACTGGACTAGCGGTGTTATGCATGCTCTGTTTTACGCGTCTCTTGTAGGCTGTGCAGCTGCGTGTGGCTTTGCGGCTTACAAATACTTCAACGCTAAAAAGCGCTCAGCAAAGTAAGGGGGTACAAATTATGATTCATCAATTACTCTCAAAACTTCATGCCGTTAGCCCCTTCCCTGCGGTTAGCGCACATTGCGACATTCCTTGCAAAATTTACGATCCGTTTTCGGCGCAGTTGGCTGCGTTGAGTGTTATTCGTTTCGTAGACCTACTTAACGAACTGGCCAAAAAAGAGACACTTACGTTCGCAGACCAAGCGCAAATGAGCCGCCTAGTAGCAGAAAAGGAAACCCATGCAGAGAAAGTAAAGCAAGAAGTCAGGGTAATATGGGGCGATTACTTTAAAGCCCCTCAGTTTGAGAAGTTTCCAGATACTAACGAGCTGGTACATAAAATCATGCTGGCCGGTTCCGGGTGTAAGCAACACGTCAGCAGAGAAAAAGCTGAAGAGCTGCTTTCGTTAGTGAATGAATTTGCAGAGCGTTTCTGGGCAACCAAGGATGTCGCAACCAAAAAAGCAACGTGCCCCTATCCACCTTCTGAAGAAGTGGTTTATCCCGACCTCTAAATGTTTAAAATTATGCGGGTTACGGGGAGCAGCATGTTGCCTTCTCTAAGTGACGGTGATTTTGTCTGTGCAATGAGATGGCCTTTTAGGTGGCTGCGTAGCGGGCAAATCGTGGTTGTTAAAAGCAGCACTTACGGCGTAATTATCAAAAGGGTAGACCATGTTAACATCGACGGAACGTTTACCTTAACGGGCGATAACAAGGCCCACTCTGTAAGCCAAGAGGCCATGGGTAAGTTTACTCGCGCTCAATTGCTGGGAAAGGTTATCTATCATACCAGTGAGTAAGCCAGCACGATGAGTGCATTAGCCTAACCGCGTTACTTACAAAAAAGCTCGCACGTTGTCTTTGCAGCAATGCGAGCTTTTGTTGTTCTAATTTGCTTTAGAGCACTGGTTATCAGTAATTGTTTCGCAATTGACTGTCACTCAGCGATTGTTTCTCAACGACTGTTTCTCAGCGACTGTTTCTCAGCGACGATACTCAACTTCCACGTCGTAATCGTCTTCGTCCCAGTCGTCGTCATCTAGGTCATCTTCAAACTCATCATGAGCTTCAAGTGTATTCTTGTGGTAAGTGTCCCACTTGAATTCTACTTCTTTCTTCTCTTCTTCCTCTTCCAGTTCAGCTGGAAGAGTTTCAATGAAGTCCATAATGTCGTTACACAAAGGATCTAGGTTCATCTTTTGGAACGCAGAGATTTGATAAACTGGGCCTTCCCAACCTAGTGCATCGATCACGTGCTGACAGCGTTCTTCAGCTTCTTCTTCAAGTAGTAAATCGACTTTATTAAATACTAACCAACGAGGCTTTTCTGCCAATTTAGGGCTGTATTTTTCAAGCTCTTCAATGATCGCTTTTGCGTGCTCGGCAGGATCCGTTTCATCAACAGGGAAAATATCTACCACGTGAAGCAAGATACGACAGCGCTCTAAGTGTTTTAAGAAGCGTATACCTAGGCCAGCACCATCGGCAGCACCTTCTATCAAACCAGGAATATCCGCAACAACGAAGCTTCGCTGTGAATCTTGACGAACCACCCCTAAGTTAGGCACCAGGGTTGTAAACGGATAATCAGCCACTTTAGGCTTAGCTGCTGATACAGAGCGGATAAAGGTTGATTTACCTGCGTTAGGCATACCAAGTAAGCCAACATCGGCTAGAAGCATAAGCTCTAGCTTAAGGTTACGAATTTCACCTGGTGTACCATTGGTCTTTTGACGCGGGGCACGGTTCGTACTGCTTTTAAAGCGGGCATTACCTAAACCGTGAAAACCACCTTGTGCCACTTTAAGCTTTTGGCCATGACGGGTTAAGTCGCCTAACACTTCGCCAGTATCACTATCAGTAGCACGCGTGCCAACAGGCACCATTACGGTGAGGTCTTTACCTTTCTTACCGATACAGTTGCCGCCTTGACCATTTTGGCCACGCTCAGCACGGTGAAAGCGCTCAAAGCGATAATCGATCAATGTATTTAGGTTTTCATCGGCCTGTAAAAATACACTGCCGCCGTCACCACCGTCGCCACCGTCTGGGCCACCTTTAGGTACGTATTTTTCCCTTCTAAAGCCAATTGTACCGTTGCCGCCGTCACCGGCTTCAACGCGAATTTCAGCTTCATCTACAAATTTCATTTATCACTCCGGGCTGTAATGCCGTGGGTTATTAACTTATTTAATGCGAATACTTAGTTTACACCAAATTGCGCATCGGCGCTTTTGAGTCTACTCAGCATTCTAAAAAATTGAGAAGTAAAACCTTGCTCAGCGCTAATTCATTTTCAGAATATAATCGCTATTAATTAAGAACAGAAAAAGAAAGAAAGGTTTCACAAAACAAAAAACCCCGCAAGCGCGGGGTTTTTCTAAGCCTGTTCGGCGAGAAGCTTACGCGCTTACTCAGCTACGATGCTTACAAATTTACGGTTCTTCGGTCCTTTAACGTCGAACTGAACTTTACCGTCTTTTAGTGCAAACAACGTGTGGTCTTTGCCGATACCCATGTTGTCACCAGCGTGGAAACGAGTACCACGTTGACGAACAATGATGTTACCAGCAAGAACAGATTCGCCACCAAAGCGCTTAACACCTAGGCGTTTACTCTCTGAATCACGACCGTTTTTGGTACTACCACCAGCTTTTTTGTGTGCCATGTGTTCGTGCTCCTATTATGCGTTGATACCAGTGATTTTCACTTCTGTGAACCACTGACGGTGACCCGCTTGCTTACGAGAGTGCTTACGACGACGGAACTTAACGATTTTTACTTTATCGCCACGACCGTGTGTAACAACCTCAGCAGTCACCTTACCACCAGCAACGATTGGTGTGCCGATTTTTACGTCGTCACCGTTGCTTACCATTAAAACTTTGTCAAATTCAACCGTTTCGCCTGGGGCTACTTCGATTTTTTCAAGACGAACGGTTTGGCCTTCGGCCACACGGTGTTGTTTACCGCCACTTTGGAAAACCGCGTACATAGTTAACTCCGCTCTGCGTCCACTGACGCTTCAATTCAAAAAACAGGGCGCGAATTGTACGTGAAACATCCGTAAATCACAACCCCGATTCGCAGAAAAATAGATTATTTTTCCAACATGGG
>Ga0115012_10000680_pt1 | contig 19452 bp, 9 predicted proteins | sample TroAtlMetagenome_FD_88706 | JGI IMG/M metagenome (GOLD analysis project Ga0115012, IMG submission 88706) | Marine eukaryotic phytoplankton communities from Atlantic Ocean - Tropical Atlantic ANT10 Metagenome | ecosystem: Environmental > Aquatic > Marine > Oceanic | place: Tropical Atlantic Ocean...
GAATGCAATAGTTGTACTTACGATATTGTAAAGAACACCACTTACACCTGTAACATGAACTATACCTGTACCGATGCCTTCAAGTTCAAGAGTGACAGGTTGATTGACCCAGGAATGAGAGAAACCCATTCGTCCTGCCTCAGTATTATTCATAAAGTGAATCTGAGAGGCATTACCAAAAGACCAAGTAAACTGTCCTTGTGTACCTGAGTTTGGTGTAAATACTGACGGACTCAGCATCTGTCCACGGAACTCTTCGTAGGCAGGTTCTACCTGTACGTTCAGTTCATCTATACCATCATCAACTAAGAAACTATATCCACTATGCTGAAACTGTGGTTCGAATCCATCGAACTCAATCTGAAACTTCTGACCAACACGTACACCTGTCAAAGATGCTGTATCGAAATCAACACCATCTACAACGAAGTCTGATGAGTTTGTTGTAGTCGCAACGAGTGTCACACTGTTGCCTGTCAGACCCGTGTATGTGTCAGCAAGAAATGTCAGATCCTGAGCAGAATCTTCTGAAATCAGGTTGTCTTTTTCTACCTCTGTCAGTAGGTTGTTACCCTCGAGGTCAACTCTGTAGTACGCACCCTCTGCTGTATCATCGGGTACTTGATAATAGTAACCACCTCTTATGTCATTGAGAGACTGGTCAATCCAAACAATCTCACCCAAGTCTCTGAGGTAACGGAACTCTTTCCAATCAACTCTTGCACCATGCATAAACTGCTTGTATGCAACTGCATCAGGGAACTCACCATAAATGTAATCAGGTCCAGAAGTCTGGAACTGATCTTCCATCAGCAAACCTTCAGGTCGTAGAACAGCATTCTCAGTTATGAACCGATCCATCTGCTCATTGAGAGTAGGATTGTTGTAGGTTTTACCTGGAGTTATGACCCAAGTTACTGGCTGACCATTGGCGTAAAATAATCCGTCATGTAATATTGGCTCGTGAAGGATAGTAAGATCTTGTAGTCTGCCGTCCAAGTCAGCATACTGGTCTTCAGTATTTGATTGCCATGGGGAAGTCGCGAAAGGTGCAACTTGTCCGTTGGCCGCAGTATACAGGAACTCCCTTTCGAGGTTGAAGAAAGGTCGATCCATAAAAGGACCACCGAATGGTCCAGTCGTATGTGAGTTTGCATCGATGAGATAGTTGTTATCGTATTTGCCACCGTAGTCACCACCTGAGTAGAGCATAGCATTTACGTTCATAGTGATAATCATCTCACCGAACAACTGCTCACCTGCTACGTGGAGTAGACGTTTGACTAAGTCACGATAGACTGATATCTCAAAACCAGATCGGATACTGTAGGAGTAGTCTTGCCAGTAGTATGAATCCTGAATCACCTGTGGTGAGGAAAGCATACCATTGTAACCCTTCCATTCACCCTGATACGTTATCGTACCTGAGAGTATTGGAATGAGATTAGCATTGAGACCACCGAAGGTTCGTACATCTGAGTTAGGTAAGAAGTCCTGGCTAAAGTCTGAACCAGGATCCTTGACGAGCATCTGGAATATAGAGTTCGTTGCCAAGTAAGGTACATTGATAACACCATCAGTACCCTGCTTAATAAAGTCCTCAATCAGAATGCCGTCAAACTGTGCGAGTAACGTGCCGTTTTCGTCTTTGACATAAAGAGTTTGGTTGGGTAACAGTGGGTCAGCAACATCTTCTTCGAAGAGTACTTTGACAACAATCGAATCACCCTCTGCAAGCATTCTATCTTCTTCATCAGGATCATCTTCCATCAAGAAATAGAAGTCATCCTCACTTGCTTCGAAGTAATCTTCCTGTACAAAGTATGAGATGGATGCTAAATCAAGTACACCAACGAGTTCTGCCCTGATTTCACCAAATGCGGCCATACCATGGACATATGTCTTCATTCCACCAGGAGTATCAGTCGTTCTGATGCTCTCCATTGCGGCAACCCTCGAGATCGGATAATCGGAGTATGTCTTGTCCCAGCCATTGGCAAAGACTAATGTTGATTCGTCAGTGGTAATCTGCATGGTGTTGTAAGCAGATACACTATACTTGCCCCCGTCACCTCCGTAGTCTACCTCAAGTTCTGTATTCGCAGTCCACGTCGGATAAACAGCAGTATTTGAACGACCCTTTACCAAAGCAGAAGGTAGATCAAAAAATTCTACACCCGTAGAAATGATTTCTATTGCCTGAATGCCACCAAAGGTCTCATAAGAATAGACCAAGGCATCTTCGATTCTCACATCCTTGAACTGTACGTTTGCTGTTACAGCACCACCCTGAGCAGTATCATCTACTCTATCAACTATCGTACCATCTTCTAATGTAAATGAGTTTATGGTATGGATTGGGTGCAGTGATTTGATACCCGATGCATCTGCCAGACTTGTATCATACATTCTGACACGGAACTTCTCATTCTTCGTACCCTCTTGTGCTAAGACAAAAGCATTCTCAGTTCCCTCAGAGTGAGTGAAAGTAATGTTCTGTGATTTAACATCTGGGTAGGATGGAAAAGGAGTCCCATTCTGATACTGTGATTCACCATTGGCAAATACAGTTGGTACATCAATCGTAAAGTACAATACAGTATTGACTGCCTCACGTGTATTGTAAAAGAAGATAGAGTTGGCATTTAGATTGAAGTTGACGTAGGGTAGAATCTGCTGGTATGAATGGTACATAACGTACTCGTCAGCCAACTCACCAACGATCGCCTGTTCATTACGACCACCTGTAAATGCAGGGAAAACTTCTACTTCATCACCGACCTGATAACCCGTCCCCTGTTTCTCGACTCCCATAAAGTCGATGGCAAAGTTATTTGATATCTTGATGATATCTGCTGTGGAAGTTACACCACCAGCACTCTCAAAGGTAACTCTCTGGCCAGGTTTGTAATGAGATCCTGCTGCGTATATCTCAACTTCTTTTACACCACCACGAATCTCTGCTGTAAGATCTGCCTCACGTCTGTCGGCAAAATCCTCTTCCTCAATAAAGGTCGCAGGCAGTACTTCGATATCCTCACCGACTTGGAAATCACTGATGGTAGGATTACCAGGAAGACCTGGCTGAGTCTCATCGACCCAGTCTGGCAGACCTGCTAACTCAAGTACGTTTACTTCTTTATTTCCTACTTGGTTTTTGTACGAGTTGATGACAAGTGCTTCCACACCCGACTGTTTACCACGGATACGCATACCGACAAAGTCAGAAAGAATAAATCCATTTGGTATCCCTGCAAGGAAAGTAACAATTGGTTGATTCCATCTGCCGTCAGAAGCACGGAGTAGTAAAGTACCAGGGAAGAATACATCTATGTCCTCACCGTATACAAGTTTGAATAACCATTTGATCGTCTTATCAACACCTTTACGGTTGTTGAAAGTCCGAATCATTTTCGCGAGTTGCCGTTCGTTTACAAAACGAGCATTCTCCAACTCAGGAAAGTTGGCAAGTAAAGTATCTCTGTATGTTTCGTTGAAGTACTTGAGGTCGGTAGTATCTACATCTTGCAGATCCATCATGTAGGATGCCGCAAGTATGGCATTGTAGTGTACGTCTGTTATGCCAGCAGTGTAGTCATCACCTGGGGACTTGGACCAAAACTCAACATCGAATCTGTCTTTGTGTTCTTCTACGAGATCATCCCAAGACAGACCTTCGGTAAAGATCCTCTCATCATACAGCATCTTTTGTCGGGATTTATATTGAACATAAATCGTCCGACCTTCATTGATAACTGCTTTGATGAGTGCTTGCGCAGCAGATCTCTCACCATATACAATTTGGTCTACATAGAAAAGTTCGGAGACATCCCTGTCGAGGTCGATACGTACGAGTTCTAACCACTCATAATATGCCTCAAGGAATCCCTGAAAATTCTGAGTTGAGTCTGCCCGAATAAATTCAGGCAGTTGCTCTTTAATCTGTGCTGATACGTCTACGTCGTGTATTAATCCTGGCACACCTGATGTTCCCTACGAGTTTTGTGACGATGATACCGTAGACGTATTTCGAGTTGGGTCATTCCCGTCTCGATCTACTACGGCATGCATTGTTATTTTTATGTCCTCATCTAGTATGGCGAGGATCTGGTCACGAACTGGGGTAACATCGTTGATCGCAGGACGAACAAATACATCCAGTTTATCATTATCAAAAGAAAGAGGTCTAAAACCTTGTATCTCTATTTTGCCTGTGTCGTAATGAACCTTACCTACATTGGATTTCACAATGGTCTTTTCCAATGTATTTGGGTCGACATAGATGACTCTCAGTCTACCTTGTACTGTATTTCCAAGATGGAGATCCTCAAATTGACAATTCGCAACCTCAGAACCTGCATCATTTTCGTGCGAGAATTTTGTTGAGGTCAACGTGCCGACATAAGATTGATTAGGCAAGTAGAGTGTGTTATTCGTTTTCAAGTCTAAGTTGTTTTCTGAAACAATCGACGGTATGAATGTTTTCCTGAGTCGAACAGAAGTCAGGTTGTTCCGAATGGATACATCCTGAGCATCAATATCTGCTACGAGACTCGAGTATCGGAAGATACGATCGAAAGTCAACAACTCACCTTTACTGAAGTTCTTGATATAGTTTGCTACATTCTGTGCTATGATTTCTTGTGGTGTTGGTGTAGCATCAGGTTTGTAGTATATATCCATTGTCAGTTCAATAAAGGTATAATCTGGATCGACAATGTTTATTCTTATAGCAACGAGGTTTCTCTCAGTCAGTTGTAGTCGAATATTTTGTTTCTCGACATATGAGTAGAATGCTCTGTTTTGAGGTTTGACTGCTACAAAGACATCGCCATATCTGGGTGGATCATTATCTTCCCCACCCCATCCTGTCAAAGAGTCTAAGTTCTGTACTATGACTCTAGTGTATGCTAAGTAATCTTCTAGTGTAACACAACGACCCTGTGCAGCAAAGTATTTGGGTGCATTGTATTTGATTTCTGAAACAGTCTCTCGAGGTTTACCACCTGAGGATGCCTGCCTTGTTGTGATGATTGATTCAGTTTGACCTGCAACTAACCCTGTTGGTACAAAGTCGAATGCCTTGTTTGATGCTTCGCCATTTGTGGAAATGTAATCAAGCAGAATGACGTTGCCGTCTTCTATTCTACGACCAAGTGTACCATTTCCAAATGTGACTTCGTACCTGGCTCCGTCAACTTCGTCGAGGTAATAAACATTTGACGTGCCGAAGATCTCGGTGACGTTGTTAGCCAGGGACCAAGTCGTGGCAGTGTCATCCAACTGGGATGACTGAATAACCACATCAAGTGTAGATACGTCTGCTGTAATATTCTTTACCAGAAACTGTTGATCAGGATTTGTTTCATCATTTACGTAAGAGTGACGTATCGGTGTACCCTCACGGATCTCTACACTATTCGCAAAGTAGTCACCTGTTCTGTTAGGTTTGACTGTAATTGTATCTGTGGTAACATAGAAATATTCTACACCATTTACTTGTGTGGTAAACTCTGTGTACTCTTCTAGAATCAGAGGATCAGCAGTTGGTGTATCTGGTATGATTTGTATATCTACGACTGCCATCGGTGCCACAGCAGATCTAGGAGTGTAACCGATTGCCTTTGCTTTTGATACTACGTTATTTCTTAACTGTGCAGACTGCAGGAAGGATTCGTTAGAAAGTTGGTTGACATAGTATGCGTTATAAAAAGTATTATATGCCAACATGTCTGCCATAAGACTGAGGTTTGATCCCTCAAAGTCGAAGTCGGCAAACTGATTCTTAGACTTAATAAACTGTAGAAGGTTTGACTTTATATTATCGAAGTCTAAATCTGAAACTTGTAAAGCAGTATTGACTGCCATTATCTACCTCTCTGCAAGGTCTGTGTTACTTCAATTTCTTGCGTTGTATCTAGAATAGTGCATGTCACAAAAATATCATAAAGTTGTCGTTCTTCGTTAGGTGTTACGGTAACTGTATTGACTTGTACCCTTGGTTCCTGTGTTGCAATAGCAGACTTGATTCGATTCTCTATTCTTGCCGCAGTAAGATTTGTCATTGGCTCAAAGAGCATCTCCTTGAGACCTGCACCAAGATCTGGTCTAAACAATCTTTCGTAGGGACCTGTTGCCAGGATGTTCAGAATCGATGCTTGAACTGCCTGCTCATTTGTAATCTCGTCAAGGTCCTTCGTGACAGGATTCCTTTTCATTGACAAGTTAATGTCAGAAAAGGTCTTGGGTATAGGAATAGTAGCCATGATGTATTTAGGTTACATCTTGAACGAGTGGTATATTTTTCGTGATGTTCACGATTTCTCCTGACCTCGCTGGGACGAGAGGATCAGTGAGATCCAAGAAGGCAAAGTTCCTACTTTCTCCAGCACCATTTTTAGAGAATGCCATATAGTACATTGCTTCGATAGGTACGGCGACGTTGTTGACGGGTCGGCTAACCTCTGCAAGATCATCGTCGGATATTGGAGTAACTCCATGGTTGATTATTCCTGTATTTGCTACATGAGCAGTAAAGGCACTTGAGTCCAAAGGAACTGAGAGTGCTGTGTCAGTAAAGAGTGTTATGATCTGCGCATTCGCAGAGTCCACCACAGCATAATAATCATTGTTATTTAGTTCGGTTGTTCCACCTACACCTGTGAATGTAATCAGTTCACCTGTCTTGACACCATGGACTGTCTCTTCCATTGCTAATGAAGTAGTAGTTCCAAGTGTGATGCCACCGATGAAACCCTGTGCATTTGACCTTCGCCCTGTTGTATCTATCCTTGTGAAATCTTCAGTACCATAATAGATTGCGTAGTTGTCAACGAAAGACTCATCTAGAGCAGGTGTAATCTCAAATGTACCAGTAATAAAATCAGGTGTGTTAGCTATATCCTCGAAGTGTAATCCTTCTGGTGCAAAACGTGGGAAGTATCCATTGTCGTTTATAGCAATATTGAATGAGGTCCTGCGAACAACCTTCTGACCAGGTACGTTCTGCTTGTCACGTGCCGTAAAAATCATGAAATGTGTTGTCGTTGTATCTAAAGAAGTCAGGGGCACTGTCAGATTGAGTTGACCATTGAGATCGATCGCTCGATAGTTGACATCTGTGCCAATCTGCGAACCTACCTGAGCAACTGTGTTCGTTGCTGGATTGTACTGACCAAAGAAAACTCTGTAGACATCATCAATACCAAACTGTGATATGTGTCCCTCACCCCTGTCGATTTTGAGATCACCTGCAACCTGATAACGATTTGCCTCTGAATCAGTAAACTGAGCATTGGCCGCACCAACCCTTGGTGCTGTAATCTTGCCAAGTGGGTATTGTACCACAGCAGATAAACCATTTTGATTCTCAGCATATACAAGCAAAGTCTCCATCCTGGCATATGTATCAGGTTCAAGTTGCTCATTGACAAGACTGACAGTAACATCCCCACCACCTGCTGGCAGGATCACACTCCTGAATGGATCTGTTGTAATATCACTTCCATTTGCATCACCGAAGAAAATCCTATAACCCAAAACTGATGATGTATTCTCAGGTCCTGACTCATCTCTGTCTGAAATGGTAAACTGTAGATTTGTGAGGAATGCCTCAGCGATTGAGACTGAGGATATATTCTCATCAACTACCACTTCTGGTGCCGTAGGCAATGTAGTTGAAATCGGAATAACATGCTCAGCATCTGACTCTCGTGCTGTATAGAAAGTTACATTACCAAAACGATTGAGAATCCTGGCGAAAGAAACAAGCAATACGTGTGTAGTTCCCTTTGGTATTGTATTTGCACCTACCTCAACATCCTTAGACAGAGGAACTTCTGTTGCTTCTGATGTTACAAAATCAATACCCTGTGCCAACCAAGAATGAATCTCCTGTGTTCTTTCGTATGTAATATTCTCAAACTCATCCTTGACTGCCTTCGCCCAGTAAAGTGTGTAACCTTGAACCTGCCCCAATCTTTCTTCTTCGGCAGTCAATCTCTCAACCTCAAACTTCCAGTAAAACTTCAGTTTGTCAGAACGTCCTCTCATCTCATTCGATGTAAATCCAAGTTCCGCAGCATTCAGCAGGTTTGGATTGACAACACCCTGCAGATTAGGATTGTCACTGTCGAATCTTTGTGCCTGCTGACCATCCAAGAAGGAGTTTTCTCCATCTGTCTCAGAAACATATCCACCACTTCCCTCTTTACCTGTACCACCTCTATCAAACTTGTCGGTGCCACCATCTGAAGTATCAAGTGTAGCACCCATAATACCAGACAGAGAATTTGGCAGAACCATGAGTGCTTCTCCAATGTCACTGTTTCTAAGCATGTCTTCTGCAAACATCGACTGGAAATGGCCACCTCTTCTGAGTGTCTCACCCATCTGTTCTTGCATCTCTTTAGAAAAGTTTTTCATTGCTTTTTCTAAGAGTGCACCATATTTGTTTCTTGCTTCCTCAAAGGTTTTGAATGCTTGGTTTGTGTTCAAGAAGTTGAGGAAAGCATTAAAATCTGATGTTGCCCCGAGCAATAAAACTGCGAAAGAGTACTTCAGGTGTGATCCTGGTGCACCATCTGCTGTCTTCAACTCTTCTAATTTCTGTGCCAATCCTGCTTTGCCGTTGGCTGAAAAGGTTACAGCATAGATGCCTGCATCAGCAAGTTTTGCTAATGACTGCAACCACTCTAGGAAGTTGACAATACCCTTTTCAAGATCCTTCAAAAACTTTATCACATCGTCAAGTAACTGTACGATTTCAGAAAGGGCATTCGCTCCACCTTTTGCTAGTCCTCGTAAGAACTGCGTGAATCCCAGAATAGTATTTCTAACAGCGAAGGCGAAATCTGGAAAGAACTCGGCGACTGTAATCTTTTGAGCAAAGTCAGGGGCAGTTGAAGGTGGAAAATCATATCCACTAAAATCACCCAACTCAGTATTGAATGTCCCGAGCACACATGACTTTATACCTTCGCCTACAACTCCTCTGTTAATATCAATATTTCCTTCACCATCTTCGATTGCAACATAGACTAACTCACCTGGTTGGAATGGTTGTCCCTCGATAGGTTGATACTGACCACCACCCTGTGAGTTCGTGTAAGGCATGACTGACAGTCTTTGTGTACTGTATTCTGAGGGTACGTCTTCTAAGAATGTAATATCTGCTGGTCCTTGACCTGATTGATCATTGATAGCAAAACTTCCAACTGTATCCTGACTTATCATCTTCTTGTTCTTCGCTTGCGAGGCAGTCAAAGTAGAATAAGGATTGTATACATTTCCTCTGTCGTCAACTGCCACAATATCTTCTCGCTCAATCCGTACATTCTTTAATACTATGACTGTGTTCTTACTTTGCTCACCAATCAGAATAGTGCCATCCTCAATCTTAAAAAAGGTCTCTTCAACTTGTGCCTTAGGGAAGAAGGGATTGACTGCTGATGCACCTGAAATCGGTTTTCCTGCAACCACCTGACATACGTTTCTTAGATGAATATCTCTGACCTTTGTGTGTTCATTGAATGCCATTGTAAGGCGATTGGTCAGATCTGCAAAGTACTTGTCGAATCCATTGAAGACACGACCAAGTAATTCTAAAACTTCGATAGGAATACTGTCAATCGTTGGGGAACCAACATAGAAAATCATACCAGTATATGCTGAAAACCCACTATCAAGTTCTTGGTCAAGTGAGTCTTCATAACTTACTGACTTAAAGAAACCAAAGTCCTCACCCTGAAATGGGGCACCCTTTGTGTTGCCTGCATTGTATCCGAAAAGTTTCGGTCGGCCAAACTTATCTCTCTTTGGTTTTCCTGGCTCACCATAAACTGTCTCTACATCATTCTCAAGTGTCGCAAGAGTTGCATTAACAGCACCAAGTTTTGCCTGTATAGCAGACTTGTTTTGAGCAGCAGAGTTGTTAAGTATTGCTTCAAACTGCAACTTCTGTGACTTAGCAAAGAAATAATTTTGAGGATTTTTGATTCGTTCTTCTTTTCTCTCCTCTTTTGTCTTTCCTGTATGCAGTTCAAAAAGTGGTGCACCTGGTCTGTTGAAGTCACCTTTGTCGTTAAGGGCAGATGACATTGCATCAAGAACATCCCCTGGCTTCAACTGCGTAAGACCGAGTGCTTCTGATCTCTTTCCGATGTATGCCAATCCACTATCCATGAGGTACTTGGCAGAACGTGCCGTTGTTCCGAGTACACCATCATTGTTTCCATCATCATCGTCTGTTATGTTACCGAGGTCTGATTTACCTTCACGTTCTGCGATTATTCTTTTCGCCTTCGCTCCATACTTCGCCACAAATCCACCAATCAAAAATGTATCATCCTTGATCTCATTGTAGATAAATCTTAGACGTATTTCTTTCTTTTCTTTTGGTGAGAATGTGAGAGCAGTTTTTTGACCTATTTGCTGTACATAGTTTGTTGCGGCAATCTCATATGGTTTGAGAAACTGCTCAGACAAATACTTTGGTCTTCGTTCACGTTCTGCATCTCTGACCTTCTGTGAGTCAGGCAGAGCAGAGTTGATACGCATTGCCATTTGTAACATCTCATAGGCAACTGAAGTATCCTCAATAGCAAGCACGTCATTTAACAACTGACCTGGGTATTTGAACTCAGCATTCTCTTTGAACTTGGCAACCTTTTCCAAGTCAGTATTACCTGAGTGGATAATCATGTAGTAGATACCGACATTGAAAAGTGAGTTGACGTAGTCTTCGATTGCTTGACAGAGAACCTGAATCGCAATGAAAAAAGGATTCGCTAACCCTGTCAGCAAAAGTTGCAGGAAGGCGACGTTTGATTGTGCCAACTGCGCAAGTTGTTTTACGACCTTGATACAACCATCGATGTCCTTGAGGAACCCTTTGATTGCCTTTGTGTTATTGGTCGCAAAGGTTAAAGACTGCCACTTATCATTCGCCATCTAAGTACTTTCTTTTGGTTTCTTCTAGTTCAGCGATACTGCCTCTCAACGAGTCTCGCATTTCAGCAAGTGCATCTGCACTCTCCTGATGCTTTTTCCAGTGTTCAGGGTGAATCCACGTACCTTCTTTAAATGGTTTATCCTCAGCATCTTTTAATGCTTGAGGATAATCTTTATCATGAGGCGTAGAGTTTGTACTTTTTACGGTTTCGCCTGACATCGTCGTAGATGAGGTCGAGATTTTTAATCGCATTGCTTGCCTGTTTCAAAGTTCCTATTGCATCACCTGTTAATACCTCAGCAAAATTATAGAGTGCCTCTGAGTATCCGAAAGCAGACTGACCATGACCTATTGGAAAGTTGTCAGTATTGGCAGTCGGATAACCGATTCTGTTGCTGACTGATAACTTCCATTCATCAGTTGCCTGCTTGCATAAGTTCAAGGTGTTATAAAGAGTAAACGAATCCTGTGATATTGAAATAGTAGTTCCGTTTTTGTTTCCGATTACGTTTGTAAAATTATCCATTGTGTCATTAAAATCTGTTCTCCATCCTCTGACTACATTCATACTATCAAGTACATATCTGTAAATCGCTCTGTCTTGATCTATGTTAGCATCACCTGCATAGAATCCAGAAGTGTAAGTTGTCAATCCTGGTTTGTTATTTGAAGAACCAGGTCCTGTTGCCTCGCCGAAGTATAGATCCCAGTGCCCATCAGCATGTATGTCATAGACTGTGTTGCCTGCTACTGACTCAGCAAACTGTGCCTGTGCTAACCACCTACCATAGAGTGCATCACAAAATGCTGACATGTCGTTACTATTCATGAGCATTGCTAAACCATTTACCTCATTGTGCCATTCTTCTGCATTCCAGACCAACTGATGTAGATGATTTCCTGTTGGTGCTGGAGGTACAGCAGAGTTCATCTCTGCCGTAACTCTATACTCTCCCGTAACCTTCCATATCCTTGGACCATACGAATCTTCCATTTTGATATAGTATACACCTGGTTCATGAGTGAATCCTGGGTAGGTTGATGGATCAGTATTGATTATCGTTTGCGAAACTGAGTCATCGTAAGTATTGAAACCACCATTACCAACTGTGAAGTAAGGCATCACAGTTGGAGTTCCACCTCCTGCTACTGCATCCCTTGTCCATGCTGGTATCGCAAAATCAGTTGTTCCTGCAGTTTCCCACGTCATAACACTACCGATCTGAGTAGTTCCATTGTCACTCTGTGTATTTGGACGGAATCTCATATCACCTGTGTTTGCTCCATTGAGATCATACTTTAGATTTAATAGGCGATTCATTCCGAATGCAAGTGCATCATTTGCTGTCGCAGTTTTTATGGTTTGTACGTCAAGTGCTCTTGACCCATTCGCAGGATCTGTTGCATATCCTGGTAATGTAGTATGATAGAAAGTGCTTTGTGGATCTCCGTAATCGTAACCACCCAACAGTGGGTTTGGTAAGTATCTCCACCTTGCCTCAGCATATACTGCAAACTCAACTGCACCATTTCCGTTTGCTATAGACTCATCCCAGTATGCAGTCGTTCCAGCATATGGGGCACTGTCTTCAGGGAAATCCTCTACACCAGCAGGTACGAAAGGATTGTACTCAATGTAAGGATACTGATCATTCGGTCTACCTGGAGAACCTGCAGTTGTTGAGTTGAAAAATTGTTGTTTGCCTGACCCTGATTTTTGTGTATTAGAACTGAAATCAGCAGGTCTTGTAGTTGCCACGATTGATAAATCTGTATTTGCTGCCCACCCCAAGTATGGTACGAAAGTATCATTGTCCATTTTAGTAATCGACTGAGCAGGTAAACCATCCATGTGTCTGTTGTTTGCCACGAACCAATCGAAGTTCATTTGTAGACCTCGACCTGTAATAATGGCAAGCAGACCTGTGGTATGCGCAGGATTGGCATCATCATGATCTCGCCATCGTCTTAAAGGTAATGTCTTTCCAAATGTAGGTGGCGTGATGAAATGTATATTGCCTGTCTGATAGTTTCTGCCATCCCTGGTATTTGCTGTCCCTGCAAGTTGTGAGTGATGCAGGGTAAGTTGTGCAGGAAATTCTATGCCCTCTGGCACTGCATAACTCGACAGGTTCATTGTACCATACTGCTGACTCCAGGCATCCTGTTCATACCCTTCTATTGTTGCTATCAGTTCATCAGTAAGTTCTGCCCCTGTCTCAGATGCTGTCCAACGAAATGCTGTATTGACTGTACCCACATATCCAAATGCACCTGACGACAGTCCCTGAACCTTGTCAGATATCTCAAATCCTGATTCTCCTCTTTCTAGCAGTTGCTTTCCGACAAGATCAACTGTCATTGTTGTAGTATTGACAGCAGTGACAGAGTCAAGTATCATTGTCTTGTCACCACTCAGAATAGTTTCTGTTGTAGTAAAAGGTGCGTCATTTGATACAGAGTTTACCTTAATATTATGCACGAGTTCAGGTTGATAAATGTCAACAACGTGAACTCCGTTGTTAGAAATGCGAAAATCAAAACGTGTATCTGTTGCTGAATCAGGTGGCAAGTAGTCACCATCCTCTGGCTTAAATGCTATCTCAGAGTTAATCAGATTCTGAGGTGTGTAAGGTGCTGGACTGACGAATACACTTATGTCGTCATCGATGTTGTAAAAGTTGTGTGTATCATAGTCCTGTGCAAGATAATAATCACCGACGTAGTTTGAAAATGTATTACCATTTCTCGTTAACTTAGAACCTACATTGTTGCTAAGTTCTATTTCGTTTTGACCATCAAGTGTAACGACAAGAACTGAAAGTCTAGAGGTATCGCTTGCCGCAACATTTGCAACTGTGATAAAATCATTAAATGTACCCAACTCATAATTCATGATCCTGTCATTATCATAACCCATGAGGTTGCATCTCATAGTCCCCAACTTCATACATGTCGAGTGCAGATTCCCAGCACCATTGGCACCAGGATACATAAATGCTTTGCCTGAAGTATGCTGATAGTTGTTCGCCTCTGGATCAGTCATAACTTCACGTATCGACTCAATATCTTTCAATAATCGAGTTCGAGTTGTCACTGCGTTCTGTGGAGCATCAATCAGACTTTGGTCTGCTTCTTGTGCTCTCTCTATCTTAATCGCTCCCATATTATATTGGCGGTCCTGAAAAGGGGACTGGTGGTACACCAGGAATCACCCCTGTTATTACTGTTGTGGCACAATATGCGTGTATCGCATTTGTTAATCCCATTATGAATAAACTTCCTGCAGGGACTGGTGCGGCAAACACACCATTCAGTGCCGATTGTAAACTTGCTAGATTTGCTACAGCAGGTCCTGTCTGAAATGTAGTCTGAACAGACATCCATGCTGTATTTATTGCCGTTGCTACATTCATTGCGGCCATCGTGCCTGCTGGAACTGGTACTGACATCGATGCCTGTAAAGCAGATAGCCCAGCAGAAAAAGCAGGCATCGCAATAAATGGTAATCCCATCATGTTTTGTACTCCAACTGCATAACCCTGAAATGCCATCATGATTGTCTGCGCAGTTAACGCACCTGAAGGCGATGGGGCATTTAGAGGTTGTAATCCTCCCTGTAATGCTGATGGTACTAGTGCCATTATCCTCCGAAAATAACTTTCTTTGAAAGCAGTGTCATGACCTTGGCCGCAGTAGTCGGTGGCCCAGTTGGTCCTGCTGGTGATAAGTGTAAGTGTGCCGCATACTCGGTAGCAAACTGGTCACCAAGCACGGCAGGGGAAGCACCCACCCCTCCAACAAAAGTCATCTTTGAATCAAGCAACATCAGTTTTGCATTTATCATTGCCAAGGCACCATAGTCAATAATTGCTAATCCTGTCTTGTGAAAAGTTCCGATCGTGGCAGTCGTATCTATAAATGTAGGTGTCTGCATCATAATCGACTGTGTTGCTACAGGATTCAGTTTCAAGAATGTGAGTCCATTCAGGTTTGTAGGCATGTCAACCATGTCAGGAATCGGAGCAGGTTTGACGATAAACTCAATCGCACCGAGTTTCGGATTACCTGTATTTACCTTGAGCACGATGTTACCCATCATTGACTCAATCTCTTTTCCGTTCCAGTCAGTGCCAGGAGTTCGATTATTTCCTATAAACTCATTGGTGTAAAACTCCTTACTGTAACCACCCTTGACCAGGAATCCTCCCTTGGGTGACCAGTTGATATTACCACTTGCCGCACCACTAATGTCAGATGCACCTGAGAAGGATATCTGTTTTGTGTTCAGATTAAATGCACCGATCGTATTCTTAGGGTTGTCAGGATCAGGAACTGCTGACCATAACAAACTTCCATTTGGGCCAGTCATTGAATACTGGTCTGCCTCTGCACCCCAAAACTTTCCTGCATTAATCATGGAACCTTTGGCAGTCTGTGCTATAAATCCACCAATGTTCATATGCATGTTTCCAGAGGTCGTCTCAAAGTTAATCTCTGCTGATCCTGTACCTTTGATTACTACCTCAGAACCTGTCGCATTCAGATGTATCCCTTGACCCGTTATTGCTTTAAATCCTACAACTCCTTCATATGCATTTCCTGATGTAGTCTCATATCTATCAGCATGTGTTCGTTCGATTCGTATACCTGTTGGTCCAAACTCAGTAAAGGTACCTGTTCGATGTTGCCACAGAAGTCTCTCTGCCTGTGGTGTATCATCTCTCTCAATCAGGTGCCCTGACTCAGTTTCGATTACATGATTGTAAGGGTAACGTGCCTTGTAAAACTGTGATGGTTCTTGGAAACTGTTCGGTAGACTCTTACCCATCTGACTTGAGGATCTCGCCAACTCAAACTGTCCGAGTACGTTTCGTCCTGCCTCTCGGAAATAAACCTGTGACTTTTCTACGTTAGATGCATCAGAGATTTTGTTTGACTCATGCTCATCTTGTCTGAAAGCATGTGACCCTCGCAAGTCATCATAACCCAGTGCCGTTCGTGGTATCGTTGGCATCTGAATGAGACGTTTGCTGGGGTAAGGTGTCGGATCAAGTTCCCAGATTTTGAATGTATTCTGCTTGACAGTTACCGTAGCAAGTGCATCGACTTGCTGACCCTTTTGTGCGAAGACAAATGCGCCAGGTCTGCGAGGGACAGAACCTTCTATATCAGGCATGCCTGTTTTGTTGTTCTTGGCGAAGGCATTGTTCTCAGGCGAGAGTTCATACATCGATGACGAAACACGCCAGCGATTATCCATAAATGGACCACCCTTCTTGTCACCACCTTTCTTTGGTATACCTGGAAGTGTACCCATCATTACAGGTTCCTGCCCATCCTCACCATCACGGAAAAATCCTACTACATGCGTGCCTTCAACAGGACCTGTCGGTGACCAACCTACACCTGTTTGTGAACCTGAAACGATCGGCATCATTGGAACTGCCCACGGCAACTTTTCTGTAGGCATTTTGCGTAGATCAGGCGAATGGTATCCCATTATACGAACCTGACAACGACCTAACTTCATAGGATCGTGACGATTCTCAACGACACCAGTCCACCAATTCCATTCAGGATACATCATGCTGGATTCCTTTTCTCATCATTTGCCTGAGCCAGTTTCTGTGCACTTGACTGAACTTCCTTTACTCTTGGACCTGATGCTATCTTCTCATCCTCACCAGGATACGAATAGATCCTGTATATCATTGGGTCATTTCCTGTCTCATCACTGTTTATGTCTTTCGCTCGACCAGGAACTGAAGAAGGTGTATACGATTCATTTGCAGGCAAAGGTTTGAGTGTGACGGGATGCAGTTGTTGCATCATGTTTGGTTCTTCTATTATCTTATTCAACTGCATATCGTATGAGTCCTTCGCACACTCTAATCTCATTTTGTAATCACCCTTAAAGAACTGGTGCTGTACTCTTGTTACCAGATATCCACCTGATCTAAGCACCTCATTGCTCTCTGTCATCGGAACACGTGAGGGGAGATCAAGATTTATGCAGGTTCCACACTCAACTCTGTCATCACCAGGTATAGTTATATTTAGAACCATTGACTGTAACTGCTCGATCTGTGAACCTCGATTGAGTCTCCACTTGCCTGCATTGTTGTAGAATGAGGATCCATTAAGTGGGTAGTACTCAACATGGGCAAACTTATTATGCTGAGCACCCTTCTTTTCTGCATTGGGTGGAGCAAGTCCGATTGACTTTGTAGAGGCAAGGATACTGTTTTTCTTTAGGTGACCCTGTGCGAAACCTTCTTTGTCATAGAAAAACTCATGCTGTTCTACCTTCATATCCCAAATGTTGTGTCCAACCAGTTTACGAGAGTACATACCCTCTTCCATATTCTTAAGAGTGTCGAAGTATGTCTTGTGCTCAAACTCATCAATAGTTCCAAAGTCTGCCTCATTGACTGCTAGCTCAGGTCTTTTCTCATCCTGCAAGTTCTTGGGTCTGACCTTGAAGTTCGGTATTGAAGTTTGATCACCCTCTTCCATAATCTCTTGGTATCGTTTCATGATTGTTTCAAGTGACCTGAAGTAGTGACCATGCAGAGTCTCCCAAAACATAAACAATGCTCCAGGTATCTTGTTGTCGACAAGGGTAATGGATCTCTTGGCAAGTAAGTTCATCGCATCAAAAGGATGCATGCCTGGAACTGCTATGAGGTAACTTTCCTTAGTGTCCTCAACATTAAATGATTTCCTGTATTCTGGTGAGAAGATGGTTTGCAGTTCTCGCTCGAAATACTCATTGTAAATACTCTTTGCCATTTGTGAATAAGGCACTGGGCCATAGGAGTTATATACACGGAGTCGAGTATTAAGAACTGATTCGGGACTGCAACACCTGAGTCGGAAGGTGGTAGATTGTGTTGCATTGTCTTGTATCTCCTCAATTTTATAGGAGTAGAAGATTCTGCGAATAGATCTCTCAGGTGTTGAAGTATAAAACGTCAAAAAGATTTTCTCTTCACCTATGATCGGAAGAGTTTCCAGCATGCCTACGGCATCGAGAAAGGTAATGACACAGTCAAGTGATGGTGAGAAGACTGACTCATATATGTCAATCATCATCCACTTGTCGTTTACGTCAAATACCTGACCATGGAAAGTCTGAATAGAACACTCGGTGACTGAGAAGTCACCTGGGTTCATAGGTTTTGGAGGAGTTGTTGCCATTACACGGGACTATTAAATACAGTTTGTAAATCAATTAAAAGTTGTGGTAGATAAGCAGGTTGGGGAACTGTGATATCCCTCTTTGCTTCATTCAGTAATATCTCATAATCAAACATAGATACAATTATATTGTTATCTGTATCCTGTACGTACTTCGCTCTGTCAATCTCATTTCCTCTGTTGTCCTCATAGTGATGTATGAGTGCTTGCGCATTAGCAGGACTGCCATATTTACGATAGAGTCTCTCCGTCATGATAGTATCTGACTTGGGCCAGTCAGTGTATACGTTCTGAATATTATTGACAAACAGAATCACCCAAACGAATCTGACATCCTCATAAAGTTTATGCGATGTGATATCAGGTCTCTCGCCATCAGGTATACGGTAAGGTTGATACTGCCTAACCAGGTCTAATGCATCTGATCGAAACTTCGCTGTTGATGTAAGGTCGGGAACACTTTTGAACTTCCCGTTCTTCAGCATATCAAACTGAACCTTAGGGAACTGAGCGAAATACTGACTTGTAGGTATCGTTGGTTTTGGAGGTGATTTTGCCATTAGTATCCGTTATCTACCATGCTAGCAGTTACAAGTTGCGTCTCTTGTAACCCTATTGTTAACTTCGTGCCCGTAGGTTGTCCATCATGAAAGAAGGTAGGCACCAATGCACCAATACCATTGTAATCAACTTCAACTTGGGTTAAAACGCATTTCGTAAATCGTTGGACGATAGGTTTAGTCTCAAGGTCAATATTCGTAGATTCTTTTAATCTGTGTATCTTCATTTCAACATCAAAGGTTGGTGGCATTTTGAAGAAGGTGCCTTTCGTTGCACCTGTTCCTCCAACTGACGGCAGAACATGCTTCTTGAAGAACCTTGTTATCTTACTTATCGTTTCTGCCTCACCAGCATCTTGAGGTATGAGTGTCCAGTTCATGTTGAATGCTCTAAACTCTGGACCAGTGTATGTCACAAACTGATACGGATTCTTCATTGTACCAATCACATTATTTCTAAACTTCGCTAGGGCAGTTTGAGAACCAGCACTACTTACTGCTGCCTCAACTACCTGTTTGGCACCCAAACTGTCTAATTGTTGCTCAACATTTCCTGCGGCACCACTCAATCCCGATGTTGCTGACTGATTTGCTATGCCCATTGCTGCGGCACCCACCATACCTAGTGATTGATTCTCATAATTTGCTTTGTATGTGCTGGCGAGTGCACCCATGGGTATGGGTAGTGCAACAGATCCTATGATCTTGTCTCTATTTTGGATCTGTCGTTGACGTGCA
>Ga0115012_10000681_pt1 | contig 19448 bp, 19 predicted proteins | sample TroAtlMetagenome_FD_88706 | JGI IMG/M metagenome (GOLD analysis project Ga0115012, IMG submission 88706) | Marine eukaryotic phytoplankton communities from Atlantic Ocean - Tropical Atlantic ANT10 Metagenome | ecosystem: Environmental > Aquatic > Marine > Oceanic | place: Tropical Atlantic...
AGTAGTTGTTGGAGCGGCCGCAGTAGTTGTTGGAGCGGCCGCAGTAGTTGTTGGAGCGGGCGTGGTGGTTGTCGGAGCCGCCTCACCTGAACTGGTCGCCGAAGACCGCGCTGAAGTGTCAGCACTGTTTGTAGTGCCTCCGCCGCACGCAGACAGAAACAGCAAACAACAAAAGGACCCAACAGCGAACTTCATGCATCTAAGTGTGGACGAGACTCATCCCAAGGCCAAGCACTCCTGGTTTCCAATTTTTCAAACACTCAAAGCAACGAATCCTTTGTGTTGCTACGGTCGGCCCATGAGCGAGATTCGAGTGGAAGCAATCCATATTCATCCTGTTAAGTCCTGCCGACGGATCGAAGTAGATGAAGCTTCGATACTGAGTACCGGTTTGGCCCATGACCGAGAATGGCAAATAGTCGATTCCGAGGGCGGTTGCGTCACTCAAAGAACGCATCCTTCGTTGGCTACCATTGAGACCGCTCTTGATGGCGACGAAGTCATTTTGTCAGCATCTGGTCGCGGGTCGGTCACGTTAAGTGTTGATGATGCGGCTGCAGTGACCGTCTTACCTTTGGTAGGTAAGCGACCGGTTAATGGTGTCGATGGGGGCGATGAGGCAGCTGCATGGATTTCTGACTTCTTAGGTGAATCTCACCGTTTAGCCGCCGTAACCGACGACTCCAAACATCGAGCTCCATCGTCTATAGATGTTTTCGAGCAACACATCACCTTTGTGGACTTGGCGCCTGTATTGCTGGCTAACTCTGCTTCTTTACGGTGGCTTCAAGAGCGAGCTGTGGAACCTTTTGGTATTGAGCGGTTCAGGGCAAACGTCATCGTTGATGCCGGCGAAGCGTGGATTGAAGATAGTTGGCATGACCTAACCATTGGCGCGGCCAGTTTGACGGCTGAGGTTCCTTGGCCTCGATGCGCAGTTCCACAAATTGATCAAGAGTCCGGCGAAAGGCAGCGCGAACCTGCGGTCGCCTTACGGGCGTATAGGTGGTGCAGCGAAGCTCCAACCCTCGAAGGCAATTTGAAAGCAATGATGGAAGGTAACGGGTTGTTCGGCATGGCCTGTCGCGTTGGTCCGGCTGGATCGACAATCAAAGTCGGCGATCTGCTAGAGGTCCAAACATTTCAAGACCCAATCATTGCACCGCCGGCCAACGTCTGAGTTTCGTTAAGGCCGCTCAAATGGTCGTCTTGGAACCAGTTTCCCTCGACCTAGAGCCGCGTCAACCGAGGATCCTTCGGCGACTATCTCTCCCCTACTTAACGTGAATTTGGGCCAGCCCTCTACTTCCCATCCGTCATAGGGCGAATATCCGGCGGCGGAGTGCATTTGGGATCCATCGATAACCCGTTTTTCGGTTGGGTCTAACACAACTAGGTCAGCGTCTGAACCTGGAGCTATACAACCTTTTTGCGGGTACATGCCGAACAATTTCGCTGGGTTGGTGCTGATCACTTCGACAAACCGGTTCAACGAGATTTTCTTAGTGGCTACGCCAAGTGACCACAACATAGGCAAGCTCGTCTCCAGCTCAGCCATCCCTTGGCGGAGTTCCGCCGGTCCCAAAGTGGGATCCAGCTTTTGTTCCAACGTCCAGGGAGCATGGTCAGTGGCTACCGTGCTGACCGCCCCATCAACGACTCCAGCCCAGAGGGCGTCTCGGTCATATTGTTCTCTCAGCGGTGGAGCTCCCGCGTATTTCGCTCCATCTGGTTCGTCGAACCGCGACCTATCAAGATGCAGATAGATCGGACGTGTTTCAACATAAAGGGGTAAACCCCGCGCCCGTCCCGCTCGGCAAACCTCAAGTGCTGCTTGGCTCGAAAGGTGAACGATATATGTGGCAGCACCGCTAATTTCACAAAATCCGACTGCCCGTTCAGTAGCGATTCGTTCCGCTACGACTGGCCGGGTCTCTGGGTAATGTCGGTGCGAATTCAGGCCAGCTTCACGAACTAGCTCTCCACAGCAACCCATTAATGCCGCATCTTCACAATGCAGGAGAACTACAGAATCTGCTTGAGCGGCAACACGCATCGCTCGAAGGAAATCGTCGACGTTTCTATCGAAACGTTTAAAGGACAAAAAAATTTTGATGCTGGGGTGACCTGATACTGCAAGCTCAGGGATCTCTTCGAGAGCCGCCGCGTCAGGGTCCAGTAGCACTGGGTGGTGAAAGAAGTCTGTGAGCGAATTGTTGTTGCTGTCTTCGATGTCTCGGTCAAGGCCTTGACTCATCGTTTCGCCCTTACGAGGGAAAGACATGTTGCCTACCGTGGTAACTCCACCGGCTAATGCTGCACGCGTACCGATTTCAAAATTGTCCGACCAACTATCCAATCCTGGCCCAGTTCTTGGCGGAGTCAAGTGAACGTGGGGATCTACACCACCGGGTAGAACAAACATGCCTTCAGCATCTATTTGTTGGGAGGCAGACATATTGCCTCCCAATTGAACTATTCGACCGTCCTGCACACCGACGTCTAACACCGCGCCGCCGCTAACGGTCGCAACGGTGCCGTGTTTTATTACCAAATCCATGTAGACCATTATCGTTCATTCATCAATGCAACGTGGCAGCCTGTCAGCCCATAAACGTGGCGTATCTCAAATCAGTAATGTTGCGGAATGACGACACTTCAAGGAAGAGTGGCTCTCATCACAGGAGCCCAACAAGGAATCGGCAGAGCTATAGCTGAGGCTGCAGGGCGCGAAGGAGCTTCTGTCGTTGTTCAATATCTTGATGATCGAGATGCAGCCGAACAAGTTGGTGACGCTGTGGAATCATTCGGTTCTGAGGCTCGGGTAGTGCAAGGCGATGTTGGTCTTAGGTCAGATTGTATGAAGGCCTTCCAGGTTGGACAGGAGTTAGGCGGTATAGACCTCCTCGTAAACAACGCCGGAATTTTTCCGAGAAGTTCGTTTTTGGATCTAGACGACGATGAGTGGAATCAAGTTCAAAACATAAACGTCGTTGGTGGGTTTCGTTGCCTACAAATAATGGCTCGCGAACTGGTCCAAGCAGGAAAACCAGGAACAGCGGTCAATCTGTCCTCTGTAGCTTTCTTTCGCAACTCCGCTCGTGGAACTCATTATGCGGCGAGCAAAGGAGCGATCGTGGGCTTTACCCGATCGGTTTCAACCGAACTTGCTCCTCACGGCATCAGGGTAAATGCCATCGCTCCGGGCATCGTCGACACAGCGCAACCTCGTGATGGAATGACTGAAGAAGAAATAAACGCAGCGAGTGATCTCGTCCCACTCGGAGCCATGGCCACTCCTGACGAAATAGCTGATGTGGCTATGTTTCTGAGCTCAGAGGCGTCCCGCCATATCACCGGTCAAACATTGCAGGTGAATGGTGGAACCAACTTCAGTTAACAATTCTCTTTAGGCAGAGGCCTTCGAAGATACCTACGGTGATGTTTGTAGCTAGGTTCTGAGTTTCTGAAGGTAGCCATTCACTACTAGAAGATGAGCGGCGACCCTTCCCGGTGAGCAATGATTGGGTTGTGGGCACTAAAGATGATCTGGCAGCTGAGCTCGAACGCGTTACCCAGCGTGACTCAACTGTCCTAGCTTGGACCGCTCGCCACGACGACGAGCAGATCATTGACGCGTCCGGGGTTGCACCAGACGGGTTGTTGTCGGGCTGGACGATCGGCGTAAAGGACGTCATTAACACCTTCGATTTACCAACAGAGCGTGGCTCGCCTATTTACAAAGGTCATCGACCTGTTAGCGATGCAGCTTGCGTAGCGATGGCTCGAGAAGCCGGGGCGGTAGTAACGGGGAAAACAGTAACTACAGAATTTGCCTTGTTCACACCGAACATCACAACGAACCCGCATGACCCGCTTCGCAGTCCTGGAGGTAGCTCCAGTGGGTCGGCCGCTGCCGTCGCTGACAGACAAGTACGAGCGGCTTTCGGAACCCAGACAGTCGGTTCGGTAATTCGACCCGCCGCATTCTGTGGAGTCGTCGGTTTTAAGCCCAGCCGTCGCCTGTTGCCACTAGCTGGCGTCGCAACCTTGTCTCACGCTTTCGACACAATTGGATGGTTCACCCAAGATGTCGCTGACAGCTCAACGATGTTCCGCGCCATGACCGGGTCCCCGGCCCCAGAACAAAATTTGAATCACAAAGTAGGGCGCTATCTATCTCACCAATGGGAAGCATCTGCGCCTGAAACCCTTACGGTTCTCGACTATTCCTGCGAAGCTTTGGCAGCAAATGGGATAGAAGTCGTCGATATAGACCCATTACCTCACCTCGAATTGGTCTTTGACGCGGCAAACACAATCTTGCATTACGAGATTTTCCGAGTGTTCGCTTGGGAACGAACTCACCACCTCAACCTCATTAGTGACTTGGTTCAAAAGATGTTCGTTAACGCTTCCGACATAAGTCACCATGATTATTTGGACGCTCAGAAGATTCTCTTCTCCGCCCGACTAGCGCATGAAGAGTTCATGAGTACCAACCACTTCGATGCGCTATTGACGCCTAGCGCGCCCGGCGAAGCGCCCCTGATAAAGACGACCGGAGATTCAGTTTTTAATCGCGTTTGGACGGCTCTTGGCGTTCCCACCATTCATTTGCCGGTTCACCTAGGACCCAATGGTCTTCCGCTCGGCGTTCAGCTCACTGGTCGCTCTTGGTGCGATGAAGAACTTCTACTTATAGCTATGGATGCCGAATCGACCCTGACCGCCACATGACAAGTTCTGCTCCTCTGAATGGCCTCAGAGTTCTCGATGTCTCAAGCGTTTTGTCGGGTCCGTTGACAACGATGCTGTTAGCTGACTTGGGTGCTGAGGTCATCAAAGTGGAACCGCCGACATCTCCAGATTTCACTAGAGGAACTGGCGCGGTTCGCAACGAGATGACTGCCTACTTTTACAACACCAACCGCGGGAAACGAGCTATCGCTGTTGATGGTCGACATTATCTCGGGCGCAAGATTTTGCAGCAGCTCGCAGACCAAGCTGATGTCGTTGTTCAAAACATGCGGCCCGGAAAGGCTGCCGGTATCGGCCTCGACCCAGACGAGTGCATGGAACGAAATGCATCTCTGGTCTACGCATCTATCAGCGGGTATGGCGGAGATGGCCCTATGGCCGGAGAGCCGGTATACGACTATGTAATTCAAGCGGTGACTGGCATGGTCGATGCGCAAAGGGACCCGGTCACCGATGTCCACGACTTGACGCGACACTTTCCGGCCGACAAGATCACCGCTCACGCCACTGTGGAAGCGATCCTGGCCGCATTATTTGCTCGCGAACGCGATCCGGAACGTCGCGGTCAGCACGTCGAAGTCAGCATGCATGAAGCCAATCTTTCTTTTATGTGGCCAGACGCAATGATGCAGCACAGCATCATCGAGGAAGTTGACGACCCGGATCTGTACCCCGCCGAGTATTACCGGGTGTACCCCACAGTCGATGGAGCGATCGTGATCATGCCTTTAATGACCCCATCTGATGGAATTTGCAAGGCCATCGGTCGCACTGATTTAACTGCAACCGGCCAGTTCACTGACTTAACCAACCAAAATCTTCACGATTTCCAAGACATCATCGCGCAGCAAGTCGCAAGTTGGACCACCGAACACGCGTTGGCGACTTTCCGCGACCACGACGTTCCAGTAGGTCCCGTAATCGCTCGCGACGAACTTCACTTACATCCTCAGGCGATCGCCAGAAACTCAATCCCCATCCACTCAGAAGCACCAATGGGGCCAATTCGAAGCCCACGACCGGCGTGGCGAATGAGCAGAACCCCGGAATCGATCAATGAGGGAGCGCCACTCTTTGGCGAAGACACCGAAGAAGTCCTAACCGAGCTTGGTTATGACAGGCAGCAAATCACTGAACTGCGCATGCAAGGTGTCATCGCCTAGCACCGAGCAACTTCTTGTGTCTCAGAAACCGAGGTCGCAGTGCTCTACCCTCTTCAACATGGAGAGCACGCCAGATAACTCAAATGTAGATACCTTGAACGACATCGGGGTCTTGAAGCGACGCGAGATCGAAGCTCGTATCGTCGCGCCCCTTATCGAACGTTTCGCCGAGGAATTCGGAGAGGACCGAGTCGTGGAACTCGCTCGCGAAACCGTCGTTAATGTCGCCCGAAGCCAAGGCTCAGTCCTGGCAGATGCTATGGGAGGAAACGACTTGGCAAAGTTCGCTGACTCTATGGAAAACTGGACCAAAGGCGGAGCACTAGAAATTAAGGTCCGGGAACAATCCACAACAACCTTCGCTTTCGACGTTGTACGTTGCCAGTACGCTGAGATGTACAAAAGCCTAGAAATTCCAGAGTTGGGCGCTTTGCTTTCATGCAATCGTGACGGCACGATGGTGGAAGGATTCAACCCCGACATCAAGTTTGAGCGGAACCAAACCATCATGAGCGGGGCAGAACATTGCGATTTCCGTTACTCCCTCGATTCCACAGAAGTAGACGTTGAGATCAAGAGCACGTAGCTTCACTGCCATGAGATCAGCTGGTGTTTTGATCGCTCTTTTGTTGGCGGCTTCTTGCGCGTCCAACGAGTCGGTGAGTTCGGAAGATTTCGCTGCCCTTAAGGCTGATGTTGAGCAGCTCAGCGCTGATGTGGAAGCCATTACCTCCGTTGCAAAGAACACAAAAAAGGGACTCGGCTGGCCTGACGATTACCAAGAAGGATGGCGTGATATTTGCACTTTCATCATCAAAGATGCTGCAACCGCAGACCCCGAAGCTCAAGCGCCGGGAAATATCTGCGGGTGCACTCTGAAAGGCCTGATGGGAGCTTTCGCCCTTAAGGACTACGAGTCCTGGCCTCAAGATGTCAAAGATGCCGCTGCTTCGCCGTATATGGCCATGTGCTGGAACAAATAGGACTACCAGCCAAGCGGTCTGCTAACTCAGCCCTCAAATTAGATCTTGATTTGAGTTCTCGAGCTTCATTAGGGCACTTTCGGAGACGTGGGTTGACGCCTGTCATAAGACCCGGTCATAGGCGAAGCTCGTTCTAACTTGTGGGCCGAGGGTCAACGGTTTCGATGTTGAGTTGCCCAACTAGTCCGGCCGAACGGTGGACCGCTAAAGCTAGCCATTCTTCTGAAGTTGTCATTTCGAATAGTGCTGCGCGATTTGGATACTTAGCGATAGCCACCTCATCCCACAGGTCTTCTACCTGACCGAGAGAGAGCATCGTTACATCACCCATGAAGAAGACCTCACCCCCATACTTGGGCAGTAGCTGGGCGACGCCCCGACCATAAATTTGGTATGCCTGATATCCCGTGAGGTCAGTTTCTCGTCCATCTTCGTATTCGGCGCGTTCTTTGAATTTGAGCAGGTTGACCATGAAAATTGGTCCTTCTGGACCAGTTTCCATCATCTCTTCGACCCGTTCCCTGCTGGTCGGCGTTACTTCGTTTACAACCTCCACTTGAGCCCCTTCTTTCGTTTAGCTGACGTCGTCACTCAAGCAACCTTAATGACTGTGGATGGCAACGGAGCTATCACAAACTTCTGACAGAACTTGATGCCGTGTACTCAATTCTTCCCTACAGTGACAGGGTTATATGAACGTCACACGAAACATCGTTGGGGCCATCGTCGGTATCGCCTTCATTTGGATTGGCGCTGCTCACTTCAAGAACCCCAAAGCGTTCAACGAGATTGTTCCGAGCTACCTTGGAGCACCTTATTTTTGGACCTACGCCAGCGGTGTTTTAGAGATTGCTTTGGGTATTGGCTTGGTAATCCCTGCTACCAGAATCATGTCTGCGCGCTGCCTGGTTGCTCTCGTACTCGTAATGTCGTTAGCTAACTTGAACATGTATTTAAATGACATTCCTTTCAACGGAAACCTCTTGAGTGCGACAGGTCACGTGATTCGGTTGATCGTTCAAGTCGTTCTTTTGCTGGTTTTGCTGTGGATGGGCGCAATCTTCTAAAGCTAGTTAGAATCTTGTGGTGCCTGAACGTATCTCAATTCATCAACGCAGTTACGAGACCGAGGCTTTCGATGAAGGCGACGGCCGTATGCGTGTTCGGGGTCGCCTTACCGACAACAAACCTCAAGGACTATGTCTATCCGACGGAAATGACCTAGTTATCCACGACATGTGTATAGATCTCCTCGTGGATCCGACCACCTTCACAATCGTCGCTGTCGAAAACGAAATGATGGTGCGGCCCTACTCAAACTGTGAAGCGATTCTTCCTGATTATCAGGCTCTCGTCGGACTCTCAATTACCCGTGGCTACAGCAAGCAAGTAAAGAATCTTTTTGGTGGCCCAAACGGATGCTCTCACATGGGAGCGTTACTGCAAGCAATGGGGCCAGTTGCTATTCAAGCTTCTTGGAGTTTGGTCAATTTGAATCAACCACTCGAATCAAGACTCAACAATTCTGACGATCCGGAAGACATAGAACGCAGGTTGCGATTGAACATGAACTCATGCCATGTGTGGCAAGAAGACGGAGAGCACATAGAACTCGTCAAGATTGGCAAATGGGTGCTCCCCGATTGGGAGTCAGACCGCCTCATGAGCCTCGGCGTAGAGATACCTGATCAATAGGGTCAAGCTCCAATGCGCCGAAAGATAAACAGGTATTCGGTCACTACCCAGTCCTGTGGCGTTAAATTCTCCTCCGCGTAGAACTAGCTGACAGTTGCCCAATGAGGAGGAATATATGCATAGCGACAACGGACCGTTTGTTAGTGCTGACTGGCTTGAAGAACACTTAACTGATCCTGCCGTAGCGATTATCGACGTTCGGGCAGGTTTTCAACCGCAACCTCCTGGTCCTTCCGATTTTTATTCAATGCGCAGCGAGTACCTCCAAGATCACATTCCTGGCGCCCACTACCTACACATGGTGGACGATCTGTCCGACCCTGCCGGCTCGTTTCCGTTTACAGCTCTAGCAGCGACAAAGATTCATGAACTGTTAGGCAAAATGGGTATTTCTAATGATCAAACGCTGGTTATTTATGGTTCAGATATACATGTAGTTACTCATCGTTGCTGGTGGTCACTCCGACAGGCAGGCGCCAACAAAGTTCGTCTCATGGACACTACCTATGACCATTGGGTACAAGATGGTCGGCCGGTTACTCACCTTCTTCCGGATGATCCGCCATGTGAATTTGAGGCCCTAGAAGTATCTGAGTGGGTTACCCACAAAGACGATGTGACTGCAGCAATGAGTGACCCCGCTGTTGGTTTAGTCAATGCGTTATCCGCAGAACAGTTCGAAGGTCTGGGTCAGCACTACGGGCGACCTGGACGTATTCCCGGCAGCATTAGCGTTCCCGCAATGTCAGTTATAGATCCGTTGACAGGTGCGCTTCGTCAGCGCTCGGAGCTTGAGAATGTCTTTCGCTATGCGGGTGCAGATGACTTTGAAAGCTTAATTACATACTGCGGAGGGGGTATCGCAGCAAGTACTGCGTTCTTGGCGTTGGACACCCTCGGATATACCAACGTTTCGTTGTATGACGGTTCGCTGTTGGAGTGGGCACAAGACCCAGAAGCTCCTCTCGAAGTTGGTTCCGAATAGCTTTGGTTTAAGCAGCGTTGGCCTGCCGTAAGTAGCCATCAAGCATCAGCAAGGCCTCTTCTCGAGTGAGTCTCAGGGATACCGTTACTGGTGCGCCCGGTGTGTCCATCGCGATAGAGCGTCGAAGTATTTCGACTTGCACGTTGCTGGTGAGTTCGTTTGGTCCTGGTATTCGCATACCGATAATGGGTAGCTGTGGGGTCAGACAGTGAATGGGCTGGATCTGCTCTTCCTGTACCGGCTAATAGCTGGCAGACTCTAGAGAAGCACGAAACTGAAAGTGGAATAGCCATGGAGTTTGAGTTCACACAGGGTGATCCCATCACCGAAGAGGAAGCTTTTGCGCAAGCAAAAGAACTGGGCCTTCACGCCTTTGCATTCGACACCGAAACAGCTCATGACACTGATCTACATTGGCATGAGTTCAGCGCAACCATCTGGTTAGTTGCCGGTGAAGCAAACTTGGCTACTGAGGATGGAACCGTGTATCACGCTACGCCGGGTTGTCGTCTGAGTGCACCTGCAGGTTGGTTGCATCAAGAGTTAGTGAGTCCAGCGCATCGCTTGGTTATAGGCACAGATATTCCTGTAGAGAATTGGAGCCAACCGGTCGACAAACCAGCAGCAGAATTGTCTGTCTAATCGTTGGCCCTTTGGGTTGGTTCTCGTATGAAGAACACTGCTAACGCCGCAAGCGGTCCAGTCGCTGCGGTCACAAACCAAGCTCGATGAAACGCTTCAACATCAACTCCTGAACCAACCAAAGTTATGAGAGCCGCCACCCCGATGGTAGAGCCGAACTGTCGACCAACTTGATTCAAGGATCCTCCTACCGCGAAGTCTTCTGGAGGAACCTCACTTACAGCGGCGGCACTGATGATGGGGAACGTTGTCGCTACTCCTATTGCCACCAGAAGGGACGCCGGTAACCACAAGCCCCAATAGTTTGGTGTTTCGGTCACAAATAGTGCGTACATCAATACACCTGCGCCCCAAGAAAACGATCCGGGGACCGCTATAACCCTCACTCCAAATCGAACTCCAAGTTTTCCTATTAGAGGAGCCATGCACGCTACAAACATCGGGAGTGGTGCCGTCGCGAGTCCCGCCGTGCGAATCGAGTACCCCCAACCTTGAGTTAGCCACAAGATATTGACGAGCAACGATGCTGAAAGTCCAGCGGATTGCAACGCTGTCGCAAGGTTTGCCATGTTCAAAGACCGGATACGGAACAGATGTGTTGGTATTGCCGGAGCCTTATGTCGGAGACCCTTCAAAAAAGTAACGACTAAAAGGACCAAGGAAAGGAGCGATGTACTCACCACCCCCAGTGATGTCCACCCCCATGGCCCCACTTGAACAATAGAAAAGGCGAGCAAGGCCATGGATGCGGCAAGTAGCACTGCCCCGATGATGTCTGGGAATGGCGCTGTGTCATTGGGCGCATTTTGGGGCAACGTACGTCTGCCACTCAGGTACGCCAATAAACAGAACGGCGGAAGAAGAAGAAAAGCCCAACGCCATCCGTACGAGTTAACGATCAACGATCCAACTGCAGGACCAGTTGCAACTCCGAGTGCTGTGAGGGAGCCCCATTTGGCTACAGTCGTCATGCGCTCAGAATCAGGGGTAACGGCCAAGAGCAGCCCCAATGATGCAGGAGTGAGCAAAGCTCCCCCGACCCCTTGGGCGAGTCGTGCCGCGACGACTACCGAAAAGTTTGGTGCCGCTCCGACAAGGATCGACGAAAGAGCGAAAACCGCTAAGCCGATCATGAACACTCTTCGCCGACCAAAGCGGTCAGCCAAACGCCCTGCTGGAATAAGGAGCGCTGCGAATGCGATGGTGTATGCGTTGAGGACCCAGGTAAGTGAACCTCTGCTGGTGTCGACAAATGTTTTTTCGAGGTCTGGGAACGCAACATTCATAGTTGACACGTTCGCGGTGACGAGGAAAGCCCCGAGCGCTGTTGAAAGAAACACCAGTCGTGTTCGCCACCGGTCAACGTCGCCTGACAAGGGTGTCGAGTTGCTACCTTCAGACGACGGGATGACTTTGAATACTGCGGGGAGAGTGCTCCTTTTTGAGCGCGTTCCGTTAGCGGTCATCGCCAGTCACTTTAAGACGACACAAAGTAGGTTGGTGTTTAGGCCTCTGCAACGGCTTTCAGGTTCGCCAAGCTCTGCGCGATGTTGTCCAGTAGCAGTTTGTGTCGATTTATTTTTTGGAAGAATTCTCCGTCAAGGATCGGTGAGTCGAAACTTTCAGTGACCCGGCACCCGGAGCCCGTTGCTTGGATCTGATATCGCCATACGGTGCTGCGACCATCATCTCCAGGTACTTCAAATGACCATTCTTTGCCAGGGTCAGCGGCGACAACAACACAGCCGGCATCCCATTTACGTCCTCCGTTGTCGTTGTATCCGCGAAATTTGGCGCCAACGGCTGCTTCAGTCGCGTCGCCTTCCCATTCGGCTTTATAACACTCTGGGCTCAATTCGCTAATTCTAGTTAGGTCAGTCAGAATCGCATAGACAGCTTCAGGTGTGGCCTCAATGTCGATGCTTGTGTCTCCAGTTGTTTCCACCATATTCGCCTACTTTCAAGAAGATCTGCGTTCGCTTGGACCTTACTACTTTAATGATAGTTACTGGTTGGGGTCAGCTAACCCGTGCGATCCAGCATGCCCGTTATAGCGTCGACGCACCTGTCGGGTTGATGTTCTTGGATGAAGTGACCAGCGTCTTCGATGATGACGTGTGGCTGATCAGCTGCCCCTGGCACGCTGCTTGACAGTAAACCTTGGAGTGGGCCGGTTACCGGATCGTTGTCTCCGAACGCTGTTGTCATTGGAACTTGGCAGTCAGCTAGCAGGGTCCAGATGGTTCGACATAGATGCGCACTGGGGTGCACACTTGACGTGGGGACCAGCACAGGAAACTGGCGAGCTCCAGCAGCATAAGTTTCGTCAACAAATGGAGCGTCGTAGGCTCGTTTTTCTTCTTCTGTTAGTTGGAAACCCGGAGTTGACGGCAGCGGCGAGGCTTGACCTGCGACACATTCTGATGCCGCGAACGGGCTGATCTCTTGGGAGAATTGGCGCCACAAAGCAAACGGGTCTTTGTCGGTCATGCCAATATCTCGACCTAAGGGAACACCTGTGTTTGATGCGACAACCCCTCTGTACATTTCTGGGTGTTGCGCTACGTGACACAGCCCTAACAAGCCACCCCAGTCCTGACAGAACAAAGTGATTGGACCCAATGGTGCTGTTGTGTCAATTTCGTTGATGGTTTGAGTGAGCCACCGAAGATGCCGCCCATAGGTGTAGTCATCGCGCATCACTGGTTTATCTGATCTGCCAAACCCCACTAGGTCTGGGACGACAACTCGACACCCTGAGTTAACGAGGTTAGGGATCATTTTTCGATACAGATAACCCCAAGTTGGTTCACCATGTAGGAGTAAAACCGTTGGGCCTGTTCCTTCGTCGACGTAATGGACACGAAGGTCTTCATTCAGCTCCACGTATCGAGGTTCGAAAGGCCAATCGGCCAGGCCTACGAATCGTTCATCTGGGGTGCGAAGTTTGTCCATATTCGGCACCTTACTTGCATGCAAGTTTCTTAGTTATTGCAATCATCTGTCGCCACGCAATGAATTATCTCTAGTGCCGGCGTTGAGGAGCAGCTTTTTTGCGACTGGGGCTTTGTTTAGATTTCGGGTAACCATTGCCGCGTTTCGGACCTTGAGGTTTCCCTGTCTTACCGGCATTTGGCTTTCTCTTCCCAGACTTACCTTTGCTTCCGGGCTTTCCTCCACCTGCAGGTTTTCCGCCGTTACTCTGCCGGCTCTTACCACCAGACTTTCCCTTGCTGCCCGCATTTTTTTTACTCTTAGGTTTGCCGCCGGTTCCAGGTTTTTGTTGTTGCCCGTTACCTTGTCCGTCTTTTCTGTTTTGGGTCTTAGGTTTGCCTTTGCCGCTTTTGCTGCGATTTTGGCCCCCCGAAGGTTTGCGGCTTTGTGGGCGGGCCCCTTTCTGGTTACTTCCGCCAGTTTTTTGGGGTCTCGGGGCGAGCGGTCGAGCTTCTCCGAATCCGTCCAAGTCAGGGTCTACGACTTGGATGTCTATTCCAACTTCGCGTTGTAAGTGTTTGACTGCTTTACGTTGTGATTTGTCGACGAAACACACGACGGTGCCAGTGGCACCGGCGCGCGCTGTTCGTCCACTCCTATGCACATAAGCCTTACCGTCTTCAGGGGGATCGAAATGAAGAACGCATTCAACTCCATCAACATGGATGCCTCTGGCTGCCACATCGGTTGCGACAAGGACCAAAGCTTGACCGTCAGTGAACTGAGCTAACGCCCTGTCACGTTGATTTTGGGTTCGTGCGCCGTGGATAACCGCTGCTTCGATACCTTCTCGGTCAAGTTGTTTCGCTGCACGGTCAGCACCGTGGCGAGTCCGAGTGAATACAACCGTCTTCCCGGTACGCCTGATCAAGTTAACCGCTAGGCCGACTCGCTCACTTCGATCGACAGACCAGAAATGATGATGCAGGCGGCCAATATCTGGCGTCTCCGGTCCAACTTCATGACGAACTGGGTCGACTTGATAGTCGCGAGTGAGCGCAGCGACGTCCTTATCCAAGGTCGCCGAGAACAGCAGCGTCTGCCGATCCGAAGGAGTGAGATCCAATATGCGGCGAACGTCTGGCAGGAAACCCATATCAGCCATCCGGTCTGCTTCATCGATGACAACAGTCCGAGCTGAGTCAAGCGTTAGAGCGTTGCGGTCAAGGAGGTCCTGGAGGCGCCCAGGGCATGCGACGAGAATGTCGACGCCTTTTTTGAGGCGGTCGATCTGGCGCTTGATATTGGTGCCGCCGTATGCCGATAACACCCATAGATCGTGTGCTTGGGCAAGCGGTCGAAGCTCATCAGCGATTTGTTCAGCCAACTCGCGAGTGGGTGCAAGCACCAAAGCTGACGGTGCTTTAGGTCGCGACCCTGCGGTGCGGACGATCACAGGGATTCCGAACGCGATCGTCTTACCGGAGCCAGTTGGTGCGCGACCACAAATGTCGCGGCCAGCTAGCGCGTCTGGAATAGCCGCTGTTTGCACCTCGAACGGTTCATTTATCCCCTGACTAGTGAGGACGCGCGTTACCGAAGAGGGCACGCCGAGATCGGCGAAGGTGGCAGGCAACGTAAGGTCCTTGCTCTCGGCGGTTAAAGCGGTGCGGGGGGGTCACCAACCCACTGTTCCGAGGTTTACCGAGGGTACCGGTTCAACATCGTTCTGCTGCGCAAGCTACGAGATCTATCCAAGGCTTACGTCAAAGCCCTAGCTAGTCGATTGATTCGTCCAACGTCGCTCCAGCCCCTCGCACTCTAGTTTGACGCATATTTCGTCGATATCGATCAGCGTCATAACCAGTACCTCGGTGCAAGATGCAGCGGTTATCCCAAAAAATCGTATCTCCCGGTCGCCAGTCCTGTGACCAGCGATATTCAGGTCGGGTTGCTAGGTCATTGAGTTCGTCGATCAGGCGCCTGCTGTCTATGCCATTCCAACCGACGATCGAACGGGCGTGTGCCCCGACGTAATAATTACGTCGCCCGTTGCGTGGGTTAGTTCGAACCAACTTCTGTTCAATTGGTGGTAATGAAGCAGCGTGGTTGTCGTGAACCGGTGCAGTTTTGGTTCGGCTGAAAACATAGTCATGAAGCACGTGTAGATCATCAATTTCAGCTTGTGTGCCTGAGCTAAGGCGGTCGTAGGCAGAGCGTTGGCTCACGAATTCAGTTGCACCTCCCTCATCGGGTACTTCGTAGGCATGAAGGATCGACACATAAGACGGCACCCGCCGAAACGAAGAATCTGAGTGCCACAAATTGTTGCCCTTCATCGACCTGGTATGAGTCGCAGATTCGTCGTGTTTGGTGTCGGCGTCGATGACGTTTCCAACCGTACCTATGTACACAATCTCGCCGGTCCGTCCGAAGGTGACATGGTTCTCTTCGGGTTCACCCAATGCCGATGTGAGCTCCATCTGCGCTTCATCGGTCATGTTTTGTTGTGGGAACAACAAAACCGAGTATTCGTCTATCGCTGCATGCAACTCTGCCACCTCTTCACCGGTAAGCGGACCGGCTAAGTCGATGCCATTTACGCGGGCACCGAAATCGCGGTGAAGAGGTTCGAACTCCATATCAACCAGCTTCCCACAGCCTGGACTGCCCAGTCGAAGCGCTGCGACTCACAACACAATCATTTACTCATCGCTCCACCTGTAACATTTCGGGATTAGAACTTCAGCAAGGGACATCAAGCTGTTACACCGCCCTGTCAATCGACCGGGTAAAGAACCCGCTAAGTGGGAACGGATTTAAATTGCGCCCTCTAACCATCAAAAGAACTTCTGCCCTCTTGCTCGCCTTGATGTTGCTCGGAGTTTCATGCTCCGTTCGTGAACCTGCATCTGACACCGCTAGTGAACCTGCATCTGACGCCGCTAGTGAACCTGCGTCTGACGCCGCTGGTGAACCTGCATCTGACGCCGCTCTCTCAATTGAAGAACAGCTGCAACTACAAGAAATAGCAGACAAAAAATTTGAAGAACAGCTACAAGCTCTCTCAATTGAAGAACAGCTACAAAAAATGGCAGACAGAACATTTCAAGAACTGCAGAGTGATCCTGACTCGAGCCCTGACTCCAACAGGTGTGATGCTCATTACGGGTCAGCTAAAGAAATTTCGCTTGAAGACTTCGTCGTCGGCTTACAAGCCCTAGTCAGGGAAGTCCACCATCGAGATACCTACGATTACGTGACCTTAGGTGGAGAGCGAATTCGTTCAGGTCCATTCACTCTGTGGATGCAACAAGCTTTCGAGGATTACCTCAATGACTACAAGCCCCCTCATCGTTTCGATGACACACAATTCAACCTTTACGACATTCGAGTGGACAACGTCTTTTCGTGGCGCAACTACCTGAGATGGCGAAACGCTGTATGTCTTGTGTCCGTGGACGACGGCCCTGTGCGAGATTCGATGGTGGAACATGGCCGGTTCAGCGGTTGGCGGACAGAATGGCCAGGCCATGCCATGAAATGGCAACCATACCCATACGTTGACACAGGACAAATGGTTGTTGCAGCTCCTGCTATTCGCGGTTTAGAGCACTACACGAAATACATCGCCGGGGGTGGTGTGGTGATAACAGGCGGCGACGACGTTCCTGACGCTGCGATGTTGCAGGCACGAAAGGAAGTTGTTTACGAAACCTCCGCACGGCCCGAATATCGCGAAATTCTTGAGGAAAACACAGTCAGAATCTCTTTGTTCTATGGCGAAGACACATCTATGTTGCCTGAATACCACGACATATATGAACCCGGTGGATTTTCTACAGGTCCCCTCGACGCAAGCATGACTGCGAACGCACAGTGGCTCTGTTTTCCGGGAAACATAGACCGTGGTGGTCATCCGATCTTTCACGAGATGGTTCACACAATCAACCATGTCGTTTTCGAACAATTGAACGAAACCTACTTTTACGAACGTATTTATCAACTCGCTGAAAGAGCCCTTGAGTCGGGTGTCTTCAAGCCTGGTGAACAGTATTTAGGTAGTGGAGATGTGGCAGGAAAGCGTGAATGGATTGGCGAATACTGGGCCACCACTGTGGAGGGCTACCTTATGGACCGAGCCGGCTTCAAATATTCCCATGACACGCGCGACTGGATACAAGCCAATGACCCCGACCTCTACGATCTAATCATTCGTTACTTCCCGACTGAACCCTGGGACCACTGCCCCGAGGTTCCACCAGACTGGCAAGAAAACTAAACCGGGCCTAACAAGATTCAGTGAGCACTAGAGTTCAGATATGACTGTGACACTTGTAACCGGAGCTAATTCAGGTCTCGGACGCGCAACGGCCTTACTTCTGGCCCAAAAAGGACACAAGGTGTACGCCGGGATGCGAGACCTTGACAAGGGTTCAAAGCTGCTTGAACTAGCTAAGGATTACGACCTCTCAACAATAGAAATCGACGTCACAAACACCGACTCGGTTGTTGCCTGCGCTAGCCAAATCGAAGCAAATGGTGATGCCCTCGACGTACTAGTCAACAACGCTGGCGTCGCATTGAACTCGGTTACTGAAGACATCGACATCGATGACGCTAAAGCGGTGATGGATGTAAACGTGTGGGGCCCAGTTCGCTGCGTGAAAGCCTTTGTCCCTGGGATGCGCGAACGAGGTACCGGTCACATTTTCCAGGTCTCATCAATTGCTGGACTCATAGGACACATAGGCCAAACCGTTTATGTGGGATCAAAATTCGCTCTAGAAGGAATGAGTGAAGCCTTAGCTCAAGAACTCATAAGCTTCGGCATCCGTGTTCACATCATCGAACCCGGAGTCACTCGCACAGCAATCCTTCCCAAAAACGAAGGCAACCCCGTTCCAACTGCTTACCAAGATCACTACGACCGGATGTTTCAGTTCTATACAGCCGGAATTCAAGCCTCGATCCAAGCAGAAACATTCGCGGAAACCATCTATGGAGCACTAACTAGCTCCGACTATCAACTTCGTTACACCTGTGGCTGGGGTGGGAAAGAAATCGGCGAGCGACACAAAGCTATGAGCGACGAAGAATTCGTTGAACTTGGCTCGTTGGTGTCATCGGCTGAAGAGTACGGACTCGCTTTCTCCGATTTATTTGATTTAAACATCTAGCGCTTTAGTTTTCGGATTAACACCAAACCAGCAAGCACTAGTCCAACTCCTGTCGCGGTCACGTAAACCAGGGTCCGGTTAGCGTCCGTATCAGATGCTGCCCTTGAGTTGCTTTGGCCTGTCTCACCTTGTCCCGCTTTGAACTCGGGTTCAGGTCCAGGTTCTAGTTCAGGTCCAGGTTCTGGTTCTGGTTCAGACGAGGAAGCAACTTTTTCCGACGAATAATTCGGATCTTCGGGACTCTCAATAGCCGCCGTCTCACTCTGAGTTGCGAACCATTCGACTACCGGGCTAGTGGATCGACCAACGACAAGGGGCCTTGTGTAGCGACGTACTTCGGTACCAAACCTTTCTAGTGTGCCAATCGAAACCACATACCTACCCGCTGCCTTGCCTGAGATCAGAAAGCTGTACTCCCCTTGTTGGGATTCTTCTAAATAGTCAGCTAACCGCAGATAGGTGGTACCCGTAAAAGGTTCATAAAACGTTTGACGAAATTGAGCACTCAGCACGAACGAAGTCTGGTCCGGCCGGGTGACTTCCACTTCGGGTAGCGAACTAACTTCGAACCCAATTTCTGGCAGGACTGCTGGAACAAGCAGCGACAGGTTCAACGATTGTCCCTGTTGCATTCGGGCTTGAAAGCCCTGAGTGCTTATTGGCTCTTCAAGTTGCCCATACATGGCGAAAGAAATAGTTCCGTCAGGTAGATACGGCCCAACTTCTGCAGCAAAGTGATCCTTGGTTAAGAAAACCGGGTCATGAGCACTAGCAGTCGCACAACAGCTAATAACAACGCCAACCACCAGCGAAAAGGAGACACCTAAGCGCCTCACCACACGGCTCCGCCTCAAGCTCGTTAGTAAATAGCTAAGACTTCAGTAATGACGATGAGAGCTATCACTACGAAGTTGACGACTCTAAAGACAGGCACCGGGACTTGAGTAAAACGGCGGCCCACGTTACTGGCCTGGAAATCTTCTGGTAGGTCTTTGGCGATAGCAAAAAGATCCTGCATGCAGTCATCCATAAAGAAAACTGTCCACAGCGAAGCGAGGATGGCTATAGCGGCTAAAGCCAGCTGAGTCCCCGAGTCCTGCAAGCC
>Ga0115012_10000683_pt1 | contig 19416 bp, 19 predicted proteins | sample TroAtlMetagenome_FD_88706 | JGI IMG/M metagenome (GOLD analysis project Ga0115012, IMG submission 88706) | Marine eukaryotic phytoplankton communities from Atlantic Ocean - Tropical Atlantic ANT10 Metagenome | ecosystem: Environmental > Aquatic > Marine > Oceanic | place: Tropical Atlantic...
ATGGCTTTTAGATAGGCCAGCAATACCTTGGCATCATTATGCCTATGCTCTGCAGCTGCATTTAAGCGGTTGATAATGCTATCAAGGCTTTCCCTATTATCTTCATCAGATAAGTCAGTGAGAAGTGCCAACACCCCGTTATCAATATCATCGCGCGCTTCTTTATTTTGCAGTGCTTTTAGGTAAGCGTGCGAGGCTGCTTGCATTTCATCTAATAAAATTTGTTGCTCTTTGTCTGGCGCCCGAAATGTAAACGCATCATTTTCAGGAAAATACATCATATCTATGCCCTAAAAAAATACTAAGTGATCATACTGTATGTTGATCATGGGTTACAGTCAATTAATTTTTGCCAGGCGGTGTCTAGATTACTTGCGTTTTCTCGAGGCTGTTCTATAGTAGTGTTAGAAAGTGGTTGAAAGTAACCAAAAAGTGGAGGATTGTGGGGCAACCCACAAAAAGGAAAACATGTTTCGTGGAATCAACGCTATCAACGTGGATAGTAAAGGTCGTCTAGCGATACCTTCCCGATATCGAGATGGGTTAGGCGGCTCAGTTGTTGTTACCATAGACACGGAAGAACCATGTTTATTGTTGTACCCTGTTAGCCAGTGGCAAACCATTGAAGCGTCACTGCAACGCCTACCCAGTTTTAACGTGCATACAAGAAGAATACAACGTTTACTCATAGGTCATGCTACAGACATACACATAGATGGCAATGGACGCGCGCTTTTACCTCCTTTGTTAAGAGAATATGCTTCATTGGAAAAACGTGTAGTGATGATAGGTCAGGGTAATAAATTTGAAATATGGGATGAGTCTGCTTGGCAAACAAGACGCGAAGCATGGCTTAAAGCTGAATCTGAATCATCAGGCGAAATGCTGCCTGATGAGATGAAAACCTTTTTCTTATAGTGGAGGTGAGCATGACAAACACTCACCAGCCTGTTCTATTAGATGAAGCCATAGAAGGTTTACGCATTGTACCCAATGGTATTTACATTGATGGTACTTTTGGTCGTGGTGGCCATACTCAAGTGATCTTAAGAACGATTGGTCCACTCGGGCGCTTGGTGGTTTTAGACAAAGACGAAGCCGCAATCGAACACGCCAAAACTGAATTAGGTCAAGATCAGCGTGTCACCATCGTGCATGATAGCTTTGCCAATGTTGAGGCGATTGCAACCGGCCTTGGTATTCAAAAACAAGTGGCAGGTATTTTACTGGATTTAGGTGTTTCTTCACCTCAACTCGATGAAGACGAGCGTGGCTTTAGTTTTATGAAAGACGGCCCGCTTGATATGCGTATGAATCAAACGCAAGACTACAGTGCATATAACTTTGTTAATGAAATGGCCGCAGATGATATGGCGGCTGTGTTTAAAAAATATGGTGAAGAACGTTTTGCTAAGCGTATTGCTCGTGCTATTGAAAACGCTCGCACAGAGCAAGGCCCTATAGAAACCACTGCACAACTTGCTGAAATCGTCAAAGAAGCACATCCTGCTTGGGAGAAGCATAAGCACCCAGCAACCCGTGTGTTTCAAGCGATACGCATTTATGTGAATCAAGAGCTTGATGACTTATCCGACGGGCTTGCCCACTGCGTGCGTATTTTAGCACCGGGTGGCAGACTTGCCGTCATCAGCTTTCATTCGCTCGAAGACAGAATCGTCAAGCGCTTCATGCAAAATGAAGAGCAAGGTCCGAGCATACCTAAAGAAGTACCCATCAGAAACTCAGAACAAACCCTTCACTTTAAGCGTATTGGTAAAGCCATTATGCCGAGTGAAGACGAAAAACAAGATAATATCCGTGCTAGAAGTGCTGTTTTAAGAATAGGAGAAAAAACATCATGAATGCCGCAGCCAAAGTTATGGAGCAAGGCAGTTTATTTCAGGGTGGTTGGTCAGGGTTTCACATCAATAAAATGATTATCCTACCTTGCTTATTGTTAGTGCTGGTGTTGTGTAGCGCACTTTCGGTGGTATATTTAATTAATATTCATAGGGTGACGTGTAGTCAGCTACAAAAAGCTGACAATGCCACACATCAGCTTGAGCTTGAGTGGGGACAGCTTTTATTGGAGCAGGCAAGTCTTGCCGCACCTGCGCGTATAGAGAGGCTTGCCACACAAAAGCTACATATGAGCTTTCCTTTGCGTGAACAAACCTTTATATTAAGCGCCGGATGAAAGGTGTCAGTCATAAAAAAAGATTTTTAACCATCAGCTTGTTCTTTGTGGTCTTGCTCTCTGTATTGGTGACAAGGCTTTTTTCTTTGATGATTTTTGATAGAAGCTTTCTCAAAGGCCAAGGGGATGCCCGAAGCGTGCGCGTGATTGATATCCCCGCATTTAGAGGCATGATTTTTGATAGAAGTGGGGCGCCGGTTGCTGTCAGCACACCCGTCGAATCAGTTTGGCTTAATCCTAAAAAGTTTGCTCCTACAGACGACGAGCTCAAAAAGCTCGCCAAGCTTTTAAAGATGACACCCAGCAGTATCAATAAGCGCTTAGCCAATGTCGAAGAGCGCGGCTTTATTTATTTAAAACGCCATATTAATCCTAATCAAGCTCAAAAAATCAAAGCGCTGAATATTACAGGCGTGAATTTCAAACAAGAATTCAAACGCTATTATCCTGATGCCGAAAGGCTGGCACAACTTGTTGGCTTTACTAATATTGATGATGATGGGCTCGAAGGCCTTGAACTTGCCTACCAAGACTGGTTGCATGGTGAACCCGGTAAGCGACGTGTGATTAAAGACAGAACCGGGCGCATTATTGATGAGCTCGAAGTGATTCAAGAGCCACAGCCTGGTCATAGCCTTCAACTGACTATTGATAGGCGCATTCAATTTTTTGCCTACCATGAGCTTGAAAAAACGGTAAAAAACTTTAAGGCTAAGTCAGGCTCAGTGGTGGTTTTGGATGCCAGAGAAGGGGATGTGTTGGCAGTAGTGAACTATCCTTCGTTTAATCCCAATGCCCGTGGTCGCTATGATGTGGCAGCGTATAGAAACCGTGCCATGACGGATATGTTTGAGCCAGGTTCAGTGACCAAGCCGTTTACGGTTGCAAGCGCACTTCAGTCTGGTAAATTTAAGCCCGACACCATGATTAATACCAATCCTGGCTGGATGGTGGTTAATGGTAAAACCATCCGAGATATTCGCAACTACGGTGAAATTGATGTGCGCGAGGTATTACAGCGCTCGAGTAATATTGGTGTTTCAAAAATGGCAATGGCAGTGGGTGCTGATACCTTAATCCCTTTTTATAGAAAATGCGGGGTAGCAAGCATTACAGACAGTGGCTACCCGGGTGAGAGCCCTGGTGATATTGTCGATGTACGCAGTGCTTATCCATTCGTCTTAGCCACGCTGAGCTTTGGTTACAGTATGTCGATGACGGCCATTCAGCTTGCAAAAATGTATACCATCTTTGCCAACGAGGGTAAGCTTGCTCCCATAAGCTTGGTCCATGGGGTAGAGATGCATAAGCCAAAGCAAGTCCTTGAGCCTGAAGTTGCCACGACCGTTTTAAGTATGCTTGAGCGTGTGGTTAAACCAGGTGGGACAGGCACCCGTGCCGCAGTGCCTGGTTATCGCGTTGCCGGTAAAACGGGTACCGCGCGCATAGCAGGGGACCATGGCTACAAAGAGCGTCGCTACTTATCTACATTTGCAGGCATTGCACCAGTATCAAACCCAAAGCTTGTTGTTGTGGTTGTGATTCATGAGCCAAGTAAAGAAGCGTATTATGGCGGTCTTGTGGCAGCGCCTTTATTTTCAAAAGTGATGGAAGCCTCCTTAAGGCTGCTTGATATAGAACCTGATGCTGCCACTGGCGTAAAAACATCGTGAAGATACTAGAAGAGCTCAAAGCGCTGAACATTAAGCACTTGCAAAATGACAGTAGGCAAGTGCAGCCAGGCGATGCTTTTGTTGCTTATCCTGGTGAGGCTGCCGATGGGCGCGATTATATTCAGCAAGCCATAAAAGCTGGCGCAAGCGCTATTGTTTCTGAGCCAGGCAAAAAAGCCATAGAAGCCTCAGTGCCTGTATTTGCTGAAGCGCACCTAGCACAAAGTCTAGGTAAGCTTGCAGCAAGCTTTTATCCTATTTCAAATCTTGATATTACAGGCATCACTGGCACCAATGGTAAAACGACCATAGCTTATTTGTTGGCTCAAGCGTATGAGCTCTTAGATAAGCCCGCAGCTTATATGGGCACGCTTGGTTCAGGACGCATTCAAGCGCTGCAGCCTGCACTTAATACCACACCCGATGCCCTTGCCGTGCAACGCTTTCTCTATGACTGCGAGCAAAAAGAGTTACGTCACATTGCCATGGAAGTATCCTCACACGGTTTAAGCTTGCACCGAGTCGATGAAGTGCCTTTTACCGAGGCGATATACTCTAATTTGAGCCACGAGCATTTAGATTTTCATAAAACCATGGAGGCCTACGCACAGGCTAAAGCAAAACTGTTTGCTTATCCAAGCCTGCAAACCATTATCCTCAATCAAGATGATGAGTACGCAAGCGTGATGCGAGATGCTGCACATAAGCAAGCCATGCTTCTCACCTATGGTCTGGATGATAAAGCAGATGTTAAAGCAGAACATGTTAAGCTGCATATGAAAGGTTGTGATTTTAAAGTTCACTCACCTTGGGGTAGCTTTGAAGTAAGCTCAAGCTTACTGGGTCGCTTTAATGTCTATAACTTGCTTGCCGTCATCACAAGCTTGCTTGCCAAAGGCTATACGCCGGATGAGGTTAGAGCTGTAGTGCCCAAGCTGCAATCAACGCCTGGCCGCATGCAACTGGCCCATAAGGCTCCGGTTGTGCTCGTTGATTATGCCCACACCCCAGACGCCCTAGACAATGCACTTGCAAGCTTGCATGAGCTGAAAGAGGCACGGCTTTTTGTCGTATTTGGCTGCGGTGGAGATAGAGATACGACCAAGCGCACCGAAATGGGTGCTGTTGCAGAACAATATGCAGATAAGATCATTCTCACCAGCGACAACCCAAGAACAGAAAATCCCACACAAATCATCCAAGATATCGCCAAAGGCATTAAGCAGCATGATTACTTGATGATTGAAGATAGAAAAGCGGCAATTCAAGAAGCGCTTAAGCTTGCAGCGCCAAATGATTTGATACTCATTGCTGGAAAGGGCCATGAGACCTACCAAGAAGTGAATCACGTGCGTAGTCCGTTTTCAGATTTCGACGTTGTTCATACTCTTGTCCAGTCTAACAAATAATAGATTTAATACTATACTTAAAGTACATTTAAGCAGCACTCATGGTTTTTATGTACACGAGAAACAAAGCATTACTTCATGAAGCGCCAAGCCATACTCCGCGGCGTACGGGTGAGCCACTTGGTGATTTAGATGCTTTTATAGAAGACATCCAAACGTTTATCGATGAAGACCAGCGTGAGCAGTTTTCAAAAGACATGCAGCGTCATCTTGGTGTGAAATCCACATATAAAGTAAAAGATAGTGTACTTCAGGGTTTGAATATCATTCGTGAGCGTTGGCACGATCCAGTTACAGAAGACTCAGAAAAAGCCATGATAGCGGCAAAGCTTAAAGAGCGTTCAGAAGAATGTACGCAAGGCTTTCATAATGGGGTGAATGAGGTATTAGAGGGTTTTTATGTTGCGGATAGTATTGAAGATTTACTCTACCGCGTCCGTCAAGATATCGTCACTCGTCTAACCCCAACGCTTACCAGTGAAACACATAATTACAATCGTATTTTTGCGGTTGCTGAACGTATGGGGTTTGGCGTACAAGCGCTTAATAGTGATGATAGTTATGTAGATGTCTGGGAAGAGATTTTACCAACAAGCAAAATAGAAGCAGCACTGCAACCTGCTTTTGAAAAGGGGCTTGGTATATTTCCAGTACTGCAAGGCCTTGAAGAGCAACTCCGAGGTCAGCTTACAACCTTGGGTTACTCGGGTACTAAAGAGGAAGGCTATGACTCAGACATAGTAGATAAAGTATTGGATTATTTTTCGCGCTTGTATGGTGATATCCCTGAGGTTGGAACGTATAAAGAGAAAAAGACAGCGTTAGACGATAAGCGTAAACAAGCGGCAGACGCAAAGAGTCAAGCAGAAGATAAAATAGAAAGCGTGCTGAAAGATAATGGCATAGATCTTACGAAGTACAAATCACATAAAATCAAAGCGCTTTTGGGTGATAAGAGTGTATTAAACCTTCCTTTTATCAAAACATTCCTGAGTGATATTCCTCCGGATGTCACGCAAAAAATAAGTGAAATAAAAAAAGTCTATCTTACAGAAATCAGCGAAATCAACGTGGCTGAAGCACGGCAGAAGTACCTCGATGATTATGCAGCGGTGAAGTCGATATTTTTAGTGGGTAATGAGGTAACACAAGAATTGAATTGGCCTCGCATCAAACAGCTGTTGTGGGAGAAAGTCAAAGCCAAAGGGTATTATGAGTTCAGTCCTGATGAAATTGCATGCATCGATGCTTTGATGAACCCAGATGGAGCTGAAGTTGATGTAGATGTACTCAAAGGTCTTATTTCATCTATAAGAGAATATGTATCTGCTTTACAGAATGTATCTAAAGAAATACAGCAAGAACTAAATCTAGATGCGCGTGCATTAATAGCAGATGCTAAAGACTTTAATGAAGCAATGTCAATCCTTGATGCAAATGCCAAAAGAGATTTACTAGAGAGTATATTTCCTGAATTACCAGGGCTAATACATTCAGACAGAGATTTTAATTTGATACTAAGAGGTCTAAGCCCCGCAGAAGTTGAAAGGTTCTTAGATGAAAACAAGGGGTTGCTCATTAACCTGATACAAAATGATGAAACTGCTAGCTTTTTTGATGCAATCTATGGTTTACCAACCAACATACAAATTGCCTTGCTAGGTGAGTTCAAAGATGATGTTAGGCTGCTCTTGCAAGGAAGTGATGATGCCGTCAGGATAAGAGATTTTTCATTAGAATTTCAAAAGGCGTCAGTAGATATGCTCTTGTTACCAACAAATATTGATCAACTTAATGAACGTGAAATTTTGGGTATTTTTCAATCATTCGATCCTCAGCTTCATGCCGATATTTTTCAAGTGCTCAGGGGTAAATGGCCTGATTTAATTACATCAAGTGGAGACTTCAATTTTATACTCAAACATTTATCACCAGAGCTTCAAGGTTCATTTTTTGAGGCATGCAAGCCTTTCTTGCCTGATGTTATTAAAAGTGGCCCCGATTTTGGGGAAGCAGCTCAATACTTATCGCCAGATCTTCACGGTGAGTTTTTAGAAGCCTGCAAGCCTTTCTTGCCTGATGTTATTGGGTCAGGATTTGGTTTTGGTGCTGCAGTTCGTTACTTATCACCGGAGCTTCAGGGTAAGTTTATAGAGGCCTGTAAGCCTTTCTTGCCTGCTAATGCCGGCGATTTTGGTTATGCAGTAAAGAAATTATCGCCGGAGGTTCAAGTTGCATTTATAGAGGCCTGTAAGCCTCACTTACCTAGTATTTTGATGCTCGATATTAAAAGTGGCCTCGATTTTACAATTGCAGTTCGGCACTTATCGCCAGAGGCTCAAGGTGTGTTTATAGAAGCCTGCAAGCCTTTCTTGCCTGATGTTATTCAAAGTGGCCTCGATTTTACAATTGCAGTTCGGCACTTATCGCCAGATCTTCACGGTGAGTTTTTAGAAGCCTGCAAGCCTTTCTTGCCTGATGTTATTCAAAGTGGCTACGATTTTGGTAGGGCATTTCGTGACTTATCATCAGAGGTTCAAGGTGAGTTTTTAGAGGCCTGCAAGCCTTTCTTGCCTGATGTTATTAAATCAGGTATAGATTTTAGTGATGCAGCTGATTTATTATCACCAGAGCTTCAAGGTTCATTTTTTGAGGCATGCAAGCCTTTCTTGCCTGATGTTATTCAAAGTGGCTACGATTTTGGTAGGGCATTTCGTGACTTATCATCAGAGGTTCAAGGTTCATTTTTAGAGGCCTGCAAGCCTTTCTTGCCTGATGTTATTAAATCAGGTATAGATTTTAGTGATGCAGTAGAGTATTTATCACCAGAGCTTCAAGGTTCATTTTTTGAGGCATGCAAGCCTTTCTTGCCTGATGTTATTAAAATTGGCTACGATTTTGGTAGGGCATTTCGTGGCTTATCATCAGAGGTTCAAGGTGAGTTTTTAGAGGCCTGTAAGCCTTTCTTGCCTGATGTTATTAAATCAGGTATGGATTTTAGTGATGCAGCTGATTTATTATCGCCAGAGGTTCAAGGTGTGTTTATAGAAGCCTGCTGGTCCTTTCTGCCTGATTTTATTATATTTGGTTTCGATATTGGTAATGTGGCTCATTACTTATCGGCTGAGTTACAAAGAGAAGTTTTAGACATCATAAAAGATCAATTACCCATAGTGAGAGGAGAACAGGAGTTAAAAAGTATACTGAAGGAGCTTAAGGATGAGGTGCGCCCACAATTTATTGCGCTTGCAAAAGATAGCATTGCGGACTTAATTATAAGAGATAGTGCACCCTCGAATGAATCGATGCTGGCATATCTACAATACAATTTAAAACAAACCATGCTCTTAAGTTATGAGCTTGCAACAGGCTTTTTTGGAGCAATGCACCCGACTGATGAAGAAGATAATACGGTTTATTATTTACCTGGTATTGACCAAGCCAAGCTCATCGACGTCATTCAAGCATATTCAGAAGTACTTTCCGATGAGGAGACCCAAGAGGTGCTGGAGGCGTTAAAAGAAAAATTGCCTGAAGGTTTTGAGCTTGAATCATTAACAGATATGCATGTGAATTATAAAGCAGAAATGCAGCGCTTAAGAGGCGAGGAAGAAGGTCCTGAACAAGAGCAAGATGTCGAACCTCCTACAATGTAATTTATATTGTATCAGTTGGGTTCTGTTTAGAGTTGGTCTCTTTTTGAGGTGATTCACTGGCTTCTAGCTGTGGCTTACTAACTTCAATTTTAGCCCTAAAAGCTTCAATATAAGGCATGTTATGGGTGTGAATATCATCAGGGACGGCATCAAGTACAGCTTTAAGTACAGGGCGCTCTTGGTTGGCGGCAATCAGCATATTACAACCTGCACTGAGTGCTTTGAGCGCACGTGTATTCAAATCACCAATATCAGCACCTTTCATACCTAAGCAATCACTGATGATTAAGCCTCGAAAGCCAAGTTTATCCCGGAGAATAGACTGTAGCCATGTAGTAGAAAAGCCTGCCGGATTGTCACCATCTACTTCTGGGTAAGTGATATGCGCGGGCATAATCGCATCGAGTTGACCTGATGCAATCAGGGCTTTAAACGGCTCTAGATCATGGGCATTGATATCATCAAAGCTGCGTGTGTCTTTAGGCATAGAGATGTGAGAGTCATCACTGCAGTAGCCGTGACCTGGGAAGTGTTTACCCACGCTTGGCATACCAGCTTTATGCATACCTTCGATATACGCGCTGGCAAGTTTAGCAATAATGGTAGGGTCTTCATGAAAAGCTCTATCAAGCCCTGCAATGATGGCATTATCCCCATGAATATCTAAAACAGGGGCAAAGCTCATGTGAATACCAAACTGCAATAAATCTTTGGCCATAATACTACCGTATCGTTTACTGAGCTCAAGGCCTGTTTTTGCATCAAGGTCGTAAGTATCGCCATAAAGCCGTGCAGGAGGTAGGGCGCGGAAGCCTAGTCTTTGAATGCGCTGTACATAACCACCTTCATGGTCGACACAAGTGATAAGGTTTGGATTGATGGCATGAATATCATGCAAGAGCTTGGCAAGCTGGTTTCGGTCTTGGATGTTTCTAGTAAATAAGATAACGCCTGTGGCTTTGTCGTGGGTTAATATGGCGTCTTCCTCGGGCGTGATTGTGGTGCCCAATAAATCGACAATGACTGACATGTAAAGATCTCTTGAATTATTTTATTTTATGGTACCATCATCTCTGGAAATGTTTTAGGAAATTTAACGATGAATACAGCAACAGCTTCGCCTGACGAATTAGCGGAAAAAATTCGCAGTCAAATCCCTAATATACATCCACGGATAGGTATTGTATTAGGCTCAGGGCTTGGCGACTTCGCCAATAAGCTCGACAATATTACTCGTATTTCTTATGCAGACTTACCCGGATTTCCATCGGGTGAGGTTCATGGCCATCAAGGCACCATGGTGATTGGTGAGCTCTACGGCGTAGGGGTGGTCTGTTTACAAAAAAGAATGCACTACTATGAGGCGGGCGCGCCGAGTCATGAAGCTGTTAAAACGTATATTCGTACTTTAAAGCGTCTTGGTTGTGAATACTTCTTTGCCATCAGTGCTTGTGGCTCTTTATGTGAAAATGTTGGCCCAGGTCAGCTGATGCTTATTAAAGACCATATCAATATGCAGGGTACCAACCCTTTGATTGGCCCGAATGATGATGAGTTTGGACCTAGGTTTTTCCCACTAGATGATGCGTATGACCGACAAACCCGAGAAACCTTGATTCGCTTAGGCGAGGGGATTGGTCTTAAATTGCCTGAAGGTGTTTATATCGCGGTGACAGGTCCTAACTATGAAACAGCTGCCGAAATCAAAGCATTTCGTATGATGGGGGCTGATGCTGTGGGTATGTCTACCGTGCCTGAAGTCTTGGTGGCGGCACACTGTGGCCTTAAAATTGCGGTGATTGCGATGATGACCAACTTTGCAACTGGGCTTGCAACCACAAGTCATTCGCATGATGCGGTGGTTGAGATGGCGAAGCAGTCGAGTGACAAAGTGGTGTTGTTGCTAAAGCAATTTATTGAGTCGTTGTCTTAATGTTATTGGTTGTTTTGACTTTTATATTTAGTATTTATATCTTTTAATAAGATATTGATATTAACCAAGGGAATGACCTATGAAATTTAACCCAGCTGCTTTAGGTTTTAGCATTGTGCTTTTTACTAATGGCTATGTTGAAGCAGCTCCAGGCAACCCTGTATCAGTTTCACTAATGAAAGCTTATGTCTCAAAAGTTTCAGATAAATTGGAAGAGAGGCTTACCCTTAAGGCAGGGACGTCTATTAGTATCGTTGATAATGTCATTAGTGGGGCTTATAACGGAAGCAATGGTGTCACGATCACGGGCTCTGAAGTGAAGCTAACCCCGGTTACCGTTGGTCAGGTAATTCATGGGTGTACTGTATACTGGGTGGATTCCACAGAGCAGCATGGACTATGTGTATCCACCAAGGCCGCAGCCAACCCTGTAGCAGCTCTTTTTGCATCTAGCTCCGCTTCAACAGAAGCTGTTGTAATTCGAGGACAAGCCTATGGATATGGTATTGGTTCTGGTGCACAAAATACAGCGTATTGGCTTGCGGTGATGGGTGCGGCGATTACGGATGATTCTAATATCTTAGACAATGCCATTGGTATTGTCACTAAGGAAAGCGTATTCGAGGATGGTAGTGATTGCCCCTTTCCTGAGCGCGCACCAGATAAATGTTACAGTGGTTTCCACCTTCCAAGTCGTGTCGAGGCTAATCTGTTATGGGAAAGTGGCCAGATAGATTCAACTTTATCAAATTGTGGTGCTGATCAACGTATGATGTGGACTTCATCAACGTTAAGAGGTAATACCCGTTGGGTTTGGGCACAAGCAACTTACCTTGGTCAGCGGCACATAAGTATAGAGAACGATAAAGATACACGTTGCGTATATCCCGTTAAGCAGTTTTAACATGACCCAACGCCACTACGTGCCCCGGCTTGTCCGGGGCATCCAGCTTTTGTAACGTTTCTATGGGTACCCCGGACAAGCCGGGGTACGTAGACTGGAGAGTCAAACATCAACTTATATAAAATATTTGTGGGGATTCGTCAGGGTCAAGCCGGGTGGCGTAGAAGGACGATAAGCGCAACCCACATCAAAAGCCCATAGTAATTGTTGCTTTTGAAGGTTTCAAAGTAATCCGGGTTATCACCTCGGATTACTTTTTGCTGGTGTGCAAATAATACAAAGCCGGCCCCCCACGCCAAATAAAATATCACAGAAAGCTGCAATCTAATGGCGAGTACCAGCCACAGCAGTTGTGTCATGGCTTGAAATACCATAGACATTGTTTTATCGAAGCGGCCAAATAAAATGGCTGTGGAGTGTACGTTGATTTGTAAATCATCAGGCTTATCTGCCATGGCATAAATGGTATCGTAGGCGAGTATCCAGAAAAAATTCAAAAGCCATAAAAGTCCCATGTTCATGTCCATGGGTGCGCCAAGTGCTGCATACGCCATAGGAATGCCCATAGAAAATGCGATGCCTAGTACCAATTGTGGGGCACGCAAAAAGCGCTTACAAAAAGGGTAGAGGCCCGTTAAAAACACACTTGCCAGGGCATAGTTAAAGCAAGCCTTGGGTAACAGCATAAGAATGCCCAAAGCAATGCTAAGTAAGGTAAAAAGTAATATGAGTGCACTTGGTAGTGATACTTGACCTGAAGTGAGCGGCCTTAAATGAGTGCGTTTAACATGTAAATCAATGTTTCTGTCTGCAATATCATTCAAAACACAACCAGCACAACGCATGATGAATGTCCCCAGCATAAATAGCATCAAGATATACATGGGCGGGGTGCTTTGTTTTGCCAGCCACAAAGCCCAAGCAGTGGGGTACCAAAGCAATAATGTGCCTATAGGCTTATCTACGCGCAGTAGCTGGTAATAGGCTTTGAAGTCAGTCGTCATATTTATGAAGCCCTGGCAAAAAGATTTCAAGCAAATAAAAAGGATGTGCCTCATTGATGATAAACCTAGATAGTCGGCCGCTTAAAAAGCTTTCCTCTACGGGCTCAATATGGCGTGTTATGTTTGGGTGATGATAGATTATATCACCCAAAGTTTTGTGCTCGAGCTCGGCAAAAGTCTGCTCTTCAGCCTGATAGGTTGCCTCAGGGATGATTGTGCGCGCATACCAGCAAGGCGTATTATCGCCATACATGATGATTTCACGGTGTAGCACATTTTGATTCGGATCAAGCTGCAGCACGTCTAAATCATACGCATCTACAGGCTCAAAGTCATGCTTGAGGACCTTGAGCTGTGTCTGCTTTACTTTCTTCTTCAGGCGTTCTGTAAGTGAGTAATTGTAAGCTATCCAAGAGTGCATGGGGTACCTCACGGGATAATTGTTCATAGCATGATATTTCGTGCTCTAGCGCAGAGCGGCCCTTAAATACATCTTCTACTAGGGCATAGTAACGACGCGCAAGATCATACTCAAGACTCAAAAAAAAGTTTCTTGCTGTGGCCAAATGTTGAAAATCCGTGTCTGTCATATTATTCAATATTTCATTTGGTCTTTGATCAGAAGCTTGCTGTGCAGACTTAATATCTGTATACAGCTTGTGATAAAGCTTATTCTTAGTGCGGACTTGGCCAAGTGCATCTAAGGCTTCTGGCAACATATTTTCATTTTTGTGGCATATCGCAAGGGTAAGATGCCATGCATCGTCATGGAGGGCGCAATTGACTAGATGAGTATAGCTTTCAGTGGTGTTTCCAGCCAAAGCTGCTTTTCGCGCTTTAATTAAATGGTCTATTTCTGTTAATCTTTCATTAGCAAAAATAACGTAACGATTGGTTGGCATTACAAACCTCGTTATTTTGTATGTATATAACGTGTCTTATCAGGCAGGCGGGCATCTTTAAAGCCTTTTTTTCTTAAGGCACAGCTATCGCATACACCACATGCTTCACCTAGCTCATTAGCTTGGTAGCAAGACACAGTGAGCGCGTAATCTACACCAAGCGCATGCCCAAGTCGAATGGTTTCTGCTTTGCTGAGATGAATCAGCGGTGTTTTGATCTCAATACTGCCTTCTTCGACGCCGACCTTGGTACCGAGATTTGCCATCACTTGAAATGCATCAATAAACTCGGGGCGGCAATCAGGGTAGCCTGAATAATCGACATGACTCACACCTGTAAAAATTGTATTGGCGCCAAGTGTTTCAGCAAGCGCAAGGGCAAAAGATAAAAAAATGGTATTTCTGGCGGGTACATAGGTAACCGGAATATCACTTGCAGCAGTATACTCTGGCACATCAATGGTGTTATCAGTGAGGGCTGAGCCACCAATCTGATTAAGCGGCAGGGGAAGGACATGGTGGTGCACGTTAAGCGCCTCGGCAATATGTTTGGCTGCCACAAGTTCAGCTTGGTGGCGCTGTGCATAATCAAAGCTAAGCGCGTGACACTCAAAACCTTCGGATTTTGCCAAGGCAAGGCAGGTTGTTGAGTCGAGCCCACCTGAGAATAAAACAACAGCTTTTTCGGTCATGCTTCTGTAACTTCTTCCACGAGTTGATTAAATAAATAGCCAAAGCCGCGCACCGTTTTAATCCAAGGCTCACCTTCAGGATTATGCCCAAGCTTTTGTCGAAGGTTACTGATGTGTACATCGATGCTTCTATCGTATGCAGTAAACTTGCGGTTCAGTGCATATTCTGTCAGCTCTTCTTTTGAAAAAGCCTGACCGGGTGACTTCAGTAAAATTTCAAGAATTTTAAATTCGGTATTGGTTAGATCTAACACTTCATTGTTAAGGTGTGCGATGTGTTTGGTGCAATCAACAGATAGGCCGCCATGCTCAAGATGCGGTTTACTGCTGGATTGCTTGAGTCTTCTTAAAATGGCCCGAAGCTTTGCAATCAACTCATACGGATCGCATGGCTTAGTAAGATATTCATCTGCACCTAACTTAAGCCCCAAAAGTCTATCGACTTCGGTGTCGCGTGCGGTTAAGTAGATGACCGGCACTTGACTATGCTCCCGCAGAGATTGTAGGATTTGAAAACCATTTTTTTCTGGTAGCAATACTTCCATGATGATAGCGTCAAATCTTTGGTTGAGTGCCATTTTTAATCCAGACTCTGCTTCATTAGAGACGGTTGGCTCAAAACCTTCAAGTGTTAAGTAACCTGAAAGCTGCTTTGTTAGTTCTTTGTCATTATCAACAATAAGCACTTTACCCATCATACAGCCGAATGCTCCTTTTCGATGCGTTTGTCGATGCACTCAAGCAATTTAATATGCCTGGCATCAGCATTCACAATTGTAAATTGAAACCCATCCATGGTTATTTGCTCACCGCGTCCTGGCATGTGACCAAATTCTGCCATTACGAGACCGCCTATGGTATCGTATACTTCATCACTGAACTCTGCATTTAAGGTGTGATTAAACTCTTCAATTGGTGTATCTGCTTTTAACATATAGTGCGCATCACCGTGCGCTTTAATATGTGCCTCTTCGTCAATATCAAACTCGTCTGCAATGTCCCCTATGATTTGCTCAATCACATCCTCAAGGGTCACAAAACCAGAAACGGCACCATACTCATCGACAACGATGGCCATATGATTACGGTTGATGCGAAAGTCACTTAGCAACATATCGAGGCGCTTGCTTTCAGGGACTATGGTTGCTTGACGAATGACATCTGTAAGCAAAAAGTCAGTGCCTTTTTGTCCATGAAAGCGCAGCAAATCTTTGGCATGTAAAGTGCCTACCACGTCGCTCGGTTTATCGCCAAGCACAGGGAACCTCGAGTGCCCAGAGTTAGAAACAATGCCAATGACTGTTTCAATAGGCGCGTCATGAGGGATGCAAACCATTTGCTTTTTAGGGAGCATGATGTCTCTAACGCGCATATGGGCAAATAAGATAACGCCCTCAATCATACTTAATGTTTCGGCATCGATGAGTGCTTGGTGCTGAGCATTGCGTAGGACATGTAGCAATTCATTTTGTGTTTTAGGTTGCTCAGTAAACATGTGCTTTAAGCGAGAAATTAGAGACACTTTTTTTGCAACTTCCTTATTCAATCGCTCTCCTCCTGATACAAGTATGGGTTTGCGAAGCCGAGCGTGGCTAAAACCTCTATTTCGCGTGCCTGCATGACTTGTTCATCTTGCTCTTCAATATGATCATAACCCAGCAAATGAAGTACACCGTGTATGACGATGTGTGCCCAATGTGCCTCGAGCGGGATAGCATCATTTTGACTTTCTTGTTCTAGCACCGAGGGACATACAATGATGTCTCCTAAAAGCGGGCATGTCTTAGAGATATCTTCTGGTAAATTTGCCGGGAATGCAAGCACATTGGTTGGTTTGTTTTTGTTGCGATAGGTCGCATTAAGCGATTGAATTTCGACCGCATCTACAAGCCTTAAGGTGAGCTCAGTAGGGCTTGCTTCTTTTTCTAGTGCTGCTTCTACCCAGCATGCCAGCTTTTCATCTGAAAAGGGAATTGGTAAGGTTGAGGCGTGTTGTATATCTAAGTCTACCATATGACAAACAGAGCGCCACGGGGAACCGAGGCATTCTTCTAGCTAGTTAACGGCTATCATTATCTTTCTCACACTCACACTTGCATTTTTTACAATTTTCACACTTGCTTGTGTTGGTATCTTCCGAGTTCGATGGGCTTGCATCATCAGTGTTTACAGAGTCAACCGTGCTATTGGTCAAGGGATCTTGAACGTTGATTTGCATGCCTTCCGCTGCGAAGGCAGCACCAACAAAAAGGCCCATGCCTGCTGCAAAAGTAAGTGCTGAAGATAGTTTTTTCATAGTAATACACCTTAATTATTCCTAGGAACATGATTTACTTATCCTATCAGAGAGTGCCAGGTGATACAAAGTATGTAAAGAGTCAGGTATACTCTCACGAGTAATACTAGGATGATAGGCACGACATGAGTCAATTTTTTGCAATTCATAGCGATAATCCACAGGCAAGGTTGTTACGTGAGGCCGTTCAGATCTTGAATGACGGGGGTATGATTGTGTACCCAACAGACTCGGGCTATGCTTTTGGTTGTACGCTCGGCAATAAGGTTGCGCTTGATCGCATAAGAAAAATTCGCCAGCTTAGCAAGGACCATAACATGACCCTGGTGTGTCGTGATTTATCTGATTTAGGTACTTATGCCAAAGTGAGCAGGCCGATTTTTCGTTTGCTCAAAGCTTTTACGCCTGGCCCTTATACATTTATTTTGAATGCGACACGTGAAGTGCCCAGGCTCATGTTGCATCCTAAACGTCGGACACTTGGGCTACGAGTACCTAACCATACCATCGTCCAGTCTTTGCTTGAATGCTTGGGTAGTCCTCTTGTGAGTACGTCTCTGATTTTACCAGGTGGTGATGTGCCACTTAGTGAACCTGAGGCAATACGCGACTTACTTGGTAAACAAACAGATTTAATCATTGATGGTGGTCAATGTAAGCATGAACCGACCACGGTTGTTGATTTAACCGGTGATTATCCCCATATAGTTCGTGAAGGACAGGGTGATGCATCACCATTTCGGTAGTAATGATAACGAGGCAATAGTTTGAATGAGTGAATTTTCCAATCAAAATCAGCGCGTTGTATCAGGCATGCGCGTGTCTGGTCATTTACATCTTGGCCATTTACATGGTGTTTTAAAAAACTGGGAGCAATTGCAGCATCAGTATGATTGTTACTTTTTTGCAGCTGATTGGCATGGTTTAACCACGCACTATGATGAACCTGGTTTTGTAAAGCAGTATGTTTGGGACTTACTTATCGAGTGGCTCGCATCAGGCATCAATCCAAGCTTATCGCATGTTTTTATTCAGTCTTGGGTGCCTGAGCATGCGGAACTGTATTTATTGCTATCGATGATGACGCCCCTGGGCTGGCTTGAACGCGTGCCTACTTATAAAGATCAACAAGATAAGCTGCAAGAAAAAGAGCTAAATACGCATGGTTTTTTAGGCTATCCTTTATTGCAAGCAGCAGATGTGTTGCTCTATCGCGGTCATTATGTACCTGTGGGTGAAGATCAAGTGCCACATATTGAGCTGATTCGAGAGCTTGCTCGGCGTTTTAATTATCTCTATGGGCGTGATAAAAACTTTGAAGTACAAGCAGAAGAAGCCATTCCCAAAATGGGTAAGAAAAACAGTAAGCTGTATGAGCGTTTGCGTACGGAGTTTCAACAAGAAGGCTCTCATGAGGCACTAGAAACAGCGCAAGCTCTGGTTGAGTCACAGCAAAATCTCTCTATAGGCGACAAAGAGCGCTTGCTGGGTTATTTAGAAGGTGGCGGTAAGCTTATTTTACCAGAGCCCGAAGCTTTACTTACAGAAACGCCTAAAGTACCAGGGCTTGATGGTCATAAGATGTCGAAGTCTTATCACAATACCATTAGGTTACGTGAAGCCCCCGAAGATGTTGAAAAGAAAATTTTGACTATGCCAACCGATCCTGCTCGTGTTCGTAGAAGCGACCCCGGTACACCTGAGAAGTGTCCACTTTGGCAGTTCCATAAGCTTTACAGTGATGAGTCTACACAAAAATGGGCTGATGAAGGTTGTCGTACGGCTGGTATTGGTTGTATTGAGTGTAAGCGTCCAGTGATTGATGCGATTCATAAAGAGCTCAAGCCGATTCAAGATAATATACGTGATTTAGAGTCAGATCTGGGTTCAGTGAAGAGAATTGCTGCCGAGGGCAGCGAGCGTGCACGGGAAGACGCTGAAAAAACGCTCACGGAAGTGCGAGAAGTCATGGGGTTAGATGACTGATGGTAGATGGTGTTCGTTTACAAAAAGTATTGAGTCAAGCAGGCATTGGCTCTCGTCGTGAAATGGAAACATGGATAGACTCAGGTTGGGTGACGGTCAATGGAAAAACCGCCAAGCTTGGCCAACATGTGGTTGAAACCGATAAAATCAAAGCCCGCGGAAAAGTGGTGCCTAATCCCTTAAAGCACGAGTTAAAAACCCGCGTGCTTTTGTATCATAAGCCTGTTGGTGAGATTTCCAGTAAATCCGATCCCAAGCATAAAAAAACCATATTTGATAATTTACCAACGATACGTCAAGGTCGGTGGATTCAAGTCGGGCGGCTCGATATCAATACTTCAGGGCTCATGATATTTACCAACGATGGTGAGCTTGCCAATCAGTTGATGCATCCAAAGCAGGCTATTGAACGTGAGTATGCCGTGCGTGTGCACGGAGAAGTTACCAACGAAATGCTAAAGCAGCTGGTAAAAGGTGTGGAGCTTGACGATGGTTTGGCAAAGTTTCAATCTATTGCGTTAAGTGGTGCCGGTAAAGGTTTGAATGCTTGGTATCATGTTGTGCTTACTGAGGGTCGTAACCGGGAAGTAAGGAGGCTTTTTGCAAGCTTGGGGGTTGAAGTAAGCCGCTTAATCCGGGTGCGCTATGGCTCAATCACCATGCCCAAGTACTTAAGTCGAGGAAAAAGCATGGAGCTTACCCCTGAAGCTGTACGTAAACTTGTCTCATCTATAGGTGCATCCCGTGACTGAAGTAACCCCTCG
>Ga0115012_10000684_pt1 | contig 19406 bp, 22 predicted proteins | sample TroAtlMetagenome_FD_88706 | JGI IMG/M metagenome (GOLD analysis project Ga0115012, IMG submission 88706) | Marine eukaryotic phytoplankton communities from Atlantic Ocean - Tropical Atlantic ANT10 Metagenome | ecosystem: Environmental > Aquatic > Marine > Oceanic | place: Tropical Atlantic...
ATCACCAGACCATCGAACTTCTCGCCCGTCGCCTCGACCTCGGCGAAGGGACGGTAGAAGTTCTCCATGTGATCGGCGGCGGTGTTCTTGGTCTGGTGCTCGGACATCCGGATCAGCGAGAACTCGATCTGCAGCGGCGTCGCGCCGATCAGGCGGGCGAACTGGTTCTCGGTCTGGATCTTCTTCGGCATCAGGTTGAGCAGCGCGATGCGCAGCGGTCGGATGTCCTGACGCCCGGCGCTGTCCTCGTCCATGACCATGACGCCCTCGTTGGTGAGGACGTCATAGGCGGGCAGGTCGGAGGGCAGTTTGATGGGCATCGGGATCACTTCTTCTCGGATTGGACAGGTAGGGCGGCGCGCCGGGTTTTCCAAGCACCGCTTCGAAGGGGCGGGCGGGGCTCAGCCGGGCAGGGCGGCGGCGATGACCTGCGCGAAATCCGCCTCGTCGCGGACCGTCGCCATGTCGGCGGCCTCGACGGTGACGCCCCAGTTCTTCGCCATCGCCTCGTAGCGCGGCTGGCGGTGGGCGAGCGCGCGGGCATAGGTCCAGCGGATGAAGGCGTCGGGATCGACGGAGGTTTCGGAAAGCCCCGTCTCGTCGAGATAGGCGCGCCAGGCGGCGGCGAGGAATTCGGGCTGGTAGGCCATCGGCTTCGGCGCGCGGTCGAAGCGGTGGATGAGTTCCTCGGTATGGGCCTCGGTGCCGCGGATCCAGACCATCAGCGCGTGGCTCGAGAGCTCCGACAGGATCGGATCCCTAGGGTCTTCGGCATCGACCCATTCGCAGATCGAGCCGCCGGTATCGCAAACGAAATGCGGGTAGCCGTAGAGTTCTTCGGCGCGGTCGATGAAGTAGCCCGTGTCGAGCAGCGCCTGCTCCTCGGCCCGGCGGAATTGGTCCTGCCGAAGCTGGTAGGTCTCCATCGGCAGGCCGCCCCTGGCGGTGTCGCCTGGCTTGCCGAGATAGGTCGAGACCGGGGTCAGGTTGTCGAAGGTGATGTTCGACCCGATGTAGATCGAATCCGACATCAACAGTTCGCGCAGGAATGGCACCTTCATCGCCTCGCGCTTGGCGTTGTCGGCGATGTATTCGCCCATGTAGCGGGTGCCGATGCGGTAATCGATCGAGTAGTGGAACCAGTGCCCGGTCTGGCGCAGCATCGACGAGACATGGGTCTTGCCAAGCCCCGACATGGCGAACAGCACCACGCGCTTGTGCGGCGCGGCGCGCCAGTCGTTCGCGGTCGGGTAGTACATGGGCGGGCATCCTTCGAGTCGTTCGGACCACAGGTACTGAGGCCCGCGCATGGCGTCAAATGCCGCTGTTCCATGGGACTGAATGCAGACCGCCCGAGCGCCTTTCGGCGCCCGGGCGGGCCATCTTGCTGCTCGATTGTGGTGCCGTCAGAAGCGGTAGGCGACCTTGAGACCGACGCCCCAGGCGGAGTTGTCCTCGAAGTCGGCCCGGGCGACGTCGGGCGTGCCGGTCTCGGGCTTCGCATCGCCAAGCCAGAAATAGCTGACACCGCCAGAGACAGTGACGTCCTCGGTCACGTTGTAGGAGCCCGCGAGCCGAAGCTGCGTGTAGCCGGTCTTGGGCGCGAGCGGCGAGACAAGCTCGTCGCCGGAGGCTTCGTAGGTGGCGCTGATCGCCGCCGAGAACTTCTCGTTGAAGCGGCGGCCGACGCCCAGCGTGTACGCGGTGCTGTCCTCGAGATCGATCAGGCCGTTGCCGACCACGGTTTCGAAGCTGTCGGGATCGACGCGGAACTGAGAGTGCTTCACGTAGCGGACGCCGCCGAAGAGCAGCGTGTCCTTGGCGATGCCGGTCTGGAACTCGAGGTTCCAGCTTTCCGGGGTCTTCACCTCGGTTTCGCCGCTGGCGTTGAGCAGAGGCAGGGCCGGGATCGGGCCGGGGCCGTCGGGATCGACCAGCGGCCCGGACTCGGTGGTGTCCATGTCGTGGGTGATGGACGAGTTGTAGGTCAGCGCCACGCGCAGCGCGATCTCGGGCACCTCGTAAGCGGCGCCCAGCACGTAGCCGATGCCATTGGTCTTGTCGAGATTGACCTCGTAGCCACTCACCGCGCCGTAGGCGGCCCCCTGAAGGTGGATGTCGCCCTGTGCCTGCTGGAACCGCAGGCCGCCGAACGCGCTCCAATTCTGGTTGAACTGGTATTTGGCAAGCGCGGTCAGGGTGTTGGTGTTCGCCTCTGCGGTGGTGCCCCCGAGGGGGATGTTGCCGCTCTCATAGGCAATGTCGGCGCCGAAGGGGCGATCGTAGATCAGCGCAAGGGCCAGCCGGTCGTTGACATCGTACTTGATGCTGAAGGACGGCAGCCAGAAGCCATCGCCCACGTCGTCAATGTCCTGCGCCGGGAACGGCGGCGAGATGTTCTTGCCCGAAAGCGACGGGTTGGCGTAGCCCAGCGAGAATTCCAGCACATTGCCGGTCTCGTACAGGATCATCGCCGATTGTTGTGTCCGCTCGATGCCGCCCGCGTGAAGCGCGGTCGCAGACAGGGCCAGCGCCGAAGCGCCGGTCAGCAAAAATTTCATGAGTTCCCTCTCCCTAAGGTATCTCCTCCACCTTCGACGCTAACGACGAGGTGGTTGAAGGGTCAATCAATGACCCAGCGTAAGTTGACGCGCCGCGCCGTAACGTCACTTTGACGAGGGGGCGGGCGGTCTAACGGGTTTCACGCAAGATATTGAAATAGTTGGCACCGAAGATGATCGCGGCGCCAAGGAAGACGAAGGGATCCAGCGCTTCGGCATAGACCAGCATCCCCACCACGGCGACCAGCGGCAGGCGGGCGAAATCGATCGGCATGACCACCGGGGCCGGAGCGAGGCCCAGTGCTGTTGTGAGACAGAAATGCGCCACGAGCCCGGCGATCGCGATCAACACGACCCAGGGCCAGGTCGAGGCGGCGGGCAGTGCGATGTCGCCGTCGATGCCGGCGCAGACGAGCCCGAAGACGGCCTGCATGACGGTCAGCCAGAACAGGATGCAGGCGGTCGACGCGGTGCGGGTCAGCCTGCGCGTGAACACCGCCGAGCCGGCAAAGCCGACGCCGGCCAGCAGCGCCGCGATCAGACCGAGGCTGAGGGTCTCGGGCGTCGGCCGTGCGACCACGAGGATGCCGACAAAGCCAATGCCTGCGGCGATGGCGCGGCTTGGCGTGATGCGCTCGCCCAGGACCAGCGGCGACAGCAGGATGACCCAGAGCGGCGAGGTGAACTCGAGCGCGAAAACCTGCGCCAGCGGGATCGTGGCCACGGCGAAAAACCAGCAGTTCTGGCCGGCGAAGTGGCTGATGTTGCGCGCCACGTGAAGGCCGAAACGGTCGCGATTGATCTGCGAGAGCTTGCCCGTGGCCATGAGCACCGAGGTGACGATGATGGCGCCGATGATCGAGCGGTAGAGCATGATCTCGAACGTGTCGAGATCGAGGCTGACGGCACGACCCGCCACCGCCATCGAGGTGAAGGAGACGACCGCACCGGTCATCCACAGAACGGCTTGCAGGGTCTGGCTCATGCCTCGGTCACCTCGTAGTCGCGCGGGCAGCCCTCGGTGACACGGGCCCAGTCGCTCGCCCGCGTGCGGAGCTGATGCGCCTCGAAGGCGGCCCGGTCGGTGAAGCGCTCTGCGACCGAGAACACGCCCGAAGCGGTCTCGGTGACCTCGAAGGCGAGGCAACCGGGCTCGGCGCGGGTCAGGCGGATGTGCTCGGGCAGCGCGGCGCGAATGTCGCGGGCGCGCTCCGGCGGGCAGGTCATGGTGCCGGTCAGGCGGATCTCGGGCATGGGGTCTCCTCGGCCGGGGCCGGCCTTTTCGACCGCCCGCGGGCGGCGCGACATTGGCCCGCGCCCCGGAAAGACACAAGCCCCGCATCGGACAATGCGGGGCTTGCGATTATCGTTCGTGTGCAATCGGTCACGCGCGGCGTGCGGTCACTCGAGTTCGATGGTGCCCGGCGGCTTCGAGGTGCAGTCGTAGAACACCCGGTTGATGCCCTTCACCTCGTTGATGATCCGGGTCGAGGTCTCGCCGAGGAATTCGTGGGTGAACGGGTAGTAATCCGCCGTCATGCCGTCGACGCTGGTCACCGCGCGCAGCGCCAGAGCGTAGTCATAGGTGCGGCCGTCGCCCATCACGCCCACGGTGCGCATCGGTAGGATGGCTGCGAAGGCCTGCCAGATCTCGTCGTAGAGACCGTGTTTGCGGATCTGGTCGATATAGACCGCGTCCGCCTTGCGCAGGATCTCGAGCTTGTCGCGGGTGATCTCGCCGGGGCAGCGGATCGCGAGGCCCGGCCCGGGGAACGGGTGGCGGCCGATGAAGCTTGCGGGCAGGCCCAGCTCATGCCCCAGTGCGCGCACCTCGTCCTTGAACAGCTCGCGCAGGGGTTCGACCAGCTTGAGGCCCATCTTCTCGGGCAGGCCGCCCACGTTGTGGTGCGACTTGATGGTGACCGAGGGGCCGCCGGAGAAGCTCACGCTCTCGATCACGTCCGGGTAGAGCGTGCCTTGGGCGAGGAACTCGGCGCCCTCGATCTGGTCGGCGTATTTCTGGAACACGTCGATGAACAGCTTGCCGATGGTCTTGCGCTTGGTCTCGGGGTCGGAAACCCCCTCGAGCGCGCCGAGGAAGAGCTCGGACTCATCGGCATGGATGAGGTTGAGATTGTAGTTGTCGCGGAACATCGACACGACCTGCTCGGCCTCGTTGAGGCGCAGCAGCCCGTGATCGACGAAGACGCAGGTCAGCTGGTCGCCGATGGCCTCGTGCAGCAGGATGCCGGTGACCGAGCTGTCGACACCACCAGACAGCGCGCAGATCACCTGCTTGTCGCCGACCTGCTCGCGGATCTTGGCGATCATTTCTTCGCGGTAGGCGGTCATCGTCCAGTCGCCGGTGAAGCCCGCGATCTTGACGAAGTTCTCGTAGAGCGTCGCGCCGTTCGGGGTGTGATGCACCTCCGGGTGGAACTGAACCGCGTAGAAGCGGCGCTCGAGATCGGCGATCATCGCGAAGGGCGCGCCCGGCGAGGTGCCGTAGACGTCAAAGCCGGGGGCGATCTCGGCCACGTGGTCGCCGTGGCTCATCCAGACCTGCTCGCGCCCGGTGGCGTCGAGGAACCAGCCGTTGAAGAACTCGGTGCTGTGCTCGGTCGGCGTCACGTAGGCGCGGCCGAACTCGGCGGTGTGGCTTTCCCCCGCCTCGATGCGACCACCGAGGTCCTGCATCATCACCTGCTGGCCGTAGCAGATCCCGAGGATCGGCACGCCAAGCTCGTAGGCCGCCTTGGGCGGGCGCGGCGAGCCTTCGCGGGTGACGCTGTCCGGGCCGCCGGAGAAGATGATCGCCTTCGGGGCGAACTCCTTCAGGAAGGCGTCGGAGACGTTCTGATAGGGATGGATTTCGCAGTAGACGTTCAGCTCGCGCAGGCGGCGCGCGATCAGCTGCGTCACCTGCGAGCCGAAATCGATGATGAGGAGGCGGTCATGCTGGGTCATGGCCACGCTTTAGAAGCGCTTTGCGCATTGCGCAAGAGGCCACGGGCTCAGTCGTGGAACGGATCCACCAGCGCCATGCCCGCGAGCCAGACGACGCAGAGCGCCGCCACGGTGATTGGAAGCGACTGGGTCAGAACGAAGGCTGCGATGGCTGAACCGATCGACGCTTCCATGACGAAGTCGAACAGGGGGGCCGGCTGCGGGTCGTTCTGCGTAGAAGCTTCCATTTTGAGATCCTCGGAAAGGGGTGATGCGACTCAAGATTGCAAAAATTTTGTGACACTCACCTTGATCTGGCGCAGCTTCTAGGCAGTTTTACCGATTCTGGGAAGAAAAAGTTAACCGCAGGGTTAACCCACAGAGTTAACCCATGGAGTCGGATTTCGCCCGACCGCGACGACGCGATCGCGCGAGGTCGTCGCGCTTGCTCCAGAGCGCGATGGCGCCGAAGGCCAGCACGTAGAGCGCGCCCATGGCGGCGATCAGCTCACCGGGCAGCGGGCCGATATCGGCGCGGCGGATCGCCTCGTCGACGGAGGCGGCCGGGGTCGGATGCACGGCGATCTTGCCGGCAAAGGCAAGCGTCTGGATCAGCAGGATCCAGAAATAGTTGCGGCGGATGCGGCGGCCCATCGCGACCATCAGCGGGACGTGGTAGCGCGGCCTCAGGTAGTCGTTGGCCAGAACGCGCTGCCAGTCCTCCTCGAGGTGAAGGTCGCCCTCGGCCAGCATCGGGGCGTAGAAATGCGTCTCCATCCAGCGCGCCCGGGCCCGCCAGACGTTGAAGTAGCGGTAGCGGCGCGCTTCGAGGAACAGGAAGAACACGATCAGGATGCCGACCAGCACGAGCGGGATCGGCGAGGCCTCGGGCGATGCAAATGAGATCGACAGGGCAACGCCGAGGGTGACCACCGCCCAGTTCGTCGTCGTGTCGAGGCGGGTGCGCCAGATGGTGCTGCGATAGACTTCTCCGCGATAGAGGTGGGCGATGGCCCCCATCTCGGCGGCGTCGAGATCCTTGCGCGGCGTGGGCGCGCCGCTGGCCTTGCTGTCGATAGGTTGGTCCTCCGCTCCGCTCGGCGCTTGGGCGCCGCTCCCTGAGGCGGAGTTTTGCACTCGTGATCCGGCTGGTCAAACCCCCTCTCGGGACCCGAGGTCAGTAGACCGCATCCGGCAGCGCCAGGTTGTGCTTGCGAAGACTTCGCCGGTCCTCGAGCGCGCTGTATATCGCCAGGGCGCAAAAGCTCGTCATGTAGAGCGCGCCTCCGGCGAAGATCGCTTCCCCCGGGATGCCCCCGACATCGGCCCGGTGCAGCGCCTCGTCAAACGAGGAGACCGGCGTGGGGTGGACGGCGATTTTGCCCAGAAAGGCGATCAGCTGGATCAGCATGATCCAGAGATAGCTGCGCCGGATGCGCCGCCCCAGTGCGTGCAGGTAGGAGATGTGGAACACCGGATGCATGTAGTCCTGCGCCATCATCTGCCGCCAGCAATGGCGGCTGCGCGTCTGCGCTGGATTGAGCATCGGCGCGTAGAAGTTCTTTTCCATGCGTCGAAACCGGGTGCGCCAGCTGTCGCAGTAGCGATAGCGGCGGGCTTCGAGCGTCAGGAAGAACAGGTTCAGGATGCCGATCAGGACCAGCGGCAGCGGCGAGGCATCGGGCGAGGCGTAGGAGATCGACAGCGCCACGCCCAGCGTGACCACGGCCCAGTTGGTCGTGGTGTCGAGACGGGTGCGCCAGACGCTGCAGCGATAGACCTCGCTGCGATAGAGATGGGCGAGCGCCCCGATCTCGGCCGAGCTCAGCTCGGGAAGCGCATGAATTTGCACAATATCGTCGCCGTTTTCTGCGTCATCCAGCCAGTCGGCCAGCGTTGCGAGCTGTTCTTTGCTCGGCATTTGTCCACCCTTAGCCCGGCGTCCTGCGCCGCCTTCGATGCGCCCCCGGCAAAAGCTATGTGCCAAATGTGTTAAAAGGTGGTGACCGGAGACGAGCGTGGCCGTGACGGTCCCGTGAGGACGCGTTTGTACCGGCGAGATGTCGCATTTCCACGCCATCCGCCGCAATCACGCATCCCTCGGCCCGGGCCGACGGGTAAGAAAAGGGAACCTTGGGCGCAGGGAGGCGCCCGGATTCACGCGGGGAAGAACATCATGGTCGAGGCGACGACGCGGAAACGGGGCAGAAGCGGCGGTGGTGCGGCGCGACGGGCGGCACGGGGCTCGGCGGTGGTCGAGACGGCGCGCTATATCGAGCGCAACATCCCCGATCTCGAGATCCTCAACGAGGAAGCGCTGCAGATCATCGAGCACAATGCCGAGACCGTGCTGGAAGAGATCGGCGTCAACTTCGTCAACAACCCCGGCGCGCTCGAGCGCTGGCGTCAGGCCGGGGCCGAGATCGACGGCGAGCGGGTGCGCATCCCGCGCGGGTTGGCGCGGAAGCTTTGCGCCACCGCGCCGTCGCGGTTCACCCAAGTGGCCCGCAACCCGGCGAAGACTGTCGAGATCGGTGGCCGTAACCTCGTGCTGGCCCCGGTCTACGGCCCGCCCTTCGTGCACGATGCCGAGGGCGGACGGCGCTATGCCACGATCGACGATTTCCGCAACTTCGTGAAGCTGGGCCAGATGTCACGCTGGCTGCATCATTCCGGCGGCACCGTCTGCGAGCCCACCGACGTTCCGGTGAACAAGCGCCATCTCGACATGTTGCACGCGCATATGACGCTCTCGGACAAGCCTTTCATGGGGTCTGTCACCGAACCGAGCCGGGCGCAGGACAGCGTCGACATGTGCGGCGTGCTCTTCGGCGAGCAGTTCGTGCAGGACAACACCGTGATGACCTCGCTGATCAACATCAACTCGCCGCTGACCTTCGACGACACGATGATGGGCGCGCTCGAGGTCTATGCCGCCAACAACCAGGCCTGCATCATCTCGCCGTTCATTGTCGGCGGGGCGATGGCGCCGGTTTCGGTGGCGGGCACGCTGACGCAAGTGCTTGCCGAGGGGCTCGCGGGCGTGGCCTATTCGCAGCTGGTGCGTCCCGGCGCGCCGGTGATCTTCGGGGCGTTCGTGACCTCGATCGACATGAACTCGGGCGCGCCCACCTTCGGCACCCCCGAGGCGGCGCAGATCACCTATGGCGCCGGGCAACTGGCACGGCGGCTGGGTCTGCCGTTCCGCTCGGCCGGGTCGTTCTGCGGCTCCAAGCTGCCCGACGCGCAGGCCGCCTACGAGACCGCGAACACGCTCAACAACGGGCTGCTCGCCGGGGTGAACTTCATGCTGCATGCCTGCGGCTGGCTGGAGGGTGGGCTGGTCGCGTCCTACGAGAAGTTCGTCATGGATGCCGACCAGCTCGGCGCGCTGCACAAGATGGCGGCGGGCGTCGCGGTCGACGAAAGCGCGCAGGCGATGGATGCGCTCCGTGAGGTCGGACCGGGCGGGCACTACCTTGGCTGTGCCCACACCCAGGCGCATTTCAAGACTGCGTTCTGGCGCTCCGAGCTGTTCGACTACAAGCCGTTCGAGACCTGGATCGAGGAAGGCGGACGCGACACGCTGACGCTGGCCTCCGAGCGGGTGCGCAAGCTTCTTGCCAGTTACGAGCAGCCCAGCATGGACCCGGCCACCGCCGAGGCGCTCGACGCTTTCGTGGCAGCCAAGAAGGCGAGCATGCCCGACAGCTTCATGTAAGGCGGTCTTCGGGCCGCGCCATAAGGCGCGCCTCGCCGATCACTGCGGCCAGCGTTTCCACATGGCGCGCGACGGAATAGGCCCCGTCGCGCGCCTTTCTGCGTTCGTCCATCAGGCCCTCGATCTCGAGAAGTTGCAGCAGCGCGGCGCCGCGATGTCCCGGCGTCGGCGCCCCGAGTACGCGCGCCAGGTGCGGGTCGCGGCGATACTCCTCTGCGGCGATGCGTGCGGCCCGGATCAGCAGTCGGGGGCGGTGGAGGCTGTGCAGGAGGCTGGTGAGATCGTGCATCGGTCGGTCCTTCGGAAGTGGAAGGCCCAACCATGCCATGTGAAATCCGGGTGTTGCGGCACAACCAGAGCGGAAGGCCGCTCACTTAATAATTGTTTATGGATTGTGGATAATTTTTGACGTTCGGCAAAATTGTTCACGTTCAGGTAACTTGAACGCGCTGATTTTGGGTCCGGTCTGGGGAAAAATCTGTGGATAAAATTAAGGACCGAGGGGACTTACCATGAACTTTTACAGTGGAGAAAAAGCTGTTGGACCGAGCTTTCCGGCATGGGTGCCGGACGATGCCAAGCACTATCTTGCCCACACGGTGGGCGGCGAGGCCATCCGCAAGCTGGCGCGGGATGCGGGGTGTCACGCCTCGACCGTCCTGCGGCAGGTCCGGCGGATGGAGACGCTCCGGGATGACCCGCTGGTGGATGGCGCGCTGCGCCGTCTCGGTGCGATGCGCTCCCCGGAAATGGCAGCACACGTCACGAAGGAGTTCGGGCCGATGAACGAAATGTCCGGCAACGAGCCGGCCCCGGACGAGGTCAAGCTGGCACGCGAGGCACGTCGGGTGCTGCGCAGGCTCTGCGAAAGTGGCGCGGTGCTCGCCGTCGCGGCGGAAATGGACAAGGGCGTCGTGGTGCGCGACACCGGAGAGGGGGGCTCGACCCGAACGGCGGTGGTCGATGCGCCGATCGCCCAGGCCATGGCGCTGAAGGGCTGGATCGCGTGCGATGCGCCGGGGCGGATCTCGCGCTATCGCATCACCTCGGCCGGGCGCGCGGCGCTGGGGCGGCTGGTGGCCGAGCAGGAGACCAAGCTGCGCGGCTTTGCCGAGGCGCAGACCGGGTTCGACAGCGGCCGCGCCGCCGAGGCGGCGATGCAGGCCGAGGAAGACGACCCCAAGGCGCGCCGGCGCAACCTGATGCACGAGGCGCCGCTGGCGCTGCTGGCGCGGCGGCGCGACAAGGACGGCGCGCCGTTCCTGCCGGATGATCTGGTGCGCGCCGGTGAGCGCCTGCGCGAGGATTTCGAGCTGGCCCAGATGGGGCCGCGGGTGGCGCAGAACTGGGACCAGTTTCTGACCGCCGGCGTCGATCGGGGCGTGACGCGCGACGTGCCGCGTGGACCCGAGGCGGCGCGTGCCCGGCTTACCGCAGCGCTGCGCGAACTGGGGCCCGGCCTTGGCGATGTGGCGCTGCAATGCTGCTGCTATCTAGAAGGTCTCGAGGTGACCGAAAAGCGCATGGGCTGGTCGGCGCGCTCGGGCAAGATCGTGCTGCGCATCGCCCTGCAGCGGCTGCACCGGTTCTACGACGATCTCAACGCCAGCGGTGGCGGCATGATCGGCTAGCAGATCGGGGTGGGCCGGTGCTTCGGCCCACCCTTGACGGCTTTGGCTCAGCTGCGCGGCAGGGCCGCGGCCTCGGCGGCCAGCGTGGTGATGGCGTCCCAGTCACCCGAGAGCATCTTGTCCTTGGGGGCGACCCAGCTTCCGCCGCAGCACAGCACGTTCGACAGGCCGAGATAGTCGGCGATGTTGCCCATGCTGATGCCGCCCGTGGGGCAGAACCGCACCTGCGGCAGCGGCGCGCCGATGGCCTTCAGCGCCTTGGCGCCGCCAGAGGCCTCGGCCGGGAAGAACTTCTGCACCGTGTAGCCGCGCTCGAGCAGGGCCATCGCCTCCGAGGCGCTAGCAGCCCCCGGCAGCAGCGGCAGGTCGGCCTCTTCGCAGGCGTCGAGCAGCTTGTCGGTGGCGCCCGGCGAGACGCCGAACTTGGCGCCGGCATCGACCGCCTTCTTGACGTCGTCCGGGGTCAGCAGCGTGCCCGCGCCGACCACGCCGCCCTCGACCTTTGCCATCTCGGCGATGGCCTCGAGCGCGCAGGGGGTGCGCAGGGTCACTTCCAGCACCGGCAGGCCGCCCTTGACCAGCGCCTGAGCCAGCGGTGCGGCATGGGCGACATCGTCGATGACGAGCACCGGAATGACCGGGGCGAGGCGGCAGAGCTTCTCGGACTCGAGGCTGGCGGCGGCGGGGGTGATCATGGTCGGATCTCCTGGTTCCAAGGGCGTTGGCCACGCGTTAGCACGTTTCCCCGGCGGGGTGTAGGGCGCTAACATCACGCGGCGTCAGTCGCTGCCGTATTCTTCCTGATCCGCCGCCACCGCCGCCCGGAAATCGCTCAGCAGCGTTGGGTCGGCGGAATGCACGCGGTTCCAGGTCGGGATGAAGGGCGTCTCCTGCGGGTTCTCGATGAACAGCTGGCCGGCGCGGGTGATGTTCTCACCGAACATCTCGATGCTCTGCTCCTCGGCATGGCGGTCGATAGTCAGGCCGTTCATCTTGGCATCGGCCCAGTAGGCCTCGAGCAGGTCGAGCGCCGAGCGGTAATAGGTGGCCTTGAGCGTGCGGAACACGTGCGGGGTGAACACGGTGCCGTCGGCGGCGAGCTTGCGATAGATCGCCTTGCAGATGTCGGTCGACATGCGCGACAGCCCCTGAGAGGCGTCCTCGGCGGAAAGATCCTGGTGCTTGTGATCGTACTGGTCGGCGATCTCGACCTGGCAGACCTGGCGCGGTCCGAGATTGCGCCAGGCCTCCGAGAGCACGCCGATCTCGAGCCCCCAGTCCGAGGGGATGCGCAGATCGGGCAGCAGGCCGGTCCGCAGCGCCATCTCGCCCGAGAGCGGGTAGCGAAAGGCGCGCAGGTAGTCGATGTAGTCTCGGTCGCCGATGGTGCGCTTGAGCGCGATCAAGAGCGGCGAGACCAGCAGCCGCGTCACCCGGCCGTTGAGCTTGTTGTTGCCGACCCGCGGGTAGAAGCCCTTGGAGAGCTGGTAGGGGAAGGTCGGGTTGGCCACCGGATAGACCAGCCGGTCGAGCATCTCGCGCTTGTAGGTGACGATGTCGCAATCGTGGATCGCCATCACCGAGCTGTCGGCGCAGGAGATCAGGTAGCCCATGCAGCCCCAGACGTTCTTGCCCTTGCCCGGCTCCTGCGGGGCAAGCCCCAGCGCCTCGAGCCGGCCCATGATCTGCAACATGCGCGGGCTGTCGTTCCAGATCACAGTGGTCTGCTGCGGCAGCACCGAAAAGAACTGCCGCGCGTGGCGGTACTGCGCCTCGTCGGCGCGGTCGAGGCCCACGATGATGCGATGCAGGTAGGTGACCTGCTTCAACTCCTGCAGGATGTTGGGCAGGGCATCGCCTTCGAGCTCGGAGAACAGCGAGGGCAGGATCAGCGAGATCTTGCGGCTCTGCGCGAAGGTCTCGAGCTCGTAGATCATCTCCTCGGTCGGGCGCGAGCGCAGGTTGTGGAACTGGGCGATGTTGCCGTTCTGCTGGAAGTCAGCCATGTCGGTCTGCTCTCTTGCTGTATCCGAGCCTGTCGAGAAGCGTCAGCACGCAGGCGTTCCAGCCTGCGGGTCCGGGCGCTTCGCTGCGGATGATGGTGCCTGTGGTTTCCCCGGGCAGGGCGGGAATGCCCTGGCCGTGATCGTTGCGGATGATGACGCCGTAATCGGCGGTCTCGAGCATTTCGGTGTCATTGGGCGCGTCGCCGAGCGCGATGGCGGTGTCGCGGCCGAGATCGGCCATGATCCCGGCCATCTGCTGCGCCTTGGTGCCGCCGAAAGAGAGTGTCAGGAAGCGCCCGCCGCGCCGCGCGGCGATGCCCCTGGCGTCGAGCGCCGCGAGGAAGGCGGTCAGGCCGGCGTCATCGCCGCTCCACACGCCCGGCTCGGTGAAGTTGCGTAGACGCGCCAGCCGCGCGCCCTCGGGCGGCAGGCCGGTGATCTCTGCGACCTCCGGGTCGGTCATGTCTCCGAACCCGCGATAGGGCGCGCGCAACTCCGTTGGCAACTCAAAGAGCACCCCGCGCAGCCGCTCGTAGGCGCTTCGGTCGTGCATGTTGGCCCCGGGGGTGACACGCTGGGCGCCGTTCTCGACGATGATCGGCCAGTCTCCGAGGCCCAGTTCCGCATGCAGCGGTGCGATCTCGGCGGCGGTCTTGGAGCTTGCGAGGATCAGGGGGATGTCTTGCGCCCGTAGCGCTTGCAGCGCGGGCATGGCGGCGCTGTAGCTGTAATCGCCGTGGTCCAGCAGCGTGCCGTCCAGATCCGTGAAAACGATTAGCCGCACCTGCCGATCATCCCTCGTCGTTTCTCCGGAGCGTAACCGGATTGCGACGGGAGAGGGAACAGCTGGCGCGACTTTCTTCGGTGAAGTTTGTGTAAGAGGCGAATTAACCGCCTCTTTTCAAAGCGTTCCTGTGTCGTGGCGTCAGGGTGACGAAACAGCGCAGCATCAGACCCCGCGCTGGCGGCGCAACATTGGCAGCGATTGCGACAGGAGCTGCACGAAATCGCCGTCGCGGTCGTCGGGATCGACGCGCTTCGGCCAGAGGCAAAGGACCAGCCCGACCCACCAGCTGATTCCGAGCAGCATGAACGGGATCGAGGCGGACAGGATCGCGATTTGGCGGGTGAGATCCTCGGACAGGCCGAGCGCCATCACCAGCCCCATGCACGGGACGATGAAGAGCAGCGGCAACAGCGCGTTGCCAAGCAACACAGGAAGCAGGTCGATGACCGCCCCCGGTCGCGAGAACCGTTGTGACAGCCAGTGGGGCAGCAGCGTTGGCCGCGTGAGAACCGCGGCGGCGGCGATGGCGACGAGGGAAATGACAATGGGAATGATGACATGCCGCCCGGCCGCAACCTGCGACGGCACGCTGACAAAAAAGCCCAGCGTCGCGATCCCGGCATAGACGCCGGCGGTCCGGTGGGCGAGTCGATAGAAATTTGAGAAAAATACACGCATTGGAAACACACTCCGTTGATACGGTGTGTGGTCTAACTTCTCAAATTGGCACGATTGCGGCAGGTTGCCGGCAACATGGGGAACTGTTGCCGGCGACGATCATCTTTCCGCCGTCATGACCCGTCAGCCACGCCCGTCCGGGGCGTCTCAGGCGACGTGCTCGAGCTTGGTCTCGGGCGTGACGCCGAGCGCGAAGCAGACATCTCGGGTCAGCTCGGGGCGATTGAGCGTGTAGAAATGCAGCTTGTCGACCCCGCCGTCGAGCAGCTCCGAGCAGAGTTCGGTGCAGATCGAGGTGGCGAGCAGATCCTGACGTCCGTCGCGCTCGGCCTTCTCGAAGGCCTCGATCACCCAGGCGGGGATCTTGGTGCCGCAGGACTCGGCGAAGCGGCGCGCGCCCTTCCAGTTCTCGATCGGCAGGATGCCCGGCACGATCGGCTTGTCGATGCCGGCTTTCTCGCAGGCATCGCGGAAGCGGAAGAAGGTCTCGGCCTCGAAGAAGAACTGGGTCAGCGCCTCGGAGGCACCGGCATCGAGCTTGCGCTTGAGCCAGTCCACGTCGGCCTGACCCGAGGCGGCCTCGGGATGGATGTCGGGATAGGCGCCGACGCGGATGTTGAAATCGCCCGCCTCGCGCAGCGCCTCGATCAGCTCGACCGAGCTGGAAAAGCCATCCTCGTGCGGCGTGAAGCCGGTGGCGCCCTTCGGCGGGTCGCCGCGCAGGGCGACGATGTCGCTGACACCTGCGGCATTGAACTGCTCGGCGATGGCCAGCGTCTCGGACTTGGTGGCGTCGACGCAGGTCAGGTGCGCCGCGACCTTCAGGCCGGAATGCTTGTGCAGCGTGGCGACCACGTCGCGGGTCAGCTCACGGGTGGTGCCGCCGGCACCATAGGTGACCGAGACGAAGCGCGGGTCCAGCGGGGCCAGCGATTGAACCGTGTCCCACAGGCGGAAGGTCGCCTCGATGTTGCGGGGCGGAAAGAACTCGAATGAGATGTCGGGGCGTTGCATTGCCGGGATCCTCTTTTGTTGCGAGGCTTGTCGCACATACCGCAATGTGAGACAAACTCATAAATCTCAAGAACAACATGAGTGAAACGATAGGATGCACATTGAGTTCCGTCATCTACGCACGATCAAGGCAGTGCATGAGGCGGGCAGTCTGGCCCGCGCGGCCGACCAGCTGAACATCACGCAATCGGCTTTGAGCCACCAGATCAAGGGCTTGGAAGAACAGGCCGGGATCGAGCTTTTCGTGCGGCGGTCAAAGCCGATGCGGCTGTCGGCGGCGGGGATGCGGCTGTTGCGGCTGGCCGAGCAGGTCCTGCCGCAGGTCGAGGCCGCGCAGGCCGAGTTCGCGGGGCTCAGGGCAGGGCGCTCGGGCCGTCTTCATATCGCCATTGAGTGTCACGCCTGTTTCGAATGGCTGTTCCCGGTGCTCGAGGCGTTTCGCAAGAGCTGGCCGGATGTCGATGTCGACATCCGACCGGGCCTCGCCTTCGACGCGCTGCCGGCGTTGCAGAAGGAGGATGTGGATGTGGTGATCTCCTCCGACCCGGAGGCTCTCCCCGACGTCACTTTCACGCCGCTCTTCGACTACAGCCCGGTCTTCGTGGCCGCGGCGTCGCACCCGCTGGCGGAAAAGCCCTTCATCGATGCGACGGATTTCCGCGGTGAGACGCTGATCACCTACCCGGTGGACCGGGCGCGGCTCGATATCTTCTCGCAACTTCTGAGCCCGGCCAAGGTCGAACCCGCCGCGATTCGTCAGGTTGAACTGACGGCGGTGATTCTCCTTCTGGTGGCGTCGAACCGCGGTGTCTCGGTGCTGCCCGACTGGGTCGTGCGCGAGGTCAAATACAACTCGGATTATGTCACGCGTCCGCTCACCGAGCATGGGCTGACCCGCACGCTCTATGCCGCAACCCGGAGTGATGATCTCGAAAAGCCATACATGGCCGACCTGATCCGACTGGCCGGACAGGAGGCACACAAGCTTCAGACGCAGTAGCTCCGCGTTTCGGAAACGCACCCGGCCCGCATCAGGGCCGAGGCGATATTTTATAGAAAAATCAGAGGGGTTTGAGGTCCGACGCCATCATGCGGCCGTCGCGTCCTTCCTTGAGATCGTAGCTCACCTTCTGGTTGTCCGCGAGTCCCGTGAGACCGGACCGCTCGACCGCTGAAATATGAACAAAAACGTCTTTTCCGCCCTCTTCCGGCGCAATGAAGCCGTAGCCTTTTGTCGTGTTAAACCATTTCACGGTGCCACTCGGCATGTTCCCGTGCTCCTTCCAGTCGTCAAATGTTGTTGCCCGGCCTGGCCCGGGCGCCCCGTCACATCCGCCTTTCAGGCCGAAAGTCAGCTTATAATGCCGTGCTTTCGGTGCTGATCATCGAAGGTCACGAAACAAAGCGTTGCACAGGTCTGACAAAAATCAAGCGAAACGCTTCGCTCTCGCAGCGATCGGCGATAATTTGTCGCCGCAAGACGAAGGAGAAGGCGAGATGCGGATCTACGGGCTGAAAAATTGCGACACCTGCCGGAAGGCGATGAAGGCTTTGCCGCAGGCCGAGTTGGTTGATGTGCGGGTCGATGGCGTGCCCGACGAGGTGATGGCGAAGGCGCATTCGCGGTTTGGCGACAAGCTGCTGAACACGCGGTCGACCACGTGGCGCGGGCTCTCTGAGGACGAGCGCGCGACGCCGCCGCTTGCGCTGCTCGCGGCCCATCCGGCGCTGATGAAGCGCCCGCTGATCGTCGACGGTGATCAGATGTATCTGGGCTGGGACAAGGCCACGCAGGGCGCGCTCGGCGTCAGCGCCTGAGGCTCACGCTGGTTGGGGAGATGAGGCAAGGCGGCGCGCGGCCAACCGGTCGATCGCCAGCCAGCCGCCGCCCTTCAGCACCAGCGTGATGAGGAGCAGCATCCAGAACATCCGCTGGTCGAGGATCGGTGCGTCCGGGATGCGGTCGAACCACGCGCCCAGCGTTTCGGGATGCGCGATGCCGCCATGACCATAAAGGTCGGTGAGGCTCTGCACGGAGACGAAACCGATCATGCCGAGCGCGGCGAGCCGCGTGGCAAGCCCCAGCACGATCAGGAGCGGCAGCAGGAATTCCGCCCACGTCCCGGCCACGGTGACGGCCCAGTGCAGCACTCCAAGCTGGCTCGCGTCATAGCCCACCGCCTCGAACTGGCGCGGCCAGATCTGCGCATAGGCGCCTGTCGAGGGTCTCAGGAAACCGAGCAGGCCGTCGCCCAGCTTGGTACGTGCCGAGGCCCAGAAATAGCCTACCAGCGTGGCAGCAAAGGTCAGGCGGGCGAGGAGTGGCAGCAAACCTTCGGTCAGTGGCTCGAGGTGGCTCGTGGCGCGATGGTAGAGCGGGATCAGCCGGGTCATGTCAGGATCTCCGTGATGGCGCCGTGACCCAGCAGCAGCGCGAGGCAGGGGGCGGGATCGAAGCCGGGTCCGCATTGGGTGACGGCGGCGGCGAGCGGCATGTTGGCCTGAAGCGCCGCGAGGAAGGCGTGGCCCTGCGGGGGCAGCACGTGCGGCTCCGGGTCGTAATCCGGGCGCAGAACGGCGATCTCCTGCGCGCCGCTCGTCGGGGCGGGGCCGAGGCCAAGCGCATAGGCGCGGATCTCGGCCACGGGCCAGCGCGATTTCACGATCTGGATGCTTGGCGCCAGCCGCAGCCGGGCAAGGCCGAGCCTGTCCTCGGGGATCGAGAGCAGGGCGTCGGGGGCGACGGGCGTTGCATCGGCAGCGTGATAGGCGCGGCGCAGTGCCAGCTCGAGCCGGGCGACATCCGACAGGAAGGGCAGTCGACCGAGCCCGTCGAGCCCGTCGAGAAAGGCCGGGAAAGCGGCGCCCCAGTGGATCATCAGCGGGCTTGCCGGCGGGTGCTGGCGCAGGAAGCGCCCGGCGATGCGGCTCATGTTGTCCGCGCCAAGCAATGCCGCGCAGGCGGGAAAGCCGGTTATGAGCGCTTCGGTCAGCGAGACCGCGACATTGTTGCGATAGACCGCATAGCGCCGCCCGGCCGGGTGGCCCGCCCCGTCGGTAAGCCCGTCGGGCACCGGGCGCGCTGGATCGAGCAGCGCGTGGTGGAAGGCCTGCTGGCTCATGCGGCGACCGCCAGCCGGGCCAGCGCCTCCTCGGCCCTTCGGGCCTCCTCGGCCAGCACAGGCCAGGCCGGAACATCGGTGTCCCATTCGATCAGCAGAGGCTTCGGCCCGGAGCGTACCAGCGTGTGACTGAGAAGCGCCCAGACCGGGTCGGCAACCTCGCGGCCGTGGCTGTCGATCAGCAGCGGCGCGCCATGGTCGTCTTCGTCCTCGTCATGGCCGCCAAGATGGATCTCGCCGACCTGATCGAGCGCGAAGCCCTCGATATAGGCCTGCGGCGTGAAGCCGAGATTGGTCGCCGAGACGAAGACGTTGTTGACGTCGAGCAGCAGGCCGCACCCGGTCCGCCTTGCGATCTCGCGCAGGAAGTCGGGCTCGTCCCATGTGCTCTCGGAGAAGGCGAGATAGCTCGACGGGTTCTCGAGCAGCATCTGCCGGCCAAGCGTGTCCTGCACCTCGTCGACATGCGCGACGACGCGGTCAAGCGTGGCGTTCGTGTAGGGCAGCGGCAGCAGATCGTTGAGAAAGGCGCTGTCATGGGTCGACCAGGCGAGATGCTCGGAAAAGCTGGCCGGGTTCAGCCAGCCCACGAGGTGCTTCAGCCGGGCGAGGTGCTCGGCGTCAAGGCGGCCCTCGCCGCCGATCGACAGGCCGACCCCGTGCACCGAGATCGGAAAGCGCTCGGCCAGCGCGCGCAATTGCGCCAGCGGGCGGCCGCCATCGCCCATGTAGTTCTCGGCGTGGATCTCGAGCCAGCCGACCGGGCCGGCACCGGCGAGGATCTCGGCATAGTGCTGGGGCTTGTAGCCGACGCCGGGCGCGGCGGGCAGGGTGGTGAAGCTGTGCATGGGTCCCGTCCTTGTCCTGGGCCAGAGGTGCGGGGCGGGCAGGTGGCCCGCCCCGGCGCGGCCTCACATCTCGGGCAGGTCGCGGTCGAGCG
>Ga0115012_10000685_pt1 | contig 19403 bp, 14 predicted proteins | sample TroAtlMetagenome_FD_88706 | JGI IMG/M metagenome (GOLD analysis project Ga0115012, IMG submission 88706) | Marine eukaryotic phytoplankton communities from Atlantic Ocean - Tropical Atlantic ANT10 Metagenome | ecosystem: Environmental > Aquatic > Marine > Oceanic | place: Tropical Atlantic...
GAGAAACATAATAGAATAATAAGAATTATTAATTTTTTCATCATTATTATTCTACAATATAAAAAAAGATTGTTCAAAGTAATTTATGACTTTAAACAATCTTATTATATAAAATGGTGATCGCGATAGGATTCGAACCTATGACCGTCTGGTTAGAAACCAGATGCTCTATCCAGCTGAGCTACGCGACCTTTAGTTAGTGCGGAGAGACTGGGATTCGAACCCAGGCAACACTTACGTGTTGACAGATTAGCAATCTGCTCCATTACCACTCTGGCACCTCTCCCAAAAGTTTTACAAATTTAGATAAAAAAATGACCTTTGCTATAAATTATTGATCAAGTTGATCACGTAAATTTTTCATTTTCATATACCCCTCATTATTCCCTAGAGTTCCGTAGATATTCATAAGGGTTCTAATAGCTTCTATATTTTGATTAAGATTTACTAAGTCATTTAAGATTGGTACACATCGTAAGTAAAGATCTTCTCTTAGTTTTTTTAATTCGTCATATCTAATATTATCAGATCTTGATGTTCCTAGTGAATTCATTTCATCAACAATAGATGTTTCTCCTTCTAAAATCACAGCAACCATATTAAGATAACTATCTTCATTATTAGGATCTAATTCAATTGACTTTTTATAATATTCAATCGCAGCATCCTTTTCTCCCAAATCAGCTGAAACAACTCCTAGATTATAGTACAAAACTGGATTAGATGGATCTTTTTCAATAGCTTCTGACATTGATGATCTAAACGCTTCTTTATCCCCAAGTTCAAAATATATATTTGCAGTAGTAATTATAAGACCAACATCATCTGGGTTAGCTTCTCTAGCAGTTTTAATAGCATCTAAAGCTTTATCTTTATCTCCTAACGTGTTGTAAATCAAGGCCATATTCTTAATAATTTCTGGATACTTGGATTCAGTATTTTCTTCTCTAGGGTCTGAATAATCATTTGATCTCTTAAGTAAATTAAATTCTGATTCACTCCCAACTTCTATCTCATTTCCTGAAGCAATTTCGGTTATATAATATTTAGTCTCTATACCTTCATAATTTATATCTATTAGCATTTGATAATAAATCAGAGCTTGATCATAATCCTTAGCATTAACAGAACTAGAAGCAGCATAATAAAGATATAACTGATTATTTTCAGGATTTATTCTGTAAGCACCATATAATTTTTTTGCTGAAGAAATAAAATTTTCATTCTCTTGATCCCCAATTGCACTAGTTATAATTGCATTTTCAAGTTTAGCAATTTCAGCATCTAATAAAGGATTAGAACCTCCAATGTCCTTAGATGTTTGAAATGATTCAACAGCTTTATCAAAGTCTTCCGTATTGGTATAAATCATTCCATACAAAAACATTGAACGAGCTTTAGTCTTATCATCTGATGTCTGGAGCAAATCTGATGCACTTTCTAAAACATCTAATGCAGAGGCATACTCTCCTTTTTCAATAAACTTATTTGCGCTCCTTAATTCTTTCTTTTGACCATAACCAAAAGAAACAATTGATAAACATAAAAGAATAAGTACTTTTTTCATAATAATCTATTTTATAGTATCCCCTTCAAACTCAATATCTTCAATATCTTCAATATCATCCTCATCCTTCATTACCTTTGCAACTGCTGCAATACTATCACCTTCTTTAATACTAATAGCTTTAACACCTTGTGTTGCTCTTCCCATCACTCTAAGATCTTCAACTTGCATCCTAATTGCTATCCCAGATTTATTTATTATCATAAGATCATCATTATCAGAAACACTCTTTATTGTAACTAATTTACCAGTTTTTTCTGTAATTGAAATAGTTTTAACTCCTTTACCACCCCTATTTGTTAATCTATAATCTTCTAGACTTGATCTTTTACCATATCCATTCTCTGATACAACGAGAATATTTTCATCCATATCTTTTACAGATACCATCCCTATAACCTCATCAGACTTATCCTTCAATCTAATACCTCTAACTCCAGATGCATTTCTACCCATTGGCCTTGTCTTACTTTCTTCAAACCTTATAGCTTTTCCAGATTTAACAGCAAGCATAATCTGACTAGATCCATTAGTTAATTTAGCTTCAAGAAGCTCATCTTTTTCTTTAATAGTTATTGCGTTAATACCATTAGATCTAGGCCTAGAATATTGCTCTAAAGAAGTCTTCTTTACCTGACCCATTTTTGTTGCCATTATAACATAATGACTATTTATATACTCTTCATCCTTAAGATCTTGAGTACAAATAAATGCTTTAACCTTGTCATCTTGCTCAATATTAATCAAGTTTTGTATTGCTCTTCCCTTAGAATTCTTAGATCCTTCAGGAATTTCATAAACTCTCATCCAAAAACATTTTCCTTTTTGAGTAAAAAATAACATATACTGATGATTAGTTCCTACAAATAAATCTTCTAAAAAGTCCTCATCTCTAGTTTTAGATGCCTTCTGACCAACTCCACCCCTATGCTGAGTTTTATATTCAGTTAATGGGGTTCTTTTAATATAACCAGCATGAGAAATTGTTATTACAACCTTTTCATTAGGTATAATATCCTCTATTCTAAAGTCACCACCAGCATACTCTATAACTGACCTTCTTTCATCTCCATATTTCTCTTTAATTTCTACTAATTCATCTTTAATTAAATCCATTCTCATAGATTTACTATCTAATAACTTTTTATATCCTGCTATTGTTTTTAATAACTCATCATATTCTTCTCTAAGTTTATCTTGCTCTAGACCTGTTAACTGTCTTAGCCTCATTTCAATAATAGCCTTGGCTTGAATCTCTGATAATTTATATTTCTTTTCAAGTTTTTGTCTTGCTTCATCAGCATTTGAAGATTTTTTTATTAAATCTATGACAGCATCTATATTATCTGAGGCAATAATTAATCCCTCAAGAATATGAGCTCTTTGTTCAGCCTTTTTAAGTTCATAGTTTATTCTTCTAACAACTACATCATGACGATGTTCCACAAAATAGTGGATGAGTTCTTTTAAATTTAATAATTGTGGACGCCCATTAACTAATGCTACATTATTGACACTAAAAGATGATTGGAGTTGAGTAAACTTATAAAGTTTATTTAAAACAATATTTGGTATAGCATCCCTTTTCAGAACATATACAATTCGCATTCCATTTCTGTCAGATTCATCTCTTAAAGTGGAAATCCCTTCAATTTTACCATCATTAATTAACTCCGCTGTTTTTCTTATCATATCAGCCTTATTAACCATATAAGGAATCTCTGTTACAATAATACACTCACGATCTTTTACGTTTTCAATTATAGCTTTTCCTCTTAGAACAACTCTACCTTTACCAGTTAAAAAAGCTTCTTTTACCCCATCATACCCATAAATAGTACCTCCAGTAGGAAAATCAGGTGCTTTAATTATTTGGATTAATTCTTCAATATCAATTTCACTGTTTTCGATATAACTTATTGTACCATCTATTACTTCAGATAAATTATGAGGAGGCATATTAGTTGCCATACCAACAGCTATTCCTGAAGCTCCATTAATCAATAAGTTAGGAACTCTGGTGGGTAATACCGTTGGTTCCATTATCGTATCGTCAAAATTTAACTGAAAATCAACTGTCTCTTTATCTATATCAGATAAAAGATCTTCTGACATCTTCTTCATTCTAGCTTCAGTATATCTCATAGCAGCTGGACTATCTCCATCCACAGAACCAAAGTTCCCCTGCCCATCTACTAATAAATACCTTAAACTCCATTCTTGAGCCATTCTTACCATTGTATCATATACAGAACTATCCCCATGTGGGTGATATTTACCCATAACATCACCAACTATTCTAGCAGACTTTTTATATGAAGAGGTGGATCTAACCCCCATCTCATTCATTCCAAATAAAACTCTTCTGTGAACAGGTTTAAGTCCATCCCTAACATCTGGTAGAGCCCTAGATACAATAACTGACATTGAGTAATCAATGTAGGCTGACTTCATCTCATCTTCTATCTTAATCGGTATTAATTTCTCTTCTTCTGACATAATTTATGTATTAAGCTAAAGTAAATAATCCATAGCAAAACTTACTCCTATTATTCACCTAAAAAGAAAATTTTATTAACATTGATTAGTGAAAAAGTTTATCAAATTTATTATTGATATCAAACATATTTTTCTTTGTTTATTTGTATTATTGATATACTTTAGTTAAAAAAATATTTAATAAATGGATGATAATTTTTCATCAAGAGTTAAAGATGTAATTTCTTATAGTAAAGAAGAGGCTCTCAGATTAGGTCATAAACAAATTGGGACAGAACACTTATTGCTTGGTATGTTAAGAGATGGAGGTGGTAAGGCAATTTCAATTCTTAACTCAATTGAAGTTAACTTAGATGAGTTAAGAAAAAAGATAGAACTCTTAAATCCAGCAATAATTGATAGTTCTGAGCTTAAGCTAAACGAAAAGAAAAACTTACACCTTACACGTCAAGCCGAAAGAGCTCTTAAAACAACTTTTTTAGAAGCAAAATTATTCCAAAACAATTCAATAAACACTGCTCATCTATTGCTTTGCATACTTAGGAATGATAATGACCCTATTACAAAAATTTTAGGAAAAATGAGCATTAATTATGATAATGTTAAAGAACAATTCAAATTAATGTCTGATGACACTAGCCCTAATGATATAATTGAATATCCTAGCGCTTCTACTTTTTCTGATGAGAAAGAAAGTCCAGAAGATTTCTCTAATGATGGCGGATCTTCTAATATGGAGACAAAAACTAAAGTTAAAACAAAAACTCCTGTACTTGATAATTTCGGTAGGGATATAACGTCACTTGCAGAAAAAGATAAGCTCGATCCTGTTGTAGGTAGAGAAAAGGAAATCCAAAGAGTGTCCCAAATACTTAGTAGAAGAAAGAAAAATAACCCTTTATTGATAGGTGAACCAGGAGTTGGAAAATCGGCTATTGCAGAAGGATTAGCTCTTCGAATAATTCAAAAAAAGGTTTCAAGGGTTCTTTATGGAAAAAGAGTTGTCACTCTTGATTTAGCTAGCCTTGTTGCAGGGACAAAATATAGAGGTCAGTTTGAAGAGAGAATGAAAGCGGTGATGAATGAACTTGAAAAAAATAGAAATATCATACTTTTTATAGATGAGATACACACAATTGTTGGTGCAGGTGGAGCAACAGGTAGTCTTGATGCTTCAAATATGTTTAAACCTGCCCTAGCACGTGGAGAAATTCAGTGTATTGGTGCTACCACGTTAAATGAATACAGTCAATATATAGAAAAGGATGGAGCCCTAGAAAGAAGATTTCAAAAAATATTAATTGAAGAGACTACAAAAGAGGAAACAATAGAAATTCTAAAAAATATAAAGGACAGATATGAATCTCATCACAATGTTAATTACACTGATGAAGCACTTGTAGCATGTGTTGAATTAAGCTTAAGATATATTACTGATAGATACTTACCTGACAAAGCAATAGATGCACTTGATGAAGCTGGCTCAAGAGCTCATATAAATAATATGGATGTCCCTGAGGAAATTATTTTATTAGAAAAGCAATTAGAAGGCATTCGGGAATTAAAAAATTCAGTTGTTAAAAAACAAAAATATGAAGAAGCTGCTAAGCTTAGAGATGATGAAAAGAGAATTGAAAAAAAGTTATTGGAAGCTCAACAAAAATGGCATGAAGAGTCTAAATTGAATAGAGTAAAGGTAGATGAGGATCAAATCGGAGATGTAATTTCAATGATGACAAACATTCCTGTGTCAAAAATAATTAAATCTGAAAGGAATAAACTTTCAAAATTAGAAAACATTATAAAGAAAAGAATAGTAGGTCAAGACGAGGCAATTTCTAAAATAGTAAAGTCAATTCAAAGAAATAGAGCTGGACTTAATTCACCTAATAAACCTATTGGATCTTTTATATTTCTTGGACAAACTGGTGTTGGAAAAACACAGTTAGCAAAAGTTTTAGCTTCTGAGATATTTGAATCTGAAGAAAACTTAGTTAGAATAGATATGAGCGAGTATATGGAAAAGTTTTCCGTATCAAGATTAATTGGAGCTCCTCCAGGATATATAGGTTATGAAGAAGGCGGTCAGTTAACTGAAAAAGTTAAAAGAAGACCATACTCTGTTATTTTATTTGATGAAATAGAAAAAGGTCATCCAGATATATATAGTATGCTTCTTCAGATTCTAGATGATGGCTTCTTAACTGATAGTGTTGGAAGAAAAATTAATTTCCAAAATACAATAATTATAATGACTTCAAATCTTGGGGTAAAACAAATAAATGATTTTGGTTTAGGAGTTGGCTTTGAAACTAATTCAACAAAAAACCAAGCTTCTGATATTGAGAAAAAAGTTATTGAAAAAGCTTTAAAACATACATTCTCTCCTGAATTCCTTAATAGAGTTGATGAGAGTGTAATCTTTAATTCACTTACTATAAGTGATATAAATAAGATTGTTGACATAGAGCTATCAAGCTTAATTGAAAGAGTTGATAAACTTGGATATAAACTAAGTATATCAAAAAAAGCTAAAGACTTTATTTGCGAAAAGGGGTTTGATGAAAAAAATGGAGCTAGACCATTAAATAGGATGATTCAAAAATACATTGAAGATCTTATCGCAAAAAATCTAGTATCAAACAAAATAAAAACTGGAGATAATTTGCTTGTTGATCACAAAACAAATTCAAATGAATTAAATTTGCTGATTAATAAAAAAGAAAAAGCTTCTTGAAAGTAATTAAATTCGGTGGAACTTCTGTTGCCACTTCTGAATCATTAAAAAAAGTCTTCTCAATAATTGAAAATGAGGAAGATAATTCAATTATTGTAGTATCAGCTCTTGGAGGAATTACCGATATATTGCAAGATTTTATTAATTCTAAGGGAAATGGTTCAGTAGATTATTTAAAACAAATAGAAGAAAGACATTTGGAGGTAATTCATGGGCTTTCAAAAATTGAGAATCAAAGTCCATTATTAAGTTTTCTTAAGCAACAATTAAATGAGTTAGAGACAATTTTAGAAGCTGTATCTACTATTGACGAGATAACTAAAAAAACAATCTCTAAAGTGCTTAGTTTTGGTGAAATTCTATCAAGTAAAATAATTTTTGAGATATTAAAAGAAAGAGGAAATGATATCTCTTATATTGACTCAAGAGAAGTGATTTTTACGAAGTATCATAATAATAATGAGATTGTTGATGAAGAAAAGACAGGTATTGCTATTTCAAATAATCTAAATTTAATTGAAGAAAAAATAATTATTATGCCTGGTTTTATAGCAACTGACAGTAATAATGAAATATCTAATCTAGGAAGAGGAGGGTCTGACTATACTGCTTCAATCATGGCAAATTACACAAACTCTAGTTGCCTGGAAATATGGACTGATGTTAGTGGAGTTTTTTCAGCTAATCCCAAAATAGTTAAAAATTCTAAACCTATAGTATCATTATCTTATAAGGAGGCTATGGAACTCTCGTTTTTTGGAGCAAAGGTTATTTACTTTCCAACACTTCAGCCATTAATTGAAAAAAATATTCCTGCTTACATCAAAAACACATTTGATCAAAATGCAATTGGAACATGTATTGCTAATAATGGTCAACCGAATGAAGAAAACATTGTTAAAGGTATTAGTCATATTGAGGATATATCTCTTATTAACTTTGAGGGTTCTGGAATGGTTGGTGTTCCAGGTTTTTCAAGAAGATTTTTTGGAGCTCTTTCTGAAAAGGGAGTAAACGTTATAATGATAACTCAAGCTTCGTCTGAATTTTCAATATGTATTGCAGTTAAAGAATCTGATGCAAAAAATGCAAAAAGTTTAATTGATAAAGAATTTGAATATGAAATATCACAGAATAAAATTAATGAGTGTTATATAGAGAATTCTTTATCAAATATTGCTATTGTCGGAGATAATATGAAAAGCAAAAAGGGTGTTAGCGGAAAACTATTCAGCACTTTAGGAAATAATAATATAAATATTAGAGCAATTGCTCAAGGTGCATCAGAAAGAAATATATCAATAATCATAGACGAAAAAGATAACACTAAGGCTCTAAATTCATTACACGAGGCATTCTTTGAGAATAACTGTAAAAATGTACACTTATTTATAACTGGTGTAGGGAATGTAGGATCAAATTTAATAAAACAAATCTCTGATCAGAAAAAATCTTTAGAAGAGAATCTAGGCTTAAAATTAAAAGTTATGGGATTATCGAATTCAAAGAAAATGATACTTAGCGAAACGGAGATAAATCTTAATGATTGGAAATCTAAATTAAATTCTAGTGATATTAGCTCTGATCATAATAAATTTTTAGACTTTTCAATAGCCCAAAACCTAAGAAATTCTCTATTTATTGATAATACTGCAAATTCTGATATTACAATTAATTATAGTAACTATTTAAAAAATGGAATTGGTATTGTAACATGTAACAAGATTGCATGTTCAGATAAATTAGAAAAATACCTAGAGCTAAAATCACTATCAAGAATTCATAATACCCCATTTCTTTATGAGACTAATGTAGGCGCAGCATTACCAATAATAAATACTTTAAATAATCTTATAAATTCCGGAGATAAGATTACAAAAATTGAAGCAGTATTATCTGGTACATTAAATTATATTTTCAATAATTTTAGTACAGAGAATTCCTTTTATGAAGTAGTTAAAAAGGCAGTTGATCTAGGTTATACTGAGCCTGATCCAAAAATTGATTTATGTGGAATTGACGTTTCACGAAAAATATTAATTCTTGCTAGAGAAAGCGGAAAAGAGATAGAACTAAATGATGTAAAGAATGAATCATTTCTACCTAATGAATCAGTTAAAACAAAATCTAAAGATGAATTTCTTGATTCACTAAAAAATAATAATGATCACTTTAATAAAATATTGAATAAAGCTTTAAAAAATAAATCAAGATTAAAATATGTTGCTAGTCTAGTAGATGGCAAAGCCAGCGTTGGCTTGAAGGAAGTAAGTGAAAATCATCCTTTCTATAATCTTGATGGTAGTGATAATATAACAGTATTTCATACTGATAGATACAAAGACTCTCCTCTTGTAGTTAAAGGGGCAGGAGCTGGAGGTGAATTTACAGCATCAGGAGTTTTTGCTGATATAATTAAAGCAAGTAAGAAATAATGGATAGTATAAAAGTTTTCTCTCCTGGAAGTGTAACAAATCTATCGTGTGGATATGATATTCTTGGATTTTGCCTTGATAAAGTTGGTGATACTATAACAGCAACAAAGACATCAGAAAGAGGTTTAAAAATCTCATCAATTGATAAGTATGATCTTCCAACAAGTATTGATAAAAATGTTGCCGGAATTGCTGCCCAAGCAATGATTAATGAAGTTAAAATCAATCATGGAATTGACATAAAAATTGAAAAAGGTATCAAACCAGGGAGTGGTATTGGAAGTAGTGCTGCAAGTTCAGCTGGGGCAGTTTATGCAATTAACAAACTTATTGGATCACCTTTTACTGATATAGAATTAATAAGGTTTGCAATGGAAGGAGAAAAATATGTTAGTGGTTCATACCATGCGGATAATGTTTCACCTATTTTATTAGGCGGCATCACATTAGTTAGATCAGTAGAAGATCTAGATATAATTAAACTGCCAAACCCAAAAGAACTTATCGCAACTATAATTAGACCAGAAATTGAAATAAAAACATCGGATTCTAGAAAGGTTGTTAAATCTAAAGTGACAATTGATAAAATGGTTAAACAATCTGCTAATCTAGCAGCATTTATCTCAAGCTTATATACTGAAGATTATGATTTAATGTCAAACTCAATAGTTGATGAGATAATTGAGCCAGACAGAGCTCTTTTAATTCCTGAATATTATAATATTAAAGAAATTAGTTTAAACTCTGGAGCAATCGCATGTGGTATTTCAGGTTCAGGACCTGCAATTTTTTCTCTGTCAAAAAGTGATCAAATAGCTAATGATATTCTAAATAAAATGTCATCTCACTTTGATAGCGTTAATATTACTTATAATGGATTTGTGTCAAAAATAAATTCAGAGGGTGTTAAAGTTATTGATTAATGAAATACATTAGCTTAAATCATAATTCACAGCCTGTAAACTTCAAAACAGCCGTAATTAATGGGTTGGCTCCTGATAAAGGGCTATATTTTCCAGAGAATATAGTTAGCCTTCCAAAGAAAATCACTGATAACATTAAAACAATAGATGATCATGAATTATGCTATGAAGTAATTAAAGATTACATAGGCAAAGATTTCTCTAGAGATGAATTGATTAATATTATTGAAAAAACAATAGATTTTAAACTACCATTAAATAAGATTGAGGATCATCCAATATATTCTTTAGAATTATTTCATGGACCAACTCTAGCTTTTAAAGATATTGGAGCAAAGTTTTTGGCGTTATGTATGGATAGTATTAAGAATGATATAAAATCAAAAGGAATTACTGTTTTAGTTGCAACATCAGGAGATACAGGTGGAGCTGTTGCAAAAGGCTTTGAAGGATTAGACGGGATTAATGTATGTATTCTTTATCCTAAAGGACGAATCAGTGAGGTTCAAGAAAAACAAATTACTACTAATGGGGATAATATTGTTGCTTTTGAAGTTGATGGTGATTTTGATGATTGTCAAAAAATGGTAAAAGATGCATTTAATGATCTTGATATAAGAAATAAAATTAGATTGACATCTGCAAATTCTATAAATATTGCAAGATGGCTACCACAAATGTTTTATTATTTTTTAGCAATAAAAAAAATAGATAATAAAAATGAAAATATTTTTTCTGTTCCTAGTGGGAATTTTGGTAATATATGTGCAGGTATTTTAAGTAAAGAAATGGGGTTAAACATAAACTTATTTCTAGCCTCTACAAATATTAATAAAACAGTTCCTGTCTATTTAGAATCTGCTAAATATAGTCCTGAAAAAACAAAACCTACAATTTCAAATGCAATGGATGTATCTGATCCAAGTAATTTTATTAGAATTCAAAAAATATTTAATAATGATATCCAAAAAATCAGGAATGTTATGAAAGGCTATAGCTACAATGACACCCAAACAAGAGAAGCTATTAAAGATGTTTATAATAAAAATAACTATATAATGGATCCTCATAGTGCTATTGGTTATCTTAGCCTAAAGAGTTACCTGCCAAATCATGCAGCTAACACGAATGGCATTTTCTTATCAACTGCTCATCCAATAAAATTCAAAAAAGAAGTAGAGAAAAGTATAGGGAATGAAATTCCTGTTCCATCAAGATTAAAAGGAATTATGAGTAAAAACAAGCGTAGTATCGAGATTGAAAGTTATAACGATTTAAAAGATCAACTACTGAGCAAGGTTAATTAATTATAGGAAGCTCAAATTCTCCTAAAGGGCTATTCTCTTTCATTATCTTTTCAATCTCATCAGCTTTTCTAGGGGCATCTGAAGATAAGTTTACTGGACCATTCTTTGTAATTAAAATATCATCTTCTATTCTTACTCCAATGTTCCACCATTTAGGATCACAATCGCTTTCAGAAGGTATATATATCCCAGGTTCTACAGTTATAACCATGTTTTCAGAAAGGACTCTATCCCCAGGGTCATGAACATCAAGCCCTATATGATGAGAAACTCCATGAGGAAAATATTTCCTAGCATCTCTTACATTGTTTATTATTCCTAAAGAAATTAAACCTTCTGCGATTATATTGTATGATGCCCTATTAATATCTGTAAATGAATTTCCAATCTTAGACATTCTTATACCTTCTTCTTGAGCCAGATAAACAAGGTTATAAATCTCCTTTTGTTCATTAGAGAACTTACCATTAACAGGAATTGTCCTTGTGACATCAGCTGTATAACCCCTGTATTCAGCCCCAACATCCATAAGTATCAATTGATCTTTTATATTATTATTGTCATTTGTTATATAGTGTAATACACATGAGTTTCCTCCCGAACCTACTATTGAATTATACCCTTGGTGTGCAGCACCATATTTTCTGTATATATATTCATGAATTCCCTGAACCTCTCTCTCAGTCATTTCGTTATGAATAGCTTTCATTACTTCAACCTGAGCAAAAGCAGAAATTTTTACAGCTTTTCGCAACAACTCAATTTCTTCTTCATCTTTTGTCTGTCGAAGATTTTTCATTAAATTATTTAAAGTTTCAGTGTTAATTGATAGTTTTTTATTATCAATAGGCTCATTATCCTTTATATTATTTGAACTTTGAACTAATACCTTCTCAAATTTTATCTGTAAATCGAATAAATCATAATTGTCATTTTCGTTATTTCTAACATCATCTCGCAATTCATTATGAAGAACATAATCAAATTTGCTAAAGTCTAATTCTTTTTCAACAAATTCAGATCTAAGATAGACTCTGTCAAAACCCATTTTTCTTGCCCCCTTGATACCTAATCTTTTTCCATCCCACATTTCTCTAAATTGATTTCTCTCCCTAATAAAGAGCTGCTCATAATATTCACCTCTTTCATCCTCTTGTTGATTTGAATAAATCAACAATACACCATGTGGTTCTCGCCAACCAGTTAAGTAGTAGAAGTTAGGATTCTGATGATACATAAAGTCTGTATCATTAGATCTTTTCATTATAGGAGATGTAAAAAAAATAGCTACACTATTATTTGGCATCTTTTCTCTAAATTCAGATCTTTTCTTTTTATGAAAATTAGGACCTAAATCATCCTCATACTGCTGAGAATTTAATAGAAAACTATTATTAATAATTAAAAGAATTAAAAATATTTTAATTTTAGAAGCCATTTGTTAATTTAAGCATAAATGTAAATCAATTTTATCTAATGAAAAAAACATTACTTTATAACAAACACTCTCAATTAGGAGCTAAAATTTCTGACTTTGCTGGATTTCAAATGCCTATTAGCTATACATCTGTTAACAAAGAGCATTTGCATGTCAGAGATAGTATAGGAATATTTGATGTGTCTCATATGGGTGAAATTTTTATTTCTGGAAAAAACTCTGAAAATCTTTTACAAAGAATTTGCAGTAATGATATTTCAAAGTTAAATCCAGGCATGGCTCAATACAACTGTATTACAAATTTTGAAGGTGGAATAATTGATGATCTAATTGTTTATAAAATTGAATTAGATAAGTACCTGTTAGTCGTAAATGCCTCAAATATTCAAAAAGATTATGCGTGGATAATGGATCAAAACAAATCATTTAATGCAACAATAAGTAATGAGTCCAGCAAATACTCACTTCTTGCAATTCAGGGACCTAATGCAATTGATTACTGTCAAAACTTTACAGATATTGATTTAAATGCGATGAAGAGCTTTTCACATTCAACATCAAAATTTGCTAACTGTAATGATATTCTTTTATCTAAGACTGGATATACTGGCTCTGGAGGATTAGAAATATATATTCCTAATAAGTATGTAGTAGATATTTGGGATTCTCTTTTCAAATTAAATAAAAATGAAACTTTAAAGCCAATTGGCCTAGCAGCTAGAGATACACTTAGAATTGAAATGGGGTACTGTCTATATGGTAATGATATTAATGAGAACACCTCCCCTATTGAAGCTGGATTGGGTTGGATAACAAAACCTGAAACTGAATGTATTGGTTCTGATATTTTTGAAAAGCAAATTCATAACGGAATTAAAAAGAAGCTAGTTGGATTCAAACTTAAAAATAGAGGTATTCCTAGAGCTGGTTATAAAATTTATGATTCAAGTAATAAAGAAATCGGAGTTACCACTTCAGGAACTTTTTCTCCTGTTTTAAAAAAAGGAATTGGTTTAGGATATGTAAATTTTGATTCATTAGGAACTAGCACAGAAATCTATATCAAAATTAGAGATGAATTTATTGAGTCAGAAATTATAAAACCTCCATTCATAGAGATATAAATATGGGAAGAGCATTTGAATTTAGAAAAGCTAGAAAATTAAAAAGATGGTCAAATATGGCCAAAACATTCACTCGAATTGGAAGGGAAATTGTAATAACAGTTAAAGAAGGTGGCCCAGATCCATCTTCAAATTCTAGACTAAGGGCAGTTATTCAAAATGCAAAAAATGCTAATATGCCCAAAGATAATATTGAAAGAGCAATCAAAAGGGCAAGTGAAAAGGGTAATGATGATTTCAAAGAGATTCTACTTGAAGGTTATGGTGCTCATGGAATTGCTGTATTAATTGAGGCAGCAACAGATAATAATAATAGGACTGTTGCAAATATTAGAAGTTATTTTAATAAATGTGATGGAAATCTAGCTACTTCTGGTTCTGTTGAATTCCTATTTGATCGAAATTGTTATATAGAGATTAGCAATAATGGTATTGATATAGAGGAACTAGAATTAGAATTCATAGACTTTGGTTTATTAGAAGTAACTAAATCAGATGATTTAATAACTCTAATTTCAAAATTTGAAGATTTTGGGTTAATCCAAAAGGAATTGGAGAAAAGAAATATAGAAATAGTTTCAAGTGAATTTGAAAGATTGCCAAAAATAAGAAAAAGTCTAAATGAAGAACAAAAACTTAAAATAGATAAGTTAATAGATTTAATAGATGAAGATGATGATGTTCAGAATGTTTACACTGATCTAGAATAGATAATTATGGTTAAAAACAATTAATTATTTTCTTGGATCAATACTAGAAACTTGATCTTTTAAGAATTTAAAATCTTTCTCTATGTCTCCAGTAGTATAAAACGCTTTATTTAAAATCACAGTTTTATTTTTATAATCAAATGAGGTCATCATTATAGGAATTTTTGATTGATGCGCGATGTAATAAAATCCTGTTTTCCATTTTTCAACTTTTTTCCTTGTCCCTTCAGGCGCAATAGATAAATGATTGATTTTATTGTTATTAATCAATTCCACTACTGTTTCAACATAATTTTTATTGATCGTCCTATCAATAGGTATTCCTCCCCAAAATTTAAATATTAATCCTGTTAAAGGATTAAATAATTCTTTTTTCCCGAGAAATTTAATTCTTTTATTAAGAATAGTTCTGGTTAAAACAGCTACGATAAAATCAAAATAGCTAGAATGAGGGACAACAGCTACAATTAACTTTGGAGTATCTGGATATCCTCCTTTTATAGTCCAACCCATAAGTTTTAAAAAAAATAAGCGAGCTAAAAGTTTTTTCATTGTCTTTTTAGGTATTCTTCTGCTCTGATTAAATCTTCAGGAGTATCAATTGATATACCAGAAAAATCTGTTTTAAACATTTTAATTTTTCCCCCATTCTCTATATACCTTAGGCATTCAATTTTTTCCTTTTTCTCCATTACAGTTTTTCCCATTTTTGAAAACTCTATTAGAGTTTCTTTTCTAAAAGCATAAACTCCAATATGTTTATAATTAATATTGTCAGAATTCATAGGGATTCTTGAAAAATTAATTGAATAATTGTCTTTATCAACAATAACTTTCACATTATTAGGATTATTTAATTCATCTTTATCATTGAAATCTCTCATTAATGAAGCCATTTTGACTTCTTTATCATTAAAACCATTTACTAATTCTTCAAGTGATAATTGATCTATAAATGGTTCATCACCTTGTAAATTGACAATTATGTCATATTTAAAATTAATTGCTACTTCAGCTATTCTATCTGTCCCAGATTCATGATTTGAAGAAGATTTAAGGTATTTCCCATTAATAGATTTCATTAAATCAATTATTTCATCATTGTGTGTTACAACAAAAACATCATCAAAAACATTAGTTTCTATAGCAGATTGATAAGTTCTAAGAATAATAGGGACTCCAGATAACTTTTCCAACAATTTCCCATAGAATCTTTTTGACTCAACTCTAGCTGGGATTAATGCAATCTTTTTCATTTAAAATCTTTTTCTAATATAATTCATTTATTAATAGTTTTACGAATAAAAAAAAATTGTAGATTTGTTATTATCAAAAAAATACAAGATGAATAAAAAACGTGGACTTGAACTCTTTTTATGGATATTAAGCATCTTCTTTGCTTCTCAAATATATAGCTCAATTAATGGACCAATAAAATTTAATAAAGTGAAGAATGAAAGATATGCTATGGTTATTGATAGACTAAAAGATATACGTAACGCTCAAATTGCTCATAAAGATGTTAATGGGTATTATGCTAATAATTTTGATAGCCTTGTTAGTTTTATTGATAATGGTCTCTTTACACTTATTGAGGAAAAAGATTCCTCTTACCTAGCATATGATAGGGTCTATAGAATTGATATGCTTAGAGAAGTTAGAATTGTTCGTGAACTTGGAAAAGTCTCAGTAAAAGATTCATTATTTAGGGATAACGACTCATATAAACAAATGGCATATATTCCAATTAAAGGTGTGGAAGATGAAAAATTTTCAATTACTGCAGATGTTATTGATAAAAATGGATATGAAGCTCATGTCTTTGAGGTAAAAGTTAAAAAAGATATTATTCTTCATGATCAAAACAAAGATCTTCTTAAACAAGAAAATAAAGTTGTATCTGTAGATGGAGTTAATGGACCTGAATTAGTTCTTGGATCAATGACTGAGGTTAGCACAAGTGGAAACTGGCCTACAATTTTTGATGCAAAAAAGAAATAAAAATACTTCTTCTGAAAAGATAGAAATTCATCAATTTAAATCTAATTTTTTTGTTGGAAATAATAATGATTTTAAATCATTTAAGCTAAAATCATTTTCCAAGAATGATACAAGTTTTAAAAATGTTAACATAATTCATTTCAGTAAACCTCCTGTAATTGTTCCAAATAAATTATTCAAAAAAGAGAATCTTGATAAGTATCTTTCTACAAACTATAAATTATTAGATAATTCAAATATTAGCTATGATCAAACCAAAAACAAGTTAATCTGTATAGTTTATGAAAAGAAAAAAAACCTAGAGACTATATTAAACAAGAAGGGTGTTAATTTTAAATCTATCAACTATTTTACAGTAATTTATGAATATTTAGTAAATCTTAAGAAAGATGATGATCTATCAATATATATCAATCTTAGAGCTAATCTATTTGATTTAATAATATATAAACAAGAAGAATTCCTTCATTTTAACTCATTTAACAAAAAAAATAAAGAGGAATTTCTTTATTACTTATTATATTCATTAAAAACTTTCGAAGCCGATATTAATAAAACAAAAATTAATTTCTTAGGTAAGTTTGAAGAATTTAAAGATTATTATGATTATGCTAAACTTTATGCAGATATAGTTTTTATAGAAAATGATACTGAAATAATGAATAGCATAAAACACGAATCACCATTTTTCTTAAATTCTATAACTTGAAAATAATTTCAGGATCAAAAAAAAGTCATATAGTAAATGCTCCAAAGAATCTTCCTAAAAGTACAAGACCTACTTCTGGATTAGTTAAGGAATCCTTATTTAACATACTAAATAATTATTTTAATTTCAATGATATTAGAGTTTTAGACCTTTATGCTGGAACAGGTAATATTTCATATGAATTTGGGTCAAGAGGATGTCAAAAAATTGATTCAATTGATATTAATTCACGATGCACTAGTTTTATAAAGAAAAAATCTCTAGAACTAAATTTTAAGATAAATGTTATTAAATCTAGCGCAGATAAATTCATAAAGAAAAATCAATCAAAATATGATATAATATTTGCAGACCCACCTTATGAATATATGATTGCAGAATACACAGATTTAGTTAATTCAATTTTTGATCAAAATATGTTATCTAATCAAGGTCTACTGGTTATTGAGCATGAAAAGAAAATTGAATTAAATAAACACAATATGTTTAATTTTGAAAAAAAGTATGGAGGAACAATACTAAGTTTTTTTAAAAAGCAAGCCTATAAGCCGGATTCTGTCTAGTCTTATCATTTATCTAGGCATTTTATTACTAAAATGCTCAATCCACCTACCCTTCTGTTTAAGGCGAGCAACCTTAATTTACAGATATACTTGGTGTTTCACCATGCAGAGTTTACAAGATTCCACTACAGCCTAACTGTACATACTTTCTGTTGCACTATTCCTATCTTTCGATGTCGGGAGTTACCCGATGCATTGCTCTTTGGTGTCCGGACTTTCCTCTGTATAAAAACAGCGATAAGACGGCTTGCAAGTGCAAATATAGATATTTGTTAATAATTAAATGCTAAAATCATATAATGACCTTTATTTATTTTTTCTCAATTTCTATATTTGTTAAAGTATGAATAAAGACTTTTCAGCATCAGCATTAAGATATAGACCTCAAAAATTTCAAGAAGTCGTTGGTCAAGATGCTATTGTTAAAACTTTATTAAATGCAATCAAAAGTGACAGTCTTGCGCAAGCACTTCTTTTCTGTGGCCCAAGAGGTGTTGGAAAGACAACATGTGCAAGAATCCTTGCAAAAGAAATAAATAAAGTAGAAGCAGATTATGATTATAATATTTTTGAATTAGATGCAGCAAATAATGCAGGGGTAGAAGATATAAGATCGCTTATTGATCAATTTAGGATTCCTCCTCAAATAGGTAAGTATAAAGTATATATAATAGATGAGGTGCATATGCTTTCAAAACAGGCATTTAATGCATTTCTAAAGTCTCTTGAGGAACCCCCTAAACATGTAATATTTATTTTAGCAACAACAGAAAAGAATAAAATAATTCCAACAATTTTATCTAGATGCCAAATTTTTGAATTCAAAAAAATTAATCAAATTCAAATAGAAGAATCATTAAAAAATATTTGCAAGGAAAATAAAATTGATTTTGAAGAAGAAGCATTGAATCTAATAGCAAGCAAATCAGATGGAGCTATGAGAGATGCGTTAGTTATGTTTGACAGGTTAGTTACATTTACAAATGGAAAGCTTTCACTAAATGAGGTGTCTATTAACCTTAATACATTAGATATAGATACATATTTTGATTTTTCAGATTTAATTTTATCATCATCTATACCTGATATCTTATCAAAGTACGATGAAATTGTCAATAAAGGATTTGACGGATTAAGCTTTATAAGTGGACTATCAAGGCACTATAGGGAAATACTTATTTCAAAATTTTCAGATAGTCAAAAAATTTCAATCTATAGTGAATCTATAAAATTAAAATATAAAGAGATTGGCGAAAAAATGGAAACTGATGAAATAATTGGAATGATTGACATAATAAATGACTCAGAAATTAACTACAAAAAAATAACTGATGAAAGGATACATGTAGAATTATGCTTATTAAGACTCGCCTCATATAGAGAGGTTAAA
>Ga0115012_10000686_pt1 | contig 19396 bp, 12 predicted proteins | sample TroAtlMetagenome_FD_88706 | JGI IMG/M metagenome (GOLD analysis project Ga0115012, IMG submission 88706) | Marine eukaryotic phytoplankton communities from Atlantic Ocean - Tropical Atlantic ANT10 Metagenome | ecosystem: Environmental > Aquatic > Marine > Oceanic | place: Tropical Atlantic...
AATGAAGATTGTGATGACACTGACCCCACCAAGTTCCCCGGCGCGGAATGGTATGGCGATGAGGACGGCGATGGCTTCGGTGATCCAACAAAGACCTCCACAAGCTGTGAGCCTGGTGAGGGCTATGTCGGCACCTCAGATGACTGCGATGATGACTCAATCGATGTCAATCCCGCCGCTACAGAAGACTGCAACACAGCCATTGACGACAACTGTGATGGCGAGGTCAGCGCCCTCGATGCACTAAATTGTACCGATTTCTATGCTGACAATGACGGCGATGGGTACGCCGGGTCGGACAGTGCGCTGTGCATGTGTGAAGCCACAGATACCCACGCCTTCTCTGAGGATGACGACTGCGATGACACCAGCTCGGACGTCAGCCCGGAGGCTGAAGAGATCTGCAATGACGGCATCGACAACAATTGCGATGGCACGGGGTCTGGCTGCGGCCTGTACAGCGAGAGCACGCTCAGCGATGCAGCGGTGACCCTTGCGGGCGTGCCATCTGGCTACACTGGCGCAAGCCTCGCATATGGTCACGATGTCACCGGAGATGGGGACACGGACCTGCTGGTGTCCAGCTACGCCAGCAGTCGCGTCGACATCCTCTCAGGCCCTGTCTTGGACGGTGTGCCCAGCGTGACCTACAGCGGCTCTGCTGAGTCATGGGCCGGTCGAGACATGGCGATGGGCGACCTAAACGGGGATGGGCAAGCTGACCTGGTGCTGGGTATGCCCCGCGCGACAGTCTTCACCCGTGCCCAGGCCGGTGCTGCCGGTGTCTTCTGGGGTCCGTTGTCTACAGATCTGGACATCACATCACCCGATGTGAGCGTCTGGGGCTCGGATGGTAACGCCTACCTGGGCCGAAACCTCGATGTCGCCGACCTGTGGGGCGAGGGGCAAGCCGGTCTCATCGTCGGATCACTCGAGGCCAAGTACGTGGGCGTACGGGTCGGCATGGTGGCCGTGCTTCGAGGGCCGATTGAGGCAGAACTCGTCGATACTGCGGTCTTTGGTGAGGCCGATATTCAGTTCTACGGAGACGAAGCTGAAGATGCCTTCGGTGTGGATGTTGCCGCGCAGGCTGACTGGGATGGCGACGGCATTGTCGATCTGGCCATCGGGGCGCGGAACGCGAATCCGCTCGCTAAGGGCGGCGTCTACGGCTTCCTTTCTTCCTCCATGGTCGATGGGTCGGTCCAGGCAGAGGATGCGGACATCATCATCGTTGGTACGGGCGCTGGTGCCAGGACAGGCGAGTCTGTTGTGTCGGCAGGTGACGTGGATGGTGATGGACGAGATGACCTCTTGATCGGTGCGCCGGATCGAAACCTCGGCGGCACCAAGCGGGGCGCGGCCTATCTGGTCACGAGCGTATCAAGCGGCGAGATGACCGCTGTGGCCGCGGCCGAGTTCAACGGCAGCGAGGACAACGCCAAGTTTGGCCAGAGCGCATCCCCGACCGGAGACATTGACGGGGAGGGACCGGGCGTCGCCATCGGTGCTCCAAGCGCCAGCGGAGGCGGAGCGGTTTTCCTGTTTGGCGGTGAACTATCGGGCATCTACATGCAGACGGACGCTCGAGGGGTGATCACGGGTGATGACGCTGGTGATGAGACCGGCGCTGCGATCATCGGCAACATCGATTACGACGGCGACGGCTTGCTCGACATCGCAGTAGGTGCCAGCGCCTCTGGCGGTGGCACCGGTCAAGCGGCGATCTTCTTCGGAGGTGGGCTTTGATGTCTCTTTTGGCACTGATCTTCGCGGGAACGTTCTCCGCCTCAGCACAGGGTGGAAGCCCGTGTCCTGAGCAGGTGTCCACGGCAACGCTTGCCCAGCATATATCTGCCGCGGACCTGGCCTTCTCTTCGATGGATGAGAACTCATTCCGGACGGCACGTTGGTCTGCACAGCGCTCGTTGACATGCATGGGGGAGGCCATCCAGACTGGTCAGGCAGCGGCGTACTATCGAATGGAAGCGCTGGGCAGCTTTTTGGACCAGAACCATGCTCAGACGGTGGGGTTCTTCAAGAGCATGTTGCGGGTGGCGCCCCACTACATCCTGCCTGAGCCCATGGCACCGGCCGGACATCCGCTGCGGATCGACTTCGAGGTGGCTCAAGGGACAGCCCATGTGCCTGGGGACCCAGTGCCCAATCCGGCTGATGGAGTCATTCGCGTGGACGGCAGCGTGGCGACCGAGTTTCCACGGGACCGGCCGTATCTCTTCCAGCATCAGACCAAGGATGGCCTGATTCCGATCACTGCTGTGGTTGGAATAGGCGTTGAGCATCCCAGCTACGCCACCCAGCGGGGTTCGCAGAGTGCGTCCTCGGGTCTCCGTCGGACGAAGACGGTCGACAAGGCCAAGCGCAAGGGAGGGCCGAGCTTCAATGTGCCACTCGCTGTGGTCTCGGGTGGAAGTGCACTTGTGAGTGGCATCACCTACATGCTGGCTGCCCAGAAGGCCGCAGAGTTTGACGATCCCTCGACGCCCAAGGGCGAGCTCGGTGACCTTCGGGATGGCGCGAACAACCTGGTCCTCGTCAGCGGGACGTTCGCCACTGTGGCCGTCGGAACTGGGGTGGCGGCCTTCATGATCGGGGGCGAGTTTTAGCCGATGGCCTATGATGTCCGCGAGTTGCGACTGATCAAGCCCCTCTCCAGCGGGGACTTGGCCACGGTCTATCTCGCGACGGATCCGGAGCGTCGTCATGTGTCTCGATCGGTGGCAGTCTTTCATCCGGACCTGACGGATATCGAGGTCATCGTTCGCCGAATCTCGGAGCGTGCTCGCCGCGCACGCAAGGTGAAGCACCCCGGGGTGGCGCAGTCAGAAGGTGTCTTCACCGTGTCTGGCCAACTGGCCCTTGTGAGTGAGCTCGTGGATGGAAAGGATCTCGAGCGACTCTCAAAGCGACATGCCATCCCAGGACCTGTTGCTGCGCGCATCGGTGCAGAGGTCGTCGCTGTGCTGCTCGCGGCCAAGGAAGAGGGGCTGATGCATGGGCTCTTGGGGCCTCAGCGAATCCGAATCAACAGTCTCGGACAGGTGCGCGTTCACGGGCTCGGTGATGAGGCTGGAGTCTCACTCGACACGAGTGATGCCCTGTTCCGTGAGGACCGGGGGACTCGACGCTATGCTGCGCCAGAGCTGGTCGGTGGGATGCTCACCTCTGCTGCAGATGTCTACGCACTCGGATCCATCCTGACTCGACTCATTTCCGGTCGGTGGCCAAAGCGGGCATCAGCCCATGCCTCGGGACAAGCGAATGTGGCAGAGGGAGCCAGTACGGTGGTCTCACATGCTGGGGCATCGCATGCACTCGCTGACCTCATCAAGGATTGCATGGGTTTCCGGAGTGATCTGCGGCCCTATCTCGACGAGGCGCACGCCCTCCTGAGTGCGGAGGCCATCGACAACGCCGGTTGGTCTGAGTGGCTCGAGCAGACGGTCTTGTCGTTCAGCGATCATTCTGAGAGCACTGAGTCTTCAGACTTCGCTGCGACCGATCTCGCAGAGCCAGATCCAGAACCCCAGCCTGAGGCCTCTGCGGTGGCTGTCGACGATGTCCTCTCGGTTGTGCCTGCACGCATCGAGATTCCAGTCGACACTCAGGGTGTTGATGCGGAGCCGGAGCCGGAGCCGGAGCCGGAGCCGGAGCCGGAGCCGGAGCCGGAGCCGGAGCCGGAGCCGGAGCCGGAAAAAGAATTGGACACGGAGCCGAAGCCGAATCCAGAACTGGGATCACCCACTCCAATCCTCGGGACGCTCCCACCACCCAATACCGAAGAGGTTGTGCGACCCCTCGCTGTGGCGGGTGACCTTCTCACAGAAGAAGACACGGAGTGCACGGCTGATCCGGATACGGTGGACGAGCCCACGGAGGAAGTGACTCAAGAGATCAAGGCCCAGATCGATGAAGAGGCTGACGACTGGGACCGCATGCTCGGCCTCGACCTCAAGGCTGACGACAAGCTCGATAAGGAATGGATTCGAGCGGCTCGCGGTGAGTCTGAGTATCAGCGCTTTGTGGTGTGGGGTGCCTTGGCCATCTTTGTTGGCATCCTTGGTGCTTGGAGGCTGGGCGCGTTCAACGGTGCTGGGACGCCAGATGAGTTGGTACCGTCCACCCCACCCGCCGTGGAGACGATGACCCAGCCGGAATCAGGCCCTCCAGTCGATCCTGATGTACCCCCTGAGCTCGTGGCTCCACCCGAGCCCGAGGTCCCGGTGGTGCCCGAAGCGCCGGAGGTTGTGCCTGCGGTAACACCTGATGATGCACCCGCTGAGTCGACTCCTCCACCTTCATCCAAGGCTGCAGATAAGCCGGTGTCGACTCCACCTCCACCGCCCCCTGCGCCACCGCCGCCTGCACCATCGCCGCCTGCGCCCCCGCCGCCTGCACCTCCGCCGCCTGCAGCGCCCCCGTCTACAACGTCCTCACCTGCGGCCTCAGTCGCTACAGCGGCGTTCAGGGTCACAGGTGACGCGCATGAAGTCCGGCTCGTGAAGGGCGGCGAGTCCTACGCGGGTGGTCGGGTTCCCCCAGCTTCGTACACCATCGAGGTGGTGTTCCGACCCGGCGATGCACCCCAGAATCAAGGAGTCTTGACCCTCGAGGCTGGAGAGTCCGCGATCGTGAACTGCAAAGGGTCCTTCTACCGCTGCACAGTCCGGGGCCCCTGGAAGTAGGGCTCCCGCTCATGGCCCACACAAAAAAAGGGAGGACCGATGTGGTCCCCCCTTGAATCCGGATGGATCGCCGAGCTTAGTTGAGCTCGGTGCTCCGGAAGAAGTAGGAGATCTCGACGGCGGCGGTCTCGGGAGCATCCGAGCCGTGCACTGCATTCTCACCGATGCTGTCTGCGTAGAGCTTACGAAGGGTGTTCTCAGCGGCCTCAGCAGGGTTGGTGGCGCCCATGATCTCGCGGTTGCGCGTGATGGCGTTGTTGCCCTCGAGCACGATCACGACGGCGGGACCGGAAGACATAAAGTCTGTGAGCTCGCCGAAGAAGGGGCGCTCAGCGTGGACGGCGTAGAAGCCCTCAGCTTCGCGCTTGGAGAGGTGCACCTTCCGCATTGCGGCAATGCGGAGGCCTTCTTCCTCGAAGCGGGCAACAATCTTGCCAATGAGGTTCTTCTTGACGGCGTCGGGCTTGATGATCGAAAGGGTGCGCTCCATGGCGGCCTCCAGTTGGTGATTTGGCGCGCCGTCTAACGAGCAAACGGTCTGTTCACCACTGGTTTTTGGACGTGGCCGGCGAAGGTCCGGCTTCGGGGCCGGTTTATCTCACAGCGCGCCTGGCTCAGCTCCCGGGAAGCTGAGGCTGCTCGAAGGCAAAACGGACCTTGAGCTGGAGGTCGTTCTCGTTGACCTCGATGCGAACATCATCGATGCCCATCTTGAGCTTGAGCGGTCCACCGGCAGGTGCCACCATCTCTTGGAGCTGGTCTTTCTTGATGAGCGGTGTCGCGCGGAAGCGCTCGGTCTGCTGGGCAAGCAGCTGCGCTCCAGCCTGCGAGAGTGCCTGCAGAATCATGCCGTCACCCAGATCGATGAATGGGTCTTCGACATCACCCACCACTGCACGCTTGTCTTTGTCGTATCGAATGTTGCCCATGTGTGCGGCGGCACCCAGGCGCTTCTCGATAGTGAAGGGGATCTCTACCGAGTCGCGGACGAGGTAGGCAGTGCCGTTGATCACGGCCTTGATGTGAGCATCAACACCGATCTTTTGCGGGGCGTAGTGGAACTCTGTGCCCTGATCGTCGATCTCGATTGACCAGTCGCCCTCGACCCGAAACATCTCATTTACGATCTGGTAGACGTCCTCTCGGTGGTCAGCCCAGAGCTGAGCTGCGCGGTCTTTGGCCCGCACGAGCGTGGCGGGCGGTGTGCGGTCCTCGAGCAGACCACGAACACGTTGACGCACACCGATCTGTTTCACACCGCTCACGACAACCTTGCCCAGATCGAAGGTGCCGTCCTTGACCTTCAGGGGGAGGGCAGCGCCCACGAGGTCATCCCAGAGGCCCTTCCCAATCGAGAGCGAGAGGTGGTAGTCGTCGGTCAACTGTGCAGTGGCGGCCATGGACCCTCCTGTTCACCAGAGCATACCGCAGATCACGACCTCTGGTGGGCTACGCGACCTCGGGGAACTAGCAGTCGTCGAGATTGTCCAGCGAGGTGAACACTCCGTCCCATTCCATCGCGCTCAGGCCAGCCTCGATGGCATCCACCGCAGACTGACACAGCGAGGGGTTGTCGGAGATGTCGATTTCGAAGGCGTCCTCCAGCATGGGCATCGAGACAGAGGTGAGGCTGTCGTTGCTGCCGATGTCCACCAGGCCGCCGACGAATGTCAGCAGCGGTAGGTCGACAGACGTCATCGCGATGTTGTCCGCGAGGACAAGATCGCCGCTGACCGTACCCAGACGAGAGAGCCCGCTCGTGTCGAGCAGGGTGTCGTTACCGCTGATCTCCACACTGCCGGTTACCGCACCGCAGTATGCGAGCGCGGTGATGTTGATGCTGGGTGCTGGCCCGGTGAGGATGTAGTCACCATCGCAGGTCTCCCAGTCTCCGCCGTCGCAGTTGTTGTCGATGTCGTCGTCGAGGATGTCCTCGGCGTCGGGGTTGATGCCCGCGTCGTCATCGTTGCAGTCCTCTTCTGTGAGGAAGCCGTCGCAGTCGGCATCATCGGCAACCACGGTGGACCCCGCATCAGTGTCGTCACAGTCATCTGCCGTCAGTGTGCCATCGCAGTCCGCATCCAGAGCGGATGCCCCGTAGGCCTCGTCGGTGTCGTTGCAGTCCTCTGCTGTGAGGACGCCATCGCAGTCCGCGTCTGCGGCGATGGCCACTGCAAATTCGTCGGCATCGTCGCAGTCCTCTGCTGTGAGGACGCCGTCGCAGTCGCCGTCCATCGACACGCTGCCGAGCGTTGCGTCGCTGTCGTCACAATCTCCAGCGGGTGTGGTCGCCATGGCCTCGCCCGCGCCATCGCAGAAGGCATCCACAGACGCGACCACCGCGGGTGAGTCCGCAGTGTAGCCGTCACTGTCTGCGTCCGCGAAGCAGAGCTCAGAGCCGTCGCAGTCGGTATCGATGTTGTCGCCCACGCCCTCTGTGGCGCTGGGGCTGATGGAGCCATCGGTGTCGTCGCAGTCGTCATTGCTCATCGCGAAGCCGGTACCGGGATCCGCGCACTGAGCGGAGGGCATCTCGGGGTCACCGTGTCCGTCACCATCTGCATCGGTGTAGTACGTGGTGGTCAGGCCCTCATCGACGGCACCGTTGCAGTCGTTGTCGAGGGTGTCGCAGACCTCCTCGGCGTCGGGACTGATGGCTGGGTTGCCGTCATCGCAGTCCTCCGCATTATCGACCCACAGACCAGCGACCTCGCAGGCAGGACCAACGGTGGGACCGGTTGGGTCGCCGTATCCATCATCGTCCATGTCCGGGTAGAACACCGCCTGGTCGACGGCATCGTCATCTGCATCGCCGTTGCAGTCGTTGTCCTTGCCGTCACAGACCTCGACTCCTCCGGGGAAGGAGTTCTCGTCGTCATCGTCACAGTCGGTGGACGTATCGGAGTACCCCCAGGGTGGGCCGGCGTCTGAACAGAAGGAGCCCTGGGCATCGCCATCGCCGAAGCCGTCGCCATCGGCGTCGGTGTACATGGGCTCGCCATCGATTGGATTGTCGTCGATGGACGCGTCGCAGTCGTTATCCAGCCCGTCGCAGACCTCAGGTGCCGATGGGTTGATGAAACGGTCGGTGTCGTCGCAGTCCAGGCTGTTTGTCGCCACCCCCGCCTTCTCGGGGTCGGTGAGTGCGTAGTCACAGAGGTAGAGAGACGCATCGATATCACCGAAGCCATCGCCGTCCTCATCGAGGTAGACCAATGCGCCGATGGAGGCGTCGATCTCGTTGTCGATCTCTCCGTCGCAGTTGTTGTCGACCTTGTCGCAGAGTTCAAGGGCGCCCGGGAAGACGTCTGCGTTGGTGTCATCGCAGTCACCATCGGCTTCAGAGAACATGTCTCCGTCGTTATCGATGGTGTTCAGGCCAATCGACGGGACGACGCTCCCGAGGCCTTCGCCGGCTGGTGGGGCCTTCTCGTAGCAGGCGGTGGTCAGGAGGGCGGCGAGCGGGAGGAATTTGGTCATAGAAACAGTCCAATGTAGAAGCCGAAATCTATCATGAGGAACCGGGTCGCGAGCAAGCGGAAATCACGGCATAATAGGGGTCTGCATGGCCAAGCTGATTCAGACACTTCCTGACGGACCACTCGATATCATCGGGGACGTTCATGGTGAGGCTGACGCCCTGCGTTCGCTTCTCGCTCGACTGGGCTGTGATCCCGTGAAGAAGACCGCACAGCGGCCGCTCGTGTTTGTGGGTGATCTGGTGGATCGTGGGCCTGACAGCGTGGCTGTTGTGGCGCTTGTGAAGGGTCTCGTTGATGCAGGGCTCGCTCAGTGCGTCCTCGGAAACCATGAACTGAACATCCTGTTTGGCTCCCGTAAGGAAGGAAACGGGTGGATTCGGGCGGACACCTCCGACCACTACCAGTTCAAAGATGCCGGCGTGATTCGGCAGGAGGTCTTCAACTCCGTGCCCGCTACACCAAGTCAGGCCGAGGAGATTGTGGCCTTCTTCAAGACCCTGCCGCTGGTGCTCCAGCGTGAGGACCTACGGGTGGTTCATGCCTGTTGGCATCCGGAGGGGATCGGGCGACTCCCCGAGGAGGGTGACGTCGCCGAGCTCGGTCGGGCGTGGGCGCTCGAGATTCATCGGGATCACGACGCCCGTGGGCTGTGGGAAGAAGAGAAGGCAGAGCGCGAGGCGTTTGCCAACCTCACCCGACTTGATGTGAGGCCCACGCGGGATCTTCCAGCCCATGCCGCGGCTGCAGAAGAACGGCAGAGTCTCCACCCAATCAAGGTGGTCACCAGTGGTCGAGAGGCGCGAGTACCCTTCGAGAAGATCTTCTTTGTGGGCGGGAAGTGGCGCTTCGTGAAGCGCTTTGACTGGTGGACTCACTACGAAGAAGCCCCCGCTGTGGTGGTTGGACACTATTGGCGTCGTCGCGACGGAGCGTGGGTTGAGGGCAAACCAGACCCGTGGTCGACCAATCACTATGCGGACTGGTGTGGCCCCCGCAAGAACGTGTTCTGTATCGACTACAGTGTCGGTCGGCGCTTTCTCGAGCGCGCTCGCGGCGTGGATGGAGCGTTTGAGGGCGGCCTCGCGGCCCTTCGGTGGCCCGAAAAAACCCTCGTGTTCGACGACAGAGATGGCGAGATTCCGACGGTTTGACTGGGCTCGCCCGCACGATCCCGGCGCTGGCGACGTCGATGCTGGACTGACGCCTCCATGCGCCAGCTCCAGCGTGGAACAGCGATAAGGTGGGTCGCAGCCGGTGCGGTGTATCGCCCTTGATTGGTGGACATCTGTTCGGTCGACAAGGCCATCAGAATAGTTGGTCTCGGTGGACGCCTGTATACGTCACACGGGTTAAGCCAGGCACCCAGTTGGAGGTGTCATGCAAGCCCTTGATCTCGACAAGACCCACGAGGTTCTGAACAAAATTATTGCGAGCGAGTTGGCCGGCGTTGTTCGGTACACGCACTACGCGTTGATGGTTCGTGGTCCCAACCGAATTCCCATCGTGGATTTCTTCAAGGCGCAGGCTTCAGAGTCCTTGATTCATGCCCAACAAGCGGGTGAGATTCTCACGGGACTGGAGGGTCATCCGACCGTCACTGTGGCCCCCATCCAGGAGTCGCATCAGCACAGCATTGGGGCCCTTCTTCGTGAGTCTCTCGAGCACGAGCAGGCTGCAGTCAGCCTGTACAAGGAACTGCTCGATGCAGTGTCGGACCGAAGCATCTACCTCGAGGAGTATGCGCGAGGCCAGATCGGGCAGGAGGAGCTCCACTCAATGGAGATCACCAAGATGCTTCGCGACTACGAGGTCTGATCATGACAGTGTTCGTCGCTATACTTCTTGGTCTTGGGTGTTCATCTGCACCCGACACAGAGCCAGTAAAGAACGCTACAGCGGCCACACCGAAGACTGAACTTACGGTGTATTCGGGGCGAGGAGAGTCCTTGGTTGGCCCTCTGTTTGAACGGATCCCGGCCGACGCGCCGTTCACTGTGTCCGTTCAGTACGGGAAGACCGCGGAGATGGTGACCCGCTTTCTGACAGAGGGTGAGCAGAGTCCCGCGGACATCATTTTTGCCCAGGATTCAGGTCACCTCGGTGTGTTGTCTCAGCGTGGGGCTCTCAGGGCGTTGCCCACGGAGTTGATGAGCACCGTAGATCCCAGCTTCCGGGACGATGCAGGGAACTGGGTCGGTACATCAGGGCGGCTGCGTGTACTCGTGTACGACGGCAATACGCTCACGCCTGACCAACTCCCGAAGCGCCTCGAAGACCTCGCATCGCCAGCGTGGAAGGGCAAGGTCGGATGGGCCCCCACAAACGGAAGCGCCCACGCGCACATCAGTGCCCTCCGGCACATCTGGGGCGAAGAGAAGACACGGAACTGGCTGACCTCCATGCAGGCCAATGCGCCGGTGTCTTACCCTAAAAACTCACCCCAGGTGGCTGCGGCCAATGAGGGTGCCATCGCGATTGGGTGGGTGAACCACTACTACCTCCACCGTCTCGATAGCGAGGGTAGGAGGGCGCAGAATTACAGCTTCACAGAGGCAGGGGATGCGGGGAATGTCCTCATGGTCTCCGGCGTAGGTATTCGCAAGGACACCCCGAAGGCCGAGGCTGCCGAGGCGTTTGTGGCTTGGCTGCTGAGCGAGGACACTCAGTCCTACTTCGCCCAGGAAGGCTTCGAGTATCCAACGCGACCCGGAATTAAGACGCATCCAGATGTGACGCCCATCGCTCCCGACCAGCTTGCACGGGTCCCTCAGTCCAAGCTGGCTGACCTCGGACCCACCCGGGCAATGCTGACGGAGCTCGGGTTGCTCTAGGGGATCGGTATCGCCCAGGCCGGTGACGTGGCCTGAAGCGACCCTTGCGTCCCGACGTCGGGAGGCGCGTCTTCGCTCGACCAAATGACGTCGACGTGGCCGGCGCTCGTATCGCATGACAGGACGTGGTGTGCGCCGGCAAATTGCACGCTGGATACGGTCACGGCGCCGTCTGACTTGCTGACGAACGAGAGTCCTTCCGGACGCAGGACGAGGATGCTCTTGCCCTCCGCATCGCTGCTCACCGGGACTGCCCCCACGGCTGTTTGCCCGAGCTGTCCGGAGACCTCTGCAGGCACCAAGGAGCAGCGCCCAGTCATCTCAGCAGCGCTCTCGGTGGCGGGTCGTCGGTATACATCCACTGGTGGCGCGTCCTGAACGACGCCGCGGCCTCGGGGCCCCAAGACCACCATGCGATCAGAGAGTGCCATCGCCGCTTCATGGTCATGAGTGACCATGAGGACGCTTGCACCCTCCTCAGTGGTGATTCGACGAAGAAGTCGACCGAGCGCATGGCGTCGTCCGGCATCAACATTGGAAAATGGCTCATCAAGGAGGAGGAGGGCTGGCCTCGGCGCAAGGGCGCGTGCCAGGGCAACCCGTTGTTGTTGGCCTCCTGACAGTTGTGATGGTCGTCGTTCAGCCAGCTCAGGGCCAATACCGACCAAGGTCAGCAGGCCATCGACTCGGCTCTGGCTCGGGGCTCGTAGGCCGTAGGCCACGTTCTCTCGGACACTCATGTGCGGGAAGAGCGCGTACTCTTGAAAGACCAGACCGACTCCACGCGCTTCACATGGAACGATGTTCTGTCCATTCTTGAAGACGCTGACACCATCGATTCGGATGTGTCCTGCTTGGGGACAGATGAGGCCGGCGATGGCGCGAAGGAGCGTGGTCTTTCCGCAACCAGACTCACCGATGAGTGCGACAAACTCGCCTGCACTGACGCTCAAGCTGAGGTCTGACCAGACCGGATTCTCACCGTAGGCATGTCGGATTCCTGACAGGGTCAGGGGTTGGGGGTCACTCATGAGTTCTCCAATGCTGAGTTGCCCAGGCGGACACCAGTGCCAGCAGCACAAGTATCAGTCCAGACAGGCCAGCGTCATGCCAGAGCGACTCAGCGTACCGGTCCCAGACCCGAAAGCTCAAGGTCTTTAGTCCAGTGGCCCCACCCAAGAGCAAGGTCACTGGCAGCTCCTTCACGATGGCATTGAAACCAATGACCAGCGCAACAGCCATGCCAGGGGTGACGGCCGGAATGATGACTGTCGTCAGTCGCCTGAGTGGGGAGGCGCCGAGCACCTTTGCGCTGTCGACTTGTCGCTCATCGATGGCAGATAGGCCGTCCTTGAGTGGGGCATAGACTTCAGCCAGGAAGCGCGTGGCGTAGCCCAGCATCAGCAGAAGCCCAGATCCGAGGACCAGGCCATAGGTGCCTTGCGGCAGCAGCGCGGTGATGCGCAGTGTCGAGAGCATCAGTCCCAGGGCCAGCAATACGCCTGGCAGAGCGCTTGTCAGATAGACGCTGTCTTCGAGGAGCCCGCCCGCCCGTCGTCGTCTGGCCTGGACAGCCGCAGGCAGCCAAGCCAGTATCACCGTAAGGATGGCACCCAACATGGCGGCAATGAGTGTGTCTCCGAGGGCAGCCCAGGGGCTGGCAAAGGTGAGGTCACGCCTGATTCCATCTGCCACCCACAGGCTGAGGGTGACCAGCGGGATCACAGCCCCGATGCCGATCACCACAGCAAGAACTCCTCGGGTCACCCACAGGGCGCCAGTAGACAGCTGTTCAGGCGCTGGTGACCGCACATTCGCACTGCCTGGTGAGACACCTTGGCCACGAATCGTCCGCGCAGCGACCAGGAGCGGCAGGGTTGCGAGGAGTGTAGCGGCACCCAGGACGGCCGCCTTCGCGATGTCGCTGGACTCAACGGCGAGGTACAGGCGCCAGGTCAACACGGGAACATCAAGCACGGCCACTGCACCGAAGTCACTGATGGCGTACAGCAGCGCGATCACACCAGAGAATCCAATCGCTGGCCGCAACCGCGGGAGGGTGATGTCGCGAAACACCTTCATGGGACTGGAGCCGAGGGTTCGTGCAGCTTCTTCCTCGCTGGCAGAACTTCGAGCCAGTGCGGCACCGATGATCAGCTGACTGAGTGGGGCTGTGATGACCGACAAGACCAGAACCGCCACCAGAAATCCAGTCAGGTGGGGGATGCCGACAATGTCACCCAGCCAGCCACCGCGTGAGAGTGACGTCCGAAGTGTGGCGGCCACCAGGTAGCTGGGCATGGCCAGCGGCAACAGCGTGAGCAGCGACCACCAATTGGGCACGCGTGTGCGGTGTTCCACCCATGCCAACCACCCCCCCAGTCCGACGGACCCGACCGCGACGCAGAGGGAGAGCGCCACTGATCGGACCAAGAGAACAGCGACACCGCTGTCGCTCAGCAGCGCGAGCAGTCCGACCTGTTGGCCAGTGAAGGGGTCCACCGGACGGTCGATGAGCGCCAGCAGAAGGCCCACAACGGGAAACAACACCAATAAGGCGATGGTGGCTCCACTCACGCGAGAGAGCCTCTGGTGAGGTTTACCCATTAGGCATTCTAAAGCTTTGCTTTGAGCCCCACCATCCACTTTCTTGGATGGGTTGGTCTCGCACCAAACGGACGCCAAGAAGCGATGGTCTGCTTGTCCGTCAGGTTTGTCACGTTGCCGTACAGTGTGAAGTGCTCGTTGATGTTGAACTGAGCCGCAATGTCGAGACTGTGATGAGCCGCGACCTTTTGAGCCTCAGGCTCATCTTCGCTGCCTGCGGCATTGCGCATCCCACTGCGACCAGAGAGGCGGGCGGTGAGCTGTCCTCGGTCATGCTCGACACCCACGGCTCCGCTGCCTTGATGCACAGGGACATAAGGCAGGAGGTCTCCACTTTCGACGGCACCGAATTGCGGAAATTTACTCAGGAAGTCGGCAGCGAAGCGAGCATCAGTCCATGCATAGGATGCATCGATGGTCATGTTCCACCCGCCGCCAACTGACAGCAGTTGCTTGCCGCTTGTCTCAACACCCCGAACGATGGCTTCGCCGCCATTGAATTGGGTGTCAAGCTGAGCATCTGTGCAGCCGCCGCTCAGGGTGCACTGGCCCGTCATGTTCTCGTAGGCCGAGTAGAACCCAACAGCCTCGAGTTTGGTCTGGGCATCGGTATAGCGTGCACCGAGTTCATGGTTCCATGCGGTCTCAGGCACAGTCTCGTCGGGGCTTCCAGGTGGGATGGGGCTGAAGCCCTTGTGTGTGCCGCCGAACACGCTCACCGTCTCGATGATTTGAACGTGTACGCCCAGACCTGGCAGCCAGATGCTGTGCGTCTGTGGGTCTTGTGGACCGTCCGTTCGGGTTCCTGTTCTCGTGGTGATCCGTTCATATCGAACACCGGGGAGGACGGTGAACTGGCCAACTCGGAAGTCGTCATGGATGTGCACAGCAATCGCTGTTGCATCGTTGTGGCTGTCGAGGGTGGTCTCTCTGTCCGCCGCGGCTTGCTGCAGGCTGCCGGCCACCATGTCGAAGGAACGCTGGGTATGGTGGCGTTTGACGTCGTCATTGTGCCAGCGGACGCCGACCTCAATCTCGTTCTGGATGTCACCGAATTGGGCCCGCCAGTGGCCGACGGAGGCGACCCCAGTGTTCTGGAACTGGCGATCGTTCCCGCCCTTAAGGATGCGGTCACCGACACCGTTTGTGTCGCTCACGCCGCGAAGGACCTCGAGATAGGCTGCCCCCTGTCCGCCATCAGGCTCAGCGTACAGCAGGTCATGCATGGAGGTGCCATCGGCGAAGCCATTGACCTTGAACCACGTTCTGTCGAGACGGTGGTGGTAGACGGTGGTCCTCAGGTCCCAGTCCTCACCCGCGAGAAGTCGCCAAGTGAGAGAGGCGCCTTGCCGATTCCACTCCATACGGTCGTTCGCGGAGGCGCTGTATCGACGGTTGGGGTCTGACTCAAAGTCTGATGCCGTGAGGCCGAGATATGTTTCATCCGAGACTTCGCGGCCGTGACCCAGCTTGACCTCAATGCTGTTGATGACGCTCTCTGTGAGATCTGTGTTCCACCGCCCCTTCAGCATCGCATCTTGGCGAAGGAACCCGGTTGGACCTCCGCCATCCAGGACCTTGAATCCGTCGGAGGTATGGTGTGCGACCTCACCCAAGACGCCCCATTGGTCGGTCCCGTATCCCGTGAAACCGTGTGCCTTGACGGTATTGAAGGCTCCGTAGGCTGCGTCGATTTCGCCGATCGTGGCGTCGACTGGCACGCGTCGTGTTCGAAGGTTGATCGCACCACCGATGGTCTGTGGGCCATGTCGTATGGCTGCAGCACCCTTGATGACCTCCACACCCACGATCCGCATGGTCATGGGGAAATAGTAGGCCGCTGGAGCAGCGTAAGGTGCGGGTGAAAGGGGCGCGCCGTCTTCCAGCAGGGTGATCTTGGCGCTTCGGTCAGAGTTCCCGCCCCTCAGTCCAATGTTGGGACGCAGACCGAAGCCGTCTTCATCACGCAGGTACACCCCAGGAACGGTCGCAAGAACCTGATGGATATCCGTGTACTCATGTTTCTCGAGGGTCTTCTCATCGATGACGTGGGCCGCACCAGCCACACGTGTGGTGCCGGAGTCGGCCGTGATGATCATCGTGCCGTCGGTGCTGTCGTCCTCCGCCTCCTCAGCATGCGCGACGCCTGCCGTGGTCAGCAGCAGAAGCGCAGTCGGGACGGCTGCGCGTACCCATCTAAGGCTACTGAGCGCGTCAACAAAGGGCGCAAACAACACCGAGAACAGGTCGTGAGGGTTGTGGTTGGGATCAGCCAAGCCAACCTCAGCGATGGCTTCATGGGGGCTGACCCTGAGCGAGCCGAGTGAGCGGTCCCACACGGCCAGCCAGGTGCCGTAATTGGCATCAAAGTGGCGCGCGTCCAGGCTGTGGTGCAGTTGGTGCTGTGCCGGGGACATGAGCCAGCGCTCAACCGAGTCGGGGAACCGAATCCACACGTGGCTGTGGCGGAGATTTCCGGTCACAGCGGTGAAGACGAGGCCGAGTCCGTGCACACCGAGGATGGTGTATTCGGCAGCTTGTCCCCTGAACAACCAGAATGCTACGCCAGCCATCAACCCTGTGCTCACCACGCCGCGGATGCCGTAAATGATGCTCTCGACGGGGTGGGTTCGATGGAAGGTGAGCGGAGTGAGGACCTCACCCGAGTGATGCACTTGGTGGAACGCCCAGAGGAAAGGAATCTTGTGGAGTGCGAGGTGAGTGATGAAACGGCTCAGATCCCACAGGACGAAAAGCACGAGGGAGTATCCGAGACTGAGGACCCAGGGTGTGGGCGCCTCGAGTGAGGGGATACCGAATACAGCGTCGAGATTGGTCGAGGTCTTTACTGCGAGCCAGACGGCACCACCAATGACGGGTATGACACCCAGAACGCGGAGCAACTGTCTGGTCACAAACAGCTGGGCGTCGAGAATCGATGAGGCGTGCCGCCAAAGATCGACACCCAATGCAGCCCTCCAGCCACCACCATGACCCTTTACTTTGTGGAATACGCAGGCAATGAGCATGGCAATCACAAGAAACGGCACAAATGTCCGGCTCCCCGGATCAACCAGGGGGGTCAGAACGTCGGCGCCAAATCTGGTGATGGACTCAGTCATTGTCTCCCGCAGCTTCTGATGGGACCTGGAGGGTGAGGACAGTGGCGATGTCCGACTTCAGGAGGTCCGTCACCTTCTTGACGGCCGCGTGAGCCGCCGCCAGCTTCCCGCTGTCTACGGTATCGAACGATGCATCGATTTCGGCGACGGCAGCATCAGCCTCGTCCAGGTTCGCGATGACCTCATTGGCGAGGTCCTCGTGTCCGACGGAGGCCAGAAGGTCCGTCATGCCGAGTCCGTCTCCGCCTGTAAAGAGGGCGCGGAACCCGACCAGATTGCTGGCGAGCCACGTTGGAGAGTCACCCGAGAGCGGAGTCTCGATCTCATCCATGCAAGAATCTTCACCACAGGGTTTGAGCCCGAGTGGCCAGCCCAGCTTGCGGTCCTTGACCCTGGTCTCGAGGTAGAAGAGCGCATCGTAGATGGCATTGGCTGCCTCAAGCTGCGCAGGAAATGTCGACCCCTCAGTACCAGCGGAGGCGAGATCGGCACCAAAGCCATTCTCCCAGCCGCTAACGATGGTGTCGATGTTGACGATAATTTGGTCTGCGAGGACGCCGGCGTAATCCGCACGCGCTTGGGCGATTCCCTCAGCACCCAGTGCCTCCCAGTCCCGGTCTTTCAGGACTTGTGATGGACAGACATGAGTGTTTGGCTCCGAGAACAAGAGGGTCTCGAGCGCATCGAATCCAGTCGAGTTGACAAGGACGTCATCGAAGAAGCCAGCCTCAGCGTACTCTCCACGGACCGTCCGTTGGTCAACGATGCAAGGGTTGGTGAGTGGCCAACTGTAGATTTCATCTCGCAGGCTTTCGCCGCCCACGACCTTGAGAGAGTCTCCTGCAGGTCCAAGCTGCATCAGTTCCGCTTCCTGCCATGCGGCGAGGGCGGTACGCCAAGCAGTCTGTGCCTCTGTGCGAGCATCGCTTGATGTGGGCTCTGCAGACCATGCCGTTGTGGCGTCGGTCAGAGAGACAGTGGCTGCTCGGGCTGCGTCAAGGTGGAGGCTGATGACTTCGGGCCATGCATCTTCGAGCATGCCCTGGAGGGCGTCTCTGGCTTCGTCAGAGAGCTGGTCCTTGTCGGACTGATCAGGTGCGCAGCCGGCCTCAATACCGAGACCGATCAAGGCGAGTCCAGCGAGTGCGGTCCAGGTGCGCCGTGACCGTTGGGTTGTGTTTTGAGTCATTATCGAGCCCCATTAATTTGTAGGTAAGTGCAACAAAGTCCCGGGTGCAGAACACCCGGGACCAAGTTTGATTTCAAGGCATGACTGATATCGTCATGCTATCCGGCTACCAGTTTGCGCAGTTGTCGGCCTCGAAGGCGTATGCATCGCAGAGGATGTCACGCGCCGTCTCGAGATCGTCGTAGTAGGTCATCGCTGAGCCAGCATCGGCCATGTCGGATGGATCCCAGGTTGGAGCGCTGTGTCCGAGGAGCTCGTGGAGCTCAGCGAACTCACTGTCGACCAGTGGGCTGTGTGGGTTGAACTGGAACCACAGTCCGAAGCCCTTGGCCTCGCCCCAGTGCTTCGCGTAGTCCTTCAGGCTGAACTCACCCTCTGAAGACGGTGATGCTGCGTAGATGTCTGCACGTACATCGTTGATGTAGTGAATCACTGTTGCAGCGACGGCCATTTCCCAGTTGCCGATGGCGGTTGTCGCGTAGCCTTCGAGCTCGGTCAGCTCGTCAGCGGAGAGGTCGCCATCTGCAGTCGCGATGAGCTCACGACCCCAGACGAAGGCGTTGAACGCATCGTGGACCATGTCTGTCTCGATGGTGGCACCCACGTCGCGCTTAGCAGCGTTCATTGATGCGCCCCAGACGTACTCAGTCTTGAGGTCGACTTGGCCGTCACCGTTTGCGTCGAGCCAGCCCTCTGCCTTGATGTCGGCGGCGGTCATGCTGCCGTACAGACGGTTGGCGCCGAAGTAGCCGAAGCCCTCGTCCCAAGCGTGCTCAAGTGCGGAGTAAGCCTTGCCGTCACCAGCTGCCTCAGCGTTGCCGGCGAGGAGACCCTTTCCTTCGGTGTCCCAGTCCATGTAGTCGTCAGCACCTTGTGAGAAGGTGATGGCACCGGTCAGGAACTTCTGGAGAAGTTGCTGACGGTCGACACCGTCTGCACTGAGGAAGACGGCTCCTGTTGGGGCATCGCCAGCGCCGCGAGCAACTGCGGCTGCGTCGATCTCAGAGATCCAGGTACGGACGAGGCTCTCTGGGGAGGTCACACCATCTTGATCCCAACCAACAAACTCAGTGGCCCAGTCCTTGTGGTCTGTAGCGGAGTCGTTTCCAGCGATCTTACCAACCAGGTTCTTACCTGTGGCGATGTCATCCAGAGTGCTCTGTACAGCGTTGTCAGGGACGGAGATGAGCTCAGCGCCGCCGCCAACGTCAGAGACGGTCTCGAAGTAGTAGAGGAGGTCAGCTTCGACTTCGCCTGCCTCTGGGAAGTAGCCAGCATCGATGTCGTCGGTCAGGCCACCAAGGTAGGCCTTCATCTCTGTCAGGAGTGCATGACGGAGGGTTTGACCTGTGTAGGAGACTGAGGACTCACCGTCGTTGAAGCGGCTGTCGAATGCGTACTCGGTGGCATCGGCATCGGCATCGGCATCAGCGTCGGCATCGGCATCGGCATCGGCATC
>Ga0115012_10000688_pt1 | contig 19360 bp, 15 predicted proteins | sample TroAtlMetagenome_FD_88706 | JGI IMG/M metagenome (GOLD analysis project Ga0115012, IMG submission 88706) | Marine eukaryotic phytoplankton communities from Atlantic Ocean - Tropical Atlantic ANT10 Metagenome | ecosystem: Environmental > Aquatic > Marine > Oceanic | place: Tropical Atlantic...
ACATAGTCTTCAGCAAAGTAAGTTAAATCAACTGTATATGATTGTGAAATAGCACTACCACTATCACCCATAGCAACATCTTCGTCTACGGAAGAACCTGTAAGGTCTATTTCTACATTTAAATTGACAGCTTCAGCATCTGTTACCAAAGAACTATCTGTCTGCCCAGTTGTGATATCAAATTTATTTATACTGTCAGCAGTAGCGCCCGTATCGGATGGATTCACACCGATATCAAATTTGTTTACCGCGTCAGCGATAACAAAAGTATCTGCTGCTGACCCACCCCATTCTAAAGATGGTGCATCTGTTAGAAGGTTTGTATCAGTAGCAATTAATTGTGGTTGTATTGATAATGTATCATCACTTGTAAATGTATCAGCTCTAACAGTAGTTATGTCAAAGACAGTTGAATCCTGTATAGCAGGGGTATCTGTTGGGTTAACTCCGATATCAAAGTTGTTAATCGCGTCAGCAAACAGAAGAACCTCAACAACGCCAAGACCTTTTTCTACACTTACCGCATCTTGCATTGTAAATGAGTCAGTCGGTTCTCTGAAGAATACGAATGATATCAATACAGACTCACCCATTTCTACAGTATCCGTAGTACTGTTCATTTCTACTACTAAACTAGTTAATACATCATTAGAAAAGAAGAACTCTGTACTTCTTTCAGCATCGTCTGCGATGAGAACTGTATACCTACCAGAATCGTTAGCAAAGTAATCTGTCGCGTACTCACCAGTATCAGTAGAGTTAAAGTTGATTTCTACTAGTTTTTGTGGATTACCGAGTTCTACATATGCACCACCATCATTTAAGAAATAGTCACCAACTGCGAACCTTTCAACATAATCATCCGAAGCAGTACCATGTTCAACAAAGTATGGGTCACCAGTTTCAGTTCCATCTGAAGTAGCATAGTAACTTCTAATATTTGTTCCTGTGTAAGTATACGGGCCATCTTCGTCTGAAGCACCAACTGAATCAGCAGGAGCAATTCCTACATCAAATGAATTGATTGCATCGCCTGGGAATATTTCGTCTGGCCCAGCTTCTGTAATGGAAATTGTTTTGACAAATGTTTCTTCTACTGTTAATTCTTCTATGTCTGGATATACAAAGAACATGTAGACATCTGTCTCAACTGTAAATCCAGTAGAGAAATCAATATCCTGTTTAATCTGTAAATCACCAAACAATGCAAATCCAGCTGGGTGAGCAGACCTTTTAACATACTCTTTCCATTCTTTTGCTTGTAATTCTGATTGAATTTGATATGCAAAAGGTTGATAAACTTGGTTATCAAATAGTCTATTAGCATCCGATAGGAAACCACCAGCATCTCCAGCAACCCCACCAAGAACAGCATTGTATCCTGTTTTGAAATCTACAAGAGCAATATTACCTGTAGGTGATGTTAGTTCTATTTGAAAATCTTGTCTATTAAATCCTTGTCCTACAGCAAGTACTTCAAATGTAGCAGGGTATCCATTACTATCTAGTGAAGTAACTCTAACATAAGCATTATTAGATATACCAGTTAGTGTGTAGTCTTCTAAGAAATAATCGTTAGCGTATACACCTAAAATACCACCAGTTTCATTAATAACATATGAATCACCAATTTTAAATCCACCAGCAGTTGCACTTGACCCATCTTTAATGGAATTAAATGTAGCGGTGTTTAACACTCTGGTAACAATACCCTTCATGGCGGAAAAAACATCCGTGCCACCAGAAGGGAAAACTTCATCAGCCAAACTTACAAAACTAAGAGTTAGTCCAATAGATATTCTTAAATCTGGTAAATTATTATATCCAACACCACTTGTATTATTAGTAAATACTATATCTGATATAACACCATTCGTAGTTCTTGTTTCTAAAAGAGCATTGGTTGTTATTGTATCTGAAGAATGTGGTGCTACAATAACATCTGGATTAGCAGCAAAACCAGAACCGCCATCAATAATAATTGCTTTCTTGATTTTACCATTTGTAATAGTATTAACTTTTAATAATACACCTGTTCCTGTTCCACCAAATTTGGTGGCGGGTATTTCTATAATTTCATCTGGATAATAATCTGTACCATCATCTGTAACTGTGACACTAGATACGGAGTTACCAGCAATAACAACACTGAATGTAGCACCAGAACTTCCTGTACTATAATGTCCTGTGGAGGTTGTCAGTTCAATAAATCTAAATTTTACACTACCATCTGTCTGTTCACCCGATTCGTGAGTCGGGCCAGTTCCACTATTACTTGTTGTTCCAGTATTAACAGCAAGGTATATTTTATTTCCTGCTGTTTTTACATAAGTACCTTTTGTTACATCAAGACTAGTTGAATAAGGAACATCAATATAAGAAGTATAATCAGACGAACCTATCGCGTATGTACCATTAACTACCGAGGCGTCTGGTGTATTAGTGTTAGTTACTGTCCCTATGTCACCAGCGATTTCTGGTTGTAATATTTCATCAAATGATACACTGGCAGCACCACCGCCAGGCAATGAAAAGGTATTATCTATACCTGTTAAAACTAATTCGTATGCTTGTGGATTTGTATAAGCAATTTTCTTAACTGATTGAACACTTGCTCTTTTAGTAGCTGAGTTTGTAACCGAACCAGTTGATTCATAGTAATGAAGGTCTACCTGTTGTCCAACAAAATTTTCTGGATTGTAATCTTCGGTTGTAGCATTTATATATGTGCCTCTTTCATAAACCTTAACAACATAATCTTGTTGCCATTTACTAGATGAAGGTCTAAGAACAAATTCTTGTGCATTAAATATAGTAACTTCTTCATTATAAAGTATTCTAAATAAAAGTTTGATTGCTTCTGCACTACCCTTAGCAGTGTAGAAATCATTAATGCGTTTTAAAACAAGACTAAGTTTTGCACTTTGTCCAATTGGTAAATCTTTTGCATAGTCCTTGTAAAATTCTTTAAGGAAGTTATCATCTGTGTTTATGCTTCCATCATCATTAAAATCAACATCCAGTTTATACAGAAAATCCTGTAATACTTTTAATGGCCCATGTTTAGTTGGGTCTGTTGTATTGTTGGTTTCTAGGAACTCATAATACTTTTCAATAAAGGTTACAAAAAGAGTGTGGTCATTCCTAATAAACTCTGGTAATTGATTCCCAACCATTTTTGAAATCTTGGGTTGAGAATAGATATCAGATTTTGAAATTTTATCTACTTCTATTGTAAGTACAGCATTCTGTCCACCTTCTATTTTTGTGACAGTAGCTACTATAGTTTTTTCCGACCCTGTACCACCAAGAGCAGTTGGCAAGAATGATATAGTATCACCTTGAGTAAATTGGTTTCCTTTAGAATTTGTAACTATAGATGTAACATCACCAGCAGAATCAATGACTATATCAAATGTAGCTAAACCACCATCACCACTTGTAGAAGTAGGTGTAACAGCAGTATATGTTCCAGCGTCAAGACCAGTAGATAGATTCCCAGAAGTTAAAACTATATCAGTAGCACCACCTTGTATTACAGCAGTTGGAGTACCTTCGTATCCATCACCAGCTTCTGTGATGGTAATCGCGTCAATAACACCAGTTGAATCAATTACAGAAGCAGTAGCAGTTGCTTGTATTTGATTATCTCCAGTGGGAGCGCTAATTTTTACTGTTATGCTCGAGCCATAGTCAACACCGCCACTGGTTATGGCGATATTTTTTATGTACTCAAGATATGATGGTATTCTATCAGTCATCCTGTACCCTTGATATCATAGTAACAGCAACACCCTGTTTAACATTGTTTGTGGTGTCTAACTGAGAATCATCAAGGGTCAGTATTATATTCCTTGCTGGTAAAGCAGTAACAGCGTAACTTTGTTCTTCTGTTGCACGAACTAAGTCATCCGTTGAAATATTTTTTGCACTTTCATGTGGCGTTATATAAACTCTAATGGCAGTATTAGAACCACTTACACTATCTACCCTTAACGATGTTATATCCAATGACCCAGTATCATAGTCTATTGTTCCTACCGTTCCTCCTATAATACTATTGGTCTTCTTAGTTTTTAAAATGAGTTCTCCTTTTGCAAGGTTAAATCTTTGTCCATTATATTGTTGTGAAGCAGTAAATGTTTCATCTGGTTTATCAGTTATATAAACTTCATCCTGTGAACCGTTTATGTTTACAGTGAAATAATTTGTCCTAACAGAACTAGCTAATAGTTTGTTATTGTATTTTAATTCATATCTTACAGCAGTTCCCAATGTAGGTTGTATTTTTTTCATCAACCGCATTTCAATATTATTACCTACAATAGAATCACTAACACCATCAAGTTCTTTACTAAGTTTGGAAAAGAAGAAATTCTTTTTCAATTCATTAACATTGGTATCAAAGTGAGCTGTAATTTTATCCAAGATTTCTGTTTTAATTGCATCTGAACTCTGTGTAGTTAATTTGGGGTCATAAGTTACCGCAATATTAAATCCAATAAACAAGTCTTCAGAATCAACAAATTCAGAAACCAAAGATACTGGTAATTTAGGATTAATAACATTCTTTACCAAATCATCTTTTTCCGTTTCTGTTATAACGAACCCAGTTTGAGGTTGTAGGGAGATATAAACTCTTCCATAAACTGGCGGTACATTATCTTCTCCACCCCACACAGTAACAGATTTAATATTGGGATTGGATTGTTTGATAGCAGTTTCATAGTCAGTAGCTGTTACTACTCTACCTTTAGCAGAGTTGAATCGCGGTGCGTTGAATCGAATACTACCTGTAGTCTCTAATTCAAATCCACCACTAGAAGCAGTTTTTGTTTTTCCTGTTATTGATTCGCCTGACCCTGTAATGTTAGTGGGAGTAGAAAATATTCTAGCACCATTTCCCTTAGTAGCATTTGAAATTATATATTCACATACAACAATATTTCCTACATCCAATTGTTTTCCAAGAACACCATCACCAAATACTACTTGGTAATATCCATCTGTTCTTTCTTCAAGATAATATATTGCTGAAGTGGATTTTGCGTTTGTTATTGTTTCTGACTTAGCATAAACAGTAGAATTTAAATTTGTAGTAGAATTTTGTACTTTTACAGTAAGTGTTGTAGTATCAACATTGTCGTTTGGTAATACTATTGGGCCAGACCTATTATTTGCACTTATAACTTCAGATGTCACTGACCTAGTTCCTTCTACAAGAACAATATCAGTAAATCTAAAAGCTGAAATACCGTTAACTACTGATTTGTCTATACTGTAATCTTTATCTGGAATAAAATTATAGTTTCTTCCATTTACATTAGAAGTAAAAACTTTATCTTTGGCAAGAGTTAAATTAGTTGAGGTATAAGAAGAATCTGGAACGACTGTTAGATCAAGAGTTGCTTTGGCTGAACGAGCAGACCGTGGAACATATCCCATAGTTTTTGCAATAGATACAACCGAATTTCTTTTTACAGCAGAATCAATGAACGATTCATTAGATACCATGTGTGCAAGAACGGCATTATAATGTGTGTTGTATGCCAACAAATCTACAAGTGCAGAAATACCAGATGATTCAAAATCGTAATCTTGAAATTCTGTTTGGTTCTTTAAGTGTGTTTTTAGATTTGTTTTTATTGTATCAAAATCTAATTCTGTTACATTTTTGACTGCCACTATCTTACCCTCTCTAATACTAACCCAAGTTCTTGTAAGTTTTTTATCCCTCTTACGCGAAAGAAAATTTTAACTCTAAATGCGTTCTGGTCAACCTCTGGGTGAACCTCAACATCTTCCACTATAACTCTTTTTTCAAAGTTTTGTATACATCGTTTTATTTCAGTTGCAAGGGTAGTTCCTGTTACTAAATCAATTGGTTGAAACAACAATCCCCTAATTGGAGAACCGTAATTAGGTTTAAACGGTTTTTCATAATAGTTTGTAAACAACAATGATTTTAGTGATTGTTTGACCGCTTGAACATCTACCCTACGAGCAACATCCTTTGTATTTGGGTTTTTTGTAAATCCCAAATCGAAATCTTTATATATTGTAGTGGGTTTGTTTATCATTTGACTATTTATAATACTTTACGAATAAGGGTTTGACAAATCTTTATCTACAGTTGTTGAAGCAGACTCAAAGGTTACTGTTAGGTTCTTTAAAGAATCTTTGAATCTTCGTATTGTTGGTGAAAGACCCTCATTCAATATTTCTTCAACATCTAGTTCTGCACCATCAAAATTAAATTTAGCTGCCTTGACTTTAATTGAACCATCTTTTGCCTTCTCATAATTAGGCATCGCTTCACACAGAGCTTCTAAGTCACCCCCCAAACTATCGACAAATCCAGCTGGGTCATTTAGAATATCATCTACTACTGAGTCACTTCCATACTTTTCTTTTAACTCTTTGACTTTCTCTACAGCTTCAACTGTTTGAGCGCCAAGATTCATAATGGTTTGAAGTTCTTCTGATAAAGGTATTCCTTCTTTTAACTGTTCAAAAAAGGAGTCTAAGCCGGGAAATTCTTTTTGGAAAGCTGCTTCTATTTCTATCAGCATCGCGTCAAACTTAACTTTGGCGGCGGTTAGTCCTAAACTATCCGAAACACCATCGGCAAGTTCATCAATAGCGGTGTCTAGCTTTTCCGAAATCTCATCGATTCCTCCAGCAAGTTCACTAAACGCTTCTCCTATTCCTTTACAACTCATTTATTTCTCCATTAAACTGGCGGCCCAGTTAGGGTTCCAGTAGACGGTTGCGGTGAACTTGCACCACCAGCACCAGACAAGTATAAGTGAGTATGACTCTGAAGTACGGTAGCACCACCAGTAACCAATCCAGTAACAGTAAGGAAACCAGACATGGTAGTACCAGCTGCCGTAATAGCAACTGTAGGCGCACCTATTAGGACATTACCAGTAGAAGCGAATGTGGTTATTCCCGCTACAGTATTAGTGTAGAAACCAATTGTTCTATCAAGGATAGAAGCAGGCGACATCTGTCTATGACTTGTACCATCAACAATAGGCCCGATAGACGGTAATGGATTCACACCACCAGCCATAGCAAGAGTGCTTGCAGATGTTATGTTCTGGTTTATCGTTCCAGCACCACCAATTGATTGGTTGATATTACCAACACCAGTTATCAATTGGTCTATCTGTCCAGCACCATCAACAAAGTCAACAATTGTACCAACACCGATAACTTTATTTTCGATTGTAGGTACTGAGAAAGTTGGAACAAGACCATCTAAAATTGGCCCCTTTGGAGCAGACAATACAACTCTTGACATACCAGCAGTAGTACCAATATGGAAAGCGTATTTTTTACCATAAGAGTCTACTGTTTGAAGTATTGGTGGGAAATCAGTAGGATCAGGTATAGGGCCTGGGAATCCACCAATTCTTTCAACCATATCTATTCTCGCGGTAGTAGCAATTCTATCACCAACGATATTAACTGAACTACCAAAAGGAGAGCCTGGCACTTTTGGTGTACCATCTGCTTTGGCTGTTACTTGAATATTCTTGACAGCTTGTAATTTGATTGAACCACCTGTAATCAATGCATCTGGAGTTGGAGCAGCACCCTCTGAGGCTGCTTCTATGGCGGCAGTTGGGTCAATAGTAGTTCTAATACTTGTATTTACTGTAAAGTCTCCAGAGACAGTGTGTTTATAATCCTGTCTATTCATAACTTTTTGTTTACCTTGGACTGTTGTATTGTGTTCTCCCAAAACACGCAGTCTATAATTACCAATTTTTTTACTATCTCCGTCAGATTGTCCTACTTGACAATTGAAGTTGCCAGCAGTCATTAACAAGTATGAACTCTGTGTATCAACTAATTCATGTCCTTGAATTTTATTCAGTCTGTTTCCCTTGACCGTATTATAAGAGTGTCCAGATATGTGTTCGTATTTGTTACCTTTAACATTAAGGTTATAATCACCCTCTACCATCATGTCAAAGTTTCCGTTGACATACATGAGTCGGTTTTTTAAATCAATGACATAATCGTCACCAACTATTTTTTCTACTTTAGTTCCATCTGGTTGAACTTCTCTAAATGTTCCAGCAGTATGAAACTCATGAATTCTTTCAGCGCCTGGCGTATCATCAACCTCAAAGACATGTCCACTTTCTGATTCTCTTACATGATTATATGGGTATTGCGATGCAGAAGATTCAGAACCTTGTGGATGTGGTTCGTCCCAGAAAGTTGGTTCGTACAAGCCTGGTTTGACTACAATTTTACCATCGTCCTTTTCATCTGTGTCTAACTGGAGTCCATCTTCGCCTAAACCAAGCGATTCATTTACTTCTTTAACAAACTTCTCAAGTTCTTTTCTTTCATCGTGTTCAAATGGAAGTTCTTTATTGTTCCACCCAGATATTTTAGATGCAAACCCTCTAGGTATTTGCATTGTTCTTGTATCTCGTTTAGTTTTGAGAGAGTAATGATTTTCAGAAGTTTCTGCACCTCTGGCAAGTCTGGATGAGGATGCTTCTTCTAAAACATTTTTACCAACATCAACTTCATCAACACCTTCAGCATCAGATGTCAATGCATTTCCATCCCCATCAAGAACTCCACCCAAACCATCACTGACAAACCCCTTTACTTTATCAAGGAGTCCTTCATCTTCTGATACTTGTAATTCTTTTCTGCGTGGGTATTTGCCATTCGGGTCATAAAACCCCCTTTCAGCTAATGATTCAGCTGGTTCTGGTTTTCCATCTGGAGAAGGAACATTATCCTCTACACCAAACGACCCCATAATAACTGGTATCTGTCCATCTTCACCATCAACAAAAAAACCAATAACAGTAGAACCTTCTACCAAACCAGTAGGTGATGCACCAACACCAGATATAGCAGCAGAAGTAACTGGTTGCATTGGAATTGCCCAAGGTAAAGATGAGGTAGGAAGAATTGCTTTATCAAGTGTATGATATCCTATAATCCGAACTTTATATCGACCAAATTTCTCTGGGTCATTTCTATCTTCAACAACACCTTGCCACCAAGCAAAAGTTGGATACCTTGTTTTTTCTTTATTTGATGACATTAACCTATCCCCACACTATCTCTGACACAAGTTAATCTCATATTGTGGTTACTATCCGCAGTAGAAATACCGTGTCTTATTCCAGTAATTATGTAAATTCCAGATAATCTTTTATCAAACAAATCATCTGCCGTTGTTTTATCGTCTTTTTCTCCAGTATTAGGAAAGTTTAAGTAAACTAACATACCTAAATCTATATCTGTTCGGCCTGGCACATTGAAAGCAACTTCTAATCTTTTTAATTCTTCATTTGCCGTATCTCTTAGAGCAGTATCTACAAAGAATCTCCAATCATGTCCAAAATTATTATCAGTCCATATTTGCGATGAACCTATTTGGACATTTAAAGCAGACCTTGGTTCAGAGAGTGGAAACTGTCTCATGGTTGATGCTTCTTCGATATGGAAAAAATCTTTAAATCCAAGTTCCATTGTTCGTTTATTACTTTTCCTTCTTTCCTTTTGGTTTGGAGAATAATCAAATTCCATATGATACGGCAGTCTAGTTGTCATATCAAATCCAACTGTCATGTTTCCTTGGAATCCAGAAACTTGGTCTTTAATATCATGCGTGTAATAAGGTATTTCTAATCCAGACATGGTATTACTTTTTTTAGATATGAATGGACTTATAAAACTATATCCACTAATTGTTGTTCTCTTTTCATCCATCATAAAGGATTCGTCATTGGTTGGAAGAAAGAAAAACTCATCATATATTGCTCCTTTTTCTTTATAAAAAGCAATTAATTTAGAAAGACTACAAAGATAATGTCCCTTATCTGATTGAAAATATTTTACATTCGGCATAAGTTCTTTACCAGCAGCAGGAGCAGGAGCAACTTTATCTGCCAAATAATTCATACATCTATATGGTGTCCAATAATTAGCAATAAAACAATGATTATCTTTTTTAAAAGTTTGCGAACTCATGTCAAGAAAATTTAACTGAGGGCCTTCAATATTACCGCTTTCGGAAATTACTTTTCCATCTTTAATAAATCTTTCATATATTTCTATGAAAATGTCTCGCGGAGGCCCCTCAAATCTTTGATTAATAACAGTTGTGTTATTTTTATATCCTTCTGGTGTAATACATCTTATATTGTAAAAAGATTCTCTATCATCCTTATATGTTCTATCAGTTATGGCATCAATGACAAATGTTTGGTTTATAACTTGAGACTCTTTTGTTTCATCTAAATGATTAGAATTGAGATGTACTGTTATTAACTCACCTCCAATTACAGGAAGTTTACCCAGTAAATTTTGAGAATCACCAACAGCCAAGTCCAATGTCATGTAATTCGTAAAAATACTTTCTTTAATTACAATATCACCAACCAAAGAAGTAATATCTACCTCTTTGCCTCCAGCTTCTGGTGAAGCTTTAAGTGTAACTGGCCCTATGTTTACTGAACCAGCTGATGGAATATTTGCTTGTGCCATAATGTATTACCTTCCCCTTATCAATCTTTTAAACTGTCCAGCTAATTCCTCTATAACTTCTGGTTTTGGTAGTTTTATCCTTCTTTTTTCTTCATTGATATTTGTTTCATGTTGAATGTTAGTAACAATACTAATTTGATTTAAATTAAATTTTGTTTCGTCATAGTTTACTCTAATATCTTCATTTGATGAATCTACATAATGATGAACTTTATTTAGGTTATTATCACCATATCTTTGTTTAGAAAACTCTATTAAATCAAGATTGGATTTTGGCCAATCATGATATGGGTCTATAATATTATTGCATAATAATATCAACCAGTAATAATCAACACTATCATATAAATCATAAGAAATATGTTCTGGTTTTTGACCATCTTCAATACTATACTCATCCATGTAAGACATGTTATCAAACAAATCTGTTGGTACGACACGGCGAAATAAATCTGGTATGTTTACTAAAGTGCCATCAACGACATAGAGACTTCTTGGAAATTGTTTAAAAAATGCCATTACTCGGGCTCCGTATTTTCTGTTATTTTTTTATCTTCTGAAACAGCATTACCCTCACTGTCTTTTAATTCGTCTTTGTTTTCCTCTCCAGTAACAGTAGCACCTTCACCTATACCCATAGAACCTTGGTCAAATCCACCCATAACCGATTGTTGGTCAGTAAAGTCTACAATTTTATCTCTATCAAGTAGAGTAAGTTCCGTAAAACCTAAACTCATAGTAATTTCTGAAGGAGCACCTTCTGTTCCTTGGAAAGCTGTATACACACCACCATTACCATAGTCAACTTGGAAACTAGTTAAAGCAGTATCATTGAAAAAGTTGGTAAAGTAAGCATTTTCTTGACCCTTGTACATATACACTATTTCAAACTCAGCTGGATATTCAAGAAATAATTGTCGAGGTGATTTTTGCGGAGCCATAAATCTTTCAAAAACATTAATAATTTTTAGTGCTTGTAATAACTCATGTCTGTTCTTAGGCGCAAATTTAAATACAAATGGAAAATTTCTAAATCCCATAGTCTTAAAAAGAGTTTCTTTAAATGGGTTTGCTACTTTACGAGACATTAGTTCAATACTAGACTGTAGGGGTAAATTTAAACCCAATTGTTTGGTTATATTTAATGTACCAGCAGCAGTCCTCATTAAAACTTCTGAACCCTCGCCTACAAAGTCTCCATCTCTAATCATATCTTTTAGTGCTTTATCACCGTCTTGTTGTGCGATTGCACCCATGAGGGCACCAAAGTCAGTAACATCCCACTCTGCCTGCATTTTATTTTGTGGTGATTGTGGCATAGCCATTCTAATAGTTGCAACATTTCTTCTTGATGTTTTAGCTTCAACCAAACTAGAAACTTTGTCTCCAAACCAATCCTTACCTAGATAAGCAGCACCAGCTATCGCACTTCCTTTGAGTAAATTTTGAGACAGACCATAAGCTACAGAACCACCAAACAAAGCAGCCTCAGCTACTTTACCCACAACTTGTTTAGCTCCTTCATTTGACATACCTTCACTAAACATGTCTTCGCCTCTTCCTGCCTCAGGCAAATGTGAATTTGCAACTGCTTCTTTTTCACTTTCTCTAATCAATACATTAAACATTATTTGATGAGGAAATTCTTCTGTGTTATCCATTCCATCTGGATAAGATAATTGTTGAAAAGTTACTTTCCTTCTAGTAGCGGTTTTGGATTCTTTTTGTTTTGTATTTTTGTCAGTGGTAGTAGAGTTTGCTTTAGCAACTGTATTGGCAGTATCAGTTGGGTCACTCCCCTGTGATTGAGGAACACCGCCAGGCAACACACCACCTAATTTTTCATCTAACCAATTGTAAAGGGAACTACCCATGTAAAAACTCCGAATAAATAGTAATTATGTTATTAATGGACTATTTATAAGATGCCGTACCGAAAAGATATCCACCAAGGGAAATTTATTCCAAAAAACACAAAAAAATATCGTGGGAACATCTCTCAAGTTATTTATAGGTCGGCTTATGAACTAAAATTTATGAATTGGTGCGACAAGAACCAAGATGTTTTAGAGTGGGCATCTGAACCTATGGGAATACCATATAGGTCTCCAATAGACAGAAAAATACACAGTTATTATGTGGACTTTTATATCAAGACGGTTGGTGGTACATATCTAATAGAAGTTAAACCAGAAAGATTTACTAAACCACCAGAACCAAGAAAGAAAACAAAAAAGTATCTACAGGAAATTGCTAACTATGGCATCAATGAAGCAAAATGGAAATCAGCACAAGAATTTTGTGATGACCGTGGATGGATATTTAAGATAATTACTGAAAAAGAATTAGGAATGTATTATAAATAGTCGTTATGGCGAATCCATTTTTACAAATAAGACCGAATTCCAATTCTGGAAGGAAGTCATTCAACTGGTATATGAACCAAGTTAGACAAGTTATGCGTGGCGTAACTAGTCCATCAAGCGCCATATCATCCGATATAGGAAAAGTAGTAAGTCAATTTGAAATTGGTTCTATGTACATGTTTAGATATGATGCTAAACACAAAGAAAAATTACCATACTTCGATGCGTTTCCTCTATGTCTTCCCTTTGAACCAACCAATGATGGGTTCTGGGGATTGAACTTACATTATCTACCTTATATGTTGAGAGCTCAATTACTAGGCAAATTGATGGAAACAGTACAGGATAAAGCAATTGATGACAAATCGACAATGAGATATAACTGGAGTCTGTTGTCGAACTCAGCAACATTTCCAGAAGTAAAACCATGTGTTAAAAGATATTTAAATACTCATATGAGGTCTAGGTTTTATGAAATCAATCCACAAGATTGGAAGGGTGCAATATTTTTACCAGTAGAAGATTTTAATATAAACAAAACAAAAGTATTCAGTCAATCAAGAGGGATGATTTAATGGCATATTTTAAAACAAACGACTTTATATCTAAGGTTAGAAAAGATGACCTTGCTAGGTCTAATAGATTTGAGGTTGTCATTAACAGTCCTGCTAATTTTTTAACCGACAGAGAAGTTTCGTTACTAGTTGAAGAAGCACAAATTCCAGGCCTGCAAATAAAATGGGCTCCAACTACAATTAGTACTTGGACAGAACAAAGAGCTCATGGTATAGAATATTTTGGTGATACAGCAGCGTTCACATTTTTCTGTGATGATAATTGGGATGTTAGAACATACTTTGAAGATTGGATGACTTTAATAGCTGACCCATTATCAAAAGAAGTAAGTTTCCCAGATGAATATACTGGTACTGTAGAAATTTTTGCATTGGATAGAGAAGACAATAGAGTAACACGATGGAAACTATATGATGCGTTTCCGCGACTTATGAATATTTTACCAATGGGTCAAAGTGCAGAAGGTATTGTACGAGTCAATGTAACATTTGCATTTAGGAGATGGGTATCTAGGGGTGTTGATGCTGGTGAAGCAGAAAAGTTATTTGGTATATTCAGTCTTCGTAAGGGAAGTGTTAAGAATGCTATAAACAATAAAATTCTTGGCAATATTAGTAATTGGCTTGATTAAATTATTGGAGGTTTGTTATGTTACCAAAGGCGGAATATCCTTTGACGGACATTTATGTTTTTTCTTTAGATAAAAATATTGGATTTAGACCATTCTTGGTTAAAGAAGAAAGACTGTTTGATTCTTTAGAAGAAGACAGAACTAAATTACTCAAAAATATATCTCAATGTATAACTAATTGTTCTTTGGACAAGATAGACGCTGATGCTTTGCCTGTATTTGATACACAGTATATTTGGGTTCAATTGCAAAGGATGTCAAATATAGACCCACCCGAATATATAATATTGTGTAAAGAATGTGGTGAACAAAACAATGTAACTATTGACATGGAAAATTTCAGAGTAAATGTTGTAGATGGACATAGTAATATCATAAAAATATCAGATGATTTAAAACTAGTGATGAAATATCCCACCGCTTCAATGTTACAAGAAGAACAAAAAAATAACATGATAGATTTTTTTGATATCGCAGCCAAGTGCATTGACCAGATAGAGTACAATGGCGAAACGATATCTGATATTTCATTGGAAGAAAAAGAAGATTTTATCGACAACTTAACAAAGAGTGAATTCAACAAGATTAATTTATTTTTTGCAACAATACCTGTTGTTGAAAATGAAATAATTTTTAATTGTGAAAAGTGCGAAACGACAAACACCAATCGAATGAATGGGTATATGTCGTTTTCGGAATAGGATGGAGGATAATATGGCACTACCACAAACAGAACATCCTCTGATAGATGTTCATATACACTCCCTTAACAAGAGTGTAAAATTCAGACCCTTCCTAGTTAAAGAAGAAAAACTGCTTATCCTAGCAAACGAAACAAAAGATGTGGATGAGATGATGAGAGCAACACAACAAATCATCACCAACTGTTCTTTTGGGAAAATTCATGGAGATGAACTTCCAGTGTTTGATATGCAGAATATTTTCTTAAATCTAAGAAAGGTCTCAGTATCAGAAACAATAGAGGTAACACTTTTATGCGGTCATTGTGAACACAAAATTGACATGACCGTTGATTTGAATAACTTTGAACTTTACGAAACAGAGGGTCACGAAAAAACCGTAAGACTTTCTGAAGATGTAATGGTTGAAATGAGATATCCTAATGCAAAAGAAATGATGATGCTGGGTAAAACACAAACAGAAGGTGATGTATTTAAAGTTGCAGAATTGTGTATAGAAAAGATATTTGCTGGAGATAGTATCATAGATGCTGAGGATTTAAAAGGGGATGATAGAACAGAGTTTATCGATAACCTTACTTCTGAACAATTTAAGGCATTTAAAAAGTTTTTTGAATCAATGCCTGTAATGGAAAATGAGATTAAATACAATTGTCCGAAATGTGAAGAGAAGAATGTAACCTATTTAAATGGGTATTACGATTTTTTCGTATAAGCCTTTTTCACGAAAATTTGGAAAATTACTTTAAAACTAACTTTCTACTTATGCAAGAACATAAATATAGTTTAACAGAAATAGAGAGTTGGGTTCCGTGGGAAAGGCAAGTATATATTGCAATGTTAGTCCAACATTTAAAAAAGAAAGCAGACGATATGAAGTCGAATAAATGGAGAAATTAAAATGGCGGTAGTAGCTGGCATATTTAACTGGGGCGCAAGAATGTTAGGTGGCGGCAGCAAGGTCATCAAACCTGCTGGTAAAGGTGGTGGTTTCATGAAGACCGCTGGTGGTACTGCTGCTGGTGTTGGTGTTGGTGATGCTTTGTTTGGAGCCCCAGAACCAATTCAAGGCCCAACAGCTGCAGCTGCTGGTGGAGGAAGAAGAGGTGGAGGTTTCGGTAGTGGCGGTGGTTCTGGAATGTCCTCAGGCGGAACTGGTGTATCAGCTTCACAGGCAACTTCAACCTTATCAGATGTTGCTGGTAGAGACCCAGTAGTAAATCAATTACAAGACATTGAAAAAGTATTAGTTCAAATCAAAGGAGATACAGCAGTAATGGCTTCTGGATTTTCTGGTACTAAAGGGCCGGCAGTCGAATCAGAAGATTCTATTAGGAATCGTCTTGGTATGGGAGGCAAATCAAATCTCTCTGCAACAGCATCTGGTGGAATAGGAGCTTTAGCTGCCATGCAAGCATTAGGATTATTTGATAATGTTGGTGGTGGAGAAGGAGGTGCAGACGGTGAGGGGTTAGAAGCTCAGATAGACGAAGCAATGCAAAATCTAAAAGAAGGTTGGGATGACCTCGCTGGAAGAGTAGCAAAAAATGTTGGAAAAGTTATAAGCGGAGTTGCAGTTTTTACAGACTCAATTGACAATGTTATGAAAAGCACCTTTTCAAATTTAGTCGAGGGTGGGTCAAAGATTCTAGGAAAAATTACAGGTAAAACACCAACAACACCTAAACCATCAATGGATGTTTCTGGTAAACCAGCAACCAGTAATGTTATTGATATCAATACAAAACAACCAATTAATGTAGATGCGCCTAAGGTAGATACGCCAAAGGCACCGTCAAATATTGTAGACATAAGTGGTAATCCAATTTCATCTAACGATGCGATTGATGTCAAAGGTAAGACAGTTGATATAGATGGGCCAAAAATAGATTCTTTGCCAAAACCAGACCCAGATGTGATGTCAAAAAGTTTTCTAAGAAATGCGGGCGAATATGGTCTTAAAACTATCCCAGTTGTTGGCGCTGGAATGGGGATAGGATTTTCAATACAAAGATTATTTGAAGGAGACTTTGCTGGGTCAGCTGCAGAACTTGGTGGTGTATTTGTTCCTAGTGTAGCTGGGTCTCTTACTATCGATGCTGGGTTACTTGCAAGAGATATTTACAACGATGTATATGGAACAGACGAAAATCCAAGACCACACGATGCACACGCAGCTATGGCTGGTCTAGGAAATTTCCCAGCATATACTGAAAACTACGGACAGATTCTTGATTATGTCACGAAAAAACTTGGAGAGATGAAGGCACAAGCTGGAGAGAAATGGGATTCGGGTGTTGATGCAGTAAAAGATTTTGCTGGAGGAGTAGCTACTGGCGTTGGAGATTTTGCAAGTGATACATTCGAGGGAGCTAAATCCCTTGTTAATAAATTTAACCCATTCTCTTCTGACGATGCAGTTGAAACAGCTGGAATGTCACCCCAAATGACACCATCTAATACTTCTGGTGGTTCAGTAACAATTGGTACATCTACTTCAGAAGCTTCAGCAGCTGAGTTTGGAAGGACTCAAGATGCTAATGCAGCTGGTCAACAACAGATAGCAGCCGCTGTAAATGCGAACACGATGGCTGCAACTAGTTCTAGTAGCGGTAATGGTGCTGTTAAAGTAGAGAAGATTGGTGTTTATAAAGATACTACCAATGAGATGATTGATAGAGAAACTAAACTCTTGATGCAAGACTAAGTTTAGACTGAATATATCCGTCCACATGTTTTAGAATGTGTGACTCTCTTCTTTCCATATGTTCTTTAGTCTGGAAATCATTCCAAGTAACACTTGGGTCAATAAAAAACTTATCATACATAAATGGGTCTACTACATTCCGTAACTTAGCTTTACTGAATTCTTCCACGCAGAACTTAAAACATTCATACATGGTAGAGTAGTCATTTTCCCACATAATGTACTCGCCAGAGGTCGCCACATAGTCATAGAGGACTTTATAGAACGGATTGATACTCATATCCCACTTTATATCATCCTTGGGGAATTTACCCTCTCTATAACCGTAATCTTTCCAATTAACATCAAATTCTGAACTATGATTTAAAGATGGTTGGTTCAATAACTTAATCATCAATATATTCATATGATAACTCTGGTCTGACCAATATTCAGAACACCATTTTACTGTATCGCGTAAACTATCAATCGACTCATGTGGAAGTCCAGCAATTAATGATATATGTCCTTTGTAGAATCCAGCGTTCTTTTGAAAGTATTCTTTTACTTCTAGTAGACCGTCTTGTATCTTACCAGTATTCATTCCCTTACCAACAGACTTAGCTGCTTGGTGATTCATACTTTCTATGCCATAGAAATGAGAAGTGATTCCCATCTTAATTAAATTGTCCCAATCTTTAGGACGCGAAGCGATTAAGTCACCACGAATATAGGCGGTCATTTTTGGTTGGAATGGAAGTTTTTCTATTACATTAGCAAACTTCTCAATCTTCTGTGGACTATCATTGAATGTTTCATCTAGGACAATATAATGTTCTGTTCCCCATTTGTCATAATTCTCTAGCATCTCATCATAGACACTTTCTGCTGTACGCGAGTAATCACCCTTGACACCTAGTATCGGGAAACTACAGAACTTACATTTAAACTTACATCCGCGAGCAAACTCCAAAAGAAGTATTTCTCTTGGGTTTATAAAATCTGATTCTTGATAAGATACTGTTAAATCATCTCTAGGGAAAGATTTGTATTGGGAATAGGCATTAATTATTTTGTTGTAGTGTATTGGTTCTGGCCCACCATCGAAATGTTTCATCAATTCTAGCATGGCATTTTCACCGTAACCATAGACATACCAATCCATGTCCAGACTACGCATACTTTCATTTTGACTACCAGCGACACGCGGTATGTGAGGATACTCTTCTTTTAACCATTGAACCAGTTCTTTTACAACTGGACTATCTAAAAAGAATGTAGAACCGAAACCAAAGAATTTACAATCTTTTATAATTGGTTTGAGATATTGTTTAAGTTGTTCTATTTTCCATCGATGTACATAATCTACTACATCTATTTTATATCCGTTTTGCCTTAAAAAAGTGGCAATCTTATGTCCACCAGATGACCTTCTGATTGAAATGTTGTTTGAGTTTTCTTTTTCGATTGAGCCAGCAAAGTCTTCTAACTGTCCACCAAATATAATTCCATCCATAATTTCTGCCATAAAAAAAGGGGCGACACTATTTATGCCGCCCCTCGCGTAAACTAGGCGATAATATTAACTATCATCAGCCAGTTTTGCGAAATACGACATTGCATCGTCATCATTATTATCTGAACCATTGGAGACTACCGTTGTTTCAGAATTTTTAACAAACAAGTCATCTTCTATGTCGCCTGTCTGGGCTGCAACAGTAGAAGCATTAGGAACCTTGCTTGCGCCTTGAAGAACCATACCCAATTTGGATTTAAGGTCTTCATAAGACTTGAAGTTAGATGGGTCTACAATCTCTGCAAGAGAGTATTGTTTCGCCCAAATTGCCTCAATTTCATCATCAGC
>Ga0115012_10000694_pt1 | contig 19284 bp, 10 predicted proteins | sample TroAtlMetagenome_FD_88706 | JGI IMG/M metagenome (GOLD analysis project Ga0115012, IMG submission 88706) | Marine eukaryotic phytoplankton communities from Atlantic Ocean - Tropical Atlantic ANT10 Metagenome | ecosystem: Environmental > Aquatic > Marine > Oceanic | place: Tropical Atlantic...
GATCTCTCGAAGCAGGCGACTGCATACCGCCAGCTCTCGCTGCTCCTTCGTCGTCCTCCCGGTCGCGAGGCCTACCCAGGGGACGTCTTCTACATCCACAGCCGGCTCCTTGAGCGCGCGGCCAAGATGTCAGATCGTGACGGCGGCGGCTCGCTCACCGCGCTCCCCATCGTCGAGACTCAGGCTGGTGACGTCTCCGCCTACATTCCGACCAATGTGATCTCCATCACGGATGGCCAGATTTTCCTCGAGTCCGATCTGTTCAACCAGGGTGTTCGCCCGGCGGTGAACGTGGGTATCTCAGTCTCTCGGGTGGGTGGATCAGCTCAGATTCCCGCGATGAAGCAGATTGCAGGTGCGCTTCGGCTCACCCTGGCACAGTATCGTGAGCTCCAGGCCTTCGCGGCCTTTGGCTCCGACCTGGACGCCGCAACTCAGCAGCAGCTGACTCGTGGTGCAGCAATGGTCGAGATTCTCAAGCAAGGTCAGTACGTGCCACTCACCGTCGAGATGCAGATCGTGCACCTTCTCGCTGGTGACTCGGGTGCCTGTGACGACATCGAAGGCACTCAGGTTGGCGAATTCATCGCTGCCCTGACCAGTCACTTTGAGGCCAGCCACGGCGACCTTCTCTCCGAGATTCGCGACGTCGCGACCTTCAAGAAGAACGACTTGAAGGACCGGACCATCGCTGCCATCAAGGACTTTCGCGCCTCCTGGAACTAAGCCCACTTTAAGGAGCCAATATGGCCTCCCTTCGTGACACACGCCGGCGGATAACGTCGGTCAAGAACACCCGGCAGATCACCCGCGCCATGAAGTTGGTGGCGGGTGCCAAGCTGCGCCGTGCCACTGAGGCTGCGACCGCAGCTAAGCCTTACCAGCAGACCCTGAGTCGCGTGCTTGGTCGGGTGGTGGCCAAGGCGGGTGGTGAAATTGAGCACGCCTTGCTCTCGAAGCCCAACAACGACACGGACATTCTCGTCGCCGTCATTGCCAGCGATCGTGGACTCTGTGGAGGCTTCAACAACCAACTCCTGCGGGCGATCCAGGCGGATGTCGACGCATTGATTGCCGACGGCAAGAATGTTCGCTTGCTGACCTTTGGAAAGAAGAGCACCGCTCACTTTCAAAAGCGCGGCTACCAAGTCGAGGCATCCACTGTGGACCTCGACCCGGCAGATTATGCGGGCGAGGCTGATAAGCTCGCGGACTTGATGATGTCCGAGATGGCATCAAGCGGCTTTGAGCGGGCCTTTGTTGCCTACAATGATTATCGCTCGGTGCTCTCGCAGGTGCCCACGTTCGCTCAGGTGCTTCCCATGGTGATCGACACCGAAGACGACGATGCGGGCGGAGACATCATCTATGAGCCCGACGGTGCGGAGCTTCTGGGTCGCTTGCTTCCCATGGCCCTTCGTACCCAACTCTTCCAAGCCTTCCTGGAGACCCAGGCTGGCGAACAGGCTGCACGGATGGCGGCGATGGATAGCGCCACCCGCAACGCTTCAGACCTCATTGACGACCTGACCCTGCTGTACAACCGCGGACGTCAGGCAGCCATTACCACCGAACTCACCGAAATCGTGTCGGGTGCGGAAGCGCTCTAAGCGCAGCGCCCACAGGAGAACAGCATGTCAGATATCACCGGCAAGATTGTCCAGGTCACAGGCCCCGTTGTGGATGTGGAGTTTCCTCCCGGAAACCTCCCCAACATCTACTCTGCACTCACCTTGAGCAACGGCTTCATCAACGATCAAGAGGACAACCTCGTGGTCGAGGTCGCTCAGCATCTCGGCGAGAACACCGTCCGCTGTATCTCGATGGATACCACGGATGGCCTCACACGCGGTCAGGCCGTCAAGGACACCGGCAAGCCCATCGCTGTACCCGTTGGTGGCGGCGTCTTGGTTGCATCATGAACGTTGTCGGCGAGCCCGTCGATGAGCTGGGTCCAATCAACTCAGAGCTGACGTCGCCCATTCACCGTCAGCCTCCGACCTTCGTCGACCAGAGCACTGAAGTCGAGATGTTCGAGACCGGTATCAAGGTCGTCGATCTTCTCGCTCCTTATTCTCGCGGCGGAAAGATCGGCCTCTTCGGTGGTGCGGGCGTCGGCAAGACCGTCCTCATCATGGAGCTGATCAACAACGTCGGTCTCAAGCACGGCGGTGTGTCCGTCTTCGGTGGTGTCGGCGAGCGTACCCGTGAAGGCAACGACCTCTGGTTCGAAATGATGGAAGCGGGCGTTATCAACGCCAAGCAAGAAGGCGGCCACCTGGTCATGACCGAGGACGGCCTGCCCATCGTTGAAACCGAAGGCAGCCGTGTGGCCTTGGTCTACGGTCAGATGAACGAGCCTCCGGGTGCCCGTGCACGGGTGGCCCTCTCGGCCCTCACCATCGCTGAGCACTTCCGCGATCAAGAGAACCAAGATGTGCTTCTCTTCGTCGACAACATCTTCCGCTTCACTCAGGCCGGATCCGAGGTGTCTGCACTCCTCGGTCGTATTCCGAGCGCCGTTGGATACCAGCCAACACTCGGAACAGAGATGGGTATGCTCCAAGAGCGCATCACCACCACCCAGAACGGTTCAATTACCTCCGTTCAGGCGGTGTACGTGCCTGCGGATGACCTCACCGACCCTGCACCAGCGACCACCTTCGCTCACCTCGACGCGACCACCGTGCTCAACCGGAAGATTGCTGAGAAGGGCATCTACCCTGCGGTGGACCCCCTCGACTCCACCAGCCGGATTCTCGCACCCGATGTGGTGGGCGAGGAGCACTACGATGTGGCTCGAAACGTTCAGAAAGTGCTTCAGCGCTACAAGGACCTTCAGGACATCATCGCGATCCTCGGAATGGACGAGCTCTCAGATGAGGACAAGGCCATCGTGGCCCGCGCCCGTAAGATCGAGAAGTTCCTGAGTCAGCCCTTCTTCGTGGCCGAGCAGTTCACCGGATTCGAGGGCAAGTATGTCTCCAAGGCCGACACGGTTCGCGGCTTCAAGGAGATCCTCGAGGGCAAGCACGACGACATGCCTGAGCAAGCGTTCTACCTGGTTGGAACCATCGAGGAAGCCATCGAGAAGGCCAAGGCCATGGCTGAGAGTGCCGCATGAGCATCCACGTCGAGATCGTGACGCCGTCCGAGGTTGCCTACGAAGGCGACTGTGAGATGGCGTCTGCTCCAGGGCTCCTCGGAGAGTTCGGTGTGCTCGATATGCACGCCCAGACCCTCGCGGTCACGACTGCAGGTGTGGTCACCATGGAGCAAGGCGGTACCACCACAAAGTTTGTGGTGGGTCCTGGCTTTGCTGAGGTCGGACCAGACCGGGTGACCTTGCTGGTCGATCGATGTGAGCCAGCTGGCGCAGTGGACAAGGCTCAGGCCCAGAAGGATCTGGATGAAGCCTTTGCATCGCTCAAGCAGTACTCTGCGGATAGCGATGAGGGCATCCAAGCCCGCAAGGCAGCCGATCTTGCGATGGCTCGCCTCGCCGTCTAAGCCATGCTTTTTCAAGGCTGATCTCGGACCTTGGGGTTAGCCACACTGGATGAACAACACCCTCGCGATCGATGGGGCCTCGCTGTGCATCCGTGATGTGGTGGATGTCGCTCGGCTTGGTCGTGAGGTTGTGCTCGCGGACTCGGCGCGGTCGAGGATGCTCGAGAGCTACGCCTGGGTGAAGCAGGCGACGACACAGGACAAGCCTGTGTATGGCGTCAACACAGGCTTCGGGTCGTTGGCGCGGGTCAAGATCGACCCCGCCCACTCCAGTCTGCTCTCGCTCAACCTGATTCGTTCGCATGCGGCGGGTGTCGGTCCAATACTGCCCGTGGCTGAGACCCGGGCGATGATGCTCCTTCGGGCCAACGCCCTGGCCAAGGGCGTGAGCGGTTGCCGGCCGGTTCTGGTTGAGACCTTGCTCCGCATGTTGAACGCCGACATCACACCGATGGTGCCGAGCCAGGGAAGCTGCGGATCTTCGGGAGATCTCGCGCCTCTCGCTCACCTCGGACTTGTGCTTGCCGATGGCGATCATGGACGCGTTCGCTACCAGGGACGAGAGATGAGCGCAGCTGAAGGCATGGCTGCAGCAGGTATCGAGCGTCTCCAGATGGAGGCCAAGGATGGGCTCGCCATCACCAACGGTGCGCAACTCACCACGGCCATCGGCACACTGGCCCTGCACGACGCGATCTCTTTGGTCGAGGCTGCTGAGCTCGCAGCTGCGATGAGCATAGAGGCGCTCCGAGGCGCATCCAGGGCCTTCCTGGCGTCGGTTCATGCACTCCGACCGTACTCGGGGGCCATCTCCACGGCAGCCAACCTCCGAACCCTCCTCGAGGGCAGCGAGTTGATGGATTCGATGCCCGAGAAACTCCAGGATGCGTACTCTCTCAGGTGTACACCACAGGTGCTCGGGGCCTGTCGAGACGCGATCCGGTACGCAGTAGAGCAGGTGTCGATTGAGCTGAATGCCGCCACCGACAATCCGCTGATCATCTTGGACGAAGATGGTGACAACAAGGCCTTTAGTGCTGGGATGTTCCACGGGGAACCTGTGGGGATACCGCTCGATGTCCTCAAGATAGCCGTGGCTGAGGTGGCGAACCTCTCGGAGCGCCGCCTGTACCGCCTCACCACAGGCAGCCTGAGTCAGAGGCTGCCACCAGCGCTGGCGTCCAAGGATAGGCCTGTCCTCGGGATGATGGTTCCACAGACCACCGCTGCCGCACTGGTCAGCGAGAACAAAGCTCTGGGATGGCCAGCATCCATGGACTCGATTCCAACCTGCGAAGATCAGGAGGATCACGTGGCGATGAGCACCACCGCTGCCCGTCGGGCCGCCTCAGTGGTCGTCAACGCACGACGCGTCGTTGCCATTGAAATACTCGGTGCCGTTCGTGCGCTGCAGTTTAGGCAGTCTGAGTCTCCAGGCATCAGCCTCGGGTATGGCACCGCTGAAGGCCTCGAGCGGGCTGGAGCGGTGCTCTCAGGACTTGATCGCGACGCCACTCCTTCGGCCCGAATTGAGGCACTCACTGAGTGGATTGCTTCGGGTGGACACCTTGACGTCCGGTCGGGTCTGGAGCGACTCGCATGAGCATCACGCTGGACGGACAAGGACTTCGCTGTGCGGATCTCCATCGGATTGCGCACGGGACTCCGACCTCGCTGTGTGAAGATGCAGCAACCCAGATGACCGAGAACGTGGCCTCGATGCCTGACGGACCCAGCATACTGGAGCAGAAGCGGCACTGGCTGGTGGGCGGCTTTGCGGACACGCTGAGCGCGGACGAACTCTGCAGGGTGTTCATCCTGGGTCACTGTGCAGGCGTCGGTGAGCCTCTGGCAAGGCCCCTCGTTCGGGCCACCATGGCGGCCAGGGTGAACGTGCTCGCAACGGCCACCACCGGGTGCAGGCCAGACGCTGCACGCGTGCTGATCGACATGCTGAATCAGGATGTTGTCCCCGTCGTTCCCAGTCAAGGAAGCGTGGGTGCCGCGGGTGATCTTGCTCCGCTGGCTCACATCGCTCGGGTTGCCTGCGGATATGCCGAACGACCCGACTCAATCCTGGACTACAAGCCCAACGCCAAGGAAGCGCTCGCCCTTATCAATGGTGTGAGCATGACGGCTGCTCTTGGTGCTGTGGCGACGGTACGTGCCCGGCGTGTGCTCGATGTGGCCATCGCTGCAGCAGCAATGACCATGGAGGCCGTTGGTGCGGGCGCGGGATGCATCGATCCGCGGTTGCTGGCTGCACGGAATCATCCGGGGGGAATCGAGGTCGGAGAGCGACTCAGGACCTGGCTGACGGGAAGCACTCAGGTTGTCCATGAGAACGGAGCCGATGCCTTCTCCATTCGCGCTGCGCCTGCCGTCATGGGCACGCTGGTTGAGGAATTGTGCTCCGCAGAGACCATCTTGGAGCGTGAGCTGAATGGTTCAGGTGACAACCCGCTCTTGATTGATGGCGAGTGGCTCGAGGGAGGAAACTTTCACGGCGCGCCCATCGCTCAGGCACTCGATTCGCTCAAGGTTGCTGTCACCAGCATGGCGAGCGTCTCTGAGCGGCGTACATTTCGCCTGACTTACGGCCAACTCTCGAAGGGCCTCCCCTCCTTTCTGGTGAAGGGAACAGGGCTAAACAGTGGCTTTATGTTGACCCAATATACGGCCGCTTCGTTAGCCAGTGAGTGCAAAGGGCTGGCTCATCCTGCGTCGGTCGACTCGATCCCCACGGTGCAGCATCACGAAGACCACGTGAGCATGGGCCCAATCGCTGCCCGCATGCTGCTCGAGCTCCTCGAGTGTGCGGCAGACATCGTGGGCATCGAGGTGCTTTTGGCGGCCCAAGCCCTCGACCTTCGTATGCGAGGAATTGCATTTGATGCAGAGGGAGAGCAGTTCTCTGTGTCGCCAGTCAAAGTTGCTCCTGCAATCGAGACCCTTCACTCCCGTGTTCGCGAAGTGATTCCTTATTGGGAAGATGATGACGTCCTCCATCCCTGCCTCGCTGCAGCAGGAAAGATGGTTCGAGACGGCTCGATACTGGGTGAAAGCCTCTCCTGGTGACGCCCTAAGTGTCTGATATGGCTTGAGTAAAATTGCCATATGCCCATTGGCTGTACAGTGTTCAAATCATCGACGGTTTGAAGAAATGTTGTCGGGAAGACCTTTCGTTTGACGCTGAGCACAACCGCTCAGTGCACCCCCAAAACGAAAGGACAATCCCATGCGCTCAATCATCATCATTTCTCTTCTTACCGTCGGCTGCACCAATGATGTTCCGCCAGACAATGCGCCCGAGCCAACCGAGGGTGCGTCCACGCCCGCTGAGGACCGTGGGTCCACCGGCGCCGCTGATGCCGGGTCGGACGGGGCTGGTCAGAACGGCAGTCCAGCACCAGCGGCTCCAGTCGATGAGGACGGTGATGGGTTCACTGCTGAAGAAGACTGCAACGATCAAGACGCGCTCATTCACCCTCACGCCGTTGAGGTGTGTGATGGTATCGACAACGACTGCGACGGTCTGATTGATCCGCCTGAAGCTGACGATGCCTCTCTGTGGTTCCGAGATTCAGATGGAGACGGGTACGGCGGTACCACCAGCCGAACCGCCTGCGATGCACCGGGCGACCACTGGACGGTGACTGGCCTGGACTGCAACGACTCAGATGCCGAGATTCATCCAGATGCAGTCGAAGTCTGCGATGGTGTCGACTCAGACTGTGATGGTGCTGAAGGCGAAGGCCTGGCTGCGTGGTTCCCGGGCGGCGGGAGCGAGGCTGAAGATGTGACAGAGCTGATGGACTCGGGGATCTTTCATCGCCTCGAGCACGGCACGCTGAGGCTCTGCGAGGGCACCTTCAGTACGCAGTTTGAGTTCGAGCTGAGCGGGCTGTCGGCATCGATTTCATCCAAGGTCACTGTCGAGGGCATCGGTCGGGTTTCGATCGATGGACGAGGTGACGGCCGGTTGTTCGAGGTGGGCGATGGGGTGAGCACCCTCGAGCTCATGAATCTGAGACTCATGAACGGGGAGGCAGACAGCGGCGGCGCGATCCATGCTCAATCTCTGGACCTTGTCCTTGAGGATGTCAGCTTCACCGACAACCATGCAGCAGGTCCCGGTGGTGCGGTGTACATCGAGGACGGCAGCATCGAGATGGACGAGGTCGAGTTCTTTCGAAACACAAGCAATGGCTTCGGGGCGCACGGCGCTGCGATCTACATGATCTCCGGTGATGTGACCGGTGTGGATGTGACCATTCAGGGCAATGAGGCGACCGGCATGTCGAGTGGTGGTGGCATCTTGTTGCTCGACGGGCGGGTTGACCTCGAAGAGGCATCGATCACCAACAACTCCGCTGGATACAAGGGCGGCGCCATCGTGAACTTTGGTGGAGATGTGAGCCTGGTAGATTCGGTCGTCGAGGGGAACTCGGCGCTGATGGGTGGTGGTGTCTATGTGGCCGGAGACCTCGATCTGGTCGGCACACGATTGGAGGACAACTCTGCGAACACCGGGGGCGCGGTCTACCTCGAGGATCGAGATGGTTGGCAGACCGTGAGCTGTCAGGGTGGCGGAAGCTTCCTCGACAACGGGGGCGGCATCAAGGGGGCGGCCATGTTCGTTGAGAACCCCTTCGGTACGACCGTGGATAGCGATTCTTGTGATTGGGGTACGGGCAGCTCGGACAATGGCTCTGGCGTCGACATTGACACGCCCATGAGCGCGATCTCAGCGGCCAATGACGCGACCTTCACGTGCGTGAACTACACATGCTCGGGAGATGTCTCTGTCGCGTATGGCGCTGAGTGATTTCTTCGTCCTGCCCGGCCGCTCGGCCCCGCTCTGGGGTCGGGCGGTTTCTTCTGGATCAGGGGTGGTTGTTCGATTCGCTCGCGCTGACATCTGCAGTGGCGGCTTGCTCGAGCGCGCTGCCCTCTCCGTCGTCAAGCCCGATCTCGCTGGCGAGGGGGATGCGGATGGTGAAGGTCGTGCCTTGACCAGGAGTGGAATCCACCTCGAGGGTACCGCCGTGCTGCTTGATCACCTGGCGCGTGATGGTCAGCCCAAGTCCCATGCCCTTGCCCACAGCCTTCGTGGTGAAGAATGGGGTGAAGATGCGGGCCAAAGCGTCCCTGGGAATGCCTGGACCGTCGTCTGCGACCTCAATGCGAACGCTCCGGGCCTCGGGGCGTGTCCTGACCCAAACATGGCCACCCTTATCGACGGCATCTACAGCATTCTGGGTGAGGTTTGTGATGGCCTGCTGAAGTTCCTCCGGGACACCCTTGATGACCGCATCAGGTGCAGCGAGGTCGGGCTCGATGCTGACCTCCTTGTTGTCCTTTGGCGCGATCATACTGAGCACATCTGAGATGCTCTCGTCGATTTTCATGTCCACAGCATCAGAGCTGTAGCCTTCTCGGGCGTATCGACGCATCAGCGCTACGAGCTGCTCGACCTTCTTTATTCCTCGATCGGACACCGGAAGCATCTTGTCGATTTTGTCTTTGGCCTTGTCGAATATCTTGGCCTGTTCTTCGGGTGTGAGATCGGGGTTCTGGGCAGCAGCCAAGACCTTCTTGGCGTTCTCTCCAATCACGAAGTTGGCGTTCTTGATGTAGGCCAACGGATTGTGCATCTCATGGGCCAGTCCAGCGGAGATGATCTCGAAGCTACGGGCCTGCTCATTCATGAAGTTGGATGCCTGGCGGTGTTGCTTGGCAAATAGGTCCTGGATGGCTGTTCTCAACTCCCTTGGATTGAAGGGTTTGTCCATTACAAGGTCAGCACCGCTCTCTCTCGCCGCCTCCCGATCTGCAACCTGGTTTCTGGCTGTGAGGATGATGGCGGGCACGGCGGCCAGTCGAGGGTCATCTCGCATGGCCTTGATGAGTCCCGTCCCGTCGAGTTTTGGCATCCGAGTGTCCGTAATCACCACATCCGGAAGCTCCTCCTGAGCAAGCTTGAGCCCATCCTCGCCGTTGCTCGCCACGAACACTGCGTGCTCGGTGGCCAGGAGCTGCTTGGTAAATTGAAGAATCTCTGGGTTGTCGTCGACCACCAAGATCTTGGTCGCCTTGCTCTCCGACGGGGCGTGGTCGACCACACTCGGTGCAGACTCGTCCTGGATGCGGCCGTATCGGTAGGCGTCAGAGCTACGAATGCGTGTACCGCGGGTATCCTCACCTGGTCGCGTGGTCGGTCCAGTGGCGATTCCAACAGGGATCTGAATCGTGAAGATGGTGCCCACTTCGGGTCGAGACTGAATCGAGAACTCGCCATTGTGTAGGAGGACGATTTCTCGGGCGAGAACCAGCCCCACACCTTCGGGTGAACGCGGCGGAAGCCACTTTTTTCCATCATCCTGTCCACTGATGGCATCGATCCAATCCGGCGGAAGACCGGCGCCATTGTCTCGAATTTCGATCTCCGCACCCTCTTGGGTGGCCTGGAGATTGATGTCGATGCGGCCACCATGTCCCGTGTAGCGCAGTGCGGTGGAGACCATGTGTGTGATTGCACGCTCAAGTTTCTCTACATCGATGGCGGCCTGAGGATCGGTGGAGCCGTCTGTAAGGCTCAGCTTGACGCCCTTGCTCTGTGCGGCGGTTGTGGCTTGGTCAACCACCGCTTGCAGCATCCCGCGCAGCCCACTCGTCTCAGTCTGAATTCGCAGCAGTCCACTCTCAAGGTGGCTGAGGTCGACGAGATCATCGCTCAGCCGAAGTACACGGAGTGCATTCCGTCGGACCGTCTCGAGGTACTCGATTTGGTTGGCCTGGAAGTTGCCGACGTCACCACTCAGCATGCTGTCGAGGGGTGAGAGCATCAGGGTTAGCGGCCCCCTCAGACCCTCAACGATGCTGGAGTAGAAGCCTGTCTTCAGTCGGTCGATGTCCTTGAGCTCGCTCAGAGACTCACGTTCTGTACGGATCTTGTCTGCCTGGGCCTCTTGGTCGCGCTGTGCCTTCGTCCAGGCGTGCTCGCGGACCCTCGATGCCCACAGGGTGAAGCCACCCAACAACAGGATGAACTCGAGCGTTCCGGCAAGCTGGCTCTGCTCGACAACGAATGGGCCTGCAACCCCCGCAACAAGCAGAGACGTACGCGCCAAGCCCCACCTGAAGTGTGTCGGGACAATCAAGATGACAGCAAGAACACTGAGGAGGCTGTGATCTGGCCAGATGAGCGGGAGACACAGGCCAAGGCCAATCCCCATGATGATGCCGATGCGATCAACTTGGGATTGAATCAGCTTGGGCAGGCCTCGGTTGATCAAGATGACAAGGGCGCCTGTCACACCGATGAGGGTGGGTGCCCACGATGGCTCTGCGCCTGTGGTCTCGGCGGCGACGAGCAGCAACATGCAGGCGACCGAAAGCTGTATGAGCCGGGCCTGGTTCGAATCGCTATTCATGAGCGTTCTCGGCTGTAGGGAGGACGATTCTGAGCGTGCATGGATCGGCCTCAACGGTCGTGATGGTCGCCCCATAAGAGGCCAGAATTGGCCACACAGCGGTCCCCTCATTTGTGGCCATCAGCGCATCATTCACTGCCTCTGCATAGCGCAATTCAATGACGGCATGGGTTCCGGCCCTGTACGCCTCCAAGGCGATGGCGCTGCCCGATGGTCCACGATCGGCGAGGGTCATCAGGTGATGGGCCAGCGCCAGGGGTTCCACAGCAACCTCGACACCGCTACCGATGTGGCCGCCCAGCCGCTCTCCTCCTTGGAGCAAGACGAGTGTCTTCACTGTGTCAATCAACGCGTCGAGTGACTCGGGTGTCACCGTGAGTCCGGCTCGACTCTCCACTGCGCGATCGTGGGCCTTGTCGACGAGGCTGGTCAATAGCGTGAGACCCTGACAGGCCTTTTGAATGCGAGAATCCTCGGCTGACGTCGACTTCAGGCGCTCCGCCTCCCTCTCCAGGATGGCGGCCATCCCAGAGGCAAAGGTTGTAATGGCGCTTGTGGTGGTTTGAGACTGCCCCTTCGCGATGCCGCCTTCAAGCTGGTCGATTGCTGAGGCCAGCATGGTGTTCTCGATGTCCAGATCGTCGATGGCGGTTTCCAGTGCCACTTCGCGCTTGAGATTCGCCTCTGCATCCGACACCGCAGAGACAATCTCCGCCGTCGTTGGCTTGGTTGGGATGACGCGAATCACCCCCCAATCGTTGATCCCGGCCATCAGCGTGTCTCGGTCCTCAGTTCCGCCGATCAGGACCGCGCGACCGGGGTGAGCGCGCTCGGCAAGCTGTCGAAGATGTGCTGTGTTTTCGCTGGTAATCTCACGCGCTGTGAGGACGAGAACGGCGGGCCCCTGCAGTGTGTCGAGGCTGGCGAGGGGCTGTGTATGGATTTGTGCGCGGCCACCGAGTTCGTCGATCAGTGGGGCCGCTGCGCGCCCGCGGGCTTCCGGAGACAGCCAAACCTGAAGCGGGACGGCGAAGCTACTGAGGAGTTGACTGAGGCTGCTCACGGTGCACCTGTCCTCAGCCAAATCTGGGCGATGGTGCCCTGCGGCTCATTGTCCAAGAGCGCCAGTTTTCCTCCATGCAGTTCGGAGACCAGCCGGCACAGACTCAAGCCCAAGCCATTCGACTGAGGTTCGAAGTCTGAGAAGAAGGGCGTTGTGGCATCTTGCATGCTGGTCGCCACCATCCCCGTCCCTTGATCAGCGACCTCGATCGCCATCAATTCTGGGGAGGGTTGTCGTACACGCACCTGAATGGGTACCCCCTCCCCCGAGGCTTGGCGGGCATTTCTGAGCAGGTTGAGCAGGGCCTGCCGCATGGCGCTGATGCGGACAGTGAGGGTCTCCAAGCCGGGCTCAATGTCAACGTGGACTGGATTGCTCGTATCCGCGTCGTCCCCCATGAGGAGGCGCACGGCGTCGCTGATGAGCTTTCGTGTCGGGATGTCCTCCAGCGAGCCCTCGTCGGCGGGTGCGGAGAGACGATCAAGATCCTCGCGGAGTGACCGAGCACGGGCCAGCGCGGTCTTCGCGTCGTCGTCAGATTCGAGGCTGGCGAGTGCAGGTGCAGCAGCCAAGAGGAGGTTCTCGGCTTCCTCAGCGACCGAGGTGCCCATCCAGCCGGCAACGTTGAGCCATGACTCGGCGCGAATCGTACCCTGGGTCATCTTCAAGCCATCGATCGCCTCGGTGTGGTCTTGGTGTTGCTTACCGAGTGCATTGACCACGGCGCGCATGGTGGCTCGTCGATTGCAGACGGCGAGCCCTTCGGCAACAAGCCGTCGCATGGCGGATGGATCCCATGGCTTGAGGATGAATTGGTCGACCTTGCCTTGGTTGATTGCAGCAACGATGGGATCGACGTCTGAGTAGGCCGTCAGCACCATCCTATAGAGGTCTGGATGACTGTCCGAGACTTGCTGCAGCAACTCCACACCCGTCATTTCTGGCATGCGCTGATCGGTGATGATCAGGTCAATCGTGTGCTCGCTGTTCAGCAACTCCAGCGCGGCTGCACCGCTCTGGGCTGTCATGACATCCCAGTCGTCATCAAGGAGGGCCTCGAGCACCGCCAAGACCTCAAACTCATCATCGACCAAGAGCACACTTCTGCACTCGGGCTCCGAGAGGCCCAGGTCGGCAAGCAGGTCATGAATGGGTCGGGGATCCACAGTGCAGTCGTACCGTCAGAATAGCGTACTGCTCTCGTGCGCGGGTGCAAGGGGTGCCTTTTCTTGTCAGCGTACGTTAGGGTGCGCGCACCTTCGCGGAGGCCCCATGCCCGAGTGTGCTTTTTTCTGCGTCATTCCTGCCGAGCGCGCATCCCTTGCGGATGCCATCCTGTCGGCCGGTGGTACCCCAGTACTGGACTTCACCTGTAGCCCCACTGTGTCCGTTCCTGACGGCGCTTGGGTCAGGGTGAACAACAGGCGAAGTGTGCCCGGAACGGGACCTGTGATCCTCAGTGGTAGCCACAAGGCTCCGGTGCGAAACCGCGAAACCTGGCTGGAGCTGACAGAGGCGCGCGCCGTCCCTGAAGGCTTCGCGGGCGCGGTTGTGCGCGGTAACGAGGTGGGGGGACCCTGCGGGAGTATTTCCGGTGTGACCCTTCTGGGGCAGATGGGACAAGATCAGCGGGTCATCGTTGATGCGGCCTTGAGTCCAAAGGATGCCGCTGCTGCGGTTGCCGCTGGAGCCGAGGGAGTCGTGCTCTCCGAGTGTTTATGGGCACTTCCTGAGATGGAACTACCAAATACGCTTATTGAGCGCATGTCGAGGCTCGAATCAGGTGCGTTCCATGTGGTCAATGGGTTCCAGATTTTGGCATCGCCTCTGGCTCCAGTGCTCCGACGACTCCTGGACGGTGAGGGCTTCTGGCCTCTGGCTCAGGGCTGGCTGACCCAAGCAGATCCTGCGCAGTTCGCTTGGCCTGCAGGTCCGGGGATCGCCACAGCTGTGGAGATGTCACGGTCATATGGCTCGATCGCCGGTGTGGTTGGTGCTTATCAAGCAGCAGCACGCCAGGGCGTTGGTCCGGCTGTCAATCGGCCCGTCTCAGGCCCGGCTGTGGGTACAGAATCTTCTGGTACTGCCGAAGCCATCGCTGTGATCGGACTCGGGTGTCGACTCCCGGGTGCGCTGAGCGTCCCTGAGTATTGGAACAACCTCATTCAAGGCAAGAACAGCATTGTCGAAGTTCCGCAGTCGCGCTGGGATTGGAAGCTCTTCTGGGATGACGACAAGTCAGTGCCCGACAAGACATACGCAAAGATTGGAGGATTCCTCCAGGACTTCACATTCAACTCGCGTGCATTCCGAATTCCACCGAATGTCGCCAAGCAAGTCGCGATTGTTCAGCAGATCACCCTGGAGAGCGTGGGAGAGGCGCTTGATGATGCGGGCTACGGGAAGGACCGTGAGTTCGACCGGACCCGCGTGGGCGTGATCCTCGGAAACTCCATGGGCGGCGAGGTGACGGACGACTACGTCGTGAGGACCCGCGTTCCGGCCTTCAAGGAGACCCTCAAGGGGTTGCCAGCCTTTGCCGGTCTGGACGCTCAGACTCAGGAGCAGATCCTCACAGGTTTCGAAGACGGACTGAAGGGTGACCTGCCCATCATCAATGAAGACTCCATGCCCGGAGAGCTCTCCAATGTCATCGCGGGACGGGTCGCAAATGCCTTCGATCTTTGTGGCCCGAACTTCACCGTGGATGCGGCGTGTGCCAGCTCAATGGCTGCAATCCAGTCGGCCGTAAAGTCACTTCAGAGCGGTGATATTGACATGTGTGTAACGGGTGGTGCGGACCGCTCCATGGGTGTTCCCACCTACACCAAGTTCTGTAAGATCGGTGCGCTCTCTCCAAACCAGTCGGCACCCTTCGATGAACGAGCGAACGGCTTCGTGATGGGCGAGGGTGCAGGCATCATGGTGCTCAAGCGCCTCAGTGATGCGCGACGTGATGGAGACCGCGTGTACGCTGTCATCCGTGGAATTGGGGCATCCAGTGATGGAAAGGGCAAGGGCATCACAGCGCCCAATCCCCGCGGTCAGCAGCTCGCGCTGAGACGCGCCTACGCCGAAGCTGGGATTGATCCCGTCGATGTCGATCTTTATGAGTGTCACGGCACATCAACTGTCGTCGGCGACAAGGTAGAGGTTGAAAGCCTGACGGAAGTCATCGGAGAAGGACGCCGAGGCGCCCGTGGCCCCATTCGGATCGGCTCAGTCAAGTCGAACATTGGACACCTCAAGTCAGCTGCAGGTGCAGCGAGCTGCATTAAGGCTGCGCTCGCGCTCCACAACAAGCTGTATCCACCGTCCATCAATTTCGAGAATGCCCGTTCAGACGTACCTTTTGATAAGGTTCCACTGAAGGTTCAGACCGACGCAGAGCCCTGGCCGGACGGTCCCACCCGACGGGTGGGCGTGAGCGCATTTGGCTTTGGTGGTACGAATTTCCACGTGGTTCTGGAGGAAGCTCGCGGTGATGTACCCGTACAAGCCGCCGCTCCCGCACCTGTAGCGGCCCCTGAACTGAAGAATCAGGCGCTTCCACCTGCTGTGTGGGGGCTGAGTGCGATGGATCGTACGGGACTCATCGCCGCCTTAGAGGACAATGCCAGCGGACCCTTTGATCCCTCCGCACCCGTCCGTCTTGCCGCGGCAGCGGCGGACGGAGAGATCAAGTCAGGTCAGGTGGAGCGCGCGCTCAAGGTTCTGCGGAAGGGCGGGGCCGTGGAGATGCTGCGCGGACGCGGCATCTACGTCGAGGAGACGCCCTCGGACGGCAAGGTGGCCTTCCTGTTCACCGGGCAGGGATCGCAGTACATCGACATGGGGCTCGATCTCGCGGCTCACTATCCTGTCGTGCAGGCGACCTTTGATGAAGCCAACGAGGTGATGACCAAGGAGCTTGGGCGGCCACTGACGGACTTCATTCGGCGAAACCCAGACATTCCAGAAGAGCAGCAATTCGAGCGTCTTCGGGACACCGAGATTTCTCAGCCCGCGACGCTGACGGTTGACATCGCGCTCATGCGCTTGCTGGCCGCTCACGGCGTGATGCCTGACATGGTCGCTGGACACTCTCTTGGCGAGTACGCAGCGGCAGTCGCTGCCGGCATCCTGAGCTTCAAGGATGCGCTCGTCGCGGTGAGTGCCCGGGGCCGGGAGATGGCAGGCGTTCAGATCGACGACAAGGGTCGTATGGCTGGCATCGCGGCAAATGTGGACACCGTCCAGGAAGTTCTTGCGGAGATTCCTGGATACGTTGTCCCAGCCAACAAGAATTGCTCGACACAGACGGTCATCGCTGGCGCATCAGGTCCGGTCGAGGCGGCCATCGAGGCTTTTGTGTCTCGCGGCATCACGGTCTACCCGCTGCCGGTGAGCCACGCCTTCCACTCCACCATCGTGGCGCCGGCTTCAGCACCGCTCAAGAAGGTCCTCGAACGACTGGATATTCAGGCTCCGCGCAGACCCATCACCACGAATGTCACCAGCCGCTACTACCCCTCAGGTGAGGATGCGCGCGAGAAAATCATCGACATCCTGGCCCAGCAGGTCGCCGCTCCTGTTGAGTGGATTGCCCAGGTCGAGCGGATGTACGCTGACGGGGCTCGAATCTTCGTGGAGTGCGGACCGAAGCGTGCTCTGTCAGGCTTTGTGGCGTCCATCCTGAAGCGCAGGCCTCACCGCGCGATCTACACCAACCATCCCAAGCGAGGGGGGCTCGCCAGCTTCCAAGACGCGCTCGCCGCGCTCACAACGCTTGGGTTCGACGTGAAGTCGAAGCCTGACACCCATGTACCGGATCTCTTCGCCAGTCCTCCGCCCCGACTCGCGACCAGTGAGGCGATGCGTAGATGGGTGGCGACGCCTCCGTCTGTCTCCTCGCCATCAGCACCCCAGGCGACGCCGTTCATCCTGAAGGCGGTGCTCGAGGTGGTCGCAGAGGCCACAGGCTACGGCGTGGAAGAGCTCAACCTCGACGATGAGCTCGAGGCGGATCTGGGGATCGATACGGTCAAGCAGGCTGAGGTGGTGGCGATTGTTCGCGATCGCTTCCGGCTCGATCACGATCCTGGCTTCAGGCTCAGCGCGTACCGAACCCTCCGCGACCTCGCGAACTATGCAGCCCAGCGGCTCGGCGCGACGCAGCCTGAGGCCATCAAGCAGGTCCTTGGTGACACCCGGTCAGTTGCCGTACGTCGGGCTCCAGCAGCGACATCCGCCTCCTCCGGATTGCCAAGCGATGCGCTCTCTGCGCTCGCAGAAGGTGCGGCCCGAGCAGGCCTGAATCAGTCGGATGCAAACCAGTTTGCGGCATCCATTCTTCCGGCGGTCCAAGGCCTGGTCGAGACCATGCTGGCCGTCCGTCCCGTGCCGCCAGCCGCTGCCCCTCCTGTTCACACCCATGCGCTGCCAGCCCCTGCGCGCCCCTCGGCCCCAGTGGCATCGACCGCCCGGCCGACCGTGGTGTGTGCGGGTGCGTCAGTGGGGCTTCCCGGTGGCGTCGAGGTCTTTGCGTCTGACAACATCGAGCGCATCCTGCAGGGTGAGGTTCGCATTGCGCCGCTCAGTGATGACGTCCAGGATGCGTTTCTCGCCAAGAACGTTGTTCGGCTCCACAAGGATGCCAAGACTGGACAAGGAACCTTCCAAGCCGTTGAGAAGCGTGAAGAGGTCATTCGACTTGCGGGCGTGAAGTCTCACTTTGACCTCGCTGAACAATATGGTGTTGATCCCAACTGGATTCGCGCGCTCGACATCACCACTCAGCTTGCTTTTGCTGCAGGCATCGAGGCCCTCAAGGACGCACAGATTCCCCTGGTTCAGACCCATCACACCACCCGAAAGGGCAAGAAGGTGGCCACGGGCTGGAAGTTGCCAGAAGAGATGCGAGCCGACACCGGTGTCATCTTTGCCTCAGCGTTCCCTGGATACGACAAGTTCACGCAGCTCATTCGTGGAAACGGTGATCTCGGTGAGGGTCATTTTGATCGGCGTTTCCTCTTCCAGATCTTGAGCATGGGTCACTCTCAGTTTGCTCAGTACATCGGTGCACAGGGACCCAATGCGCAGGCCAACGCAGCCTGTGCGAGCACCACACAGGCTGTTGCAATGGCAGCCGACTGGATTCAGCTCGGACGCTGCAAGCGCGTGGTTGTCGTTGGCGCGGACGATGTGACTGGTGACAACCTGATCGAGTGGATCGGTGCCGGATTCTTGGCCACTGGGGCCGCGACCACCACGGCTGAGGTCGAGGAGGCAGCACTGCCCTTCGATGCACGCCGCCACGGCATGATCCTGGGCATGGGTGCCGCAGGACTCGTCATTGAAGCTGAGACGGAGACTGCTCGCCGCGGGGTGGTTCCGCTGAGCCGGCTGCTTGCGTCACGTCTTGCGAACTCAGCATTCCACGGTACGAGACTCGCGCCGGATCACATCGCTGGTGAGATGGATGCCTTGATCGGAGAGGCCGTGGACTTGGCGGGAGTGAGCCGTGAGGCCTTCGCTCAAAACGCGATGTTCATGAGTCATGAGACGTACACGCCTGCGAAGGGGGGCTCTGCGGCTGCGGAGATAGAGAGCCTTCGTCGCGCCTTTGGTCCCAGTGCATCCAAAGTGGTGGTGACCAACACCAAGGGCTTCACAGGGCACCCGATGGGTGCTGGAATCGAGGACACCATTGTTCTCAAGGCGCTGCAGTATGGCCGCGTTCCGCCCATTCCTCACCTCAAAGAGCCTGACCCCGATTTGGGTGATCTGACACTCAGTCCAGGCGGCTCGATGCCCCTGCGCTTTGGCATTCGCCTTGCTGCTGGCTTCGGTTCTCAACTGGCGCTCTTGGCTTGGGAAGGTTTGGCCAGCGGAGACAAGCGAATTGTCGATACCGCCAAACACAGCGCTTGGCTCCGGACAGTATCTGGACACACCAGTCCTGAGTTGGTGGTCGACAACCGACACCTCCGGGTACAGCAGGGAGAGGTTGACGCTCAAGCAGAGGCTGCTTCTACGCCGATCGCAGCGGCCACTCCGGCGCCCGCTGCTGCAGCGCCAGCGCCTGCTGCTGTGTCCTCATCGGATGTGGATGTGCTCGGTGACCTGTTGGCCGTGATTTCTGAGAAGACGGGGTACGGTCTCGATGAACTCGAGACGGACTACGAGCTCGAGGCTGACCTGGGCATCGATACGGTGAAGCAGGCAGAGATCTTCGGCCAGGTGCGCGAGCAGTATGGCCTCGCCCCAGACGAGAATTTCCGCCTGGCGGACTAC
>Ga0115012_10000695_pt1 | contig 19268 bp, 18 predicted proteins | sample TroAtlMetagenome_FD_88706 | JGI IMG/M metagenome (GOLD analysis project Ga0115012, IMG submission 88706) | Marine eukaryotic phytoplankton communities from Atlantic Ocean - Tropical Atlantic ANT10 Metagenome | ecosystem: Environmental > Aquatic > Marine > Oceanic | place: Tropical Atlantic...
CCACCTGAAAGAGCCATGACTGCGCGCTTGATCATCAATCCACCCCCATCCATTTGTGGGTCTGAAGGCTCAGACGCCAACCGCTGTTTTTCTTGACCACTTCCTCGGTTTCAGCAAAGTTTTTTCCATTCCACTCAACAGATTCACCCTCCATATAACAAGGTTGCAGGAAAGCGTGATCAAATCCTTGTCGCAGGTCATCATACATCGTCAAATCCTGTCCGACATAGACGCATTTGAGTTCATCACCAGTGCGTTGACGAATTTTGACATCAGGATACATTTGATCTTTTGGTGAAACACAAACCCAATCGAGAAGCCCTTCTGGTACCTCAATCGTCCCATTGGTTTCAACCGATAAATTGTATCCACGAGCTTTGAGAAGTCGATGGAGCGGCCATAAATCATGAAGCATCGGCTCACCTCCGGTGAATATGATTCGTTTACAGTCATACTCCATCACATCGCCAAGGATGTCCAATGCCGTCATAGAGGTAAACGTCATGAAATCGGTGTCACACCATTCACAACGAAGATTGCAGGTCCCAAAACGGATGAAGACATGTGGGACGCCAGCATGGAATGCTTCACCCTGTACCGAGTGAAAGATTTCAACGATTGGATAGGTCACGGCTAGGTCCGTTGGATTGTCCACAGGATCATCACCCGCAATCAAGCACGATTCAGATTCCTTCATTTGAATGCCTCAAAGCGGTTTTGATTGAATTAATTGCATCAATTCTTGTCGAGCCTCTGGCTTTTCAAAGAAAACACCACGCATTGCTGAAGTTGTCATGACGGAATTTTGCTTTTTCACACCACGACAACGCATGCAACCATGAGATGCTTCGATAATTACTGCAGAACCTAATGGATCAAGATGGGTTTCGAGGTCGTCTGCCACACCTTTCGTGATTCGTTCTTGATTCTGTAATTTCCGAGCATGCATGTCGACAATACGCGCTAATTTGCTGATACCAACGATTCGATCAACTGGAATGTATGCAATGTGTGCTCGCCCACTGAAGGGTTGCAAATGATGTTCACATGTGGAATGGAATTCAATATCTCTTAACAAGACAATACCGTCATAGCCTTCACCATTGAAGGTCGAACTCAATATTTCACTCGCATCCATGCTGTAGCCTTCGAAGATCTCAGCCCACGAATCAATCACGCGTTGAGGGGTTTTCTTCAGCCCTTCACGTTGAGGGTCGCTCTCGAGATACGAGAGGAGTGTGAAAACTGCTTGTTCTGCTTCATTTTTAGAAACCATACTCACACCTGCCTTCCATGCCTTGCATCAATTTCATCCAACTGGTCGAGCAATTTCCTACAGGCTGTGCGGACAGCATCTGCGAGGCTGACAAATTTGTAGTCATCACCCACATGTTTTCTCAAGTCTTCCACCAGTTCGGCCGGCATGTCCAATGAAATCTTTGGCATGCTTGGTCGTGATGCCTTCTCGATATAAGTATTCGTATGCTATTACTGGGCGAATAGTTGGGCGAGGTGTTGACACATTAAAGTGGAATGATTTCATGAATCCTCAAGCGAATGTTCAAGGCATTCCGTAGAGGACAGAGCCTCGATGACGGTGATGATGCAACCTCAAGATGCCCTTGCGCTCCTCCACGACCTCCGCTCTCGAACTGGAGAAATGGACACAAAAGGGCTCTCTGATGAGGTCATCACTAGGTTTTGTGATTTCGATCCTAAATTGATCCAGGCCATCAACGAAGCAACAGTACGGTTCGAGGAAATCATAAGTGAATTTGGCGAAGACATGCTTCAGCGTGACGAAGCATCCATCGTTGAAGATTTGCAAAGCGACTTCGTCAATTTCTATGCACCTGCTACCGTCAACCCTTACATTGCCCTTTCTGGTCGAGGTCCTTGGATTGTGACGGCATACGGGGCTGTTCTCCATGACAATGGTGGCTACGGAATGCTTGGTGCTGGCCATGGGCCACAAGGCGTGATTAACGCTATGTCTGGCAATTGGGTGATGGCGAACGTTATGACGCCCTCATTCAGTCAAAAGCGATTGGCAGAACGCCTCGAAAAAGAACTAGGCCACACCCGTGGTTCATGCCCATTTACCAAATTCATTTGCATGAACAGTGGTTCTGAGTCGGTTACAGTGAGTCTGAGGATCGCTGACGTCAATGCTCGTAAACACACTGGTCCAGGTGGTATTCATGAAGGTAAGGAAATAAAACTCCTAGCGATCGAAAAAGCCTTCCACGGCCGTACCGATCGTCCTGCCCAAATTTCCCATTCATGCAAAGGCTCCTACGACAAGAATCTTGCAACATTCAGGGATAGGGATAACCTCCTCCTCGTTCCTGCCAACGACATTGCTTCGTTAGAGGCGATGTTCAAGAAGGCTGAGGAAGAAAACTGGTTCATCGAATTGATGGCGATCGAACCTGTGCAAGGCGAAGGCAATCCGGGTGCCTGTGTCGACCGTGCATTCTATGATGCTGCTCGAAGACTCACTTTGGAACACGGTTCCATGCTTCTGGTCGATTCTATTCAAGCTGGTATACGGGGCCAAGGTTGCCTCTCAATCATCGATTATGATGGGTTCCAAGATGCAGAAGTTCCCGATCTCGAAACATGGTCAAAAGCACTTAACGCTGGCCAATACCCTCTTTCGGTTCTTGGCATGAATGACCGCGCCGCAGAAAACTACGTGGTCGGTATTTATGGGAACACGATGACCACAAACCCTCGTGCCCTCGAAACAGCGTGTGCTGTTCTCGACACAATGACGCCAGAATTGCGAACAAATATCAAAGAACGCGGCGATGAATTTGTTGCGAAACTCAAAGCCCTGAGTGAAGAACTTCCTGGTATCATCACAAAAGTTCAGGGGACTGGGCTCCTCCTCAGCGCTGAATTAGAACCAACACAGTACCCCGTTGTTGGATTTGATGCCGTTGAACCTTGGTGCCGCCGACACGGATTGGGCGTCATCCATGGTGGCGTGAATGCATTACGATTCACACCACATTTCAATATCACTTCTGAAGAAATCGATTTGATCATCGATGTCGTTCGAGCGTCTCTGATCGCATTCTCAGAGTGATCACGACAGGCTTGTCACAATGTCTTCGCGTCCAAATTGTCGACTGGCATAATACGCTGCTAGACCTGCATATAGCAGACTGGTTCCCGCCCATATGACAATATGTTCTGCAATGATTCTGTTCATCAGAAGTTCTCGCAGAGCCAAGAGGATATTGACAACTGGAATTGCAAACCACACCGATTCGATACCATCGAGGTTGATCACTTGGGTGAACAATGCCGGGAATACGATGAGGAGCAACATTGGTGCGAGGATCGAACCTGCTTCTTTGACGCTGTGAGAACGCATTGCTAATGCTAATTCGAGTGCTACGATCATAATTGCAAACAGCAAGATAGCCCCAATGAGTAACAAGATTGCTGCGATGGATAATTCTGGTAATCCAATAAAGTTCGATGTTGCAAGATAACCAATAGCGAACAGGAGTCCACAAATCTGCAATACAACACCAACTCCAGTGATCGTGGCGACTGCCGCCCATTTTCCTAGGAGCAACTCAAGGCGTGTGCATGGCAGGCACAGGAGTGCCTCAAGGGTGCCGCGTTCACGTTCTCCAGCCGTCATATCAATCGACGGTTGTAACGCACTCGAATACGTCCATATCGCCAATACAAGGGGAATGAAGAGGGACAGGACCATGCCAGCTTGCTCACCGCTCGTTGCGACGTCACTTTGCGATACATCTCCATCCCATCGCAGAGGATCCAATGTAGCATTGACATCCAAACCAGAATTGGTAATTCGTCGCTCCACTTCTTCATCCTCCCATTGGTTGAGGGCGTCCAACAGCCGATTCCATGCTTCATTTGATCTCTCAGAGGTTGAAAGATGAAGAATAGCATAATTCCATGTCGAATTCATATGTTCGATTCGTAGGACTGCATCTACGGACAAGTTTCGCACACGTTCCATGTCTTGACCCGGTTCGGAAAGTGCGGAATGATTTCCAAGTGGTTCGAGTTCAAACGCAATACCTGCACCATTGATGGCCTGTTCCAGCGATTGATTGAGATCATTCGACTGGACGATGATGGTCAGTTCCAACGCATCTAATTCTGCAGCCTCAGATTCGAGAAGGATTGGAAAGAGAATGAACAACAATGGGAACATCAGTAATGGAATGATGATAATGGCCATGATTGTCCGCCAATCACGAACAAATTCTACAAGCTCTTTCTTGGCGATTGCACGGACTCTGAACAGAGCAATTTTACTCATCATCATCCACCTCCTTAGCATTCACTTTAGGGGGTTTGGGCGTGAAAAAAGAACGCCACCAGCCAGTGAAACGACCTTCCTTTTCGTCATCTTCTTGGCGTGAACGTGCAGCGTCTTTTGTCAATGACACATAGGCTTCTTCCAATGAGGTTGTACCTGTTGAATTCAAAAGACTCTCAGGTGAACCATCTGCACGAATTTCTCCATTGTGGACGATGACGATTCGGTCACAGACTTGCTCTGCTTCTGACAACTGGTGTGTTGAATAGACAATCGTTCCGCCTTCTTTTTTGAGTTCTTGAACGAGGTACCTCACCGTGCGTGCACTCGTAATGTCCAAGCCAGCAGTTGGCTCATCCAAAAGAAGAATGGATGGGCCGTGGGCTAGGGCTCTGAGGAGTGCAGTTTTCTGGCGCATACCACGACTGAATCCTTTCGTGTGACGTCCCAAGCTGTCCAATATCTCAAGATGTTGCGCAAATTTGGAAGTTCTCGCCCATGAATCTTCATCTGAAACACCATGCATACGGGAATGGTATCGAATGTTTTCCCATGCTGTCAATCGAGAATACAATCCTGTTGATTCAGGCACAACACCGAGCGATTGTCGCATCGTGTCCACTGGTTGCCCATCTTGAAGTGAGACAGATCCAGTGGTCGGCAAATACACTCCAGCCATCAAACGTAGAAGGGTTGTTTTTCCTGCTCCATTGCTTCCAACGAGACCTACAACTTCACCTGAGCGTATTTCTAAATTAATCCCCTCGAGAGCGACAAGGTCGCCAAATGATTTTGACACATCTGAGATGGTGAGCAATGAGTTCATTGGTGTGCCACCTTACGATGCGCGACCTGATTCAACCGCTGAATCAAGGCCTGGATGCTTTTCCTCAAGTCGACAAGCACGTACTAATTGTTGCTTCAATTGACTAAATATTTCGTGTTGCGGGACACCCATTTCAACAAGGTTCCAAATCATATTGAAAGCGCCTTGTATGGCACCAGCATCGAGGTAAGCATCATTGGATATTTGACCTGTCGAACGGAGGATGTCGAGTTGGTCTGCGATAAATTTGGCTTCCTTTCGCACTCTCGGACCATCAACATGAGCGAGGGCGATCAAAGTGTCAACACAGGTTCGCATGGATGGCACTTTGCCGAGGACGATTATGATGGTTCCCCTTTCATCTCGTGAAAACAGACTCAGTGTGTTGTTTCAGTCAATTCTACGAGCACACCGCCCGTTGATTTTGGATGGACAAATGCAATTCTTTTGCCACCAGCACCTTTGCGTGGCGTCGTATCAATCATCGTGATGCCATGTTCGACCAGATGTGCAATGAGTCCTTCTAAATCTCCAACCCTAAAGCATACCTGCTGAACGCCGGGGCCTCGTCGAGCAAGGAATTTGCCAATTGGTGTGTCAGGCCCTGTTGGTTGGAGAAGTTCAACCAACGGTGGATGGTCGTCCTCATTTGGGACTGATGTCGAAAAAAATCTCGTCGTGACACCTTGATCTTCTACGGTTTCATCATGTTCGCCCATCTGAAGTCCAATAAGCCTCCAGAAGACGGATGCCTCATCAAGATTGTCGGTTGCAATCCCTATATGGTCGATATGTATTGGTCCGAATTTCATTACCTCACCTCAGAATCCACTTGGTGCCATCCACGTACCGAAGATATCCTTCATCGCTTGCATAATTTCTCCAAGTGTACAACCTGACTTCACTGCGTTGATCACATGCGGGAAGAGGTTGTCATTACCTTGTGCAGCTTTCCGAATCTGTTCGAGAAGGTCCTCACACTGTTGTTGGTCTCGTTCACTTCGAAGCAGGGCTAATTTTTTCTCTTGAGATTCCCCTACGCTTGGGTCTAATTTCAGTACCTCGGGAACTGAATCTTCATCCATTGTACCATGGTTCACACCGACAATTTTTCGCTTCCCTACCTCGACATCATTGAGGTGCGAGTATGCTGCATTATGGATCTCACGTTGCTGCCACCCTTGTTCAATCGCTTTCATGGCGCCACCAAGACGCTCGATGGTATGTATTTGCTCTAATGCTTCATCATGAATTCTTTTTGTCAATTGTTCGACGTGATAAGAACCACCGAGTGGGTCAACCACATCCGCAGCTCCGCTTTCTTCAGCGATGATTTGTTGGGTGCGTAAGGCAACAGTGGCTGATTTTTCAGTTGGCAAACCAAGAGCTTCATCGTAAGAATTTGTATGCAAACTTTGCGTACCACCGCAGACGGCAGCAAGTGCTTGAATGGTCACTCTTGCTACATTATTGAGCGGTTGTTGAGCAGTCAAACTCACACCTGCAACCTGTGTATGGAATCGAAGCATAGCTGATTTTGGATTGGTTGGATTATAACGCTCGCTGATCAGTTCATACCATAATTTTCGAGCAGCCCTAAACTTGGATGCCTCCTCAAAGAAATCATTATGGCAATTAAAGAAAAATGAGAGACGTGGACCAAACGTATCGATGTCGAGGCCGGATTGAATGGCTGCATCGACGTACTCAAGGGCGTTGGCAAGCGTGAAGGCTACCTCCTGGACCGCTGTTGATCCTGCCTCTCGAATATGATAGCCAGAAATTGAAATCGTGTTCCACTTTGGTACTTCAGCAGCACAATATTCGAAGATGTCTGTAATCAAACGCATGCTTTGTTGTGGAGGAAACACATAGGTTCCACGCGCTATGTATTCCTTGAGGATGTCATTCTGAATCGTGCCCAAAATTTGATCAGATTTGACGCCCTGTTCTTCTGCTACTGCAATATACATGGCTAAGAGAACCATTGCAGGTGCATTGATGGTCATCGATGTGCTCACTTTGTCGAGTGGAATTCCATCCAGTAATTCTCTCATGTCATCGAGTTGTGATATTGACACTCCAACTTTCCCAACCTCTCCATAGGACATGTCATCATCAGCATCAAGTCCTAATTGAGTGGGAAGATCGAACGCGACAGACAATCCTTTTTGTCCGCGGTCCAAGAGTAACTTGAATCGTTTATTGGTTTCAGAAGCGCTGGAAAAACCTGCATATTGTCGCATCGTCCAAAGTCTTGAACGATACATTGTGGAATGTATGCCTCGTGTGTATGGAGGTGATCCAGCAGTCCCGATCGCATCGAGATCAACACCCGATTGTTCAATTGAATCACGTGTGCTCTCTAAGGGTAATTCAAGCCCACTTAGTGTGTTCCACTCGTCTTTGCGTAGAGTGACCATGACCCTTCGAAGACGAGGGACTTCATCAACACTCGCTTCCATCAGTGGTCGTGAGTGCTACCTGGACCATGTACGTGGCCGTGCGCCAATTCTTCCTCAGAAGCAGGACGTAGCTCAACAATTTCAACTGAAAAGGTCAATGATTGGCCGGCCAATGCGTGATTAAAATCTGCAGTCACCATCTCATCAGTGAGGGCTGCAATGGTAAATGGTGCAGGGCCATGGGGCATTTGAGCAACAAGTTGCATGCCCTCTTCGAGGCTTGCTTGCTGTTCGAGTTGAGCAAACTGTTCCCTTGGAATTTCCATCACAGCGTCATTGTCTCGACTACCATATGCGCGTTCAGGGGTCAGCGTAAACTCACGAGTTTCACCTTGCTTTGCACCCATGATTTCTTCTTCAAAACCTGGAATCATTTGCTTGTGACCAACAATGAAGGTCAGCGGTTCTCGACCTTCACTGCTATCGAACACTTCACCATTTTCAGGTAATGTGCCCTTGTAATGTACGCTTGCAACCATATTTTCCTTTACTGTGTCTTCGGCCATAGTATCACCTTCGTGTTGTCATTTTGTTGACTAAGTCTCGCAATTGTTGAGCCACGCTCTCAGGAAGAATTTCTTCGAGGACTTTTTGATCAATAAATGCTAAGGAATCTGCAACACCCATTCTCTCTCCTTTTGCCCAGATTTGGCCAAGGACGTTTGAGCGATGCTCTTCTGGTATCGATGGGTTGTCGAGAAGGTCACGGGCTGCATACTTGTACTCAAGGTACTTCTGGCGATTGAGTTTCTTCTCTTGCTTTTGCCGTCCGCCACCTTTTTTGTCCTGCCTTCGACGCTTTCGTCTGCGGTCAGTGTTGGTTTTTGCCACCGTGGCTTCCACGGTTTTGAAGACATCCTTAGAGTGAGGTGCAGTCCGCATTGTTGGTTCTTGTTCAATGGTGGTTGCCGGGACCTCTTGGATCTCTGGAGTGGCTGTTGGCGTTTCAACAGTTACTGGATCTGCCGTCACTGTTTCTACGACTGGTTCAACACCTTGTTTGGTTTTTGATTTGGCATTTTGTTTCGAAAGTTCAGACTTTCTACGTAGTTCTGCCAATCTGTCCTCATTGGAAACCCGTGGTTTGGGTGCTGGTGCCTTTGCCACTGAATTGGTCATTGTGGGCGCTTGCGCTGGTTGGGAGGGCGAGGGGGTGTTGGTCTGGGGCTTTGTTGCTCCACCTTGTTGCTTCTTCATCCGCTCCATGGCTTCTTTTTGCTTCTTGGCCAATTCAGACATGCCACTGGATGACTTTGAATCGGATGGATTTGGCCGTGTTTGAGGCGAACGTCGCTCCCTATCCTTACGTTCAGTTTGGCGTTTGTTACGTTGGGCGGAAGCGTTTGGGGCGAACGGATTGAACGGTTCGTCACGTTTTTTTCTCCCACCTCTGTCGCTAATGTGTAAGGCCCCCAGCATCATGGCGCTTGTGACCGTATAAAAACAATGAGTGTCGTAAACGTTGTTTAGACAGCCCATGTCACCGGTGTTTGATCCGTACGGAGGTATTGATCAACAGCACTCGACTCAAGCAGGGTAACTCGGCCATGGTTCAATTCAATCTGGCCAAGTAAGGCGATCATTGAACCATTGTCGATGCAATACATACGAGGGGGTGCGTGAGATGTCGCGTCGCGCTCTTTGGTCATGAGCGTGCACATTTCCCTCAACCTTGAATTGCAGGCGACGCCACCTCCAAGAAGAAGTTCAGACTTTCCTGTATGGGCCAAAGCCCGTTCAGCAATTTCCACGCAAGCAGCAAATGCATGCTCCTGTAGCGACCAACACACGGCTCCAAGCTCTGCACCGTTGTCCAGTAATCGTTGTGCTGCGGTCATGACTCCAGAGAATGCAAGATCCATTCCACGCACTGCAAATGGTAATTCGAGACCTTCGAGGCTGGCATTTGGATTGTTTGCCAGCCATTCTGCAGCCTTTTTCTCAATGACTGGTCCTCCTGGGAATGGTATGCCTTGGCCGCGTGCGAATTTATCAAGCATATTGCCAATGCCAATATCGAGTGTTTCTCCAAGAACACGGTACCGTCCGTCCAAATGGGCAATAACTTGTGTGTTACCTCCCGAGACATAGAGCAAAATCGGGTCTTGACAACCACATTGCTGTCGTCCAATTTCGATGTGCGCTACGCAGTGATTGACGCCGATCAGTGGTACATCAAGCCTGCTTGAGATGCCGCGTGCAACGGCTGCACCAACCCGCAAGCATGGCCCAAGCCCAGGTCCCTGCGAGTATGCCACTGCGGATATATCGGAGGGTTTCAAATGATTATTTTCCAGTAATTTCGTAAACAATTGTGCCGCTGCATCCTTGTGATGGTCAGCTGCCTCACGTGGATGAATCCCGCCTTCATCAGGACGTACTGTGGCTGAACTGGAAGGCACAGGCGCTCCTAATGGGTCGACTAATCCAAACGAAAGCGTATGCGCCGTCGATTCAATGCCCAAGGTCCACCCATCAGCCATGGTTGGCCGAGAGAGCCATTGTTCTTCAACCCTCAGCCTCTCGCAGGTAATATGCGGACCATTTTATTGGATATTGGCCCGCTTGCCCATCTCTCTGGCGAAGGCCCTCTCTCTGGGATGATGATGGGTGATTATGATTTGTTAACTTCTCCTGCTGGAAAAGGTATTGTGATAAAAAGCGGCGTAATTGAATCTATCCAAGAATCAAAAGAATTGGAAGAGGAATATGGGACAGAAAAAGATGCAACAGAAGAGTGCAGAATAGTTTCACTCGAGGGGCATGCCGTAATCCCAGGCCTTGTTGACGGGCATAATCATCTTCTGTGGTCTGGTGACCGTTCGAATGAAATTTCTATGAAACAACAGGGGATGAGTTACAAGCAAATTGCTGCTGCAGGCGGTGGTATTCAACACACCGTTCGAGAAACAGCATTAGCCAGTGAAGAAGAACTCCTAAAATTGGGATATCAACGCATGCGTGTTGCCTTTCAGAATGGTACCACGCATATGGAAACCAAAAGTGGCTATGGCCTTTCAACACAATCAGAATTGAAACTGCTCGATGTAGCTAATAGGTTGTCCACAATCGATCATCTACCGACAATGGAACTGACATGGTTAGGTGCACATGACATCCCTAAGGGTCATACGCGCAGTCAATACGTTGAGGAAATTCTCTCAGACCAATTACCATCAGTCTTGGAACAAGGTTATGCTGAAGCTGCAGATGTGTTCTGTGAGCCTGGATGGTTTACCACAGAGGAAAGCGAAGTGATCCTTCAAGCAGCCAAAAAGGGTGGACTCACTCAGAGAATTCATATCGACGAATTTCAAGATGGAGGTGGCGGGCAATTGGCTGCCGATTTGGGGGTGGTGACTGCCGATCATGCACACTATACTCCAGATCCTGTGCGAAAGGCCATGGAATCTTCTGGGGTCAATACGGGCTTTTTGCCAGGAACTCCCTATTCGATGGGCGAACCATGGCCTTCATTCAACAAAGCCATAGAAGACGACTACCGGTGGTCAATTGCTACGGATTTCAATCCCAACTGCAACATCCTCAGTCTACCGTTCATTGGTTCTCTGTTGGTTCATCGAAACAAAGTAGATCCTCTTGCTACTTTGGTCGCTTCTTCGCGGAATCCAGCTGAAACCACGCCGCACCCAAGTGGTATGATTCATGGAAGGATCGAAGTTGGTGCTGTTGCTAATCTCAATGTCCTCAATGGCTACCAATGGCAATCATGGTGTAACCAACCGGGCACTTCGCCCTTCATGGCAACAATGCTCAATGGCGAATTGCATTACCATTGATTACTATTTAATTACCTTACAAAATGTATTTACTGGAATAATGGAGTGAATGATATGAAAAAGGAAATCAACAAAGTCTATGTTGAGACCGTGGTCTGTGCTGGTGCACCAGGAAAAGAAGCTCGTTTCCTTCGAATGATCGAATCGCGTCAAGCCTTCAAACGACGACAGGATGGTTGTCTTGCTGCTTGGACTGGGACGTCGATTGATGGAACAGGAATGATCCTTGTCCAAACCGTTTTCGAGGACAATCAATCGTGGAAGGAAATATCTGATCAGGTTGTCAAAGTTTTAGATCCGAGGGATGGTGGTTTAGAATCAGTATTGGCAGGTCCGCCCCTTGTAGGTATGTTTGAAATTGATCCAGACCTCCTTGAAATTCCAGACTAAGCAATTATTGTGGATTTCACGCACCCCTTTGTGTCGCATAATGTATGTTATACGACAACGGTGGAAATATGAGCGTTGATTCAGATTTCTATTCTTGGATTTATCGCTCGCAGTACACTGTTTTTAGAAATCTACTCATCGAGAATGTTGAACAATTTGCATTTTTCCACCTCTTAGGAGGGGGTAAGAGGTCGAAATTAGACAAAACTTACCATTCACACTCATCAATCAATTTTTTGACGAAGCATCTAAGAAATGTCGAACGCACGGACAAACGATAACATGGCAAACGTTGAAGGATTTTGTTTGAAGTGTAAAACCTACGGACCGATCAAAGATGGTAAATTCATCCAAATGAAAAATGGCCGGACGCGTATGGCTGGTTTTTGTTCACAAGCTGGGTGCACTGGGAAGATTTCCAAGATCGTATCCTGAATCGTTCTGTTTCAACCGATGCGATTTAATACACCTGTTTGCAGGACGAAATACCTAGGGGCTCGTGGTCTAGGGGTTATGACGTCGCCTTGACATGGCGAAGATCGAGAGTTCAATTCTCTCCGAGCCCACCATTCTACTCTCACAACATACAATGAATATTATTTATTTGTCGTTTGAAAGGAAAATAATGTATTCTCCTTTCAAAACACTATTGATTAAGAATCAATATTACTCAGGTCTTCTGGCTCCGGTAGATCGAGATCATCTGGATCGATGCGGGAAAGTGGTGGTTCTTCTTGTTCATCCATTGTGAAATCTGATGAACCACCGTCCCAAGAAACGAGGTCTTCTGTCTCCTCAAATGTTTCCTGAGGGGTATCTTGTGTCCCAGATAGTGAATAGGCGGATGGATCAATTGGTGCGCGTTCAATTGGTGCTGCGTGTTCATCGACGACACGTTCTTCCATATGGATTCCAGAATGAAAGGTTCCACATTCTGCGCAGCGGACAGTCCCTTTTCGCTCCAAACAACCGCAGTTAGGGCAGGCAGCAAGGTTCGAATAGACCTTGAGTGGATCGGAAGCCACCAAATCACTCCACGAACATATCTTCCTGGTAGCCGGTGATGATGTCACCAGTTTCATCTTCTTCTATGGTCACTGTTTCATCATCATCATCAAATTCGATAATGGTGCCATAGACCTCTTCATCCTCGAGGGTCAAGCCAATATGGGAGCCAATGTCAATTTCATCATCGGCTTGTTCCTCATCTTCGGCCTCTTCTTCCTCTTCGTCACCTTCAAGTTCATCGCCTTCGTAATCTTCTTCGAGAGCTTCTTCCATCTCCTCTTCCAAGTCATCAGCATCTTCTGTCGACTCCTCTTCGGATTCAGTCGCCTCGTCCTCGGCATCAGATTTGTCATCTTGTACTTCCTTCATGGCCTTGGCGCGTGCCCTCCACGATTTCATAAGGATCAAGTGCGCATACAAAGACCCAACAAGGCCTCCGACGCCAAGAAGCGCAAACAGAATACCATCCCAGTACCAACCTGCCGGCATTGAGGAGGATTCACCTGCAAGAGGTGTCAAGGAATTCTTACAATCTCCAATTTGGTATTCTGGGTCACAATCATAGATATCACCATTGCTTAATCCATCTGGGTGGATCAATGTTTCACTCATGTCGAGTTCAACTGGTCCACCTGTTCCGTCCACTGAAAGTGGGCCAATGCCGCCAAACGCATTGAGGACAATGAGGGCAACGAACATTCCAAATGCCAGATGAATGAGTGGCCAAACAACATCATTCCATTGCTTACCCATCATTTTTCTTTGCATATCTGTTGGGAACGGCTTCTCTTCCTTTTTCTTGCTGATGATAGCCTTTTCATCCACGACTTCATCAGCGTCTTCAAGCTCTTCAAGGGCAGCAATGAATTCAATCATGTCGATGGTGCGATCACCATCATCATCAACCGCACTTAGGAATTCTTCAATGTCATCTGCAGACACCTCATCTTCGATGAGTTCTCCGAGCGCGTTGACCAATTCCAAAACATCGACAGAGCCGCTTCCATCCTTGTCCAAATCGTTAAAGAATCGGTTAGGTGAGATGGCTGAATCATCCATTGCGTCTGCAATTCTTTGAATGAGGCTCTCTTGAACCTCCTCCTCGTCTTCTGCATCTTCTGGATCCGCATCTTCCTCTTCTTCAGTCTCGTCCTCTTCTTCGTGGGTCTCAACAACGTCTTCAGCCTCTTCTGATGGTGCCTCTTCTTCTGATGATTCATCAACCGCATCTTCAGGTTCAGCATCATCTTCGTCAACTTCCTCATCATCTTCGTCGTGCTCTGAATCCGATTCATCTGTTGCATCCTCATCAGTATCTTCCGAATCGTTGTCATCATCTTCTTCGACATCTTCTTCGACATCTTCTTCGACATCTTCTTCTTCAGCGTCATCTTCACTTTGATCATCGTCTGCGGATGCATTCGTATCTTCTTCAACCGTCTCTTCTTCAGATCCTTCGGAGTCTTCTGATGCCGCGTCTGGTAAGTCCTCGCCAGTAATTGTAGTATGAAGTTCATGAAGATCAAGTCGACCATCGCCATCTGCATCAATGGTCTCGATCAGTCGGTCGACTTGAGAGGGTGGAAGATCTGCCAAATTCAAACTCAGTAGGCCTGATTTCAGCTCTGATGAATCGATTTGTCCATCGCCATCAGTATCGAATTTTTTGAACAACATCGGTATTGTAATTCCAGTTGTCACTAGCCAGTTTCTCAAGACATCGACAACATCATCGGCGATGAAAACAACGCCACATTGAGGGCATTTTGTCGAGTCGAGTGGGACGAGAGCCTGGCATGCACCACACTCTCCGAGAGATTCATCAGAGACTCCAGTAAATGAGACTCCACATTCAGGGCATTGTTCGGAATCCAATGGAATTACGGCTCGACAAGCACCACATTCACCCGTGGCAACTTCTTCGGTCATCTCTTCTGTCATATGCACACCTAACCAACCGATGACAACAACGGATATAATGATTCATAGTCTTTCAACGGTTACCCGTACCAATGGAGGGGGTAAGTTGACCGTCGAGGAACCTGTAACCTTGGAAAAGGGCCACCTCTTTAGTAAGGAGGTGACAGACGAGAATTCCCTTCTGGAATGGCTCGATTTGCAAAGTCAGTCGACCAACGATCACATCGTCTACATTTCGCGAACACCTCATCGGCGTTTGTTAAATGAAATTGACGTGACAAAAATAGAAACCTATTGGATGACTCACCGAGCAGGAAAAGCCCATATTTCTCCAGATTTGGAACAAATTCACGCGATGATTCAATCGCGAATCCACAACCATCACGGGATCATTGTTCTCGAGGGCCTCGAGTGGCTTGTTTCTTTACATGGTGAAACCACATTACTGAACTTCATACGCACGCTTAGAGATGACGTGCATCGAACACAATGGAGTATTCTCCTCCCCCTCGACGAATTAGCCTTCAGTTCAATTTGGTTAGCGCGATTTAAACGCGAAGCCCCAGCATTTGTCATTCAAAACGAACAGGAGATTGTTCAAATTGAACTCGGTGATGAACCCCCCACGGCTCCAACAGTGCCCCCTCAAGTCAACGAAGAGGGGTTACCGGAATTGGTGATGCTGAATAAATTGCCGAACATTGGCTTTACACGGGTCATTCTTCGAAAGAGGATCCTGCAGTGGAGGCGAATGGGATTGGATGTTTCCGAGGTAGAGCCTGCATTACATATGAACGATGATGAAGCGTACAATTTATACTCAAAAGTTGAAGAAAAAGTGAGGACAGCAGTGGAACTCGAACGAGCAATCGAAGCGAATAAGGATCTTCTTTCAGCGAGTGAACTTACCACCTCGAAATTCAGAATCCGCCAACTGACCGGACTTGATGAGATCCGCAGTACATTGGAATCAATTTAACGTGGAATTCGTCCAACTTCAGCTTCAATTCGGGCTAGCCAAGCTCCATCGGACAAGGCTTCTGCGATCTGAATCAATTCACTGCTTGTCGTCCGGTCTCCATCCAATGGTTTGGCCAGAGTCCGAACCCTTTGCTTCAGAGCAAGCACATAAGGTGAAGGTGGTAACGATTCGAATTCGAGCGCTTCACATGCTACAAATAATTCACAAGCAAGGACTTCAGAAAGACGTTGTGTTGCTTCCAATAAATTCCATGCGGCTGTTGCACCCATGCTGACATGATCTTCTTGACCAGCCGATGTACTTGTTGAGAAAGCTGCTCTTGGTGTAGCGTGACCGTGGAGTTCTGCCAACGATGCTCCCGCAACGTATTGGACGATCATCAACCCTGATTCTAAGCCAGAATTTTTTGCTAAAAACGCTGGTAATTGACTTCGCGCAGGGTCGAGCATTTGATCGATTCTGCGTTCAGAAATTGATGCGAGTTCAAACAATGCTACAGACATGGAGTCTGCAGCTAACGCAATCACTTCTCCATGGAAATTACCTTGAGAAATCACTTCATGTGGGCCAGGGTTTTTTGGATCAGGGAAGATAAGGGGGTTATCTGTCGCACTGTTCAATTCGATGTTGAGTGTTTCTGCCATTGCAGAATAACGTTGCAGCACAGCCCCATGAACTTGAGGAGCGCATCGGAACGAATACGCATCTTGGACCCTGTCACAATCGGCATGAGATTCTAGGATTGGAGAATCTTTCATCAAGGCACGAATGCGTTCTGCAACCAGCGATTGACCAGGGTGAGGTCGTGCTTGGTGAACGCGTTGGTCTGAAGGCTGAACACTCGCCTTTCTCGCTTCCATTGAAGTGCACAAAATCATGTCTGCTAAAGGAAGAAGCGAATTTAATCTGCGCTCTGCAAGTGTCATGAATGCTAACATTTGGCTGGTGCCGTTGATCAGACTCAAACCATCCTTAGCACGGAGTCCTATGCCAATCAATCCATGTTCTTTGAGGACACCATCGGTTGGGACTGGAGAATCATGCTCGTCAAGAACCATGCCTTCTCCGATAAGCGCTAGTGCCATGTGAGAGAGTGGGGCCAAGTCGCCACTCGCTCCTAGGCTTCCAATCCGCGGAACGAAAGGGACAATATCGTTGTTCAAAAATGCAATAAGTTGTTTCAGCACATCAGGATGGACACCAGAATGACCCTTGACCAGTGAATTGATCCTCACCGCCATCATAGCCCGAACTGAAGCTCTGGACATGGGCTTGCCAAGTGCAGTTGCATGGGAACGGATGAGGTTGGTTTGGAGTTGTGCTAAGTCCTCAGGAGAAATTCTCTGATCAACCAGTGCACCAAATCCAGTGTTGATGCCATAGACAGTTTCACCCCGTTCGAGGATGCCATCGACCACAGACCTTGCCGTTTCTACCTTGTGCCATGCATCCGTTGAAATAGACACGTCGGCATTGTTTGTCGCAATCCTTTCGACTTCTGCCGGTGACAATGTAGACCCATCAAATTGAACAGAAGGTCGCATCATTGACTCCCTCCATTCAATGCTTCATCAAGAACATGTTCATCCGCATGTTGTGCAAGCGTAATATCGAGGCGTGGTTCTGATTCCATCGCTCTTTTGATAGCGAATTGCGCACCATCGTTTCGAGCCCAAGCTCTGCGAGCAACGCCATTGTTGACATCCCAATGAAGCATGGATTGTAGCCGTTCTTCACATTCTTGACTTCCATCGAGGAGCATACCAAACCCTCCATTCATCACTTGACCCCAACCTACGCCACCACCATTGTGCAGGCTGATCCATGTCGCGCCCCTGAACGCATCACCAACAAAATTGTGAACAGCCATGTCCGCTGTCCACATGGAACCATCCCTGATGTTGGCCGTTTCTCGGTATGGGCTATCTGTGCCGGAGACGTCATGGTGATCTCTGCCGAGCACAACTGGGCCTGATAGTTCGCCAGAAGCAATGGCCTTATTCATGGCTGAAGCAATTTTCCTTCGACCTTCGTCATCGGCATAGAGGATTCGAGCTTGGGAACCAACAACCATGTTGTTGGAACCCGCCTCCCTAATCCATCGAATATTGTCTTTCAATTGCTGCAAGATTTCACTTGGAGCAGTTGCCATCATGGATTCAAGGACTTCAGTGGCGATTTGATCTGTTTTCACCAAATCCGAGGGGTCACCTGAACAACAGACCCAACGGTAAGGTCCGAAGCCATAATCGAAGCACATCGGCCCCATGATATCCTCGACGTAACTTGGATAGCGAAATGAGCCATCATCGTTGAGCACATCTGCACCGGCTCTCCCCGCCTCGAGGAGGAAGGCGTTTCCGTAATCCCAGAAATACATGCCTTGGGAAGAAAGGGTATTGATCGCATTTGCATGCCGTCGTAGCGTGCTCCTGACTTCATCGGCAAACCGCTCAGGTTCGTTTGACAACATCAATGCTGCCTCTTCGTACGAGTATCCGACAGGGAAATAGCCGCCTTGGAATGGATTGTGGAGGCTGGTTTGATCTGAGCCTAAATCAATACGTATGCCTCTTGCTACGATTCGTTCCCAAAGGTCCACGACATTACCGATGAACCCTATGGAAATCGCCTGTTTTGCCGCCGCCGAATCAACCATTCGATCAATCGCTTCGTCGATGTCCTCGGTGACCTCTGTGAGCCATCCTTGTTCATGACGTTTGTACGCTGCGTGCGCGTTTGATTCAGCCACAATGCAGGATGCGCCAGCAATCACAGCAGCCTTAGCTTGTGCTCCAGACATACCACCAAGACCTGAGGTCACGAAAGTGACACCTTCCAAACCCTCATCGCCTGAGATGCCAAGGTGAGCCCTAGCAGCATTGAGCAGGGTAATGGTCGTACCGTGAACAATACCTTGGGGGCCGATGTACATGTAAGATCCCGCAGTCATTTGGCCATACTGCGTGACACCAAGCGCATTCAATCGTTCATAATTATCAGGTGTTGACTCGCTTGGAATCATCATGCCATTGGTTACAACAACCCTTGGTGCTCGTTCGTTTGACGGGAAAAGTCCCATTGGGTGTCCCGAATACATCACCAGCGTTTGATCGTGTTCCATGTGTGCAAGGTAATGCATGGTGAGGCGGTACTGAGCCCAATTTTGGAACACCGAACCATTGCCACCATAGGTGATTAATTCGTGAGGAAATTGGGCCACTGCCTGATCAAGGTTGTTTTGAATCATCAGCATGATGGCTGCTGCTTCTGGAATTTTTGCGGGGTATTCATCGATTGGATGGGCTCGCATTTCATATTCTGTTGGGCGAAACCGCCACATGATAATGCGGCCAAATGTGTTCAATTCGTTGGCAAATTCTTTGGCTAGAACAGTATGATGTTTTTTGTCAAAATATCTTAATGCATTACGCAATGCTAATTTTTTCTCAACAGCAGATAATACTTGACGGCGTTTTGGCGCATGGTCGACAGTCGAGTCCAGGCCCGGATGTTCTGGTAACTCGTCCGGGATACCTTCTCCGAGGTGCAGCTTTAGCCC
>Ga0115012_10000696_pt1 | contig 19268 bp, 19 predicted proteins | sample TroAtlMetagenome_FD_88706 | JGI IMG/M metagenome (GOLD analysis project Ga0115012, IMG submission 88706) | Marine eukaryotic phytoplankton communities from Atlantic Ocean - Tropical Atlantic ANT10 Metagenome | ecosystem: Environmental > Aquatic > Marine > Oceanic | place: Tropical Atlantic...
CCGCGGCGACAGCTCGCCCAAGCTTTGTGGTCCTTGTAATCGCGAACTGACCAGCTGGTGGTGCCGCGATTTTGGCGATTGCTGCCAAATTGACGACAGGTGTCAGGGGTAGGTGTAACGTCGTCGGCTGACCGTTTTTGGTTGGTGTAAATGTAGTCGGGGTCACAGTACTTGCCATACGTCTTTTTTGCCCAAGCGGCGACGATTTCTTGGCGGTCGTCTTGGTCAAACATGTTGTACCAGCGCGCGTCAAGTCCGGCTTCTGTGGCCAGTTCCCAAAAATAGTCCTCTTGGTCGTAGTCACGTCCGCCCCGGTCGTAGGTGTCGACTTCTTCGACCCCGTCCGAGTTGTCATGCTCGAAAAAGGGCTCCGTAGCGTAGTTCAGGGTGTTCTCCAGCGACATCCAATCGTTTGGTGTGGTGGCCACGCCATCGTCCAAGTCATCGTAGAACTGTTCATCAAAATCCATGAACTGTCCGCTGAATAGATTGGGGTTGGTGCCATGGTTTCCGTAGTCAAAAACTGCTTTAGACATTGATTTTCTCCTGTAATAGAACGGTGAAATACTGAAAATATAATAGCACAAAAATAGATAAAGTCAATAAATTCAGACAAAAAGAAAACCCACTAATCAATTAGTGAGTGGGGGGGTGACTCCTGGGTGGGGTACCCAGGAGCCGAATCTGCGGCAGGTGGGCTATGTGCCGCAGCATGTACTTCGGAAAGGAACGTGGCGATCTTTCGCCTGGGGTTTTGGTCGTGAGAACAATGTATTTCCTCCTATAAAGTTTGTGTAAGTGTCGCAGGTCGTCCAGCCGTATCACACGCACTGGTTTTGGGGACTAAAGGTCCATCCCAGCGCGTCGGTTGACGGTTTGGCACTCAGTGTTAAGCACCATCTCCTCCCAAAGTGGGCGGACACCGGCTTCGCCGGACAACTCTGCGACTATTCATCGGTCCGGGCAGGTGTCTGCCTACGCCGAATGAACGATAATATAATAGCATGCATAACCTATTTGTCAATAGTCAGATAGTGGCGTCGCGATGCCTTGTTTTGGAGAATATTTCATATTCAGTCAGTCATGACGTATACTACGTTCACTATGGTTATTTCATATTTCGGAGGTGAATGTTTCAAGGTGTCGTTTGGGAGTACGACATTAGCATTCAACCCAATTGGCAAGAAATCAAAACTCTCACCTACAAAATTTGGCTCTGACGCTGCGTTTGTCACTATGTGGCACGATGATTTTAATGGTATCGAAAACGTAAAGCATGGCAGCAAAGACCCATTTGTGGTTGATGGTCCAGGTGAATACGAAATCGGCTCAGTGGTGGCTCGCGGGTTTGGTGTGAAAACTACGTACGACAAAGTCGAACGGTTCAACACTATCTACCAGGTCAAACTAGAAGATATGAATCTCGTTTTCTTGGGAGCGCTCAGTGAATCTGAAATTGATCCGAAAATTCTCGGTGAGCTAGGAGACATCGACATCTTATTTGTCCCAGTAGGTGGAGGTGATGTGCTGGAGGTGCCACAAGCTTCAAAACTAGCGGTAAAGCTCGAGGCGAAACTCATTATCCCAATGCATTATGATGATGCGGCCCTGAAAGCCTTTTTGAAAGAAGAAGGAAATGAGTCTGTGAAGCCAGTAGACAAGCTCACTATTAAACGAAAAGACGTGAGTGCGATGGAAGGAGAAGTGGTGGTCATTAAGTCGTAAGGCACTATGCTCAGTAAACTGATTGGAAAACTTCGTCGACAGCCTAAAAAAACGCGCGACAATGTCGCACTTGGTATCGCTTCCACGTTTACTTTTGTAGTGGCTTCATTCTGGCTGTTTAATATTCCCAATACATTTGATGGAATGCTGAGTATGGACAGTCAGTCTTCAGAACAGACCGAAAACTTTATGGAAAGAATGGGTGAACAGACGGCTGCTGTGAAAGAAGCTCTTTCTACTAACGAAGCGGCTTCAGAGTCATTGAAGTCATTGGTCAATGAGTATCAGGCGGCTGGAACTTCAACAGAAACCGCTGCGACAAGTACACTAGCGGACACCACCACAGCTTCATCTTCAAGCTCTACTCGCAGCACATCTGCCACTACAACATCCACACCATCCCAGCAAGAAGTACGAATTCAAACGATTACAAATTCTACCACTTCAACTACTACCAATGAGTAATGTGGTACACTGCTTAACATTAAAAACAGACTGATTAGCTAGAACGTATGCCGAAAAAATCACCCGCCCCAGAACCAGTTGACCCAAAGCGCGGAATCATTACGCAAAATATTTCTTCTGAAATGGAGACCGCATATCTTGATTATGCGATGTCAGTTATTACTTCCCGAGCTCTGCCTGACGTTCGTGATGGGCTCAAGCCGGTGCACCGACGTATTTTATATTCAATGCGCCTCAATGGTTTGACTTCGACTGCTCGGTTTAAAAAATCTGCGACGGTAGTGGGAGATGTTTTGGGTAGTTTTCACCCACACGGTGACTCGGCTGTGTATGAGTCTATGGTCAACTTGGCTCAGGATTTCAAGACTCGGTACCCGCTAGTGATCGGGCAAGGAAACTTTGGTTCTATCGATGGTGACAGTGCTGCGGCATATCGATACACCGAGGCAAAAATGTCTAAGATTTCTGAAGAGCTTCTTCGCGATTTAGAAAAAGACACAGTCGACTGGCGACCAAACTTCGATGGTACAAAAAAAGAACCCACTGTGCTCCCAGCGGCTGCTCCAAACCTGCTGCTTTTGGGTGGTCTTGGTATTGCGGTGGGAATGGCGACTAATATCCCGCCACACAATCTTCGTGAAGTGGTAGCTGCCACCGCTCATCTGATTGATAACCCTGACGCAACAACTGATGATTTACTCAAGCATGTACAAGGACCTGATTTTCCACTCGGGGCTATTGCCTTTGATAAAAAAGCCATTGCTCACGCTTACGCGAATGGTCGTGGGGGAGTGGTTGTGCGTGGAGAGGCGGAAATTGTTGAAGATAAACGCGGCGCTTTCTCAATTATCATCACGTCTTTGCCGTATCGAGTAAACAAGGCGGATATGCAGGAAAAGATTGCCAACTTGGTACGAGAGAAGAAGATTGAAGGTATTCGCGAAATGCGTGATGAGTCAACTGACGACATTCGTGTAGTGATTGACCTCAAGACTGGTGCGCAGCCACAAACTGTTTTAAATAAACTCTACAAGCACACACAACTGGAAGATACCTTCCACTACAATATGGTAGCGCTGGTGGACGGAGTTCCACAAACGCTCTCTTTGAAGTCTATTCTAGAAGAGTACATCAAGCACCGAGCTGAAGTAATCAAGCGACGTACTCAGTACGATTTGGGCAAGGCTCAGGCTCGTGAACATATCTTGCTAGGTTTGAAAAAGGCACTCGACCACATCGACAAAATCATTAAGCTGATTCGAGCAGCCAAGGACGTGCCGACAGCTCATGCTGGATTGATGAAAGAGTTTAAATTCTCTGAGATTCAGGCACAAGCTATTTTGGACATGCGACTGCAGAAGTTGGCTGGTCTTGAGCGAAAGAAAATCGAAGACGAGCTGGCAGCGGTCCAGAAACTCATCAAAGAACTTGAGGCTATTCTCAAGAGTAAAGCGAAAATGATGGGTATCGTGAAGAAAGAGATGCAGGACGTAGCCGATAAGTTTGGTGATGACCGGCGAACCAAAATCGTCAAAGGTGGAGTAAAGCAACTCAGTCAAGAAGATTTGGTGCCTGATGAAGAGTCGGTGCTTGTGCTTACTAAAGGTGGATACGTAAAACGAACCAATCCAGCTGAATATAAGGTGCAACGTCGTGGTGGTGTCGGTGTAGTAGATCTCAACACCAAAGAAGAAGACGTGGTAACGACTCTTCTGACTACCTCAGCTCACAGTGACTTGCTCTTCTTTACTGATGCTGGAAAAGTGTACCAGTCAAAGATGTATGAAATTCCTGAGGGGCGACGAGCAACCAAAGGAAAGTCAATCATGAATTTCCTGTCTATGAACAGCGATGAGCATGTAACTTCAGTATTGGCAGTGCGCAAAGAAGATTGGGATGGTGACTGGAGCTTGATGATGGTTACCAAAAATGGTGTTGCGAAAAAGAGTGATGCAGCAGCCTTTAAGGATGTGCGTCGAAGCGGGCTTATCGCTATCACATTGAAAGAAGATGACTCACTTATCTCAGCTCAATTTGTTGGGAAGGGTGATGAGGTATCCTTGATAACTCGACAAGGACAAGCGATTCGGTTCAAGGAAACTGATATTCGTCAAATGGGCCGCACTGCAGCCGGAGTGACTGGTATGAAATTGACCAAGGACGACTGTATTGTTTCAGCCGAGGTGCTCAAGGGAACTGATGCTGACCGAGAGGTGCTTGTCGTGACTGAATTTGGATACGGAAAAGCAACTCCGGCCAAGGAGTATAAAACTCAGAAGCGTGGTGGCTCTGGTATCAAGACGGTCAAGCTGACTTCAAAAACTGGAGTAGTGGTCAAGGGACTGATTATTACTGGCGAAGAACGGACCGAAGGCGAGCTGGTAATCATGAGCAAGAAGGGGCAGGTGATTAAGCTTCCGCTCAAGCAAGTACCAACACTCGGAAGGCAGACTCAGGGAGTACGAGTGATGAAGATGCGAGAAGGCGACTCTATTGCAAGCGTGGTGTTTGTGTAATGAGTAAATGTTCGAAGGATAGATTGAGAATTCCTGGAACAGGAAATACTATTGCACCAACATATTTTGTGTAAAGAAAAGCGGCCAGAAAGACAATAGTCTTTCTGGCCGCTTTTCACATTTATGCAAATTAGATAGCTGTAACCATGTATAATACGAAGAATGAATACACCACTAACCGGACGATTTGTTGTGCCAGAGATTGTCGCATCACATTTTCATCTTCGTGAAGGAGATATTGTTGCTGACTATGGAGCAGGCAGCGGGTTCTTTTTAAAAGTATTATCAAATGCAGTCGGAGACACAGGTCGTGTTTTTGCGTGTGAAATACAAAAAAACCTCGTAGAAAAGCTCGGTGACCAGGCGCACGTCATGGGACTGGGGAATGTACATCCACTCTGGTGCGATATGGAAGAGGCAGACGGTATCAAGATTGCTACTGGTGAGCTTGATAGTGCAATTCTCGTAAACACGTTTTTTCTGATGGAAGATAAAGAAGTGGCTGTTACAGAGATGGGTCGTACAGTCCGCAAGGGTGGCAAGTTTTTTGTGGTTGACTGGACTGAATCATTTGCTGGTCTGGGTCCACAACCCGGGCATGTGGTGACTGCAGCTGATACAAAAGCATTTTTCGAATCTGCTGGCTTTCAGTTGGAAGGTGAATTTGCAGCTGGTGAACATCATTATGGGTTAGCGTTTAGAAAAGTATGAAACTCCGACCATTTGAATTAGGACTTGTTATTATTTTTATCCTATTGGGAGTGGCTGCACTTTTGATTGTGGCCAATTATCAGGCTCCACCAGCACCTCCGCCACCAGGAGGAGCTATTACTGGATCAGTTGCTATATGGGGAACGTTGCCACAGTCTGCTGTAGATAGTGTGCTTGATGAGCTGGAAAAAGAAAATGAACAATATCGAAATGTCTCGTATCGATACATCAATCCTTTGGATTTTGACAGTAGACTCGTGACCGCTCTAGCAGACCGTAGTGGTCCGGACTTAATTTTGGTGTCGCACGAACGTCTGGTGGATATGCGAAACAGAATTCAACCAGTGTCATTTGAGTCATTCCCGTTACGTGATGTAAAAGATAGATATGTCGATGGAGCAGAAGTATTTGCACTCAATGACGGGTTGTATGCGTTTCCAATTGCGATTGATCCGCTGATGATGTATTGGAATCGAGACATTCTGGCAACCAACGGCTTCTTAGAAGCGCCAGCTACATGGGAAGCGCTCGTCAACACTCAGTTCCCTGAAATCATTGAAAGAGACTTCAGTCGAACAATCAAATTGAGTGTGGTAGCTATGGGGGAGTACGCAAACGTTCGAAATGCGTATGGTGTTATTTCGATGCTATTTATTCAATCTGGCTCGGCAGGTGTCATCGTAGATGAGGATGGGAGATATTCAATCCAACTGCAAAATCGAGTAGGAGGAGGGACTGATCCGTTACGGAGTGCAGTAGATTTTTATACTCGTTTCAGTAAACCGAGTAATACGTTGTATTCTTGGAATCGCTCTTTGTCAGAAGACAGACAAAGTTTTGTGGCTGAGGACTTAGCGATGTACTTCGGCTTTGCGAGTGAAGGAAGGCAGATACAAAGAATGAACCCAAATTTAAATTTTGATATCGCGGAAGTTCCTCAGTCTGGCAGTGCGACAGTTCGTCGGACGTACGGAATGTTCTACGGATTATCTGTGCTCAATTCATCAAGTAATATGTCCGGCGCTTTTGCGGTGTTGTCCAACTTCCGCAATCAGGGCACGGCTGACCAGATTGCCATCAATAGTGATATGGCGCCGGCGTATCGCACCTCATTAAGTGCCGGAAGTAATGATGCGTATGGACGCGTTGCGTACATGTCAGCAGCGGTGTCACGAGCCTGGCTCAATCCAAATAAAGATCAAGCAGACGAGATTTTTGGAATCATGACACAAGACATCAATGAAAATCGTCGCGAGTTATCCGCTGCTATTTCAGACGCAACAGAAAGATTAGAGATGGCGTATTAATCTAATGTATACTTTTCTTATGCAAAAACTTGCCACAATAAGGTCCAGCATTCATACGTATATTCTTTTGGCGGTGGTATATTTATTCCCGCTGCTTACGGCCAGAGCACAGCCTTGTGAAGGGCAGACTGATGCTGAGGGTATCTCATTTTGTATTGAAAGTTATCTGCCGTTTGATAGTGCTGAAGATTTAGTGGTCGCAATTCTACGTATCTTTATTACCATTGCGACTCCAATAATAGTATTGTTCATTATTTACGCTGGGTTCAAGTACGTGACAGCTCAAGGGAATGCACAGCAGGTGCAAGAAGCAACTCGAGCACTCACGTACGCCATAGTTGGAGCGGTGTTAATTATTGGCGCAGTAGCAATATCAGAGATTGTTGCAAATACAGTCGGCGCTTTTCGTAACTAATTAATATATGTCACCAGATTGCCCAGAGAATCACGGCTGCGTTTCAAACCCACTTGCATTTCCCAGTATCGTTGAATTAATGGCGGCGATTTTAAACATGGTGATTGTGATTGCTACGCCAATTATTGTCTTGTTTATTATCATTGCCGGTTTTAAGTACGTGACAGCCCAGGGGAATCCAGAAAAGCTTCAGGAGGCAAACCGAGCGCTTATGTATGGAATAATAGGAGGAGTTATTATTATTGGAGCAGTTGCTATTTTGCAGATTGTTCAAAACACCGTTAATGCCTTTTAATCTATGTCTACTACTTTTGCCGGTCTTGTAAATGAAGTTATTGGAATTATAAATATCGTCATTCCTTTAATATTCGGAATACTCTTTTTGTATTTGGTTTGGCGAGTGTTCGAAAACTGGGTACTCAAAGCTGACGATCAAAATGCTCGAGAAGCTGGTCGTCAATACGCTGTTAGTGCGGTGATAGTATTTGTGTTGATGATAAGTGCATGGGGGATAGTAAGACTATTACAATCTTCACTATTTGGTCTATAATAAAAGAACATACACTCACGGAAGATTATTTAATAATATAATTACGTATGAAGAAAAAAATTACCGGAATCGCTTTACTCTTGCTCGCTCCAGTCTTTGCATTTGCACAAATTGCAGATACATCAGATGGTGGCGCGTTCGAGGATTTGCTAGGGAATATTCTCGTGTTTATTAATGATGTCATTATCCCGTTCATCATCGGAATTGGCTTCTTGGTGTTTGTGTGGGGAATGTTCAAGTACTTCATTCTCGGCGGAGCGAATGATGAGAAGAAAGAGCAAGGAAAGAGCCTGATGATTTATGCGACTATTGGTTTTGTATTAATTATTATTTTCTTCGGAGTGGTAAACCTCCTCACGGAATCTACTGGTCTCTCAGGAGAAACAATTCGAAATGTTCCTCGGATTGATGTTCCATAGTACGTCTGGTGAAAACTATGAACAGGTGTCAAAAACTGTTCTATAATGAAAAGTAACCAATCTATTATTCGTTTGAAAAAAAATTATGAAAAAAACAACTTCAGTATTTGCACTTGCAGCAACCATGCTGCTGCCAGTATTTGCTTCTGCACAAATCGCAGACCCGGGAGGAGCTGACGGTGGTGCCTTCGGTGATTTACTTGGAAACATTCTAGGCTTTACCAACAGCACACTGATCCCATTCATTATCGGTATCGGTTTCCTCGTGTTTGTATTTGGAATGTTCCAATTCTTTATTGCGGGTGGAGCAAACGACGACAAGAAAGAACAAGGAAAGAGTTTGATGATTTATGCAACACTAGGGTTTGTATTGATTATTATCTTCTGGGGAATCGTAAACTTACTCGCTGGCAGTACTGGACTTGAAGGGGAAACAGCTGATGATGTGCCCCAGGTAGCACCAATCACTCCGTAACATAATTTAGATAACGATTATTAAAATTACTATGAAAAAAATACATTTAGCTGCTGGAGGTTTGCTGTTGAGTCCTTTCCTCGCATCGGCACAAATCGCAGACGGTCCTTCAGCAGGAGAATTTGGAACGCTGCTTGAAAACATCTTGGTGTTCGCAAACACCGTGTTGATCCCATTCATTATCGGTATCGGTTTCCTCGTGTTTGTATTTGGAATGTTCCAATTCTTTATTGCAGGTGGAGCAAACGACGACAAGAAAGAACAAGGAAAGAGTTTGATGATTTATGCAACACTAGGGTTTGTATTGATTATTATCTTCTGGGGAGTGGTAAACCTATTGGCCGGAAGTACCGGACTAGAGGACGAAGACGCAGTTGGACAGATTCCAAACACTTCTTTGTAGTCTCAACGATTGAGATATACACAAAAAGCACCTATGGGTGCTTTTTGTATATATCTAGTCTGAATCAATTCTCGTCATGCTACGATTATAGATATGAAATCATCTTACAAATTTATAGCAGTATCAAGTATGAGTCTTTTGCCGTATGGAGCCTCTGCGCAGTCAGCTGCTCAAAACGCGGCGATTGAAGCTGCTTCATTTGTAGATACATTCAATCAAGTCATTTTGTTTCCGCTCATCGCACTGCTTTCGGCAGTTGCATTTTTGGTCTTTATTGTCGGATGTGCCCAATACTTTATCAATGCTACAAACGACCAAGCACGACAGCAAGGAGTGAAACATATTACATTTGGAATTATAGGTTTGGTAGTGATGTTGTCTGCTTTTGCTATCTTGTCGATTGCTGCCAATACGTTTGGATTGAGTGATGAGCTCGAGTGTGCTGATAACCCAAGTGCTGGCGGATGTGGTGATGTGTTCAGGTTGCCTGATGATACCTCTGGCGGAGGTGGTGGAGTACTCCCTGGCGACACACCTGGCGGAGGTGGTGGAGTACTCCCTGGCGACACACCTGGCGGAGGTGGTGGAGTACTCCCTGGCGACACACCTGGCGGAGGTGGTGGAGTACTCCCTGGTACCGCTAGATAAAAAAGAGCCTCACTCTTCACAGCTTTAGTTACACTATTAAATAAAAAAATCCCCTTTCGCACAATGCTGAAAGGGGATAGGTGGTCAAAGAACTTTCATCCACAGGTGAATCCGTGGAGGGTTTGCCCTGGCTTTAGCTCGTAAAAGTGTACGAGTACACCAGTGTGATTGGGAACGAAGCGATGCTGTATCCCGGCCAGTCTGGTTTGGGTACCAGCGTCGCCTGGGCTGAATCGCGGACACGTGCCGGGAGTGCCTTCAAAGCTGTAAATTTGGTTTTTGCCAAACACCGCTCCTCGACAATTTTGTGCTCCAGCAGCTTCGATATCCTTTGCCATCTTGCGTCCGCACACTTGCAGCTTGACCTGCGTTGGTTTTGGTTTGGCAGCTTCAATGGCTGCGAGGCGGGCTTGTTCGATGGCTTCGCGTGCCGCAGCTTGCGCTGCGGCACGCTGTACTTTTTGGGCAAACTCACGCGCTTCTTGCGCAGCCTGCTTTTGCGCCAGGTTAGTACATTTAGCTTGGTCAGGATCAGCCTCACATGACAGCACAACGCTGACGTGTTCGGCTGTGGTTCTGGTCCAGTGACCAGCCCCAGAAAAGAATACAGCCAAAAGTACTAGTAATGCACCGATACCTTGTACCCATCCTTTTCCGAGACCAAAACCAATCAGTACGATCAGGACTCCAATCCAACCGTAGTTTTCCATCAGGGTTGCCAAGATTGGTTGATTCAACCATCCTGTTGTCGAGGTTAGTACTGATTTGGCAAATCCAAAGAGAAGCAGTCCTCCCGGAATAGCCAACAAGAGATGTTTCTTCTTCATGACTCATCCTTTCGGTCTTTCCGGCTTTCCGGTTTTCCGTCTTTTAGTACGCCAGCAGCTTTCGTCAGTTCGCTGCTAGTGCCAGATACGTGTACGACACGGACCTGGTCGCTGTCTTGAGCTGCTACTATGACCCGATCGAGTTCATCAGGGGTGTAGCCGCTTTTGTTGCGTTCGTCGTGAAGCGCAGCTTCTGCCTTGCCTTGTGCGATTGCACTATCGCGCATTTTCTTAGCTTGATAGACTTCGCTGGCAGCATCGTTGGCAGCTCGAGTGACCTCAGGAGAGAAGCGTACGTTGCTGACCGAAGCGCTGACTAGGTCAATGCCGTTGGGGTGTAGCACCTCATCAATACTTTGGTCAACCGATTTGTCGTAAACGACGAGTTCACCTCCTTCATCGACTCGTTTCCCGTTCTCAACTCTAGGAACATACTTAAGCATTTCATCATCAGCATGGTCCTCGAGAGTTTTACGAAACTCTTTCTTCTCCTCTTCAATGATACATTTTTTCTCTTCCTCTTTTTTTCCTTCAAGGAGCTTTTCATCAATTTCACCAATCAGTGCCTTGCCGCCAAAATCTCTGATCACCGACCCGTTCTCGTAGTTGGTTGCTTTGTTTGTGTTTACGAAGGCGGTGATGATGGTTTTTCCCACCATCAGTTTTACCAGAATCGTCTTCACAAACGCATTGTCTTTGTCGGTAAAAAACGCGTTCCCGGTTCTGATAGCAGTCCGCGCTCGCTCAAAGACTTCTTTGGCGGGCGCGTCAGCACTCAGGACAAGGTTCGGGTTTCGTACTTGTAAAACAATTAGAACCGTTGTAAAGACTTGAGCGCCGTTGCGGGCTACGTTCGTGAGAAGGGGTGTTTTATCCTTCATGCTATTCCAGAGCTGGAAGGAAAGCCGGCCCATATTGACGAACCCAGGTCCGTGGGGAGAGTCTTGCTGTGTCGTAAAGTCATCGACTACCTCGGTAGAACGCCCGAGAATACTCCCGGACGTAATGTCAGGATAGTCACCTTCTTTGAGGAACCAGGCGATTCGTTCTCCGAACAAAGTCAACACAGCGACGTGCTGGTTCGGTACGGTCAAATTGGTCTTCATCGTGTCTGGCATGTTGACATAAATGCTCAGAAACAACAGACCGATAGAGATCAGCCAGTTGAGACTGATGGCTGTGTCAAACAGCCAGTTTACCAAAAAGATGGTTATGACTGTTGTTAAGAACAGAGCGACAAAGGTAAGGATGGATAGGATTGGTATTATTATGAACCAGTACCAACCGAAGAATTGCGAAGCGGAAATATATCTCCATGATTCAGGAATATACTCAGCTTTCGCAGTCTCCTTAGCTTCAGTTTTCTTTTTGTTTTTATCTTCCGTTTCTTTTTTTTCTTCCTCTTTCGTTTTCTCAAAACCAAAGAGCCAAATATGCAATTTTGCTCTTGTTTCGGGGAGAGGTAATCTCCACTTGCTTGCGACTTTCATCGGTTCGTTCCTTATTCGGTTGTCAAAGCGGCGAGCATAAGCGAGCCGCGGACAGGTTACATTGGGTGGATAGGGGACCTATCCTTCTGTCAAGATAATAGCACATTTTATGGTAAAAGTCAATATTTTACCTTGTATTTTAGGAATATATATAATGCTAAGATAACATTTGATTTAATGCTGTGAGTAGGTAAGAAGTGGCAAATTGTTAATTCTTAGCGGGAACCGTTTGTGCTTGCAGTTGCGAATTTGGTTTGACTTGCTGATACTATCTAATGGTTCTGCAGACATGAAAAACCCCCAGCTCGTAGCTGGGGGTAGGTTTTGTTGTAAAGAACACTGTTCAGGAACAAAGGTTACCCATGAACGTATGGCCTTTTTTCTGCAGATAGAACGTCACAGTAACTCCCGAATGATGAGGTATGAAGTTATATTGTGTTCCCCCGAGATGAACCCAGCTACCAGCGTCGCCAGGCGCTGCACGTGGACAGTACTCTTCTTTTCCTGCGAAATAATACTTCTCATTCCGCTTGAAGGTGACTACGCGACACTCATTTTCAGCTGTCAAAGTTTTGAATTTACCTCGCACGGTTGAACATGGCGATCCTCTTACTGCAGTGCGTAAAGTGCCCTGGTCTAGTTTTTGGCTATTATGCACTGCATTGGCTGTCTGTGGGTTAGAAGATCGGATGATCAGCTCAACAGAATCGAGATTGGCGGAGATAAACCCATTGGTATTTTTAGCGATGAATAGACTCCATAGGTTTGGCATGCCACCAGGCTTGCCCCATGTGTGTTCAGCACGGATAAAGTCAGAGACAGTATAAGGACTGAGTAGGGTGTCACCAGGATTCCGGAATTTAATTTCTGGTTTTTGTCCACTTGGTACAAAAACCAGAAAACCGTTGTCTTTTTTGCACAGTGTCATTCGTACCCATCGGGAACTTAGTCTTCCGTTATTTGTCTCAAGTACTTCTTTAAAGTTGCACTCGCTACCACGATATGACCGTCTTGGCAGCGGTTCGTTTTTTACGATCGATACAGCGGTGTCAATTTTCTCTTGGACTTTTCCGTCAGTTACGGCATCAGTCACTCCTAGGATGATAAATATCCCAAGCAGTGCACCAATACCAACGATGGTAATGATTCCGACGACTACGATGCCGCCGAAAATATTTTCAATTTGACCACCAATGCTAGTGGAAGCAAACGGCCTGACAGTTTTTTCACGTTGCTGAGCAGAAGGTGGATTATCTCCCAAGGAATTGTCCTTGGTTGCTACTTTGTAGATGAGTAGGGCAATGCCCAGCACACCTACAATGGCTACTAGTTCAAGTGGAAGTCCGAGCATTAGGAATCATCTCCTTTTTTACTTGTTTCGTTTGTGCTGGTTTGGTCAGTTTTTTTCTTTTTATTCGTTTCGTTTTGTCCGAGTGTTGCAGCTGCGATTCCGGCGAGTTGACCGAAACCTTCTGCACCCACGACCACTGTGTTTCCATTGTTGCCGATTGCTCGTGCAACCTCAGCAGCCTGGACTTGAGAACCAGAGACCTCAATTTCAAAGGCCAGTTTTTTGAGACCTTTCGCCCTACCCTCAAGTGTTTTCTGTTCGAGGTCGCGAGCTGCGATTGCTGCACCTTTGCCTTCAAGTTCACGTTTGATGCGTTCACCTTCAGCAGCTGTTACAACTCGTTCTTTTTCGAATGGTGCCTCAGCTGCCTCACTGATTGCGATATTAATGCCATGACTTGTGTGAATGAGTTTCACAAAAGCGGTTTGTACATTGATACCCCAAGACTTTACTTTTTCATGAGCACTGACTCGGCGCTCTACGGCACGGAATAGATGGATGCTCATCCATTGCATATTCATTAGTGCTTGTGCCACACTCATGCGAGTATAAAAACGAGTCAGTACTGATACCATCTCGTCTTCAATTTGTTTGAACGCCTCTTCGATGTCTCCAATGTTAGAGAAAAAGAGCGAGGGGTCGTCAACCCTGATGCGTACCACGTGATGCACTTCGGCGGTGACTCTTTTTGAGAGACCGTCTATCGGTACATTTGCAATGAAAGGAATTTTTGGTCCTCTCATAGGTTGGGCATAGTATTCATCATAGTTCTCACCATCTTCAGAAGTGAATTTTCCGTCAACTCCAAATAGCTCCTTGGCTTCATCATCGGAGATTGAGTCGCGAAACTGAATTCGCAACGGCGGCTTCTTCTCAAGGGGTCGATCGTGAGAATGTCCGGATTTACTCCGGTCGACAAGTTCTGGTTCGGTGGGGAATTCACGCTGTTTTACTTGTGCCGTAATAGTGAGCACTTGAATGACACCTAGTGGCGCAAACGGCGCACCCGCACCTACGTTAGCTAGTGGTTTCCCAAACAGAGTAAGGGCCGCTTGTTTACCGATTGGAACTGGGTCCCAAAACCGATATGAAGCGACTGTGTAAAACGCGACAGCATACCACCAAAATTTAACCCAGCTGAACACTGTTGTTTCAACTTGGGTAATTGTTCCGTTTCTCATAACATTTTCTGTTCGCGTGATTGGTTCAGTAAACAGAAACAGAAAAAAGGTCACGACGACAGCTGTCACAAAAATCATCAATAGTGCTTGTTGATTAAATTCCGATGTATCCCAAGTGGTTTGTTCAGATGTGGCGACGCGTGAGCCTCCAGTTTCATTTTTGAAGAATAGCGAGAGAATTTCTTTCAAAGCGTTCATCGGTTCGTTCCTTATTCGGTTGTCAAAGCGGCGAGCATGCGCGAGCCGCGGACAGGTTACATTGGGACGGATAGGGGACCTATCCTTCTGTCAAGATAATAGCACATTTTATGGTAAAAGTCAATATTTTATCATCTAAATAAGAGTTGTAAATAAGACTAAATATGGCTACTAAATAGAGATTTTCATAGACAGTTGCGTAGCAACCGCCCACAGGGTATGATTTTTGTTCATGAATAATAGTCGAACTACAATCCAAACACGTGATTTGCGTAGTCGTGCACAAAAGCGCGCTGACGCAGCGGCCGATACTCGTCCTCGAGTTACGCTGTCGTTTTATCGATATGTAAAAATAAACGACCCTGAAAGCTTCAAAATGCGCTTGTTAGAGAAGTGGCACGCATTGGGCTGTCTTGGCCGCATTTACGTGGCTCACGAGGGTATAAACGCCCAAATGAATGTACCCAAAGAGCATTGGGATACTTTTGATGCTTGGATACAGACTCAGCCTGAATTGGCAGATATACCGTACAAAATTGCAGTTGAGGAAGGTGATTCACCGTCTTTCTTTAAGCTAACAGTAAAAGTAAAAGATAAGATTGTGGCCGATGGTTTGGATGACGCATCTTTTGATGTCACAAATACTGGTGACTATCTAACTGCGGCGGAGATGAACGAATATATAAATGATCCAGATGCGGTAGTGGTAGATATGCGTAATAACTACGAATCAGAGGTTGGACATTTTGAAAATGCAGTAACTCCTGATGTAGTGACATTTCGAGATGAATTAAAAAAGACCCCAGAACTTTTAAAGATTCATAAAAGCAAAAAAATCGCTCTCTACTGCACAGGTGGTATCCGGTGTGAAAAAGCGAGTGCGTGGCTCAAACACAATGGCTTTGAAGATGTTCGACACCTCAAGGGCGGCATTATTGATTATGCTCACCAGGTAAAAGAAGGGGGGCTAGAAAACAAATTTAAAGGAAAGAACTTTGTGTTTGATGAACGTCTTGGTGAACGTATTGGTGAAGAGATTATCTCATCATGTCACTTGTGCAAAAAGACCAAGAGCGACACACACTATCATTGCAAGAATCAAATTTGCCACACATTGTTTATTGGCTGTGATGAGTGTATTGAGAAGAAGGGTGGGTACTGCTCATTTGTCTGTCGTCAGGTAGATAAACTACCTGCTTCTACTCGCAAGACTGTTGCACGACATTACAACTTGAGGTTTCGGAAACGGCAGCCATTTCAAAAGACTCGATTGCAATCGTAGATATAAAAAAACTGCTGACCGTTGGTCAGCAGTTTTTTATTGTGCGCGGGAGAGGACTTGAACCTCCACAGATTGCTCTACTAGTGCCTAAAACTAGCGCGTCTACCAATTTCGCCACCCGCGCATGGATGGGATGTGCGCAAGAGTATAGCAGAGTTTTCCGTAGAGTGCCAGAGAAAAAGCCGGGCAAATGTCTTTCGACATTTGCCCGGCTTTTTCTTGTGTGCGCCCTCCAGGGCTCGAACCTGGGACCGTCTGCTTAAGAGGCAGCTGCTCTACCGACTGAGCTAAGGGCGCATATTTTATGCCGCTGAGTGTACAAGAATTACTCACAATGTGCAACTTACTTATTGGGCCAGGTCTCGAACACACCTCCAGTTTTAACTGGAGGTGTGGGTAGTAAATCAAAGTCCGGTAATCCAAATACCTTCACCAACAGCACTCAGCGGTCCGCCTGAAATGGCTCTACTGTCTCGCGCATCACCGAAAAAATTACCAGTGGCAAGATTGCCGTCATCGAGTATCTCATCCATACGAACCAACACTTCAAGGGGGATGGCACCTTGATTGTCAGTACTGTTTGTGCCAGGTCGATCGTCATCTAGCATAATCATGAATTCAAACTCTCCGTTTCCTTCAGTTTCGTAATACGCTGTACCGTATCCGCCTCGCCAGGGGTGGGTTTTATCCCAAATGCTGCCATAGGGACCACGCCAGTTTGGAGCACTTAGTGCGTTCATAAAAGGATCGGTCGCTGGACTACAGCCAGCACCACAGCTGGGAGGGTAAGTATTAGTGTGGTTCAAATAAATCGCTGAAGCGTTTTTGAGGGTGCGCATGTCATTTATAGCGCTGACAGCTTTTGCGTTTTCGCGAGCAGAGTCCAAAGAAGAGAGAGTGACACTTGCAAGTACACCTATGATGGTTATGACAACAAGTAGCTCGATTAAGGTAAATCCGCGTGTGTTCATGACAGTTAGGTGTTTACTGAGGTAGGGAGGTTGTTGCGCGGCGGCTGAGAGTTTTCTGCACTGGGGTTTGAGAGAATCAGCAGCCCAAAAACAAGAACGAGTCCGCAAATGATAATCCCAATATATATTTTTTGTGCTGTCGTCGGGTCTTTAGTTACACCTAGTCGCATCAAAATATTTTGCGATTGGGTGTGTTTAGAGTGGTGCGAGGCCGCAGCTTCGTCATTGAAAGTTAATTTCTTTCTCATGCTAAAAGTGTAGCATATACAGGTGTCTGTATGGCGAGCAGTCTATTGAAGTGCCCAGGGCGGGAATTGAACCCGCACGCCATAATAATAGCAAGGGATTTTAAGTCCCTCGTGTCTACCGATTCCACCACCTGGGCAGGTATGGATACTTGGCAAGCAAGTGAGTCCTGGGCGGGAGTCGAACCCGCGCATGTCGGTTTTGCAAACCGAAGCGTTAACCACTTCGCCACCAGGACAGGAAAGCGACTGCTTTCGTAGGTGCTACTGTAGCATTATTTTAGCGCCTAGACAAAGCATTTTTCCTCCTTTTTGCAAAGATAAATAAGAAAACCGCGAACACTTTTCAGTGTTCGCAGTTTTCTTATTTTAATTTCTCGTCCTCAATCTCTTTTACGAGTCTATCCATATGCTGACGGTGCTTTTCACCAGCGTCCTGCATAAATTCGAGATGGGGAATGTGTTTAATGCGAGCGTGCTTTTTTAGGTAGTTACGCATCTCGCTTGCGTTACGTTTGAGGAAAATCAATGCATCACCGATTCTTTCGTCAGGAATGGTCGTTACAAACACGATGGCTCGCTTAAAATCTTGAGACAAGTCAATGCTCGTTACGGTAATCATTGGATCACTGTTGGCTTCTTGTCGAATGAACTTGGCAGTCAGCTCTTGGAGCAGAGCAGTCATTCGGATGTGTCGATCTTTAATCATGATTTAAGAAACGACCGTATCGTATGGCTTAAGATAGTCTCCGGCTGCGAGTTCAGCTCGTGTTTCGATTTGCATCCCAAATTCTCCCTCGTCTACTTGCTGTACATCAGACTTGGCCTGTTGTAGGTTTTTGATGCTTCCAGTACCGATCTCAATATCCCGACGCAGGATTTTTACTCCTTGACCAAGCTTGATAACCCCTTCTTCAACTCGACCACCAAGAACGTGAATGTTCTTTTGCATACTGAAGTGCTTCAGGATTTTGACAGAACCAGTTACGACCTTTTCTTCTTTTTTCGGAGTTCGATTCTTCAGTGCTGTGTCGAGCCATTCTGCGAGTTCGTAAATGATGTCAAAGGTATCAATCTCTACATTGAGTCGTTCAGCTACGTCTTTGGCTTGTCGTTCGACCTTTACATTGAAGCCCACAATAATCGCATCTGGAGTAGCTGCGACATTTTGTACATCGCTGGCGGTAATATCACCCACACCAGTGTCGATTACTTTCACGGTGATACGATCAGACTCAAATTTTCCTAGCTCGTGCTCAATCGCATCAATAGTCCCGAGCACATCAGCTTTGATGAGGATTGGAACTAGTGGCAAACGAGACTTTGTGTTCATGGTTTGATCAACAGGCTTTGCATTTTCAACTGCTGTGACCAATGATTCCGCTTCTTTCTTGCTTGATACAGTAGTAAAATCAGCTCCAACTTCAGGAATGTCAGTAAAACCAACAATTCGCACCGGTACCGAGAGACTTGCTTCTTTCACACTTTCCCCTTGGAAATTTTCCATAATTCGCACAGGCGAGTAGCTGGTGCCAGAGACCACGAAGTCACCGCTCTTGAGGGTTCCGTTGGTTACCAAGAGAGTTGCGGTGTTTCCACGTTTGGTGTCCATTTTTCCTTCAATAATTTTTCCAACCGCTGGGACATTGGTGTCTCCTTCGAGCTCAGCCAGGTCTGCTGCCAACACCACAATATCAAGCAACTCATCAATGCCGGTTCCTTCTTTGGCTGAGATTCCTGCCCACGGGATGTCACCACCCATACCTTCGATATAGATACCGTTTTCAATCAGCGTATTCTTTGTTTTTTGAATATCTGCTCCCGGCTTATCGATTTTGTTGATAGCAACTACAAACGGAATGTTTGCTGCGTTGATAGATTCTAGAGCCTCCAGTGTCTGCGGCTTTACTCCGTCTTCGGCTGACACCATCAAAATAGCTACGTCGGCTACGTCAGCTCCACGCAGTCGCATTTTTTGGAAAGCAGCGTGACCAGGGGTGTCCAGGAAAGTGATAGTCTCATCCGCGCCATCTTTAGTGGTGTGGGGAACCACGTAGGCTGAAAGGTGTTGAGTAATACCGCCAGTTTC
>Ga0115012_10000698_pt1 | contig 19260 bp, 24 predicted proteins | sample TroAtlMetagenome_FD_88706 | JGI IMG/M metagenome (GOLD analysis project Ga0115012, IMG submission 88706) | Marine eukaryotic phytoplankton communities from Atlantic Ocean - Tropical Atlantic ANT10 Metagenome | ecosystem: Environmental > Aquatic > Marine > Oceanic | place: Tropical Atlantic...
CATTTTACAAGCCATTCCCCATAAAAATCTTTTGAACTAAGTCTACCCTCTATATGATGTAATACCATCTGCTGTGGCAATAAAAATACACCAACATGATTTAAACCTTGACTATTAATTGAAAACAAAAGACTATCTCCATGTTGTAAGTTTTCGTCAGGCTCTAATTCTCTAAATCCTGTATCTTTAAAACATTTATCAAAATAAGGATTAATACGAAAACTGTCAGGGTTATTAGGTCTTTCCCAATCTCTTAATTTAATTCCTACTGATTCGTAATAGTCTTTTACAAGTGTCCAACAATCATGCACTCCAAAAGCATAACTTCTTCCTATTAGTGGTGCTTGATAACCTGTTGGTTCAAACTCATGCCATTTGTTTAAGGAAACAGCATATATGTACCAAATTTTTTTTGAGTTTTCACAAGCAGTTAAGTCAGCAGAACTAGGATAAGGGGTTTGATAAGGGTGGCTATGAAAAACACCTACAACTTCACCTAAGTCCTCAGCTTTGGCATAGTCCAAAGGGTTAATAATAAAATGATCGTATGGATTTACTGCTATATTTTTACAACTAATATATCTTTCTCTACCTTTAATAATTACTACTAAACCACATACTTCAGATGGAAAATTATCTTTTGCGTGTTTTTCTGCATCAGTTTTCCAATTACTCATGGAATGAACCAACTCCGGGAAATTGTCTTGGTAAAACTTGTCTTTTTGGAATTTTTACATTTGGTTGATCTATTATTGCACTTAACTCAAATTCAACGATTTCTCTGTTCTCAGTTGATTTGCGGTCAATTACAAAAACTTGGTTTCTACTTGTTGCGTTTGTATTAGCAGTTGTTTCTCCATCTAAGAACATTGCTAAAGTTTCAATTCTTGTAACTCTTGCATTTAATAAATCATTACCTGCAGTAATTTTATTAACTTCAATTAATATTGTTGATACTGTAGATAACAAATTACTAACTCTTAATACTGGTCTAGCAATTGAATCATTGCTTCCACTTTTTTGGTCAAAGCCCTCTGCTTCTATTGGCATTGGATTATATGTTTTGCTATTAAAAACAATTGACCCCGCCCCTGCTGCGGTCATACCTGAGTGCCAGCAATATGTAGTTGTTATGTTATCAGGATTTCCTGTGGCATAATGTGTGCCTTCTATTAATTCAAGTTCAAATAAATGAATAATAGAACTTGGATCAGGTTTTTGTAATTCATTTATAAAGCTATCTGTCATGCTTCAAAAACTTCTCGAAATTCAAGCTGTATGTCGTTTAAATTAAAAGCCTTATTCGTAACTCTAGGATTTTCACAAGTCCATTTTCCTGTAGCACCATATGGCGGTGTCCATGTAAAAGATTTAGCACCATTATTACCCTTTAGGGGGTCTGATAAAAAATTTAAAATATTATTTGTATCTGAAGTTGATCTATTGTTAAAAGGTAATGTCCAAGTTCTTCTTGATGGATTAATACCTTTAGATAACCTTTGTTCGTAACCATCTCCTAAAGCTACCCTAATAACATTATCTTCTATAGATAAAGTTGGTGCAAAACTAGGACTTACGTTTGAGCCAACTGTAGATTGATCGAATGTAGCCATTATGTATAAAGTATTCCTCCCGGACGTTTCTGTTTAATTAATTCAGCTTCTATAGCTGTGCCAATCATCTTTCCAAGTTGACTAGCTTTCATTGTATTACCTTGAGCAGTTGTACCACTAGCATTAACAGATACGTTTACAACATTACTTCCACCGCCTTGTGCAGTTACGCCTAATTTGCCATCACTACCACGTTTTAAAGGCATTATTGCTTCCGCACCCGCTTCACCCATTAAACCCATTCCATTCTTCATGGGAAATAGGGTGGGACGATTTACAATTCCTCCCGAAGCATATTTTTGAACCTTACCACCGTCATAAACATTACCGTTAGCATTTAATTTAAAAACACCTTCAAACCAATTTGTTAAAGGAGAAATAATTGCAGACCTTATGGCAATTCTTGTAATATCAGCAATTATTGATCTAGCTAAATCTCCAAAAGCTAATTTCCCTGTCATTACAAAATTAACAAGAGCATCTTCCATACCTTGTAAAGCGTTAGTCATTGCACTTTTAACAGCACCCGCAACATCTTTAGCCTTTGCTTGGTAATCATCTAAAGCAGCTTTCATTCCACTTAACACACCATCTTGCTTATCCTTTGTATCCTTATTTATTCCACCATCAAGTTTATTATCTCCTTTTAATTCATTTTCTTTTGGAATTGGAACTTCTGGCAAAGTAATTAAAAAATCATCACCTGCTTTTCTATTATTTTTACCAATTAAAAATTCCCTTAAAAATTTCGGTAGGGCATTAAATGCAATTATAACGTATCTATAAAGACCATCTCTTACTGCTTTAAAAAAATTCATTATTTGTACTCTAAATCTAATTATTAAAGCAATTAAAGAACCAATACCAGCTATAGCAAGAACAATCCAACCAACAGGATTAGTTGCATTAAAAATTACATTGGCAGCAGCAGCTAATTTAGTTCCAATTGCTAATTTAGTCATTAAAGCACCAATTTTTCCAAAGATTAAGGCTTTAACTCCTAAATTTGTAAGAGTTATCATAGTTACTTTTAAAGCTAAAGCAGCTATACCAGCAGCAGCTAAGCCAGCACCAAAATCTTGTATTGGTTTTGGAAGTTTAGATATGTCGGTTAAAAATTGGTTTATTATTTTTGCTAAAGGGTCTAGTACCGCAATAAAAGCAGAACCTATTTGATTTGTTACTTTTTCAAAGTTACCACCAAGAACATCCATTGTTAGTGCAAAACTATCCATATCTTTTCTTGTCTGTTTTGCTGTACCTCCACTTTCTCTTATAGCTGTAAAAGTTTTTTCTATTGATTCATCAGTTTGATTAAGCAAAGCCAACATTTTCGGACCCTGTTCTTTACCAAATAATGCCTCTGATATTTCTGCTTGTTGACCTTTGCTAAAGTTTTTAAGTTTATCTCTTAAAGTTGTTAATACTTCGTCCATAGGCTTTAAATTACCATTTACATCTAAAATATCTGCACCTAAAGTACTAAATGCTCTTGTTAATTTTTCATTACCTTTAGTTAAACCTAACAATTCACCATTAGCCCCTGCTGCTGCTTTTTGTAATTGTGATAAAGATTTTCTTAAGGCTGTACCAGCATCACTTCCTTTTATACCATTGTTGGCTAATAAAGCAGTTAGAGCTACTGTATCATTTACAGTTAAGTTAAATAGTCGAGCATTTGGAGCAGTATATTTTAAAGTTTCACCTAAATCAGCAATTTGTTGGTTTGAGCTATTTGCACCCGCCACCAAAATATCAACTAAAGCGTTAGTTTTTTCTGCTTCTAAACCAAAAGCACCTAAATTATTAGAAACTATTGAACCCATATCAGCAAAACTTGTAGATGTAGCTTCCGCACCAAGTACAATTCCGTTTAAAGAAGCACTAATTTGATCTGCGTCACGACCAGCCCTTGCTAAAACAGTTGCCAACTCAGCAACCTCTGTGGGCGTTCCAGCAGCTACTTGTGCTGTTGCATTTACAGCTTCTGTTATTTGATCTTTATTACCACCACCCTCTATAGCAGCAGCTTTTGTAACTTCTGCTTGAAAATTTGAAGCACCACCAACAATTCTTCTAATACCTCTACCAAGACCTAAAGTAGCAACAAGACCTGCTAATTTTTGTCCAGTACTAGCAGCTTGACCGTCTAAACCTTTTAATTTACCTTTTAATCTATCAATTTGATTACCTAATCTTTTATAAGCCTTACCACCAATATCAGTTCTATCTCTTAGTAAAGTTAATGCTCTTATATGTTCTCTTAAACCTTTTGTTGTATTACCAGCAGCCCTAGCCATTCTATTAATTTCAATATTCATTTTACCTAGCTGTACTTTGCTAAGTTTTGAACTACTGTCTAATCCCCTTAATTGTTTTTTGAAATTATCAACAGATTTTGCACCTTCAACTTTTGCTTTTAGTTTAAAAGTTGTATCTAAATTTAAAGCCATTATTTACTATCCTTGTTCATGTATATCATAGCTTCACGTTCCATGACTTGAATATCCTCAAAAATTTCTTTACGATTATCTATATCATACATTTCAAATAACATTTGTAAAACATTATAATCAAACCCAATTACCCCTCCCATTGTAGTTCTCCATTGAGTCATCATTCTAATAAATATTTCAACTGACATCCAATGTTCTTCCCAAACTTCAAAATCTTTTTCTATTTTTTTTTCGGGCAGCCCTACAATTCCTAAAACGGCAGCATCATCATGTGTTTTATCTTCTACACCACCATTTAAGAGATGGTCGACTGCCCCTCTAAGTTTTTTAATTTATTACCTGTTTGTCCCTCATAAAAACTTTTTACTAGATAAAGACTTAACATAGGAATCTCTAATAAATTTTTTAAATTTTCTTTATTAAAAGGTACTTCTACTTCTGTACCCTTATCATCTAACATTAAAACCTCTTCCCATCCAACAATAACTTTTTCACATACTTCGTTAGGGTCAAAGTCACTAGGTAATTCATTTCCATTTTTATCTACTTTTGGAGCAGCCTTTTTAGACATCTCAATTAAAAATTTTTGTGGCATACGTTTAAAAACTGCCTTAAATTTTACTTCTTGAAAATCATCATCTACTGGATATTCATAATCAACTGTCCATTTAAAAGTTTTAACTTTGTTAATAATTAATGCCATAAAAAAAGGTTAAACCATGTAACGCACAGTTTAACCCTTATTTATAAAAAGTAAATATTTAATTATGCAAAAACTAAGCTAATTTCATCATTACCAGTATTAGGAACTGCTGTATAAGCAAGATCTAACATATCTATGTCATCAACAGACGCATAATTAGGAGCAGTTATGTTGGCATTTGGCATTGTAACTGTTACTTTATTACCATCTGATTGTCCGTGCTGAAATGTATTATTGCCACTTAGGTTTGATGTAGCAGCAGTAAAATAGTTTTTAGTTGCTAATGGTATGTTCTCGATTTGAACAGTTCCAGAGGGTGCGCGATTATTTAAAATAACTTCTTTTGTACCACCTACTAATTCTCTATAAACAATTTCATTATTCATTTCAAATGAAAATGTATTTAAAGCTGCTGAATAACCTTGAAATTGAAAACCACTTGTATTTCCTTGTTTAAAAACTAAAGGGTCAGCTTGTTTTTGAAATGTACAAGTTGGCATTGTTGTATCAGTTGGTGCATTATATAAACCTGTCATTACGAATGTAATTGTAGGTATTGAACCAACTTCTGCACTTAAACTAAATGTACCTCTACAACCTGTTAATTTATGTTGTATGCCATCTGCGTTATAAACAATAGTACAAGAGTCAAAACCACTACTAACAGGTGCATAAGTAACGCTAGTACCACTAGCAACAGTTTGGCTTAAACCACATGATGTAAGTAATGGGGATATTTGAGGGGCGGTTCCTTTTGTCTTACTACCTGCTAATTCAACCGTAATTGTTACTTGAGCTCTTGTGTTAGCCAAAAGAGTAGAATAATTACCAAGATAACTTCTAATTAAATCCCTAGAAACTTCGTCACTTTGTACAGGTTCAATGGACAACTCAGTACAAAGAATTGCATCTGCCGAACCTGTAGCAGTTGGGTCACTTCCGTATGTGCTTTCGTCCTTAGCAAGTAAAGCTCTTAGTCTAGTTTTCTTTGGCATCTGAGGTGTCCTCTGTTGGTAAAGATTCTGTTGGTTGGGCTGGCTGAGTTTGCCTAATCAGCTTTCTCTTACCAGTTTTAGGATCAATAAGGTAGTGACCTCCTTGACCTGCGTACTTATCTTCCATAATAGCGTTATTTATGTGGATAAATCAGCAATTAATGTCTGATATATAATAATATAGTCCAAAGATACCACTCCGCTAGGTTGATCTCCATCTACTAAGTCAAAACTTACGTTTCTTGGTTGTATATCAATAGCGTTTCCACCTAAAGTTATATCACTTACTAATTTTGAATGTAAAGATTTAATTATTGGGTCGGCAGCTTGGTCAAGTGTTTTTGTCTTTGACCCCCTTGTAATAATACTTAACCTAATTTGTAAAGTCCATTGTAAATTATTTCTTCTAATTTCACAGTTATCAGTAATAGGTTCATAAATTAATACTGCACCCTCTTCCCTTGATACAGGTGTAACCCTGCTCCTATAAATACGAGTCCCTAAACCAGTAGTACCAGCTATTTGAGTTTTTATTTTGGCTAATATTAGTTCTCGTTTAGTACTCATGTCTTACTTAAAGTAATTTCTGTTAATTTACCGTCATCTAATAATCTTTGTCCTTTTACTTCAAAGGCAGTTTGTATTCCATTAACATCAGTTTTTATAGTTTCACCAATTTCTAAATCTGTAAAGTCTATTGTTTTTACCTGTAAAACATAATCAGTAGAATAAATCATGTCGCCAGATAAAATTTGATCGGGCATATCTAAGACACCCATTTTAGTTCCACCAGAATAAGAAACCTTTTGTCCAAAAGGCTCTTGCAAAAATACATCTAAATCGGCATCAATGTAAGACATAAGAAAAGCCCCATAAGGGGCTATATATTAACCGTATTTTTTAAGTGCTAAAGCGTTGATATTAAAAGTAAAAGATGGAGTAGACCCTCCAACTGTTTGTACTATTTTAATGTAACGCTTTGCTTCGTCTTTACTAAATGTGATTACTTGCATTGATGCAGAATCAGTTACTTGAGTAAAAGCTGCACCACTTAAATCACCATAAGTACCACCACTAGCATCAGAGTCTTGTACTTTGACATCTAATGTTGGACTAGACCCTGTTCCAGCAGCACTTGTAAGGATTAAAGAAACATCACCGTCATATTCCTTTAAGTCTATAGCTGCTGATGTTGCTGTACTGGTTACAGCAGCAGTAGCCACACAAGAAAATAATTGTAATTTTTCAAGTGCTTGTTGAATGATCGCCATTTTTTTTAAGTTGTTGAAATTGCAGTTTGGATTTCAGTTATTAACTCGGTTTTAGTTTTTGTAATGTCTAGCTCTAATCCAAGCTCTTTGCCGTATGTTTCTAAATTTAATTTAGTCATGCGTTCAAAATTTGGTTGTTTATCAACTTTTGGTTCTTCTGCTTTTACTTCTTCAGCTTTGTGAATATTTAAAAGCATCAAACCTATGTGATCTTCAACATCAATAATGGAGCCAGCACTCGTTGGAGTGCCAGCTATCATTGTGTTTCTTAAGAGCTTAAGTTTCATTATGTACCAAAACAGAACGCTCCGGGCTGTGTTACAGCATAGTCAACGTCTTGTAGAGCTATAACTCTTACGTTACCTGATGTAGCACCAGCGTATGGATCAACTGTTAAGTCTAATCCAGACCACATACCGATAGTAAACTTACTAAAGTCACCAAATAGGCAGTCATTGTTTTGTAGTTGGTTTGTAACAATTGCGTTATAACCATTAATTTGATTGTTCTCAAAAACAAATTTGCCTGTGCTTGATGCAACTTCTGTTGACTTCAAAGCACCTCTAGCAGAAGAGTTAATGATGTAGAACATATTTGCTACTTCAGCATTTGCTACAGCAATGTCGGTTTCCATTGCTATATATTCGGCAAATGAACCAAAAGTAGTAATAGTTTGTGTACCGATACCAGTTGTATCTTTAATACCTAAAGGCTGGTTAGAAGAACCTGTACCGTAAATAGCTGCTCTATCTAATTCAAGTGCTATGTTTTGTGCAATATCATTTCTGATTCTTTGCTCAACGTCAACAGATGCTTGTAATAGTAAACGACGGCTATAGTCTACGAAGGCTCCAATCGTCTTAGGAGTCATGTTTACTTGGTCGAACGCTAGGTTACTTTCTGTTGGACTTGAACCTTCTCCTACCCAATAAGCGGTACTTCCAGAAGTTTGTCTAGGAATTGAAATATTACCATCTAGCCCTGTCAACATAGAAGGGTTAGCAGCCATTATCGCCATAGAATTTTTTAACTGCTCTATAAATGAACCAGCTAATAATTCAGTTGCAACAAGATTACCCCCTGCAGTTGCGGTGCCAACTGTTAAATCTCTTTTTTGCTCAAGCACTTCGTTAGGAACAAGAATACCACCAGCAGGTCTGCCATACTTTTTAGATGTAGCGTCAGAAACTTCTCTTTCAAAAGCAGCAGCTTCTTGTGCTTGTCTATCTGTTGGATTGGACAAAGCGTGTAATGCTCTTGTAAAAGAAAATCTTTTGATTTCTTTTTGGTCTAAGCCTACTTCTGGGGCTTTTTGTATTTGTGTTTGTTCCACGTTGTTGAGTCTCTCCTCTCGGTAAGTGTTGATTGCGTGGCGAGCATCTTCTACTGATGCACCATCTTGATTTAACTTATGTGCTAAATCAGGGCAATTGTATTTTTCGCCCATTGCTGTCACCGTATTAGCTCGGCTTCTTTCAGCAACGATTATATCTTGGCTGCGTTTTTGCTCTGCTTCAACGGCTTTGCTTGCAGCCTCTTTAGTTTGCTCCATGTTTTTGGAAGTTAAAGTTGGACTAGATGACGGAGCTTGAGCCGTCAAAGCTTCCCTAGATTGCTCTAGGTCGGCTGCATCTTCTTCTGGTGGAGAATCTGCAACCATCTTAGTTTCAATCTTATCTCCTTTTTCTAGACTTCGCCCTACTCCAACGGAAGCATCTGCTGGCACCGAAACCAATGATATTTCCATAGCCTTCCATGAGGTAACAACCATTTGATCTCCACGTTCCTCAATCTCGTTTATTTGATATGCAAAACTTACTTGTGAAATAATGCCATCTTCTACGTCATTACGTTTTTCAACTGCCTTAGGATTTCTACTCCATTTAATAGTTGCATAACCCCTTTTGTCATCTGATATTTCTGCATTTTGTACAACCCCAAGAACCTCGTCACGATTATGATTCCAAAGAAAAGGGGCTGTTCCGTTATTTAGACGTGATAGGTCGGCAGCCCCCTTTTCATGTGATAAAACTTCTTGTCCAAAATATCTTTGAACTGGCTCTTCAGAACTAAAACTCATATATAATTCATCATCATTAACTCTTATATCAGCTTTTAATTCTCTTGTCTGAACTAAACTTTGATCTTTATTTTTTTTCTTTAATTCTTTTAAATCAACTTTTCTAACTTCTTGAATTTGTTTATTATTATTTTCTTTATTGGTTTCAACTTTTACAGATAAGGTTTTTTCTTTTGTTGATTTTTCTAAAGTCGAGTCCATAGATTTTTCTTCTGTGTTGTTATCATCATACTCATTTAAAAGAGTATCATCAAATTTAGTCTTTTCTTTTGTTATTTGTTTAGTTGCCATTATTAAATGTTAGATATTAAACATATTATCAGAATAATTAGATATTAATAGTTGCCGTATTTAAAGTTTATATGCTATACTTATATTAGTTAGAGAATGATACCTCTAACTTATTTAACCCCATTGAGGAAATTTTAAAATGAGAGACACTTCTTTCTTAGGTAAATTATTAGCACTAACTGAAAGTACTAATGAACATGAAGCTAACCTAGCTAAGGCTAAGTTACAGCAACAACTAGAAAAAAGAGGAATTAACCTTGACCAGTTAGAACAACAATTAGGAGATATGTCTGTAGTTGAAGAAGAAATAGAAGTTATTTCTTTTAGATATGGACAACCTTACAAAAGAATTGACCCTGCTGTTTCTATTATCTTAAGTGCTGTTGCTGATTACTATAATGGCAAAATTGTATTTACACCTTTTAAAGCAGACAATAAAACATACATTACTGAAGGTGGAAAGTATAAAGGACATAGACAAATGGAAATTAATGCCAGTAAGGCAAGAAAGATAGAAATAGAAATTTATACAGATTATTTAGTACAAGCAGTCCAAGATGCTTGGGTTAGACATTGCCAAGAAGATCCATTTACAGTTGCTATGAACGGTTCTGCTTATAGAAACAGTTTTAGAAAAGGGTGGGCAATGAAAGTACATAGTAGATTTGAAAAAATGAAAGCTGACGAAGAAAGAAATGGTAGGCAATTAAAGTTAGCAAGTAAAACTATTAATGTATCTGCTTTAGCTGTTACTAATGCTAATAAAAACGAATTAGCAAAAGTTGAAGAGTTTTATAACCTTAGACACCCATCATTAAGTCGTGGAACTACCTATACATCAGGCGGGTCTGGTTCTAGTGCTGGTAGTCACGCAGGTGGACAAGTTGGTTTAAGTAGACAAATGTCTAGCAATAGCCAACGCCAGTTATCGGGGTATTAAATGCCTTATGTAAAAATGACATCATATTCAAGATGTAAAAGATACTCAGGTGCATTAATTAAATGCCCTGAGTGTAACCATATAGCTCGTGTTTATCATCTAAGTTGGTGTGCTTTAACTTGTCAAAAATGCAAGAAAGCTAATCTTAAAGTTAATTGGCTTATTGAAAAACCTTAATCTTCACTAATACCTGTCCCTCCACCTAAATCGAGGTCTAATTGTACTCCAGACTCGCTTAAAGTTTCTTGTTCTGCCTTAATTTGATCTATATTATCCTCAAAATCTTTACCTAACATTGATACGATTTCACCTTTTGTATAGTATCCAGCAGCTTCTCCCATCCTAAAAGCTTCAATCTCTTTTTTTGGATCAACCCAACTCCAACCCCTAGCTTGCCATCTTGGGTTTGAATATCTTAAAGGTGTTAATTCATAATCAGGTAAATTTAAAGATCCTGATAAAACAGCAGCATCTAAAAATTCTTCAAATACCCTTTGATGGAAGTTTTCAATAATAAATGTTTGTAGCATCTTCCAATGTTCTCTATCTTCAAGCAAACTTAAACGTGAACTAGAATAGTTAGTTTCGCTAAAATCTCGAGAAATTGTTTCGTAGCTACAGCCTAGTCCAGACGCGAAACGCCTAATTTTGGCTCTTACATACATTTCATATTGGCTGTCAGGACTACTGATATTAGGAACTGTAATTTCCTCTCCCGGATTTAGGTATTTAAAAACACCAGCTTCCCAATCTGTAAGTCTTTGTTCTTCTTGTACATCATCTGCTTCTAATTCTCCTTCAGTAGAACTAATAAATCCCATTAAACTAGCACCTGCACGAGCTCGAATTACTGCTGCACTTTCGTAGCCGGACATTTGGTGCATATCGTCCATAACGCAACTTAGCCAAGGAACGCCCCTATTTTGTCCGGGACGTTCTTGTATAAATAAATGAATAATATCGTTGGCATTTATTATTGTATGTTTTTGATTTTCATAACTATTTTCAAACCAGTTGTCGCCCGGATGTTTATTTAAAAAAGCATATCTTTGTGGCCTACCAAACTTATCAACTTCTATTCCCATTCTCCATTCATTACCTTTTCTTGCTGGTTTACCAGAATACTCATCATCTAATAAATCACTTTCAATAATTTCTAGTGCTAAAGGAACTGTACTTTTCCCAAATTTTCTTCTAACTATTCTTAAAAATACTTCACCACTTTCTACTAAAGCACCAACTGCTAAATTCTCGAGCATGAAAAAACTTTTTTGACCAGACACATCACAGTTATCTCTTTTACACCAATTCTTCCATTCGTTTTCAATCATGTAACTTAATTTTTTATCTTTTTTCTTACCCCTAATTGCTGGAACCATACATTGAAGTTTTACACCCTGACCAATAACATTTATTTGTGTTGTTCTCTTAGCTTGCTTTGCATAAGGGTTATCTCGCATTAATTGACGACTTCTGTCCCTTAATTTGCGTAAACTTACCTTAATTTCTGCATCTGCTGATGTGTTACTAGAAACCCAGCCGTCAGTAAGACGTGAAATAGCTGCTCCAGCATATCTACGTCTTTGTATTTTTTTTACCTCTGGCTGTCTATTAAATAATCTTGTAATTGGTGTATGCCAAGCCATAATTAACCTCTTGTGCGAATATATAAATTATGAGGATTGCCCTCACCATTTGCAATCTTTTGTTGCTTTTCCTCTTTAATTAAATCTCTTTTATATCTATCTCTAATAATAATTAACTCACTTAAATCAAATTTTTTAAGACTTCTATTACCTATTTTATATTCTTGAACAGCCTGTCCAGTACTTAAAGCCCTAATTGTTTGTTCTATAGCATCAAAATCTTTTCTTAATTGTGTTCTGCCATCAAAGGCTTTAGGGTTACTTCCAGAATATAAAGTACTTTCTATAACTGAAAATTGACCTTGAGCTATAGTTTGTCTTTCATTACCAGACTTATTAGCCATAGCCTGATAAAACCATAAGCCATCTGGAAACGTAGCTGAAGTAGCATTACTTATCGTAAATTTAAAACCATCTTCATGTGCTGTGCTATTAATAGTAGCTGCAAAATTTTGCTTATTAGTTCTTAAATAATAAACAACTGACCAATCTGGGCTTGATATTGGATTGCCAAAATGATCTTGAGTTGCGTTGAGAGTCCATTGTATGTAATCCCCCGCAATAATTTTTTTTGGAATAGTCACAGTTTTACCATGATGAAACAAATTTAGGTTTTTGAACCTTCTTTCTTGATCTTAACTCACTAATATAGTCTTTTTCACCCTTATTTTCATTTAATTTACTCTTAATTCTCCCTCTTTCTTCATAAACGTCCCAAATTGTTCTTCTATCTTTCTTTTGATAAAGCCTATGTAAAGCAGCATAAGCATAAACTGTGGTATCTAATGCTTCGTTTCTTTCTGTTGATTTTTTTACCCATTCCCTAACAGGAAAACCTTTTACAAATCTAATAATCTGTTTTTCTGCTGTTAACTGTTTAAAGTATTCTTCATCTGCTTTAACATTAAAATGTAAATAACCAGCACCCTCTTCTACATGACGTAACCTAGAAAATAATGTTGTTTTAATTGTATCTGTACCTACTATAAATAATTCAGCCCCACGTTTAATAACTCTACCTTTCCAGTTTAAATCTAATTTTTTACCTTTTCCTATAGGTGGTTTATCTTTAACGCTTGCACCTTTAATAGCAATAACTCCATATTTACGTCTATCTCTTGTATAAGCATAAACTTCGTTAGTAAAATGACCCCCAGAGTCCACAGCAACTATATCAGGTGTAAAACTACCCCCTAATTCATGTCTAAAAGGTCTTAGTAATAATTGGTCTAGTTGTTTCCATAACTCTGTACTTCCGGGATCTCCATATATTTCTTGATGGTCTATTAACCAGCCCTCTTCGCCACGACCCCACCCCCAAACAGATAAAGCTAATCTATTATCCTGTACATCAACCCCAGCAGTTAAAACAACTGCTTTTTCTGGTATCATATTGGACTCATAAGACTCAACCCTTTCCATTAATACATCTGCACCAACTTTTGCTGCATAATTCTCTTCAAATGTCTCTCCTAAAACTGTATTGACAAAAGTTTTTAATCTTTGTGGGTCAGATTTGGCTTTTATAAAGTCATCTACAATTTCTTCCCACCCTTTCCAACCGAGTGGAGAATATAAACCATTTAAATGAAATCCAGCCGTTTTACCATCACTAGGAGCAGTAGCCCTCCATTCTCCTCGACTTAAAAAATAGTGCTTATCTTTTTCAACAAATTTTTGACCACAGCTTTCACATTCGTATTTTACAGTTTTAGGATTATTATCTTCCCATTTAACTTGACTCCATTTTAAATATTGCATATGACCACAATGTACGCAGGGAACATAATATCTGCGTTGGTCACTCTCTAAATACTCTTGTTCAATTCTACTAAAGTCTTTAATAGTAGGGGTTGATGTCATTAAAATTTTTCGCCTACTGTATGTCATTGTTCTTTTTTCAGCCAAACTTACAGCATCACCTTCATTATCTAGGTCAGGTGGAAAAGCATCTATTTCGTCCATAAAAATATATCGACAAGGCATTGACCTTAAACCTACGGCACTATTAGCACCAGTTAAAACCATTATTCCTCCCGGAAAATCTTTTGAGAACATAGTATTTCCACTATCGCGACTCCTAGCAGGTGCTACTAAATTACTTAAAATAGGAGTATCATTGATAAGCCCTTCTAATCGTTGACGGCTTAATCTTTTTGCCATTTCTAAAGTCGGTTGAATAACAAGCATACTGGCAGGTGAATTAGAAATTACATAACCTAACCAATTAGACCCCGCTTCAGTTTTTCCAAGTTGGCTGGCAAACTGTAGGACAACTCTTTGAACTGGATTGTCTGTAGATAAGCAATCCATAGGTTCTATAAGATAAGGTGTTCGTTTGTTTTTCCATGCACCTGCCTCACTACTTGATTTACTACTTAAAATTCTATGCTTTTCAGCCCATTCAGAAACATTTAATGCTTCTTCAAACTGCAAACAATTAATGCAATCTTTTATTAATGTTTTAACTAATGTCAATTGTCTTTAACCCCTCTAAACATTCTCTTATTTCAAGAGTAATAATATTATGTATTTTTGCCGCATCTGTTTCCGCTGCAACTATTGGAGCAATTCTATCAGGGATTGTTCTTAAATTATCTCTGACCTGTATATGTAATTTAGATAATTTAAGTTTTAATTCGTCGAATGGTACTAACTTCTTTGAACGTTCTTCAAATTCTAACTTCTGTAACCTTGCTGCATACATTTCTTTTATAGCCCTATTTGCTGCTAATGATGGCATAGGACTTTTTTGACTTTGATCTATATATTCAGTTGGTTTAATTTTTGTTGTTATTTGTTGGTTTGTACGACCTAAAGCTAAATCTAATTCCTGATCCGCTTTTTCTGGATCAATAATCCATTTTCTACCCACTTGTTTAGCACTTGGTATCATTCCCTGTTGTAGATACTTAGTAACCATTGCACCGCTTACTTTCCTATGTATTGCGTAAGCCTTTGCATCCATAAATTTATCTTACCCCCATATATTTATGAGTTTGAATACTTATACGCCATTTATTATCCATTGCGCTCTTTACACATAAATCAGTATTTTCTGGTTTTTGGCTTACTGGTTGTAACCAAACTAACTGACCATAGTTTGAATCTTTAATTAATTTTTGTAGATTTTTAACGTCTTTAGTACAATTTATAGGCATTTTAAGCTCATTTGCTCGTTTTAAGGCCGAATTAAGTATTTTTAAACCCCCTAACATCTCAACTTTAGGGCTAACAGTTACCCAAGTCTTATGATATACATTTATTTCATGTGTTCCACTTGTTTCAACTTGTACTGTACCCATATTTGATAATAGCCAAGTTAAATTATATATATTTTGACTACAAGGTTCTCCCCCTGTAATTACAAAATGTCTAGGCTTTAACCTTTCAACAATACGACATAAATGTTTTTCATCTACATTTGACCACTTTGGGGAATCTTTTGTTTTATGTAACATCTCGTCTATTTCAATTCTTAATTTTTCTGTACCTTCTGACCATGTATGTTTCGTATCACACCAATGACAACCAACTGGACAACCTTGTAATCTTATAAAAGTTGCTGGCGTACCTGTAAAATAAGCTTCACCCTGTACGGTATCAAAAATTTCATTAATTTTTAGCATAGTATTCCTCTTTATCTGTTTTGGCGTTCTCTACACTTTCCCAAGCAAAAATAACCCATTCGTTTGATTTAGTAGTTATAAAACTTGAAAAATATGTAGGGTCTTGCTTAGATATTAAAACGTAATAACTACAATTTTTATATTTTTTGTATTCTTCTAAGGTTTTACCCGAATCATAAATATCATCTACGATTAAACAATTGTCTTGAGGTAAATCTAATAATGGAATTTTTAAATGGTGACTAAGTGCAACCGCTAAACATAACCCCCCTCGTGGAATACCATAAACACCGACAAATTTTTGATCTTTGTATTTAGTGATGGCTAACTTAACAGCACTATCAAAAGATTTCCAACTAAAATTAATCATGGCAAATAAATTACTGAATTGGAGTCGTGTTCTTTTACTTCTATCTTAGTAATGTCACAACGACCTTGAAATTTACTTTCTTCTAACCACTCTTTAGTAATCTTATAAATTTTATAGGCAAACATTTCACAACCTACACCATCATCTAATATCACTAAATCTAATAAACCTAAATCTTGTCCAGTTTCAAACCATTCAAGATGTGGGTCGTTTTTATCAACTAAAGTTTTATGATCGAAATACTGTTTAAATTCTTTTTCTAAATTTTTTAACCCACCAAAATCAACAACCCAATTTTTATCATCTAATTCAGTAGCTTGAAATTCAACAGCAATACCTAAACTATATCCATGTAAATATTTACAATGTGATTCAGCTTTAAATTGTCTAAAACAACAACTTAAACCCTTTGATGATGTATATGTTTTTTTTGATTTAAATATGGCCATTACTTATACCCTTGTCCTTTAAATAAATCCATTAATTCACTTCTTGCTTCTGGGTGTTCCCTAAAAATACCCCTCATAACACTTGTAACCATTTCTGTATCATTGTCTTTTACACCACGCCAAGTCATACATTGATGTTTAGCTTTAATAATTACTGCTAACCCTTTTGGTTTTATTAAACCTTCAATTGTGTCTGCTAATTGTATTGCTGCTTCTTCTTGTATTTGTGGTCGGGACATAACCCAATCTGTAATTCTATTAAATTTGCTTAAACCTATTACACGATCACTAGGAATTACCCCGATCCAACATTTTCCAATAATTGGTACTAAATGATGACTACAAGCAGACCTAACACTAATTGCACCTACTGTATATATTTCATCAAGTTTTTTTGCGTTAGGAAAATCAGTTACTTTCGGTTGTTTGTGATACCTACCTTTAAACACCTCATTTAAATACATCTTTGCAACTCTTTGTGCAGTCTCTTTTGTGTTGTGATCGTTTTTTGTGTCAATAATTAAAGTTTCTAAAAGGTCTTGCAACTTATCGGTTACTTCTTCTTGCAAACGACCTAATTCATCTTCATGTATAAAATCAGCAATATTGTCATTAGCAAAATAACTTGCTTTTGCTAATTCAAGCCTGTCTTTAATGGTTTTGTGGATCGGTGTCATAATTTTAATAATTCGATTGATAATAAAGTTTCTTCATGTGTCTTTGGGTTCGGGTGGTTTAACCTGTTTAAATAAAATTCTTTTTCAACTACATAACTTAATTTTTTTATTTGTTTAATTTTCCAGTAACTAAATAAAAGACATAATTGTCTTTCGTTTCTAAAAAATTTTGTTTCATTAATACTGTTAAATTTTTTGTCTGCTAAATTTTCGTTTACAAATTGTATAACCAATATTCTTTTAACTTCGTGACAAAATAAATGCGTAAATAAATCTATTACTTCTTTATCATTTAAATAATGTAGTAAATATCTCATAACCACTAAATCACAATTAGGTTTATAAGTTTTTATATCTTCAACAATATCTGGTTTTTTTGTAGGGTCTATATCAATAGTTTTACTGTTAGGAATATATTTTTTTAATAACCCATTTCCACCACCATAGTCTAAAACATTACCAGAAGTATTGATTCCGTTTAACATAGCTGGCATTGCATCATCATATAAAAGACGTGATGTTGTATCTTCCCAAGTCCCAAAATTTGTTCCTTGATCTATTTTATAAGTTGTCATTCTTCACCTCCTATGGGATATAAATGATTAAAACCTTGTGCAAGCAAATCAAAAGCTAAATTTGTTGCTAACGCAAGAAAAAGTTTTGTTTTTGTATGTCGTTCAATATCAACACTCATGTGAACACCACTTCTGGCACATAAGTTTCGTGAGTAACTTTTACCTCCATGCCAAGATTCTTTTTTGGCCATTATATAAGGGTCAATCCCTAACCTTTTTATCGTATTAATAATTTGATCGTTTGGTTTATTTTTAAATTCTTTTTTTTGTATTGTTGCAAATTTACCTTTTCCTAAATACAACCTTAATGCACCATACCTAGCTCCAGATTCCCAAGAACTACTGTCACACATATAAGGCTTATACGCTTTTATATAATCTATATTTGTAAAACCTAAAAGATGAACTCTTCTACCTTTTGCTGCTGACATAATTCCGTTTACATAACCTCTTCTTTTTTTACCCATGAAAGCATTAATACCACCAAACCCAACAACATCACTTTTACTATAAAAATAATCTATTGCTGCTTTGTCCTCTCCCGGAGTATATATCGGAACAGGTTTAAACCCACGTTCTAACATTATTTCAAAATTTTTAGCAGTTTTTTCAGCATCACCAATAACATCTAATGAAAAATACCTCCAAGGTTTAGGGTTACAAGTTTCAACAAATTTACAATAATCATCAAGTTCTATTTTTTTACCTGTTTGCCAAGCAGTAAACGCACCACAATCTAAAAGAAACCTCATTTTGTGTTGAGGAAAGTTTTTCATTTTATCCATTAAATCTGGAGTACAATATGGATAAGCAACTAGAACATTTAATTTATCTGTCATTTTATTTCTATAAAGATATTATTCTCGTTGCAAAATTTATTTATTTCGTTAAGTACCGTTTCTTTATTTTCTTCGTCTAATAAAACTGTAATTTTTGCTTGAATTGCATCTAAATGTTCTTCATCATTTTTAATTACATCTTCTATATCAGTTGCCCATCCATCTTCTTGTAAACTTTTTAATTCTTCATCTGTCCAACCAAGAATATTTAAATCAAAGTCTTGCAAGTTTAATTTAATTATTTCCTCTGCTAATAAGTCCTCATTCCAAGTAGCATTTTCAGCCAATTTATTATCAACCAAGACATATGCCTTTTTTTGATTTTCTGTTAAATGGTCTAAAACAACAACAGGAACAACATCTAAAGCTAATTCTTTTGCTGCGGACAATCGACCATGACCAGCAACAATTCCGTCATTGCTATCAACCAAGATGGGATTTAAAAAACCAAACTCACTAATACTGGCAGCAATTTGAGCAACTTGTTCTGTGCTATGTTCTCTTGCGTTTTTGTCGTACGGTATTAGACGTTCTAAATTCCATAACTCAATTTTTTGAGCCATTGCGACATTATATTTACTATTAATTGCCTTTTCCATGCCCCGATAATAGTGCGTTACACTAAAAATTACCATTTAATTGACATATAATCTACCCCTTATTGAGAATCCCAATTAACCATATATGGTGTCTAACACTAATGTTTTACGGGGGCTGTAAACCACC
>Ga0115012_10000700_pt1 | contig 19240 bp, 19 predicted proteins | sample TroAtlMetagenome_FD_88706 | JGI IMG/M metagenome (GOLD analysis project Ga0115012, IMG submission 88706) | Marine eukaryotic phytoplankton communities from Atlantic Ocean - Tropical Atlantic ANT10 Metagenome | ecosystem: Environmental > Aquatic > Marine > Oceanic | place: Tropical Atlantic...
ATTCCTTACCTGGTATTCAGCGTACTTTAATAAAGTTACCGATTGCGGATGCTTCGGAGATGCAATCAAACTTACCCCTTGGGAATCATTCACAAAGGACGTGGTGCTATTGATAATGATCTCATTCCTATATTTTAAGAAAAATTTAATCAAACCTTTACTAAAGCCTCCAATCGAAAAGTATATAATTGTATTCTCATTGATTTCATGTATTCTTATTACTTATCGTGTCTTAAATCATTTACCAATTTTAGATTTTAGAGCATATAAAATTGGAGATAATATAATAGAAAACATGTTAGTTCCTGATGACGCTCCAAAAGATATTTATGAATACAATTGGGAATTTATGGATGGTAATGAAAAAAAGACCATTATTACAAATGGGGAGTATCCGGATGTTTCATGGGATTTTGTTAAAGTTGAGACCAAATTAATCGAAAAAGGCTATGAGCCTTTGATTTATGATTTTACAATTGAGGTTAATAACAATGATTTAACATTTGAGATATTAAACGAAGAGAAATTGGTGATATATATTTCTTATAACCTTCAAAAATTCTCAAAAAGTTCAATTCAAAAAATGATTGATTCATCCGAAAAAGCAAGGGAGTTGGGTTATAAGGTAATAGGCCTTACTGCTTCATCGGTCGAAGAAAGAAATCTTTTTTTGAAAACTAACAATCTATTTTTTGATTTTTATACTTGTGACGAAACAGCTTTAAAAACAATTGTCCGTTCTAATCCCGGGGCTATTGTTTTAAATAAAGGAATGGTAATAGATAAGAAACATCATATCGATTTTTTAGACTTAAATTTTAAATAATTGATTAAATATATTCTTGATAAATTCTTTTATTCTCTTTTAACTTTATTTGGGGTTGTAACTGTGATTTTTTTTCTATTTAATGTATTGCCTGGAGACCCAGCACAAATGATGCTTGGGCAAAATGAAAATTCAGAGCAGTTGAATATTGTTAAAAAAAAATATGGTTTTGACAAGCCTTTAAGCACTCAATATCTTTATTATTTAAATGATTTATCTCCCTTTTCACTACACTCGTTAAACAAAGATGACTATTCTTTTTTTGACAGGGAAAATTATACAGGGTTAGAACTTTTAAAAACTCATAATTACTCTCTTAATATAAAATATCCTTATTTAAGAACATCTTTTGTTAATCAAGGAAAAAAAGTTTCAGATATTATTGTGGAAACATTACCAAATACAATAATTCTTGCAATTTCAGCTATTTCAATTGCTATTATTTTAGGAATTTTCTTGGGAATTTTATCTGCCTTATATAAAAACACATTTCTAGATATTGCAATTCAGTTTTTTAGTACTGTAGGAATGAGTGTTCCTTCTTTTTTTAGTGCAATTATTTTTGCATGGATTTTTGGTTTTCTACTTAAAGATTTTACTGGCTTGGAAATGTCTGGTAGTCTTTATGAATTAGATGATTACGGAGAGTCTTTTCATCTAAAATTAAAAAATTTATTACTCCCCTCAGTGGTGTTAGGAATTCGTCCTCTGGCTGTAATTAGCCAGCTCATGAGAAACGAACTTTTAAATATATTAAATCAAGACTATATAAGAACGGCAAAAGCAAAGGGCCTATCCAAATTTTACGTTATTAAAAATCATGCAATAAAAAACTCTTTAAATCCCGTTGTAACTGCAATTTCAGGTTGGTTTGCATCTTTATTGGCAGGTGCTGTATTTGTTGAATTTATATTTGGTTGGAACGGAATAGGTAAGGAGATTGTAAATGCTTTAAATCTACTTGATTTGCCAGTGATTATGGGTTCAGTGATTGTTATAGCATTTATGTTTATATTGATAAATATATTTGTAGATATTATTTACATAAAGTTAGACCCAAGAGTAAAATTAAATTAAAATGAAAAGAAAAAAAATTGTAGCAGGAAATTGGAAAATGAATATGAATATAGATGAATCAAAAAATCTTGTTTCTCAACTAAAAGAAATTTCAGCAGCAAATGTTGATATTAAAATAGCACCAAGTTTTACAAATCTATATCTTACTAATTCATTACTAGAATCATCTAAAATTGATGTGATTTCCCAGGATCTCCATCACGAGCAAAGCGGAGCATATACGGGTGAGATTTCGGCTGATATGTTATTAAGTATAGGAGTTGAAACATCAATTGTTGGTCATAGCGAGAGAAGAAAATATTTTAACGAGTCAGATATTATATTATCAAAAAAGGTTAATTCAGCTATTCAAAATTCTATGAATGTTATTTTTTGTATTGGAGAAGAACTCTCAGAAAGAAACAATAACAATCATTTTGAAATAATCAAATCTCAGCTTTTAAATGGTATCTTTCATCTTGAAGTTTCTAACTTTCAAAATATTATAATTGCTTATGAGCCTGTTTGGGCTATTGGTACAGGGATGACAGCTAGTTCCGATCAAATTCAAGAAATGCATGAATTTATTAGAAATCTAATAAAGTCAAATTATGGAATTGAAACCTCTGAAAGTGTAAGAATTTTATACGGCGGTAGTGTAAAGCCTAATAATGCCAAAGAAATCTTTTCATTAGAGGATGTTGACGGGGGCTTAATAGGAGGAGCTTCTTTGAATGCATCAGACTTTAGTGAAATTGTGAAAGCTGCTGATGAATGATAATTATGTTTCTGTAAAATTTAAAATTTCTCCTATTTATCCCGGAGTTGAAATTTTGATTGCTGAATTAAGCCAATTAGAGTATGAAATGTTTGAAGAAATTAATACAGGCGTAATTGCTTATATCCAATCAGGCAATTTTAATAAAAAGACTCTATCTAATATCAGGCTATTAAAATCTTCGGAATTTAAAATTAGTTATTCAATCCATGCTATTGAAAATAAGAACTGGAACAAAGAGTGGGAGAAAAATTTTAAAAAGGTAAAAATCGGAGACAATTGTGTTATCAGGGCGCCTTTCCATAAAGCTTCAAAAAAAGATTATGAAATTATAATTATGCCAGAAATGAGTTTTGGTACTGGCCATCATGAATCAACCCAATTGATGATTAAATATATTTTAGATTCTAATTTAACAGATTTAAATGTGTGTGATGTAGGCTCAGGTACGGGAATTTTATCTATTCTTAGTGAAAAAAAAGGTGCAAAAAAAGTTGATGCTGTTGATGTAGATTTGAAATGTTATAAAAATTCGATTGAAAATTTTACAAGAAATCAATGTTCAAAAATACATGTTCAACATGCTACTTCCGACACACTTATATACAATAAATATGATTTAATTTTGTGTAATATTACCCTTAATCATTTGATTGATAATTTTAATAATTTTAAAAAAATGTCATCTAATAATACAGAATTAATAATAAGTGGATTTTATAAAGACGACCTTAAAAAAGTTAACAGAGAATTGAAAAAATACAATTTTAATTTTATGGACTATAAAGAAAAAAATAATTGGGTAAGTTCTAAGTATTGTTACAATTTAAACTGTTAATTGAATTATAACAGTTTTCATTCAAATTACATTTTAGTATTTCATTGAACCCTTCTGTAATGTTGGTCATTGCTTTAAAACCTAGTTTCATAAGAATAGATATTGCAATTACTGATCTATATCCTCCAGCACAATGAACATATAATTTGTCTTCATATTTGATTTCTTTATACATCTCTTGTAATGAATTTAGCGGAAAGTTAATTGCTCCTTCAATATGCTTATTATAAAATTCTGATTTTGATCTTACATCTAAGATGTTGATTTTGTTTAATTTAAGAATATCAACAAAGTCTTTAGATTTAATTGTTTCAATTGATGAGATAGGATTTCCTTGATTTTCCCACTCATTAATACCTCCGTTTAGAAAACCTAAGCAGTTATCAAACCCAACTCTGGAAAGTCTAGTTAAAGTTTCCAATTCCTTTCCTTCGGGGGTGATAAGTAAAATTTTCTTGTTTGTATCTTCTATGATTGATCCAACCCATGGGGCAAAACTCCCGTTTAATCCAATAAATATTGAATTTGGAATATGTTTATTCATAAAATCTTTTTGATGTCTCACATCTAATAATATGATTTCAGGATTTAACAGAAAATTTTTAAACTCGTCAATCTCAAGAGATTTATTCCCTTGTTCAATGACATCTTCAAAAGAATTATATCCCAATTTATTCATCATCGCATTATCCTTAAAATATTTTGGTGGAAGAGGCATACCATCTAACAGTTCTTTTACAAACTCTTTTTTGGTCATATCTTCTCTTAATGCATAATTTGTTTTTTTTTGAATACCTAAAGTGCTAAATGTTTCTTTACTTAAATTTTTTCCACAGGATGATCCAGCTCCATGAGCAGGATAAACAATAATCTCATCGTCTAACGGCATTATTTTATTTCTTAATGAATCAAAAAGAATTCCCGCTAGATCTTCACTCGTTATATTTGAACTGGTTGCCAAATCTGGCCTTCCCACATCTCCAATGAATAATGTATCTCCTGTGAATATAGCATTGTTTTTTCCGTTCTCATCTGTCAGAAGATAACAAGTTGATTCAGGTGTGTGACCAGGTGTATGTAGCACTTTTATTGAAATTTTACCTACAGAAAAGATTTCAGAATCTTTAGCATTATAGACAGGGTAATCTGTATCAGCATTTGGACCATAAACAATTTTAGCTCCAGTTTTTCTTGCAAGATCTATATGACCAGAAACAAAATCCGCATGAAAATGAGTTTCAAAAACATATTTTATTTTCGCTTTGTCTTTATTTGCTTTGTCAATATATTGTTGAGTTTCTCTTAACGGATCAATAATTATAGCTTCATTTTCTGAGCTGATATAATACGAGCCTTGAGATAAACATGCAGTGTAAATTTGTTCAATTTTCATCTTAAAGCAAAATTATGAAATAATTAGCATAATTATTCCACCAATTGCCATTCCTTCAACATATGATAACCATAAAGCATCAAAAGTTGATAAATTAAGGTTTTTTAACATTTGATCAATTTTGTGCTTATAGGGTTTTGTTAAAAGATATAAACTACCTGCTATCAATATATAAATAGAAATAATTTTCATGTTATAAATTTACAAATCTTTACTAATGAAAGATTTAATATCTTTAACTAAAATTATTTTATGTATTCAATTGCTTTTGATAAAAATTTAATTAAGGATGTAAAATTGGTTGAAATTAACCTATTGAATCCTCATGAAAAAGTTATTGAAAAAAAGAAGAGTTCCCTAGCTAAGTTTATCAAGTCCTACGAAAACTATTATATAATATCATCTATTGTTTGTTGTCACAAAAGCATGTTAATAATTGATGGACATCATAGGTTTTTTGCCTTAAAAGAGTTAGGATTTAAAAAAGTGCCAGTTACACTTATTGATTATTCACATAAATCCATAAGAACTGGAAAACTAAATCCAATTGATAAAGATTACATAGTTAACGTGGGTCTTAGCAAAGAATTGATGGAGCCAAAAAGTACCGAACATGCGATATATTGTTATAAAACCAAACAATGGCAACCTATAATATTATTATCTTCAATGTTTAAAATTGAAACAGCAGATATTTTGTAATTAAACTTTAAAAAATGATTTTATCTACCACTGAATCTATTCCAAATAGAGAAATTAACGAAGTTCTTGGTATCGCTAGAGGGTCCACCGTTAGAACTAGAAATGTAGCTAGAGATATTGTAGCTCAAATTAAAAATATAATAGGAGGAGAAATTGAGGAGTACACAAAACTTCAAGCTTATGCCAGAGAACAAGCATTGGAAAGAATGATAATTGATGCTAACAAACTAAATGCAGATGCCATTTTAAATATTCGATTTACAACATCAGTTATCACTCAAGGTGCATCAGAAATTTTAGCATATGGAACAGCAGTATCCTTAAAATAAAAGTTCTAATTTATGATTTCTGCAATCTTTTACATTATAATAATAATTTTACTGATATGGTTAATTGTAAATAGAGTTAATCAGTATGATAAAGAAAAGTTTAATAAACGTAAAAATTAATTTTTATTTTGAAATATAGATTTTTTTTCATTTTTCTTTTATCGCAAGTTTTACATTCCCAACAATTCAGAAATATTAATAATACATCTGATTTGGGGGTATATAACAATAACAACGGAGTTGCTGTAGCTGATTATGATCGCGATGGCGATTTAGATCTTTTTATTGTATCAGTATATTCTAATAACGATGAGGATTCATGGAGTAGATTACTTGAAAACACAAATAATGGAAATTTTATTGATGTTACTGAAAATTCAGGTATAAGTCAATCTTTAGATCACGAGATAGATTTGATAAATTATGATGAAAATGGAAATCAAATTCTAGATGTTTTAGAACACGGAGACAGACTTTCTGCTTCTTGGGGAGATTTTAACAATGACGGTTTTCCTGATCTTTTTTTAGGTAATGCTATTCAAAGTGAACTCTATAAAAATAATGGGGACGGTACATTTACAAACGTGACAGATTCAGCAGGATTTGAAGTTTATTGTGAAAAATGTTACATAACAGGTGCTTTGTGGTTAGATTATGATTTAGACGGATATTTGGATATTTTTTTATCAGATTATAATTCTCTTTCGCCAAATAAACTTTACAGAAATTTAGGAAACGAAACTTTTGAGCTAATTGATATCAGCTCTTCGTCTGAAAATGCAAATAGTTTTTCTGCACTCCCTATATATGCAAATGATGATATGTATCCTGATATTTATATAGCAAACGATTTTGACGTAAATAATCAATTATTGATAAATCAGAATGGTGAGGGTTTTATAGATATGGCTGTTGATTTTGGAGTTGAAGATCCTTATGATGGCATGGGTCTTGCGACATGTGATTTTAACAATGATTTAAAATTAGATTTTTATGTCACAAATATTAAGGAAAATAGTTTGTATGCAAAAGATATATTTGATGCCGAATTCACCTATACAAATTATTCTGAGCAAGTAAATGTATACGATACAGGTTGGGCATGGGGCGCTATTTTTTCAGACTATAATCACGATGGTTTAGAAGACTTATATGTGGCAAATGGATTTTTTACCTATGAACAGAATCTTTATTACGAAAATATTTTGAATGGAAATGTAAATTCTTTTCAACTAGGTAATTTTTCTGAAAATGTAATGTCTCTTCAACATACTAAAAGTAGATCTGTCAATTCTTTTGATTATGACAATGATGGAGACTTAGATCTGATCTTCTCTGTATTTGATAATGATTTAAATATTTGGGAAAACAGATCAATAGATAGTCAATTTACCGAAGAGGTAATGGGAAATTGGGTGAAGTTTAATTTGGAAGGATCAATATCTAATAAAGACGCACTAGGATCAATAATAGAGGTTGAATTTGAAGATGGATCAAAACAAATTAGACATTACAATGGATCTGGCTACCAACATCAATCAATCCAGTCAATTCATTTTGGAGGTGGAGAAAACAACCTTATCACAAGTTTAACTGTCGATTGGCCTAGTACCGGAGAAGAAACATACTTTGATATTCAAATGAATTCAACATATCATATAATAGAAGGTCAAGGAATTGAATCAATTGACAATAATACATCTACATATATATATGGATGTACTAACCCAAATTCTTGTAATTATGATCCAGACGCAACAATTGACGATGGATCTTGTATTTTTATAAATTCTCAAGAAATTATAGGTGAAACTATTGTTGAACCACTATTGACTTATAATTACAGTTACGATGATGATTCGATTTTAGAATTTGAATGGAGTGTTGAAAATGGCAATATCATTTCTGGAAATGGAACACAAGAAATAAGTGTTGAATGGGACATTGCTGAAATGGGTAAAATCTCGTTAATTGCCACAGATGAAAATTGTTCAACAAACCCTATTAATTTAGATGTTGAGTTTTATTTACCTTTTTCATCTAATGAATTTAATTTTTCGGTTGCTAGACTATGGAATGAGGTATTGTTATATTCTATCAGAAACGACTTTGCTAGACCCACAGTTCATGCGAGGAACTTATTTCATGTTAGTGCGGCGATGTATGATGCATGGGCAATTATTAACGAAAAAGGATCACCTTATTTAATCGGAAATAATGTAAACGGATTTGATTCGCAAATTGTAGAATTTTCAAATTCTAATAGTGAAAGTTTAAATAATAAAAATGCAATTAGTTATGCAGCATATAGATTAATAAAACACAGGTTTGCTCAATCACCTGGCTTTGAAAAAATACAACAAAAATGCGAAGCCCTTATGACTTTGTTAGATTTAGAAATTGATTATTTAGATTCTTCTGAAAATAATACTGATGCTTCATCACTTGGTAACTATATAGCTGAAAATTACATAGAATACGGAATGTTAGATGGTTCAAATGAAGAAATGGACTATATTAATCAATATTATTTACCTGAAAATGATCCCTTAACACCGATATTTTCTGGAAATAATGAATTAACAAATCCAAACAGGTGGCAACCCCTTTCATTAGATGTATTTGTAGATCAAAGTGGAAATGTTCTTTCCGAATCGACTCCTGAATTTTTAGGAGCTGAATGGGGAAATGTTTGGCCGTTTGGTTTATCAAATGATATTTTGACGGAATTTGAACGTGAAGGAAACATTTACAAGGTGTATCATGATCCTGGCCCGCCTCCTATGATTGATGATGATGAGCAAACAAATGAATTATTTATTGAAGCTTTTTCAATGGTTTCAATATGGGGATCACACTTATCTTCTCAAGACAATACCGTTTGGGATATATCCCCTAATTCTAACGGAAATGTTGATGACAATACATATCCAACAGATTTCTCTAACTACACTTCTTTTTATGATTATTTTGAAGGTAATGACACGGGTCAAGGTTATTCAATTAATCCTGTTACTAATGAGCCTTATGATGATCAAAATGTACTTAGGGGAGATTATACCAGAGTTTTAGCAGAATATTGGGCTGATGGGCCAGATTCAGAAACACCACCGGGACATTGGTTTGTATTACTTAATTCTGTTAGTGATAATCCTTATTTAGAAAAGAAATTTCAAGGACAAGGTGATGAATTGTCAGATTTAGAATGGGATGTAAAATCATACTTCATTTTAGGTGGAATAATGCATGATGTGGCAGTTTCTGTTTGGGGAATAAAAGGTTGGTATGATTATGTCAGACCTATATCGGCAATTAGATATTTTTCTGAAATGGGTCAAAGATCAGACCCTGACTTGGATAATTACAATGAAAATGGATTCACTTTAATTGATGGTCTTATTGAAGTTGTTGAAGAGGGAGATGTATTAGCGGGGGATGACAATGAAAATATAGGAAAAATCAAATTATACACTTGGAAAGGACATGTTTATGTTGAAAATACTGAGAGCGATTTTGCAGGAGTTGGTTGGATTCTAGCAGAAAATTGGTGGCCTTATCAAAGACCTACATTTGTCACACCCAATTTTGCTGGATATGTTTCCGGTCACTCGACATATTCAAGAGCTGCCGCAGAAATGCTAAAGAATTTTACGGGTAGTCCTTATTTTCCAGGGGGGCTAGAAATTTTTAAAGCAAAACAAAACGAATTTCTGGTTTTTGAAGATGGTCCAAGTCAAGATGTTGAATTACAATGGGTTTCATATAAAGATGCTGCAGATCAGTGTAGTTTATCAAGAATTTGGGGCGGTATTCATCCGTATATTGATGATATTCCTGGTAGAATGATTGGTGAAATCATTGGTAATGAGAGCTTTGATTTTGGAGCAGAATATTTTGAAGATAATTTGTCTGTTTCTAATAACTTATTTAATGATATTAGACTACTTAAAAACCCTGTAAGAATCGGAGATGAAATTGTCTTAATCAATGTAGCCGGAAATGAAAACTTTATTTTATATAATTTAAACGGCCAGAAAATTTCATTTGACATGAGATATGATAATGATAATATTTTTATCCCGACAAGTCATTTAAGTCAAGGTATATATATATTAAAATCAAACGAAATTAGTTTCAAGGTGATAGTGCGATAATACTTTTCTTTTTTATTTTTGCGTTCAAAATTGGCCTCGTAGCATAACTGAATAGTGCATCTGATTACGGCTCAGAAGGTTGGGGGTTTGAATCCCTCCGAGGTCACGTCTTAAAAGACTCGCTTTTAGTAGTGGGTCTTTTTTTATTATGAAAATCAACTAAGTATTAAAATGAATCGTATTTACTATTCCAATTACTTTCGCTAAAATTTCTTCTAGTTAAAAAGAACATGTAGAAGAAAATAAAAATAAATCCTTTAACAAGAAACAAGAATAGAATAAACACTTCAGAGGATGTTAAACTTGGCATTACCAGTTTACCTACTAATGCAAAAAAAATGCTAACTAAAATTGAAAAAATAGTCAGGTTATCAATATTTTTAAATGGAAGAACCATCAGTTTCCTTAATTTATTAAATTCTTTTCCCCATTTATGAACAAGATAAAAATAGTCATTTCCGATTGGTACAAATAGAATTGGGTCATCTGGGCTCTTGATTTTAAAAAGTTTTGACGGAGCCATTATCTTAAAATTACTAAGGCTCGTATCGTGTTTAGATTCTAAATCTGTGATTATTCTGGTAATATTTTTTGGATATTCTCCTTTGAATAAATTAGAATCTAGAAATCTGAGCCTATATCTAACACATATTTTTTTAATCGTATCTTTATGGAATATATTTTTAGATTCCATTTTATCAAATTTTAGCTGGTTATATTTATCATTATTTTTTTTATTTAATGATATCCTTATTTGATCTTTTTTAGAATCATGAGTAATCCATATTTTTTTTAAAATAGACTTAAGCTCATCGGAACTTATTTCTTTATTTCTTTCACTTAATAATTCTTCAAATAAATTTACTTTCTTCATTATATTTTAAATATATCTTAATTACCAAAATTTATACCAAACATGTTTAATACTTCACAAAAAACACTTCTTTTTTATTTTATATAAATCTCTCGACAAAATATCATAAATTTGGTGTTCAAAATTAATTTAAATGAAGTTTAATTTTTTACTTGTTATTTTGACTTTATTAATAAGTTATTCATGTAATGAAAAAACTACTTATATAAATTATGGGGAGGATATTAATAGTCAAATAAGTTATTTTGAAAGTATTGAAAATGATTTTGAAATAACAAATATAGCTGGGCAAATAATTGATGTTTGTCCTAAGAAAGGATGCTGGATGAATGTATTAGTTGATTCGGATACCGTTTTTGTAAAATTTAAAGATTATGGTTTTTTTGTTCCAAAATCAGGAATAGAAGGAAAACAAATTCTAATGTCGGGTAAAATATTTCGCGATACTATTTCTGTTGATAGGTTAAGACATTATGCTGAAGATGCAAAACGGCCTGAGAAAGAAATTGCTCAAATAGTTGATCCTGAGTATAAAATTAATATGATAGCGAACGGAGTAGCTATACAGGAAAATTAATCTTCATAAATAATTTCTACCATTGCCTCGTTTCTTCTATTAAAAACTTTGTAAGGGCTATTGTACGAAACGTAAAAAATATCTCCTTTAATATTGATATTTAACTCATTAAGTTTTTTTAGTAGTTCTTTTGAGTGAGTGTTAAATTTTTTAGAATTTGAGTATCCACCATATTTCATACATGCATAATATTTTGCTTCTGATTCAAAGATTACAACATCTTTATCTTTAGGCTGAGAAATTGTTTCTAAATTATAACTTGAAGGCATAACGAATTCCATAGTATTTTGATTTTCGTCATTTTTCATATACACTGGAGTTGTCATTGCAATTTTCTCTTCATTTGAATTATTTCCACTGATAAATTGAAAAAGTTTATAGAAGTTTCCGTTTGCGCTTCTATCTGAAACTACTCTAGCTTTTAAAGATGAGTCATAGAAACGAATTTCAAAATTATTATCTGACAAGATGACGTCATACTTCTGAGTTTCATAATTAGAAATCATTGTGGTCGTAGTTATAATTAAAGTTATAAAGAATTTCATATTATTAGTTTGTTTTTAAGCGAATTAGTATTGCCCCACCTCTTGCTATTCCACCATACTTGTTTGTTGCAGCCAGTGATTTTAATATAGTAATGCTTTTAACCATCTGTGGATCAATAAAAGAAGGATAGTCAGTGTAAATATTGCCATCAACATCATAAATTGCATAAGCTTGGTTATTAATTGAAAGGCTTCCACCTCTAATCAACACTTTATCTCCAACAACTGTAACACCAGGAAATTTTCCTGTTATGACCTCTAATAGCGTAGTTGCTGCTGGTGAAATGGTAATTTTTGAAGAAGATTTTGATAAACCAGAATTCTTGGTCCCACAAGAAAAAATTATAGTTAAAGCGATTAAAAGTAATCTAATTTTCATATTAGAATAGTTGCAAACCTTATGCCAAGGTTTTTTTAGACAAATAGTGTGAATTGCACTATATTTGCCTCAATGAAAAGAATATTTGTATTTATATTTTTGTTCCCTCTCTGTTTTTTTTCTCAATCTAATTTTGGGCCTCCATCTAGTCCTACCTATGGAGTAGTACAGACTAATATTCCACAAGGTTACTATGATCAGGCAAATAATTTATCTAGTGATGAGTTGAAAGAGGCATTGCATCAAATTATATCAAATCATGTCATATTTCCATATACTTCTAATTCAACAGATACATGGGATATACTTCAGGAATCTGATCAGGACCCAAATGAAAATAATAACATGATATTAGTTTATACCGGTAGATCTCAGGAAAAAGGTTATAGAGATGGTAGCGGAAATTATTCACAATACGAAAATGGAAATGGAACTCAGAGTAATTCGTGGAATAGAGAACATATTTGGCCTAAGTCACATGGCTTTCCCGACGAAGATGACAATGCATATACAGATGTTCACAATTTAAAACCTTGTGATAGATCTGTTAATTCCTCTAGAGGTACTAAAGACTTTGATTTTGGCGGAAATCAACACTCAGAAGCGTCAGATTGTTTAACGGATAGTGATAGTTGGGAGCCACCAGATTATGTTAAAGGCGATATTGCAAGAATTTTATTCTATATGGTGGTTAGGTATGATCCAGGTGTTGATCATGAAAATAACACATTTGATTTAGAACTTGTAGATTATACAACTCCTAACAATACGGAACCTATTTTAGGTAAATTATCCTCGCTTTTAGATTGGCATTTAAGTGATCCAGTTGATGATTTTGAAATCAACAGAAATGAAATAATATTTGGTTTTCAGGAAAACAGAAATCCATTTATTGATCATCCCAATCTAGTCAATTATTTGTGGGGTGATAATGTTGGTCTTGTGTGGAATGAAAATTTAACCGTTCCAGAAAATGAAATTGTAAAAACAATTATCTATCCAAACCCGTCTTCAGGAATTATAAATTTCAGTTCTGATATGGAAGATGAAATTATTGAAATTTTTAATTTAAACGGTCAAAATATTCTAAATAAAATAATTGATAGCTCCAATAGCGTTGAATTAGATTTACCCTCAGGTATTTATTTTCTTAGAAGTAATACAAAATCGGGTATTTATAATTCTAAATTAATCATCAATTAGTATGAATCTATTTTTTATATTTTTTGGATTTTTATTGTTGGTAATCGGTGGTGAATTTATTGTAAGATCATCCGTTGCTTTATCTCTAAAGTTTAATATTTCAAAATTTGTAATTGGAATGACTGTTGTATCATTTGCAACATCATTGCCTGAATTAATTGTAAGTGTTAACGCGGCATTAAATAATTCTCCATCTATAGCAATAAATAATGTAATTGGCTCAAATATCGCAAATATAGGACTAGTATTAGGACTTATATCAGTACTCGGAAATATCACTGTTGATAATAATTTTTATAAGAGAGATTGGCCGTGGATGTTTTTTCTTTCACTTGCTCTTTGTTTTTTTATAGTAAGTGACAACCTGCTAAGTGGTTATGAGGGTTTTTTTCTGATTATATTTTTGTCCACTTTTGTTTTTGGTGTACTTAAAAGATCTAATTCAATAGAATCCATCAATGATGTCAACTATAAATTTACAAAGGCTTCAAATTTTAAAATTTTTATCTGGTTAATTATATCTTCTGTTACTCTTTATTTTGGATCTGAATTTCTTGTTGATGGAGCTGTAAATCTTGCTAAACAAATTAATATTAGTGAGGCAGTTATATCGGTAACAATTGTGGCGATTGGAACGAGTGTTCCTGAACTGGCAGCATCCTTAGTGGCAATTGCTAAAAAAGAAGAAGGTATTTCCGTAGGAAACTTAATTGGGTCAAATATTTTCAATATAGGATCTGTACTTGGTGTAACAGCTATAATTAAAGAGATTCCAATTGCTGAGGAAATAATTCAAAGAGATATTGTATGGATGTTAATTTTTGCACTAATTGTAATTATACTAGCTGTAATTCCTCGCAAAAATTATTTATCAAGTTTCAAAGGATTGATAATGTTTTCGTTGTATTTATACTTTATCTATATAGCATTTGTACAATAAAAAAAGGGACTATTTTCATAATCCCTTTTTTCAAAAAACTTAAATTGATTCCCTAAGCTGACTTAACCGTCTTGATAATTCTTGCTGCAATTTTATAAGGATCAGCATTTGATGCAGGACGCCTATCTTCAAGCCATCCTTTGTAACCCTTTTCAACAGTGATTATAGGTATTCTTATAGATGCACCTCTATCGGAAACACCATAACTAAATTGATCAATAGATTGTGTTTCATGCAATCCAGTAAGTCTCATTTCATTGTAAGCTCCGTAGACAGCAATATGCTCATCAACTACAGGTCTAAATGCTTCGCATATTTTTTCATATGTTTCTTTAGAACCACACGTTCTTAAAGTTTCATTAGAAAAATTAGCATGCATACCAGAGCCATTCCAATCTCCTTGTATTGGTTTGGGATGATATTCTATATAATAACCATAATCTTCGGTTAATCTATCAAGTATATATCTAGCTACCCAAAGTTGATCACCTGCTTTTTTAGCACCTTTTCCAAATACCTGAAATTCCCATTGCCCACAGGCTACCTCTTGATTAATTCCTTCAATGTTAATCCCAGCTGCCAAGCAGATATCAGCATGATCTTCTACAAGCTGTCTACCATGGGTATTCTTTCCACCTACAGAACAATAGTAAAGCCCTTGCGGACCAGGATATCCTCCCGGAGGGAAACCAAGTGGAAGGTCAGTATCAGTATCCATGATAAAATACTCTTGCTCAAATCCAAACCAGAAATCGTCATCATCATCATCTATTGTAGCTCTACCATTGGAAGCATGAGGAGTGCCGTCAGGACTCATAACTTCTGTCATTACAAGAAATCCATTTTCTCTAGTTGGATCAGGATATATTGCAACAGGTTTTAATAAACAGTCTGAAGAACCACCCTCTGCTTGTTGAGTTGAACTACCGTCAAATGCCCAAACTGGACAACTTTCAAGTTTTCCGTCAAAATCTTTTAGCATTTTTGTTTTACTACGCATGTTTTGTGTTGGAACATATCCATCTAGCCAAATATATTCTAATTTTGCTGTGCTCATTTTTTAATTTTTCTTTAGTTAAATATTGATTTTAAATGATTGCATAATATATTAATAAATTTAAAAATCATTAAGAATTATTTTTTGATTTTCAGTCTTTTTTATAAACATCTCAATAACCGCTTTCATTTCATATAAATTATGTAAAAAAAGACTGAAAATATAATATATTGTTAATAACATATTTTCCTTTTTTTTCATTTTAAAAATCTTATCGTCTTTATAAGTTAATTTTTAATGTTTTCTTTAATACTTTTGTGTTCTAATTATCTTTATTTTAATGAATAATTCATCTCAAAAATATATGCTTCGTGGTGTTTCTGCTTCAAAGGAAGATGTACACAATGCGATTAAAAATATTGACAAAGGATTATTCCCCAAAGCTTTTTGTAAAATTGTTCCAGACTTTTTAACCCAAAGCAAAGATCACTGTATTGTCATGCATGCAGATGGAGCCGGAACTAAAAGTTCGTTAGCCTATATGTATTGGAAAGAAACCGGGGACCTATCAGTGTGGAAAGGGATTGCTCAAGATGCACTAATAATGAATATTGATGATTTGATATGTGTTGGTGCAACAGACAATATTTTACTTTCTTCTACCATAGGTAGAAATAAAAATTTAATAAGTGGAGATGTAATTTCTTCAATAATAAATGGTACTAAAGAAATTGTTGACGAATTAAATCAAAATGATATTAATATACACATGACAGGCGGAGAAACTGCTGATGTTGGAGATATTGTAAGAACTATTATTGTTGATAGCACTGTAGTAGCAAGAATGAGTAAAGACGATGTGATTGATAATTCAAACATCAAAGATGGTAATGTTATTATTGGGTTAGCTTCCTACGGTAAATCTAGTTATGAGAAAGTTTATAATAGCGGTATGGGTAGCAATGGTTTAACATCTGCAAGACATGATGTTTTTTCAAATCTTTTAGCTGAAAAATACCCTGAAAGTTTTGATCCAAGTTTGCCTGAGGAACTGGTTTATTCTGGCACCAAAGGACTAACTGATAAATTTGATGAAGTAGAGCTGGATGCTGGAAAAATGGTTTTATCCCCAACAAGAACCTATGCACCTGTGATTAAAAAGATTTTAAAACAAATAGGTAATAAAAATATTAATGGAATTGTCCATTGCAGTGGGGGTGCACAGACTAAGATTTTACATTTCATTTCAAATGATTTACACGTGATAAAGGATAGCTTATTCGAACCTCCCTTTTTATTTAGGTTAATTCAAAGTGAATCAAACACAGACTGGAAAGAAATGTATAAGGTTTTTAACTGTGGTCATAGAATGGAGCTTTATGTAGATCCAAAATTTGCTGATAAAATTATTAGTATCTCCCATTCATTCGATATTGAAGCAAAAATTATAGGAAGAGTAGAAAAATCAAAATCTAAAAAATTGTCAATTAAATCTGAATTTGGTGAGTTTAATTATTAAATTACATCCACTGCTGAAATAAAAAATATTTAGGTGTTAGAGAAATTAAAATTAGTAGAAAATAGATTTACGGAAATAAATGAGTTAATCATTCAGCCTGATATAATTTCAGACCAAAAACAATATATTCAAATTTCCAAAGAATATAAAGAGATTAAAAAGATTATAGAAAAGGGTAACGAATACAAAAATATTTTAGCCAATAAATCAGAAGCGCAAGATATTATCTCTAATGAAGATGATAAGGAGATGATTGAAATGGCAGAAATGCAATTAGAAGAAGCTGAAAATGCTTTACCTAAAATTGAAGAAGATTTAAAATTATTACTTATTCCTAAAGATCCTGACGATTCAAAAAATGTTGTTGTTGAGATTAGAGCTGGGACTGGGGGAGACGAGGCAAGTATTTTTGCTGGTGATCTTTACAGAATGTATACTAAATTTTCAGAGACCAAAAAGTGGTCTGTTAATTTGGTAGATGTTAGTGAAGGAACCTCGGGCGGATATAAAGAGGTAATTTTTGAAGTAAACGGGGAAGATGTTTATGGCCATTTAAAATTTGAAGCCGGAGTTCACCGCGTTCAAAGGGTCCCGCAGACAGAAACACAAGGTAGAGTACACACAAGTGCGGCTACTGTCATTGTTTTACCGGAGGCAGAAGAGTTTGATGTTGAGCTGGATATGCAGGACGTAAGAATAGAAAGAACTACCTCTACTGGTCCTGGCGGTCAATCGGTTAATACCACCTATTCAGCAATTAGATTGCATCATGAACCCACAGGAATAACTGTAAGTTGTCAAGATCAAAAATCTCAACATAAAAACCTTGATAAAGCCCTAAAGGTATTGAGAACTAGACTGTATGAATTAGAGGTTGAAAAAAGAAGGCAAGCTGATTCTTTGAAGAGGAAAAGTATGGTTTCATCAGGAGATAGAAGTGCAAAAATTAGAACATATAATTATCCCCAAGGGAGAGTTACCGAACACAGAATAGGTTTAACTTTGTATGATTTAACAAAAATCATTAATGGAGATATCCAGAAAATTATTGATGAGTTGATGTTGGCTGAAAACTCTGAGATTTTAAAAGCAAATAATTAGAAATGAAAATTAGTGATCTAATACTTGAAATAAAAAATAAAGATTCTTTTTTGTGCATTGGCTTAGATACTGATATTAATAAGATTCCAAAATTTCTTCTCAAAGAAGAAGATCCAATTTTTTCGTTTAATAAATCTATTATTGATAAAACAAATCCTTATTGTGTTTCCTACAAGCTCAATACTGCGTTTTATGAATCATTAGGAACCTCAGGTTGGGTCTCAATGAAAAGAACAATTGATTACATTAATAAAAACTTTCCCAAAATATTTACCATAGCAGACGCAAAAAGAGGGGATATTGGTAATACCAGCAAGATGTATGCTCAGACTTTTTTTGCAAATATGAATTTTGATAGTGTTACAATTAATCCATATATGGGATCTGATTCTGTAAAGCCTTTTTTAGAATTTGAGAATAAGACTTCTATTTTGTTAGGCTTAACTTCAAACTCAGGTGCTTCAGATATTCAGTTGAAAAAAACAAATCAAGATTATGTTTTCATCGAGATGATTAAGTCCTCTATGAACTGGGGCAACGAAGAGAATATGATGTATGTAGTAGGTGCAACAAAACCGCAGTATATAGAAAAAATAAGGGAATTAATTCCTAATCATTTTTTGTTAATGCCAGGAGTTGGCGCGCAGGGAGGAGATTTAAATGAAATATGTAAATACGCTATAAATGATAATATCGGAGTATTGGTTAATTCTTCAAGATCTATAATTTATGCATCTCAAGAAAAAAACTTTGCTGATAAAGCCGCAAGTGAAGCAATTAAGCTTCAAGGAAAAATGAAAATAATTCTTTCTCAAGAAAAATAGTTTTTCATGAAATCATTCATTATTTCAGTAGCTTTTTTTTATTTAACTCTCATTTCATTTTCTCAGAATACAAATGATCAAAATTACATACAGGTTTTGGGTATTGTTCAAGATGCTGGATTTCCTCATATTGGATGTGAAAAAGATTGCTGCTTGGGAGTTTCACCTGGAGAATATTTTGTCAGCTGTATAGGGCTAGTTGATA
>Ga0115012_10000704_pt1 | contig 19221 bp, 18 predicted proteins | sample TroAtlMetagenome_FD_88706 | JGI IMG/M metagenome (GOLD analysis project Ga0115012, IMG submission 88706) | Marine eukaryotic phytoplankton communities from Atlantic Ocean - Tropical Atlantic ANT10 Metagenome | ecosystem: Environmental > Aquatic > Marine > Oceanic | place: Tropical Atlantic...
GGCGTTCATAACGATTTCCCGACCAAGTTTGGATCGATCCATCCTCTTTTGATTCGTCTCAACCAACAAGCGAATCTCTTCTTCGGAATGATGATCATGAGATTTGCTGGCAGCCTGAATACCAATTATTTTTAGCATGAGCAATGAAGACCAGTTTAGTGCCTGCACAATTGGATAGGTCGCACGATAAAACCAAACCATTGGGTATGCTATCCACAGGCTGGTGGGTAATGGTTTCTGTATGGCTATTGTCTTCGGAGCCATCTCACCAACCACGATGTGGAGAATGGTGATCACGGAAAATCCGACAGCGAAAGAAAGTGTAGTACGGAGACTTTCCGATTCGATATGGAGCCAGTTGTAAAACGGATCTAGCAGGGTTTCAAAAATGGGTTCACCTACCCAACCAAGTGCAAGACTGGCCAGGGTGATACCCAATTGGCAGGCGCTCAGAAATGCATCGAGATTATTGACGACATGTTTGGCGACTTTTGCTCGGCGATATCCCTTGGCCAAGAGCGGTTGGAGTTGGGTTTCACGTACCTTGACCAGAGCGAATTCTGCAGCAACGAAAAAGCCGTTTAATCCTACCAAAAAAATCACCGCAATGATTTTAATGGCAACCCAAAGCCAATTAATTTCTTCAGGCCCTTCCATTACTTCTTCAGAGCGTCACTAAAAACAACCTTGAGGATATCTTGAAGCGAGACGATACCGGCTTCTTTCTGTGATTCACTTGTGACGATAGCAAGCCATTGTCCGCTGCGTTGCATGCGTCTAAGTGCAGCTTCGACTTTAAGGTCAGCGGGAAGAAAAAGAGCCGGCTGCATGTATTCGCTCGCTGGTTTGTCGCTATCATAGTTCTCATTGTAAAGGGAAGTTTTTAGGGTAACGATTCCGACTACTTTCCGTTGACCGCCACCAAATTTCCATATTGGAACACGGGCGATGCGGTGATCCTTGCAGAGGTCGACAACGCTCGAGATGGGACTGTCCTTGGAGGCTGTAACGGATAGGTTGAGCGGGATGGCCGCTTGGCCAAGCGTACGCTCACTAAGTCGCAGCACTTGGCTGATCATTGTACGTTCTCCATCGCTTAGACCCTCGTCTGAATTCTCCATCAACTTCTTAAGTTCTTTTCTGTTACTAAATAGCCGCTTGGCCAATGGCTGCCCTACGGCATCTGCGAGCGTGTTGCCAAACAATGCTTGGATCAGACTTACGAACGGAGTGAGCGTAAACTGAATGACTCGAAAAGGTCGAGCAACAGCAAGGCTGAGTTTGTCAGGGAATCGGCTAAACAATTTTTTCGAAAGCAAATCGCAAACCGTAAATAGTGAAAAAGCACACAACAAAAATAGGCACCAAAAAAGCACGCCAGACGAAATTTCTTTAAGCAGCAAGACCATCACGATGGCAAACACTCCATTGGCAATGGTGTTGCCCAACAAAACGGTCAAGTAAAAGTTCTCCGGCTTCATTTGGAAATTCAACAATAGGGACGCTCCTTTATCTCCTTCTCGCATCTGTTTTTTAATTCGTAAGCGATTAATTGAATAAACACCCGCTTCGATGCCCGAAAAAATGAACAAGATGACAAATGAGACAACGAGCAGAATTATTTTTAATAAGAGCATCCTGGATTATCTTGTTAGCCTTTTGACGATCAATTCTTTCACTCTTCGCTCATCAGCTGAGACTACAGTGAGTTCCAGTGAACAATACTTCAAGGATTCCCCTGTTTTTGGAACAACTTCGTTCAGGGCTGCAACAAGTCCTCCCATGGTACCTACCTCGGGGACAGCTTTAAGTTCAGGGATTAAATTTTGAAAATCTTCAATCGGCAACGTTCCGTTAACTCTCCAACGATTCCAATGCAGTTTCTCTACTGTGAATTCAATCTGTTCACCTTCTTCACGCATTTCACCAACCAACTCCTCTAAGATATCCTCAATCGTGATCAGTCCCGCAGTTCCGCCAAATTCATCCAATACAATCGCCAAGCCTCTCCGTTGTTTTTGAAGGCTTTGAAGTAAGTCCATCAGATTCATCGTTGAAGGGACAAATGAAGGAAACTCGATGGCTTCTGACACATCGTCATCGGGGGAGAGCAGAAGTTTACGTGTGTTAAGAATCCCCACCACATTATCAGGCGTCTCGTTATAAATAGGGATCCGGGTATGATTGTGCTTTTTTGAAAACGAGATCATCTTACTCAAGTCTGATGTATCCTCGATACAAACCATATCAGATCTTGGTTTCATAACTTCTTCGGCAGTTTTTTGATCTAATTTGATTATTTCATTAAGGATTTCTCGTTCAGAGCGCTCGATCACACCCTGCTGGTAGGCTATATCAATTAACTCAGCGAATTCCTCTCCTGAAGTTATCTCATCGGGCTCAAGGTTCTTGGGAATCAAACTGTGCATTATCTTTTCGCTAATAAACTCTGACATAGCCCCCAATGGTTTAGCTAGCCATAGAATCAACAAAACGGGTTTGGCGATGCGCGATTCCCAAGCCTCATGATATTTTGATGCTAGAATTTTTGGAATCAATACACAAAAAAACACAATAAAAGCCAATATTATGCACAATAATAACATAAAATACAAATTATTGAGCACATTAAGATTAATAATGCAAATTGCCGTTATAGAAGCATTCAGAAGTGAAGCAACTAAACCCAAAGAAGAATTTGCTTGGCCAAAAGAGCAAAGGTGAGTTTGGAAATGTTCCCGCTTGCCCAAGCGATCGTCTCGATTGTTCTTTAAATCAAAAAGTGCGGATTCAGTAACTCCTAGAACAAATCTGAACAAAAACAGTACAAACAAGAGGATTGTTAAAGAGAGTGCATCCATGAAACGATCGTCATCACAAAAGTGCAGTCATCCTAAATAAACGATGTGGAGGGGCAAGTAGATTCAACTTAAAAACGAGAAGTAACAAGGGGCATTAGAACAATCAAGATTCTTGCGAAATCATTTTTAACTTGTAACCGAACCCATCGTTTGTTTTGTTCAGTTGGAACTGAACGTTTTAAACAAGTTGATTTTCCGATTTGATGCTTAATCAGAGAATTGACAGGCGCGAAGCGTCAAACCCTTGGATTATTCAGTCAATAAACACAGAATTACGCCCATGGGGATCATTTACGATTCTCGATGAGGGGGATCAGTTCAAAGTCAAGAGGCTCACTGTAAACCCAGGGCACAGTACATCATTACAGTATCACAAGCATCGGTCTGAACGATGGATTGTGGTTCAAGGTGTGGCAACCATTACACTGGGAGTTAAATCTTACGTTGTTGAGGAAAATGATTGGATTCACATTCCGCTACATGAAAAGCATCTTTTGGCCAACAACGGGGATAAAGTATTGCAACTAATAGAGGTGCAATACGGAAACTATCTTGGCGAGGACGACATCATTAGATTAGAGGATCGTTACGGCCGGGATTCAGTTTCTCATTGAGCACTTTATCATATCTGGTAATTCGTTGAGACCACCTAATCAACTATCCTTCGAGACCATTCCGAATGATCAGGCGAGTTTTGAACTCGTGCAGTCCAAGGCTTGGCAGGAAATGGTCGCAATAGGCGGCCGCATTTGTCAGGTGTTGGGTTTACCGCGATCCATTGGCCAGATATTCGGTCTCCTATATCTATCCACAGAACCGTTGTCACTAAACAAAATGTCTGAGATGCTTGGAATTTCCAAGGGAAGTGCCAGCGTTGGCACGCGTCAATTGGTATCATGGGGGGCGATTCGCAAAGTCTGGATTCCTGGCAATCGACGCGACTACTACGAGGTAGTCGAAGATTTGGGGCAGCTAGTTCGAGGAAGCTATAGCAATCTGCTCAAGCCAAGAATACAATCCTCCAAGGACAGGTTAGCCATACTGAAGTTCAACCTAAAAGAGGACATCCAATCAGGAGCCATGCCGCTCGAAAAAAAAGACGTCTTTGAAAAGAGAATACAGTCATTGGAAAAAATTCACAAACGCCTTTTCCAATTCCTGCCCATAGCCGAAAAATTCATCAACTAAACTGCCAACGGCCTACTGCTAACTCGAAACTAGCAAATTATTCCTTTCCACTTGCCTTACGCTTTCCTTCTGATGCCTTACACCTTTTTGCCTAAAATATTGCTTACTGCTCTTTGCGACTTAATTTTAATGTGAAAATCTTAGTGGCAGGCGGCGCCGGTTTTCTCGGATCTTATCTTTGCGATCGATTGATCGCGGAGGGGAATGAAGTGATCTGTCTAGACAACTTTTTTACTGGATCAAAACAAAACATCATTCATCTGTTGGACAACTCGAATTTTGAGTTGATGCGCCATGATGTAGTAGATCCATTCAAGGTAGAGGTTGACCAAATATACAATTTGGCGTGCCCTGCTTCCCCGGTTCATTACCAGCATAACCCGATCAAAACGGTGAAGACCTCGGTGATGGGAGCGATTAATGCCTTAGGCTTGGCTAAGCGAGTAGGGGCGAGAATATTACAGGCGTCAACATCAGAAGTTTATGGAGATCCGGAAGTCCATCCTCAGCGGGAGGAGTACAGAGGCAACGTTAATCCAATTGGCCCAAGGGCTTGTTATGATGAAGGAAAAAGGTGTGCTGAGACTTTGTTTTTCGATTACCATAGGCAAAACAATGTAGATATTAGGGTTATAAGAATATTCAACACCTACGGCCCAAGAATGATGGTTGACGATGGCAGGGTAGTATCAAATTTTATCATACAAGCACTGAGGGAAGAGGACATAACCGTGTACGGCGATGGAAAACAGACACGCTCATTCTGCTATGTGGATGATTTGATCGAAGCCATGATTCGAATGATGAACCAGGAAGAGATAATCGGCCCAGTCAATACTGGAAATCCAAATGAGTTCACCATACTTGAATTAGCAGAAAAAGTGATTGAACTAACCGGGAGCAAATCAAATATTATATTCAAAGATTTACCTGAGGATGACCCAATGCAGCGGAAGCCAGACAACACGCTTGCGAGGGAGAAGCTAGACTGGGAACCACAAATCCAACTGGAACAGGGCCTAGAAAAAACAATCACCTACTTTAATCAGTTGAAATCCAACAACTAGTGCCAACTGCCAACTTACGCCTTACAACTCCCAACTTGATCCTCTTTGACTGCCAACTTACGGCTTGAATCTTACAACTTGAATAAGGAAACCCGTTATCCCTGTCGCGGGCCTTGGCGCACGATAAGCTGAGAGGTAGTGAGAGTGCGCTCATAGTTGCCTTGAAGACTGCTTTTGAGGGCGTTGTTGGAAGAACACAGTAGAAAGCAACATCATGACGGAACCCTTTGGTCTTACCGCAATGATTGGGGAGTGATAACAGCCCTTATCGAACACCAGAATTAGCAGTCAAATATGTTTTCAGAGTCTTTAAAAAGAGCACTCGATCTACTTCAATTTTCACCCTAATAATTCGTTTTAGTCGAGGGTGCTGATGCGGTTCAGTCAAATTTATTGGCTGCAACCGTCGATGATGGCGCAAAAAATCAAATATATAACTGTGCAGTAGGAGATCGTACGACATTAAACGAGTTATTTAATATGATCAAACTCGCGCTATCAGAGAATGGAATCGATAATAATTTTTCTCCGACTTATAAAGATTTCCGAGCCGGGGATGTGAAGCATTCGCAGGCGGACATCAGTAAGGCGGTAAATTTATTAGGCTACAGTCCAGAGTGGCACATCAATGACGGAGTTAATGTTTTGGTTCCTTGGTGTCTTGAGTATCAAGACGGACAACAATAGTTATTATCATCACACCTTTTTCAAAATGGAATTAACATGATTCATATACTTGTCGCAGAGAGCATGCCTGCTCAAAATAAGGGTGAGATGGCTATATTTCAAAGTTTATATGATGCGTGTGTGGAAGAATTTAACGGTCAGGTGAGATTTGAAATGCTTTCTTTCGATGCTCAATATGATCGGCAGAGCTTTGGAGATATTGTCAAGCTTATTGATACTGGAAAAAGCTGGCCATATATTAAAGATCATGCTCATGGCCTAAGTGTGCCTAGGTCAATTTTCCTGCTCCTCCAGCATGTTATTTTTTGTATTGGCTATATGATTTTCAGGTCGAATATTTTGAAGGTATTTTCGTCAGAAATTTGGCAATCTTACCTTAAATCTGATGTTCTCATTTATGGGCATGACAGTAGTTTTGGAGTTGGTGGTGATCCTGAAAATCCACTTTTGTATCCGCTTTACATTCCTGTTGTTGCAAAAATTTTGGGTAAAAAAGTCATGTTTTTTGCTGGATCAATACCACCTTCTCCAGCTCGATTTAAATGGCTTTTTAGAATAATGTGTAAGATTGCCTTTTTAGCTTCAGATGCAATTACCTTGCGTGAACCTATTTCTAAAAAAAGAGTGACGGGAAAAGCTCTTAAAAAAACTCAAGTGACTGCAGATATTGCCTATTTATTGAGGCCAGATTCAGAAGAGATTGGCACGAAAATTTTGAGTCAACTGAATATATCGGAAGAAAAAAAACTTGTTGGTTTTACCATAAGTCATGTAAGAGCAAGAATAGCATATCCACACTTGAATTTTGAAGAATCACAAAAAAAACACTTTGATTATTTATCGCGGATTATCGAGATTGTTTGTCGACAAGAAAATGCACATGCTGTGCTTATACCTCATTCTGTTGGAGCCCCTGGAACAACGGATGACCGTGAGGCCAATAAATATATATCTGATCAGCTTAGTGCTATAGGAGTGAGTGATTTACAGCTTGATATGCCACCCAAAACCATCAAATCTGTAATAGGTAAGCTAGATTTGTTAGTTGGTGAGAGGCTTCATTCTGTCATAGCCGCGTCTTCAATGAGCATCCCTACGATTGCAATTTCATACAGGAAAGATACTCGATTGCCTATGGTTTCAAATGTTGTTGGAGACGATTCAGTTATTTATATTGAAGACTTGGAGACCGCAGGCTTAGAGAGAAAAATGAGTTATTATTTGCGAAATTCAAAAAGTATTGTGGAACAGCAAGACTTACGGTTAAAAAATATACTGGCTGAGTCTTCTAGTAATGTGAAAATATTATCCAAATTAGTTGATTGCAATGATTAGCGGGTCGTTAGCGATTGTTCCAGAAGGGCCGCTTGCATTCGATGGTGTTAATTACCTGTATTCCGATGGTGAAGGTTACTATATTGATAGCCTTGCGAGAAAATTTGAACATGTATATATATTCGGATATGCCTTTCGAGATGATAGCTCTTGGTATGAAGGGGCATCGACTTACCAATTTAAAGAGAAAAATATTTCAGTGATTGAGTTGCCTTTTTCTGAAGAGGCTGGAGTCTTAGGTAAAGTTTTCCAAATTATAAGAGTAAAGTGGACGTTTGTAAAACATCGCAATAAATTTGAATACTTGTATGTTTTTTTTCCGGGTTATCCAGCGATAGCAGCTTATGTAGTCGCAAAAATTTTCCGTAAACCGCTGTTTTCATATGCTGCGTCTGATTGGTCTGTGGAAGAATCTAATTTGATCTTTAAATGGCAGTCTAAACTCTTGATACCCCTGAAAAATATATTGTCACAAGTGTCACTTTTTGCGGAAAAAAGATTAGTTAGGGATGCGTTGTTTACGTTGACTGCTTCTAAAGATGGTATTCAACGATATCAACCAATTTCAAATCGTATTTATAAAACTGTTCCAAGAATAGATTTCTCCAAACTAACTATACGAATACGCGAGGAAACATGCGTTAAAAGGCCTATCAATCTTTTATTTGTCGGAGGAATTTACGAGAGAAAGGGAGTATTTGATTTAGCTGAGGCCTTCAAAAAAATTATCAAAAATGAAGACTGTACACTTACGATTGTTGGTGATGGGAGTGATATTCAAGATCTTCGGGAAAGTCTTCATGACAGTTTAGAAAATGGCGTTGTGAAGATAGTAGGCCATGTTGCCTATGGGCCGTCGCTGATGGAATATTATGCTAACGCTGACATATTTGTATTTCCATCGCTAGGAGAGGGTTTTCCCAGAGTCCTCTATGAGGCGATGGCTAATTGTCTGCCAATTGTATCTTCAGATGTGGGAGGTATTTCAAGAGAAGTACCCCATGAAGTTCGCGGCATACTCATTTCTCCTAGTGACCCTGATGGCCTTATCGAAGCAGTAATGAGACTCATTAAAGATCATGATCTACGGCGTTCGATCATCAAGAATAATGGTGAATATATGAGTAAATTTTTGGAGAATAGTGATGCAGGGCGTCAAATTGAGACTCTCTTCTACAAGTATGTAAAAGAAGGCATCCATGCGAGAGATTAAAAAGGTCCTAGATAATGGTTTTTGTATTGGTTGTGGAGTTTGCACTGCAGCCGAAAACACTATGAAGGAATCACCCATTGCTATGGAGCTGAATTCAGCTGGTTCATATCAGGCTCGTATAATTGCTACTGATCGGAATGAGTCTAGTAGTCGTGCTGATAAAGTCTGCCCTTTTTCGGACTCTGCACCAAATGAAGATTTCTTGGCGGACAAACGCTTCTCCGGAATTGTGAAAAACTATCAAAAAAGAATTGGTTTCTTCGATAAGATTTATGCTGGCTATGTGGCTGAAGGTGATTACCGAAATAGGGCTAGTTCGGGTGGTACTATTAGCTGGATGATTGATCAGTTATTTATCAATAATGAGATTGATTTTGTGGTGCACGTTAAACCTTCCGAAGATAATGGTCCAGTTATTCTGAAATACCAAATTTCCTCATGTGAAGAAGACGCTAAAAAACGAAGTAAATCGAGCTACTATCCTGTGGAATTGAGCGAAGTGCTTAAATTTGTGAAGGATAATCCGGGCAGATACGCTGTTGTTGGAATTCCATGTTTTATAAAAGCTATTAATTCACTTAGACATCTAGATACGATTTTTGAGGAGAAAATAGTATTTACTATTGGTTTAATTTGTGGGCACTTAAAATCAACTCGTTATGCAGACTTTCTTGCTATGAATGCTGGAGTGCAGCCAGGATCTTTGACTGAAATTGATTTTAGAACAAAAATAGAAGGTAATAATGTAAATGACTATGGCATAACTGCAAAAGGAAAAAGTATAGATGGGGAATTAGTTGAACGAACTGTGCTTAACAGAGATATTTTTGGTGCCTCTTGGGGTTATGGATTATTTATGCCAAAGTCTTGTGAATACTGTGATGATGTCTTTGCAGAAACTGCTGATATGGTTGTAGGAGATGCATGGATGCCTGAATTTTTGAACGATTCTAAAGGGGCCAATGTAGTTCTTGTGCGAAATCCTGTTATGGCCAAAATAATTCATGAAGCTCGATTGAACAAGCAGCTTAGCTTCAGGGAAATTAGCACAGATGAACTATTGGCTACGCAAGATGGTTGTATGCGTCAGAGAGGAGAGGCGCTTGCCTTTCGACTTTACGGGGAAAGTAAAGCTGGACGCTGGGTGCCTAAGAAGCGTGTTGAAAAAAGCATTTCTGGTTTGAATCGTAAGCTTAGAGTTAAATATGGTATACGCCAAAAGTTGACACTAGAGAGTAAGGAGATTTCACAAAGACTGGATCGAGATAAAGTTACACTTGGTCTTTATAAAAAAGCGTTTAAGCCGCTCATGAATCGGTATGATAAGCAAGATAGGCCACTTTGGCGCAGGATTGCATCTAAAATTAAGTGGCGGTTGATTGCATTACGTAGCTTTGTAAAAGTGCTGAAAGCCGAGTGATAGACAATCTCATAACTAGAGTTAAGAAATTCCTTTTTAGTGGTATTGATTTTCCAAAAAATTTCCAATATCTAATTTATAAAGGACCAACAGTGCTGTTTGGAAAACATGTATGGAATAAATGTACTTGGTAACGCTTTTTTTCAGCCGAGTTGGTGTCTACTAGTTGCCGCGTTTGACATTTTTTAATTCTAACCACGATCATTTACAAAATGCATCTTAGAGTCAAAAAAAATGATTTATGTGCGCTTCCCATATATGTTATTTTCTTGATAGCGCCGATGGGCTTTATAGCGAGAGAGGTAATGCCTCTGGGAATATCTCCAAATATTTTTCCAGCCGGAATGATGGCTCTTGTATTGGTGTTTTTATTTGGACTGAAAGCAAAGGTTAATTTAACTGTAATTTTGATAGGTTTATATATTTCAATAATGTCTGTGTCCTTGCTCACAGGAACAAATGTATTATCTATTTTAACTTCTCATATAGGCTACTTTTTGATTGCATTTTTACTGGCGAATTATAGGTATGCTGAAGCAGAATTTAGATCATTTTTTAAAGTATATATCTATTCATTGATCTTTGTAGTGGCGCTGAGTTTTTTAGAGTTCTTCACATCTATCCAGCTAATCGAGAATAGCTTGATTACGACATGGTCCGGCGTTTCCTTAATTAAAGGACCGTTTGAAAATCAAAATGCTTTTTCAACTTTGTTGATGGTGGGTGTTTTGTGTGTCTCAGAGTGCTTTTCAAGTAGAGGAGTGTTTCAAAGGACTTGTAAGTGGCTCATTTTTATTTTGCTCTTTTGTGCTCTTTTGCTAACTGCTTGCAGAAGCGCAATGCTTGGGTTGGTAGTTGGTCTATTAATTCAACAAAGTTTGATGTTTGCGAATACAGATGAACGAAGGATTGTAAAAGTAGGTACAAAATGGGTGATGATGATTGTCCTCTTGGCGTTGTCAATTGGCTCTTATTTTGATTTAGTATTTTTAAGTGATCTTTTAGATCAAAAATCAGACTCAAGTATTTTAAGATTAGAAGCTTTCGATCTTTTTATTACTAGTATTTTAGAAAATCCATTTTTTGGTGCTGGCTATCAAAACATTTGGTATGAAACAGAGGCAATGTTTGGTTTTAAAATGGGTGCTCATAATATTTTTTTGGGTGCCTTTATTGATTTTGGAATATTCGCATTTTTGATTTTGGTTTATTTATTTGGCAAAGGTTTTTTAAGTATTCGCAAAAAATTGAGTTCGAGCAATATTGAAATTAAGTTCGCTCACACTGTTTTAGCTCTAATTACTGCTCTTTTTATCCATGGTCAGTTCCATGAGATTCAAGTTAATACAATAGTCTGGTTGACATTGCTTTTGGCTATTTTTATCAATAATAAATCGAGCATTCATTCCTTTTTATGATATCGGTTAATTTTTAAGAGGAGATGTAGCATGATTCCGACCTTCACAAAATATTTTTCTTCACAAGTCGCAGATGAGGGCTTTATACCTGAGGAGCAACCAGGTCGCAGTATATTTTACCGCACACGAGACTGGCCCAAATATAAGCAGTTTAAAAGGAAGCCTTCAAGGCAATCTGACCGATACTCAAAAAGGACGATATGATCGCCACGCATTAGAAATTTCTAAACTGCTTCATGGCTCCAAGCGGGTTGTCTCGTTGGGAGGTGGCACCGGCTCACTAGAGAAACGCTTAGTGAAACTATGCCCGCATATTCAGTTTATGGTATCCGATATTTACGATAAAGAGCCCGTGTCAGAGTCGGAGATTGCGTTTACCACACTCGACATGACAGATACGGAATCGTTGCGCGCTAAACTGGAGGGTTTCGACACAGTTTTAATCATCAATGCGCTCAGCCCTTTTTTTCCCAAAGAAGTGGAAAATGTGTTTGGCGAAATAGGTGCAAGCCAAGTTTCTAACGTTATCATTTACTCAGCTGAAGATCTCCGTTTTGTAGGGTACTTCGCTGCATTCATAAAGCGACAGATGATTAAAAAGCGTAGCGTATGGATCGGCTACCTATTCAGCTCACGCTTCATTTCCCGACTTGCGAAAAAAAATGGGCTATCGCGGACAGCCTTTGCTCGTCCGAGGCAACATGGCGCGCTGACGCCCATATGGGGAAATACCTATCTCGCAGCTTTTTCCCGGGGAAAGAGAGCGGCTATTGACAAGCCTCTAGTAGCTGAAAATTTGATCATGTGATCTCATCTCATCTCATCTCATGGAAGATCTATGACTCTGGTACCGTCGCCTCTGTAAAGTTAAGCAGGTACTTCAAAAGAATTCGATTAGCAAAAAGCTGATCATTAAGTGAGCACAAAATTTGTATCTGAAGCTCCTCAAAAATCATATTGCAGCGTCACTTTTCAAAAACGCCTATTTCCTAATGTCGAGCAGTGTGCTCTCTTCTGTGATAGGTTATTTGTATTGGATTTCTGCTGCTCGATTATTCCCCCCGGAGGAGATTGGTTTTATTCCCGCTGTTTTAGCCGCTGCAAGCTTAGTAATGAGTGTTGGTGATCTTGGTTTAGGTATTACCGCGATAAGACATCTTCAATCCTCTGGGAGCAATAAGCTTGCTATGGCAAATTCAGTCATAACAATACCCGCAGTATGCTCATTCTTGTTAGGTTTGGTCTTCCTAGTGTTGATACCATATCTAGCGCCTCAATATCTTCCTCTTGTGATAAACCCGTTATATGGAGGGCTATTTCTTTTGTTGGTTGTCGGGCAATCAGTTGTTTATAGCTCCGGTTCAATTTTTACGGCACTTCTTGCAAGCGATCGTACTTTGTATCTTGTTAACATCTCCGCTGTAGGAAAATTGGTTCTAATTGCCCCGATTGCATTAATGTTTCCTGGATCACACGGTTTAATAATTGCTAGCGCATTAGCAATATGGATTGGAATCTCTTACTCATTCATAGTGTCATTCCCTTCTATTATTCCAGAGTTTAAGTTTCGATTTACCGCATCAGCTAATTTGTTAGTACCTCTCGTGAAGTACTCTTTTAGTAATTACTTTGCGAGAATATGCTTAGAGGCGCAGAATTTACTATTCCCAATAATTAGCCTACATTTGATGGGGCCCGAGAAAAATGCAATTTTTTACATGGCCTTGATTACAAGTATGGTTTTGCGAGTGATCCCATCAGCTATTTTTAACTCACTTTTTGCTGAATCCTCTAATGATAAAAAGTCGTCAAAGAAAAATTTGAGAGATGCATTGAAATTAAACTTCTTGATCATAATTCCAGCATGCTTGGCCATAATTATTTGCTCTGAGTACTTATTAGTTTTGATAGGCGAAAATTATGCAAAAGAAGGGCGGAACGCATTAATGATTCTCGTTGTCGCAAATATTCCCTGGTCAATAAATTATATGTTGATTACACTTGCAAGAGTCAACCAACAGAATAAATTGGTTATAACAATCTGTGTTGCCCTCCTTCTGTCATCTATAATACCCTGCTTCTTCTTCATGCCTACATGGGGTCCAAGTGGCGGCGCCATGGCATATCTATTAGGACAGATTTTGACCATGACGTTCATGTTTTTTGTGTATGGTTTTAGACATTATTACAAGGTGAAACCATATAATGAATAATTTTAACGCGCCAACTTGCAGGCTCATCTCAAAGAACTCACCAGCGCTGGCTATTATTACTGGCTTTTTACCTGTTCTATTCTATGAGATTCAAGTGCATACTGAAATCGGGTTTATTCTGCTTTTGGTTGTTTTATTCCATGATAAATTATACCAGTCTAAAAATTCTATTACATTATATGGTCAGCTTTAGACATCGCAGGACTCTTGTATGATGACCTTTCTTCCAAAGTTGGAATTCAAATTTAAGCATATACGACTCAACCATTATAACCTTGAAAAGGGCGTCTTATTTAGCCTAAGTAGGCACGTAATATCATCAATTATTGCTGAAAATGACTGGTCTGAGAATCATCAGATTTTAATGCCCGGATCTCTATGTGAGGAGGCCTTTAAGCCATTTCTTAGAGCAGGGTTAACGATTGGGTGTTATGGGCTTAATAAGTCTTTATCTTCTGATCTGACATCTATTCATAACAATATTCAATTCAACACTGTGGCAATTTATATGGTTCATTACTTTGGAAGGAAGGATCCAAATATAGATGTAATTAGAAATCTTTGTGATAAGTTAGGTATTTTTTTGATAGAAGATTGTGCTCTTTGTTCTCCCGACGATGTTTATTCTGGAATAGGATCTTACGGAGATTATTCTTTTTTCTCTTTATGGAAATATCTACCTGTCCCCGATGGTTCTATTGCATACTCTAGAGGCCGAGCAAGAGCCCTCCAAGCTCCATCCCAAAGAGCTGATTTCTCAAGAGTAACTAAAAGGCTAATTAGTTTATTGGTGCCAGGTAATCTTGGGAAGAAGCTCAGAACAAAGATTCGTCAAGTTCCCTCGGTTCAATCTACCCATAATTATTTAGAGTTTATCAAGAACGAATCAAGTCCACAGTCAATCAGCTTTTTATCAAGACTAATTATTCGCTTTGTAGACTTTGACTCGGTGAGTAATTTGCGAAGAGATCACTATCGATTCCTTGCTAAGAATCTAGAAAACCATCCAAGTATACAAACTCTTTGGTGCGAACTTGATCCGGATGTTATTCCTTACTGTCTCCCACTAATCACCAGAAAACCAACACATTTACAGGAGTTTTTGCTCCAACGCGGTATTGAGAGTGAGTTATCCGTTAATGATTATTATCCTTGGGCGGGTAAAGTTGAAGGTGATATTCAAGAAATGGGATGTATAAAGCAGTTAGCCAGGTCGGTATTGAGTATTCCGGTACATCAGGCTCTTTCGGAGAAGGAGATTATAAAAATCAGCTCCAGTCTTACTGCCTATGAATAAAATGATATTTGAAATAGATAGTGGATTACAGGCTGTTCATGCACGGAAAAAAGATTGGGAAGTTTTATATAAAGATTCGGAATCGTCTAATCCATTTTTGTCTTGGGAGTGGAACTACTATTGGGCTTCAAATTATTCAACTCCCAAAAACATTAGAATATTAATTGGAAAGTTAGGTGGTGTTGTAAATTGCATAGTCCCATTGCAAATGGAGGGAAGTAAGATGGCTTTTTTGCGTGATCATGAATATGCTGATTATGGTGGTCTTCTTGTTAGCAAAAATTTAAGTTGCAACCATCTTAAAACTATTATTGATCGGATAATGCATGAATCGCATAGGCTTTCATTTGAGGCTATAAGATCCGACAGCTTAGAGTTTGACTTGATTGAGTCTTTAGTTGACTCAAAACGTATTCAACCTGTTGTCACATATATGTGCGACAACCCTTATGTCGCTAAAAATGACGATTTTGACAATTACTATGCAACAAGATCTAAGAAACTTCGTCAAGAAATTCGTACAACAGAAAACAATCTTAGACGCATGGGTGAATATAACTTTGTTGAAGAGGTTAAGGGAGATAACTATGAAAAGCTTCTAGATAAGCTTGCTGAATTTCACTTAAAAAGACAAATCGAAAAGATAGGCGGATCTATTTTAGGCAGTAAAAAGGCTTTAGAGTTTTTTAAGGATGCGCCCTCGCATCTAAAATCAAGTAGTTGTCAGTTGCATATGTCAGCAATTGTACTCAATGATCAAGTGATTTCTGCGGCACTTTCAATACAGACCAATTCAACCCTGTATTACTGGATCCCGTCTTTTGAAACAGATATTCCGAAAGTTTCTTTGGGGAAACTCCATATCAAACTGTTGATCGAAAAATGTCATAATCAAAATATGGCATTTGATTTTATGGGTGGAGATGAAAAGTACAAGTACCAATGGGCCGATAGTTCGCTGAGTGTAATGAAGTATATGTTTTTCACAAGTGATTGCGCAAAGATGATCTATAAGACCGGGGAATGTATGAAAAATCTATTAAAAAACAAGGTTAGTAATAGTCATTTTATTAGGAAGACCAGGGTGGCCATTTCGAACTACTATCGGTAAGTATGATGTCTAAAGCGAGACGGAAATTAAAAACAATTCTTTCGATTGCCTGGAATTTAATTCCTCAAAGGAAGAATCCAAAATCAATCCCTGTGCTCTGTTACCATTCGGTAAATGAAGCTTGGGACAGTGATATAGAACCCATAAAGTCAAGCCTATTTGAGCAGCACATGGATTTCCTAAAAAATTCATACCAGCCCATATCACTATCTGTTTGGATGGATTCTATACTCCATGATAAACCGGTACCTAAAAACGCCGTCTTGATTACTTTCGATGATGGTTATGTAGATAATTATGAAACTATTTTCCCAATAATTTTAGCCAGAGGAATTCCCGTCTGCATTTTTGTAGTAACTGAGTTCGTAAAGGGTAATATAAAATTGGTTGAAAATGAGGAGTTTAAAGCGATTACCGTAGAGCATATGATTAAAATGAGAGATTCCGGATTGGTCAGTTTTGGCGCCCATACATGTACTCACAGGGTGCTATCAACATTAGGCAATGATGAAATTTATTCAGAAGTAACTAAATCGATAGATACTCTTAATCGCTGGCTGGGTTGTGCTACAAAAGCTTTTGCTTATCCATTTGGGCAATATCGACACATCGGAAGAGCTGGGATTGATGTTGTAAATCATTCGTCCGCTGTTGTAGCTTTTTCAACTCAGTGGGGGGTGAGTAGCTCTGAATGTAATCACTTTCTTATGCCACGCATGATAATTAACAGCGGTGATTCGGTTAAGGATCTAAGTGACAAGTTAAAGGGAAAATACGGATACCTAAGCGTACTTCATAGTTTTACAGGCGGATTCCGTGCGCAACTTGAGAAATTAGGTATATGAAAACGAAAACTCGCTTTGTTTTAAGATCTCGCGAAATGCATGATGAAACTGAAATTCCTCAGCAATTATTTGATAAAGACACATTACGTGTAATCAAAACAAGATATGAGTTTGCGGCTAATCAAGTCACTTCGAAGCGGGTGCTCGAAATTGGTGCGGGCCCTGGTCTTGGTGCGAAGTATTTTGGAGATGTTGCATCAGAATATGTCGCCTCTGACTATAGTGATGAAAATATTGAATCGTTTAACAAAAATAATAGTGGAATTGAAATCGTTAAAGCAGACGCAAATGATCTACCTTTCCCTAATAATCGGTTTGACTCTATAGTAGCATTAGCCATGATTTACTATTTAGATGTACCTCGGTTTTTTAAAGAGTGCGCGCGTGTCATAAAAAACAGGGGCGAACTAATTTTCTGTTCTACTAACAAGGATGTCCCTGGATTTGTGCCGTCTCCATTTACTGTTAAGTATTATAGTGTTCGAGAGCTTACCAAGCTTTTGGAGTTAGCGGGTTTCGATGTAACTGTATATGGATCATTTCGTAGACCATATAACTCGCTACTGGCGTCCTATTTGCGAAATATTTTGAAAACCTTCTTGAAAACATGTTGGTCACTTTTTCCAGGAGGTCGCGCTTCATGGAAAAATTTAAGGAATGCCTCTTTAGGTGAGAGACAGAAGCTTCCTGACGATGTTAGGTTGATTTCCGAGGATACTGAAGTTTTAAAACCCCTTAATAAGGATAAGGTCAATAGAGACTTTAGGGTTGTTTATTTTGTTGCAAAATTGAGATGGGAGGTGGAGTGTGAGTAGGTATGATTGGAAGCGATTTACTGAACTGTCTGATATTAACTATAAAAAAGCTCGAGATAGTGGTGATACAAATGAAATAATGGACCATAATATTCTCAAGGGTGGTATGCATGAATTGAGTTTTATCGAGACGCTGTGTAAAGCTTATTTTCATAAGAATATCCGTAAAGGAAAAGCTCTCGATATCGCATGTGGCATTGGTTACATGAGTAAGTGTTTGGCCGATAAGGGGCACTCTGTAGTTGGTTTCGATATGAACCATGATGCTATTGCAATAGCAAATGATACATATCCCTATATAGATTTTTTTGTTTCAGATGCTTCAACGCCAACTAAATTAATCACAAGCAACAAATATGATTTAGTGGTAGCTAGAGAAGTGCACTGTTTTTCTAGAATTAAAGATGAAATTTACCAAGAAAATTTGGTCAGTATGTATTTGGATCTTCTGCTTCCCGGAGGAGTTCTTGTAATTGCGCACTCTCGGCATGGTGCAGATACTAATTACCCTTCAATTTCATTTAGGTCCCTAAATAAGATTCTTGACCAAGATAAGTATCTTACCGCTGGGCCATACTACATATTTCTATTCAAGCATTTAAGGCTTAATATCTTCCCTCCGACTCGTATTTTGATCGCGACACAGTCTTTCCTAACAAAAATCCTAGCGATCTTTACCGGTAGACGATGGATAGAATTTTTTATGATATATAAGCAGTAGATATTCAATAATCTATCTTCTTTGGGTAATTATGGTCCTATAAGTTTGTTAATTACTCTTAACCACATCACGCTGATTTCTAAAGTCATATAATTTTTAAAACCTATTAGTAAAGACAAGACAAACAGAGATTTTAGATTAACCTGTTTTGTTACAGCGTAGAAATAGACCAAGGAGCTTACTTTAAGATGAACGTATTACATGCATTTCCTCTCTTTTCTATTCAACATGGCGGCGGTTCATGTGATCTTTTGTATAAGCTTGTAAAAGCACAACATAAGGCAGGTTTGAAACCATCAGTGTATTGCGGCGACTTTAAATATGATGGTGAGCTTGCTAGTTCTGCAAAGGGTGTTCCGTTTGTCGTAGATAGATCTAGACTACATTCGTCTGGATTTTCCCTAATGTTTGGTTTGAGAGCTTCTCTAGAGAAAAATCGAGAATCAATTGATATTGTGCATATGCATGCTTTTCGTACATATCAAAATATTGTTCTGTATAAGTTCTGTAAGAAATACGATATCCCTTATGTCGTTGATGCCCATGGAGCCGTTCCTTACGCTAAAAATAAGCGCTGGTTAAAAAAGATTTTTGATTTATTGATAGGTCGAAAAATATTGAGAGAGGCTAGTTATGTAATTGCTGAAACTAAGGTAGGCGTTGATGAGTACGTCGAGTGTGAACCACTAATTGAAGCTGAGAAGATTGTCATTTTATCTCCCCCTTTCGACGTGGATGAATTCAAAGAACTTCCTGAATTTGGAAATTTCAGAAGGTCTATTGGCCTAAACGAAACTGTCCCTATAATTAGTTTTTTGGGTCGCCTACATTTTATAAAGGGAAATGATTTTTTGATTAAGGGTTTTAAAAAATTACTGAACAAAAAGCCGTCTGCCATATTAGTATTCTTAGGCGGTGACGATGGCCATGAGGTGGAACTAAGAAAGCTAGTTAAATCGTTAGATTTATCAGGCAATGTAATTTTTGCCGGATTTATAAGTGGCCACAAAAAGAATGAAGCATTGGTTGA
>Ga0115012_10000705_pt1 | contig 19218 bp, 14 predicted proteins | sample TroAtlMetagenome_FD_88706 | JGI IMG/M metagenome (GOLD analysis project Ga0115012, IMG submission 88706) | Marine eukaryotic phytoplankton communities from Atlantic Ocean - Tropical Atlantic ANT10 Metagenome | ecosystem: Environmental > Aquatic > Marine > Oceanic | place: Tropical Atlantic...
CGATGCGGACGCCGATGCAGACGCCGACGCCGATGCGGACACACTGGTCGAAGTCTGCACCGATGACCTCGTTGGCCTTTCAGCGATGAGCACAGAAGACTCTGGCTGGACAGCACAGGGCAACTGGGGCCCCGATCACCACATCAGCGGCCTGGCCAGTGCCTTCTTGTTCGCAGGAACCGACGACGACACCATCGTCCACCTCAGCGAGACCTTTTCGTCGGTGGACTCCTGGGAACTCGAAGAGGACTGGGAAGGCACCGGCCAAATCGTCTTTGACTCGCACGTCTTCTACGTGGAACTCGATACCGGCCAGATCGTCAAATACGACCTCATCGGCGAATCCGAGGTCGCACGGGCTTCCTTGGGCAGCATCGGAACCGGGCACGACTTTGACTACGCTTGGGGCGGCTACACGAGCGTGGACTTGGCGACCGATGGCGACAAATTGTACGCCATTCATTCATCGGACGGGGCCGGAGGCGCCCTTCAAGTGAGCCGCATTCACCCCGGAACGCTGTCGATTCTCTCCACACGCACCTCACCCAGTTCGGCCCTCAAATCGGATTATTCAAGCGGATTCATGGCCTGCGGCGTGCTCTACGCTGTCGACAACTTCTACGCCGACACCACCATCAACTACGCTTGGCAGTTCGAGGCAGGCATCGAATGGGACCCGGCGGTGGCCTGGAGCGTCGAGGGCTACCTCTCTTCGTCCCAATACAGCAGCAAACACGACACGGTCTACGTCTACGATGCAGGAACGCTCATGACCGCCGTGCCGGAATGGGGCCCTTAGTCGGATTCGCCGGTGTACATGATGTAGCTGAGGCGCCAATTCGGCGGGTCGTTGGACGATGGGCTCATGTCGTGGTCATGGCCCGGAACCCCGTGGCTGTGAAAGCCCATCAGCCCACCACCGCTGGTGCAATGACCATTTCCACCCGAACTGGAGGCTGTGTATCCGCCGGGGTCGCCATCCATGGAGTGGACGTGCTCTCCCGAACCTCCGACTTCACCGACTGAAGAAGGAGAGGCTGTGCCCAGCACATACACACCCGACAAATCCGGACCGCCGTGCGTTCCGTCGGCCAACACCCACCCCATGGGAACGGTGTCGGGCACCCCAGACCACAACGCCACCGACCGATCCATTGGCGCCGCTGTCTCTTCCAATGGCGACACCCACAAAGCACGAACAAACGGCGGTGCATTGAACTCTTCGCTGAAGGCGTGGTCGTGCTCATAGCCGTGCGAATGATTGAGGTCGGTGGTCGAGGCTCCGTAGCAAGTCACCGTCATGCCATACCCGCCGTAGTACACACCCGTCGCGGTTTCGAGTGCGGCAAAACCGGAATGATCATGAGCAAAGGAACCGCCCACAGCACCCGCTTCTGTGGACGATGAGCCCCGCAAAAACCGGTCATCCAAATCCTCTCGGATGCTCCACACTGACTCCGCAGCCCCGTCATCCTCCCAGGCATCAATGCGACCAAACACCGACTCTGAAGGCACCGATGTCGCCGAGTCATTCATCAAATACACAACGTCAAAGTAGGGGGGCAGGGCAGCGTCGCTTTCCACGGCATGGTCGTGCGTCATGTCATGGGAATGCGTGGCGTTGCTCGATTTCTGTGTGCACCAGGCACCGGGTGGCGAACAGCTCCGACCCGGCGGTGACGCCGAATCCGTGCTCATTTCAACCATACCCGTGAACCCGTCGTGTGCGTGCGGTGAACCGCCACCGGGTCCACCCGGTTCCGCATCAAAGGAACCCAACACAAAGCGTTGTCTCAAATCGGGTGTGCCCGACTCGCCATTGCAGACCAGCCATCCGGGCGGCACTTCCGCGCCCGTGTACGCAATGATCAATCCCCGCGGAAGCGGTTGAGGGTCCGAATCACACACTCCATCGCCGTCCAAATCATCCGGGTCATCCTCAGGGCAAGGGTCGCATCCGTCCGCTACACCGTCGCCGTCGAGATCCGACGCGTCGTCGTACCCAGGACAAACGTCCTCTGAATCGCACAACCCATCGCCGTCGCTGTCATCGCCCGCATCCACCGGACAAACATCGCATCCGTCCGCTACACCGTCGCCGTCAACATCGGCCGCGTCGTCGTGCCCTTCGCACTCATCAAGCGATGTGCAGATTCCGTCGCCATCGGCATCATCGGGGTTGTCCATGGGGCAAGGATCGCACCCATCCGGAATCCCATCGCCGTCCAAATCCAAGTGGTCGGCGAACCCATCGCAGATGTCTTCGCCATCGCAGATTCCGTCGTCATCGGAGTCATCCAGGGAATCATCGGGGCAAGGGTCGCAACCGTCCGCCACGCCGTCGCCGTCCGCATCGACACCGTCATCGTGGCCCGCGCACGCGTCTTCGGAGTCGCACACCCCATCACCGTCGGTGTCATCCAACACGTCATCGGGGCATGGATCGCAGCCATCGGCCACACCGTCTCCGTCGCCGTCCACTCCGTCATCGTGCCCTTCGCATTCGTCGTCCGCATCGCACACACCGTCGCCATCCGCGTCATTGCAGGGCGCTCCGGTGTCATCGGTCGCGGGGTCATTCGGCGGATCGCCCGAATCATCGGGGCCGTCCGACGGAGTGTCAGATGCTTCTGGACCGCGCGAGTCCACACCGACCATTTTCGATTCGCTGCACCCAACGAACACCAATGCAAGGGTCAAAGCTCGAAGCACCATCAGCCTCCGTTAATTGACGATACTTCTATTTTAACTTTCTTTTTCGTTTTTTCTCTGCCCGTCGATTCTTGCGCTCAGCCTGAATGTGCATCGGGAATGAGTTGCCCCGCCGAGAACCGTTGGCCTTTGGCTTCAAGGGAGATTTCTCAGCAGGCGCGGACTTCGGCGCATCAACGGGTTCGGGCGGTGGTTTGGCCGGTACCGGTGGCGAACGAACCTCCGGCGCGGGCGACGTCGGTGCATCCGGCACGCAATCCAACAACGGACCCAAGTTGGCCACCGAACGCCGGATGTGCCGAACCCTGCGGCCCATTGCTTTGTTTCGGACCGTCGGATCTCGTTTGAGGGGCGCCGGCAAAATGGCGGCCAAGGAAGCCGACTGCACAAAGGTTAAATCCGCTGCATCGCGGCGAAAATGGTGTTGCGATGCGGCTTGGACTCCGTAGATGCCCGGACCCATTTCCACGATGTTCAAATACACTTCGATGATCCGTTCTTTGGACCACGCCGCTTCCAATGCATGCACCAAGCCAACCTCGAGTCCTTTTCGAATCACGCTTCGACTGGGCCACAAGTAGAGGTTTTTCACCGTCTGCATCGACAACGTGCTGGCACCACGAAGCCTTCCGTCAGCCCTGTACTCGCTCACCACATCGCCCACCGCCGACCAATCGATCCCATCGTGATCGCAAAATCGATTGTCTTCGGAAGCAATGACGGCCCGGGCCAAGTGGGGGCTCATTTCGGTCAAAGGAACCCATTGCTTCTCAAACCCATGGTCTTGCGTCCATCGAATGACCATCAGTGGCGTCAACGGAACCGGCGCGTGTTTGAAGACAACCAAATGAAGCACCACCAACAACATCGGTCCAACAACCAATCCAATCAGCCAGCGCTGAACCGTCCGCATCAACGACGCCTCACCGCCACCCCAAGGCTGATGGCGATGACGAACCAGGCCCCGAGAGCAACGATGCCGTTGTACCGACCGTGATGCGCATCACCAATCCATTGCTGTCGACTCAAGCGTGGATTGTCCGGCGGTCGAATCGTCCGGAGCAACTCCTTGGGATCATCGCTGGGCGTTCCCGTGACGGCGAACAGCAATGCATGCATGCCTTTTTCGCGAACAACGGTGGGGTTGTCATCCACGCTGCGCAGTTCCGCTTCCATCAACGATGCATCCTGGGTGTTGAACAAATCAGGCTGAATCATGATGCTCTTAAAACCCAAACCGGCCAGCATGGGTTCAATGGACTCCGTGTCTTCGTTTAGCAACAAATCCTGCAACCAAAAGTTCAAGTGTTGCCGCATGCGGTGGGGCTTGCTGTGCACGCAATCTTCGGCAATCGCCTTTCCATGGCTCAGTTGGGCCAAGCACGAAAAGTTGGCCATCCAACGGTCGTGGTTGACCCCCCGATTGTCGGTGAACGGCAGCAGTTCCAAAATCGGGCCATCGGTCACCGACTCCAACGAAGGACTCTCGATGTAGCGAAACTCCTGGCGGTAGGGGGTGCCAATGCGCAAAAATGCCTCGGCGACGACCACGCCCAACACCAACAATCCACGCCACCCCCACCGGGGAGCCATGTGGGTCGCCACCCGTGCAGCGACCACGCCACCGCACAGCGACCACAACCAAGCCCATCGAATGGGGAAGCGCAAAAACCCGGCCACGGGACCGGTGACCCAACTGAGGTTGGCGGGCAACAAGATCAAATTGTGGCTGGCCGCAAACTGCGGAATCATCGATGCAACAACCGCTCCGATGCCGGCCCACATCAACCCGCGCCACCGTCCATCGGGCAACACTTTGTTGCCCAACACCACAAGCCCCAACATCCACCCAAACACAATCGGCGCCATGGAATGTTCGGCCCGATCGATTTCTGGGGTGGCTGCGAGCAGGCCAGACAGATGAGCGCTCATCGGATTGAGCGACTCCAACGCCTCCCTCGAGGGTGCGGTTCCGTGCATATAGTACAAGACGTACGCGACCAAAAAGACGCCTCCGCCAAGCACCAAGGTCCGAGGGCGGCGCTCCGACCGCACCAGCAGCAACACGGCCATCGCAAATGCGATGACGCCCACGTAGGCCGTGGTCAGCCAGCACAACACAAAGAACAACAGGGCCCAACGGGCTTGCTTGAGCGTCCCCTCGGGGGAACTGCAGCGCCACAAGGCTGCACCAAACCACGGCAACCAAGGATTGAACACCTGGTATACGTGGCCTTCCAGCAAACCGGTGGCGGCCATGCCGCAAAAGCCGTACCCGAAGCCGGCAAGCATCGTCCAGGGTTGTTTGGCCCCGACGGCCTTGGCAAAGTGAGTGGCAGCCCACGCGTTGACCGCCACTCCAACGATGCCCACCAAACCGAAAATCTTGCCGACTCCCAAGGCCTGAAGCATCATCGCAATGGGCACCAACAAATACGAATCCAGGCGGCTGATGTCGCCCCCGAGCGGCCAAGCCGTCATCCCATCAACACTGCCCAACAAGCGTTGGGCCGCCCCGATCACCCACAAGGTTCCCGGCGTATCAAAATGCCGCCCAACCACAAAACTGTTGTCGGACAAAGCCGTGGGCCAAGTCCATGCCACCGCCAATCCCAACCACACCAACAACCACACCGGCTCCGGCAACCGAAACCGTATTTCGCGGCCTTCGCGCTCCAGGCGACCCATGACGATGCTGAGACTCACAATGAGGATCCACAACGCACCCGCACCCAAAAACATGGCCTCTTGAATGGCCATGCTGGCTTGGCTGACCGGCGAAGAAGACCGCCGAACTTCACCCTGTTCCGTCACCAACCAAGAGTGCCGTTGGTCGCCATTGTGAAGCACGATCAAATCGTCGAATCGGGGACCGTTTCCGATGCGAACACTCACCGGCAACAACCGACCGTGGGGCACCTGGAAGGTGCCGGTGTACACGCCCACCTCGCTCAGTCTCAAGATTTGGGATTGCTGCTCACCGCGAATGGTGGCTGTGACGGTGGGTGCCCCTTGAGTGGACCAAACCGCCATTTCCACAAACCACACGCCGGCATCTCGACCTTCGGTGGGAGCCTGCCACAGCCGTTCACCGGGCGCACCGTGATGATCCGACACCGGCCGCTCTTGGGCCATGGCGGGCGGAGTTACCGCCCACAACAACATCGATAGGATCAAAAACAGCCAACGCATGTGTGCCCATATTCCCGCAGACCAAAACCGCCACGAGAGCCACACATCAGCGTGTGGAAAACCGCTCTACTTTGACGCTTTTTGTTCGCTGGCGTCCACCGAGCCACCAAACACCAAGCGCCGATTTTGACGACCGCTTGTGAGGTCGGACCCCAGCTCGTCGGCCAACGGCGACAACTCCACTTCGGGGTACTCCAACAACTCAGCCGCTTCCATCATTTCGCGGGCCAGCTTGCGAGCGGTTCCATCCGCGTTGCGCTTGATTTCCCGGAACAAGCCATTGACTCGTTCGCGGCTGCTTTCCAACCAGTACTGAGCGCGAAGCGAGGTGGTTTTGTCGCCGCGGTCCCGGTCGGTTTGCGCACGGGCGGCGGTGAGCGCCATCACGGCCAACTCGGTCCCAATGTCCACCACCCTCGCCAATGTCAGCTGCTTCATTTCCAACTTGGGTCCGTTCAACACCATGGCGTGGAACAGCGTGCGCGCGAGTTTCCGAGAGCGGCTTTCAATCCATCGCATGTGGTCGGCCAAGTCATCGTCGAACCGACTGAAGGAGGTGAACAGGCCGCCAATCCAGAGCATGGGGTACCAGCGCGAGTAAAACAACGCGCACTGACCCAAGCTTTTCAGCTTTTCGCCAATGGAGCTTTTCGGGCTCAGCAAAGGCATGGCCATTTTCAAGTGCTTGTCGAGCGATTCGCGGGCCAAGAACAAGTGCATGACATCGGTGGTTCCTTCGACAATCCGGTTGATCCGTGCGTCACGGAACGCCCGCTCAATGGGGACACCGACCTCACCACGGGCTTCCAGCGAGCGCGCCGTTTCGTAACCGCGACCACCCTTGAACTGGAGGGCCAAGTCGATGAGGTCCCACCCCATCTCCGTGTTGTACATCTTGGCCGCGGCCGCTTCCATTCGGATGTCCGTGTCACCGCGGTCCGAAGTGGATGCGCAAAAGTCTGCGAGGGCCTGCATGGCGTACTGACCGCCACCCAACTGGGCGAGCTTGTCGCACCCCGCTTCGTGATCCCCAATGTTGCGGCCCCATTGGTGCCGGGTCTTGCCCCAAGAAGCCATGTGTTCGGTCAAATCGCTGATCGCTCCGGCGGTGATGGCGGGAATGCCCAGCCGACCATCGTTGAGCGTAGTGAGCGCCAAACGGAGCCCTTTGCCTTCTCCCCAGATGATGTTTTCGGTGGGAACTTTGACGTCGGTGAACCGAATGAGGCCATTTTCAATGGCGCGCAACCCCATGAATCGACACCGGTGCATGACTTCAATGCCCGGCGTGTCGCGTTCCACAATGAACGCCGTGATCTGTTTGATCTCACGGCCCTTTTTGGTGATGGGAGGCGTGGCCGCCATGACGACGTACAGGTCGGCAATCACACCGTTGGTGCACCACAGTTTTTCGCCATTGATGATCCAGTGCTTGCCGTCTTCTGTCGGCGTGGCGACGGTGCTCATCTTGGCCGGGTCTGATCCCACCGAAGGTTCGGTCAACCCAAACGCGGACACGGCACCCTTGGCCAACATGGGCAGGTACTTTTCTTTTTGCTCTTTGGTTCCAAACAGTTTCAGCGGTTGCGGCACGCCGATCGACTGGTGGGCGCTCAATGTGGCGACTGTGGAGCCGCAATGGCGAGCAACGGTGGCCAACAACCGCATGTAGTTGGTTTGGCTGAGCCCCAAACCGCCGTATTCGGTCGGGATTTTGATTCCGAACATTCCCAGTTCGCCCAAGCCCCGCATCACGTGCGCCGGAATTTCGCCCGTCGCATCGATTTCTTCGCCGTCGATGTTTTCGCTGCACCACGCTTCAACCTTGGCGCACCATTCATCGCCGAGGGCCTTGTCATCGGCGGGTTGTTCCGGGAACGGGTAGCACATCGAAACGTCGAGATCGCCCATGAACATGGAGGCCATGAACGACTTGGATTTCCAGTCAGCTTCCCGGCTTTCTTCGGCCACCGCGATGGACTTGTCTTCTTCTTTGTTGCGATTTTTATTCTCGATCATGATGCCTTCCAAAAAAATGAATGAATACTCATTCAGTTTATCCGGAGAATGATCGAATTGGGACAAAATAAGCCCGAACAATGGGCTGACTTAAATCACTTTTGCCCGCGTTTGGGCGCGGAGCAGGCCCGACCTCACACGCTCCATGAGCGCATCGCGATCTTCGACGCTCAAGCCCGCTGTCGGGATGGGATCGCCCATGACCACCCGCACTCGACCGGGGCAAAACAACCAATCGCCGCGCGGAGCGATCGCAGCGGTTCCGTCAATGCCCACCGGAATGATGGGCACTTGAGCCTGCAGGGCGAGCATAAACCCACCCTTTTTGAACGCCTGCAGTTCCCCGTCGAAACTCCGGGTGCCCTCGGGAAACAACAACACGGTGCGGCCCTCGGCAATCGTCGAAGCCGCGGCCCGCAGACTGGCGATCGCCCGTTCCCGGTTGCTCCGGTCCACGCAAATCTGCCCCGTAGCTCGCATCGCGGCGCCCATGATCGGAGCTTTGAACACTTCCTTGCGAGCCACAAACCGCAAGGGAACGGGGCAAGCGGCGATGATCGACGGAACATCCATGTACGACTGATGGTTGGCCATCAAAATGGCCGGTTGATTCCACTCCAGCTGTTCAAACCCGGAGGCCTGAAGTCGACTGAGCGACCCCGTGAGAATGGTTCGACCCCACAGTCGCCCCATCGGCCACCACAGGCGCCCTCGGCTTTCCAGCAGCCCGAACACCAGCACCAGGCTCGCAAAAACAGCGTTCGCCATGATCAATCCGAGGTACCCAGAGATGCTGGCAATCACGCGCATTCCCGACCCCTAACGGAATCAAAGACTGGCGGAAGCCGTCCAGTCGGGTGAGCAGATCGGGTGTCGAACACCGCTCACAAAAACGCCCGAAACGCATTGTTTTTCAGTGTGCTGCTCACCGTGCTGGTGTACGCGTTGCCTTTGGGAACCGTCATCGCCTACCCATTGGTGCTGCTGTCCACCTTGGCGCACGAACTCGGCCACGGAATCGCAGCACTGATGATGGGCGGTGGTTTTGAGCAATTTGTGTTGTACAGCGACGGATCGGGGGCCGCGATCACCACAGGCAATCCCGGTCGCTTTGCCCGGGCGTTCATCAGCGGTGGGGGATTGGTCGGACCGGCCATCGCGGCATCCGGGTGCTTTATGGCCGGCCGCAACGGACGGGCTGCGAGAACCACCCTGGTGACTGTGGGGGCACTGTTGGGGCTCGCCCTCGTGCTGTTGATACGCAATGCCTTTGGCTGGTTTTTTGTGGCCTCGGTGGCCGCCGGGTGCATCTACACCGGATTGAAGGCCCGCGAAGACACCGCCCAACTCATTGTCCTCTTTGTGGGCGTCCAGTTGGCACTGAGCGTCTTTTCTCGATCCGACTATTTGTTCACCAGCGTCGCCATCACGGCCACCGGGAATGCCCCCTCAGACGTGGCTCGAATGGCCGATGCGCTGTTTCTTCCCTACTGGCTGTGGGGGTTGTTGTGCGGGGGATTCAGCGTGTGGGTCCTTTGGCGGGGCATCCGCACCTTTCTTCGCAACACCGCGTGATGCCAGTTGCGCTATGAATGAACCGTGCTTGGTCTCTCTGCCCTGACTTGGATTCTGCTACTCACGGCCGCCGTCGGCCTGGTGGGGTTGCGATGGGGCGTACCCCGCCGAAACCCTCACCTGCCCCGATACGAGGCGTTGATCGACGCCTTGTGGATGGCTGGATTGGCCATCGCGGGGGTCGCGGCAGCGGACGCCATTCACACCCACGCCAATCCCGCCTGGTACCCGGTTGGCCAAGACTGGCGAGAGTTTGTGGTGTTGGCCTTGGACATTCAATCGGGCGGTCAGTACCACCCGGTGCCCCAGCGGTACCCGTTCTACGCGTGGGTGGCCGTGCAGTTGGCCAACGCCACCCACACCGCCGTCCACATCGCCCTGATGCAGGTCAACATCATCGCCGGCGGCTTGTTGCCCGCCGTCGTCTACCGTCTCGGCACGGCCCTGGGCCCCAGACCGATCGCGGTCGCCGGAGGATGGCTGGCCTTGTTTGTGCCCACGGTGGGCTGCATCATCGGCCCCCCAACCGACTACCTGTTCCACGGCGCCATCCACATCGTCGCGCTGAGTTCGGGCGTTCGCGCCCTGCGGTACGGCGGTGTCTTCCGATGGCTTGGGTTTGGACTCGGCCTCGCCCTGTTGATGGCCACCTCAATGAAAAGCCTGGTCTTTCTCTTGGTGGCAGCACCCTTGGTCGCCGCCGCATTGATCTGGACTTCGCGATCCCAACCGAGAAGGGCCTCAGCGTCACTGTTGGCTTGGCTTGCGCCCATGGTGCTCATTTGGCAGATCTACTCCGGGATCCCCCGGTGGGTCACCGAAGCCTACACCCTCGAATACAACGTCTACCGCACGCAGGTCGTGGTTGCGCGCGCGCACGGACGCACTGCACCGCTGCCGTCCGACCTTGGGTGGCATCCCTCGGATGAAAAACAACGCGGATATTGGGGGGTGGGCCGTCCAGGCGCTTGGTCCAACCTCGACAAAGCCCTGACGTTTTTGGCCCGCGGCCCCCAACACAACCTGCCCCAATCTGTCCGATGGCAGGGGGCCACTGAAGGCATCACGAGGGCCTTGAACGTGCCCTCACCCGGCTGGCTGCTGCTCGGTTTGGTGGGGTGTTTGGCGCCGCTGCGCAGAAGACGAAACGACACCCACCTCGGGCCCATTCTGGCCACGGGCTGGGTGATTGGCATCACTGCTGCCCACTTCATGGGCGTGATGGCCACTCACTACATCCCTCGCTACGCATTGGTCTTGTTGCTGACCGGGCCCTTGCTCTTGCTGTTGGGGGCCGCCCCCCTGGCGAAAAGCCGACTGCTCTGGCTGATTCCATTGATCGCGGGGTGGGCCACCTTCAGTGCTTCCTCTGCCCCGGGCTGGCGGGCCATTCACACCAGCACTGAAGCGCAGCAAATGGCGTTGAATCCCCACCCTGACTTTTGGGCCGTGCGAAACGGACTGCAAGCCAACGATCGTGTGATCGACCTGACTGGAAACCGCATCCTGACCGATTTGTGGCCGGCGGCATCGATCCATTCGGTCCCCGACGAAGAAACCCGCGTTCAACTTCGGGGGCAACCGGAAGGGCGCCGCGTCTTGGTCATGCCCGGAGCATTGAACCTGGGCGATCCCGTCCGCCGTTGGAACGGGGCCGAAAACAACAGACTCACCGAATTGCGCCCCTACGTCTTTGAAGACTCGACGCCCACCAAACCGCTGGTGTTGGAGCTTTCCGGGTTAGGGCAGTGAATATGTCTCTTTACATTGTCATCCCCGCGTACAACACAAACGCCACTCTGCCCCGCGTCTTGTCGGAGATTCCTCCCGAGTTGCATTCCGGAGTGATCGTCGTTGATGACGGATCGGTTGAGCCCATTGTGGCGGAAGGTTTTCGGGTGATCCGACACGAAACAAATCGGGGCTACGGTGCGGTCCAAAAAACCGGGTACGACGCCGCGTTGGCCGATGGAGCCGAACGAATTCTTTTGCTTCACGGCGACGGTCAATACGCCACCGAGGACGTTCTCGGCCTGAGCGATGTTTTGGCCGCATGCGATGCCGCCATCGGCAGTCGCTTCCTCAACATGGCTTCGGACCAAGTGCCGCTGTGGAGGCGCTGGGGCAATCGAACCCTCACCGTCATGGCCAACGTTCGTTTCGGTACAAATGTTTCGGAACTGCATTCCGGGGCCCGGGGTTTTCGCGCCGATACACTTCGAAAACTGGAATACCACCGGTTTAGCGACGATTACATCTTCGATCACCAAGTGCTCTCCAGCTTGCTGGACCAAGGGGCAACGATCGGGGAACGCAAGGTCAGTTGCGCGTACGATGACACCGTTCAGTCGATTTCCATCGGACCCAGCATTCGCTACGCAATGGGCGTGATCCGAACCATTGTGAGCCCACCGCCGCGGCCCTGAATCACCCCGAACAATTCAGGCCAGTTCACCAATCCGATTGTGGAATCGAACGCCATCCACTTCCGGCAAATCGTCGGGCAGGCCCGGACCGCCCATGGCCAGCGCGGATCCCGAAGGCATCGCTGCGCGTATGCTCCGGGCGTAAGAGTCCACGTCGTCGCTGGAAACCGCGAATGTGACCCCAATGCACACCATTTGAGAAGGGTGTTCTTCCAAAAATGCGACAAGCGATTCTTGGGGCATCCGAGCGCCCAAGTGCGTCACCCGCCACCCATTCAAAGCCAATCGAACCGAAAGGCCCAACAAACCCAACTCGTGCTGATCTTCGGGAAAGCAAGCGCACACCACACGCGGACCTTCGGCGGGGCCGCACCCCAAGCGCAGCAGCATCCCAACCAGTTGGTCGCGGATGTAATGAGAGGCAAAATGTTCCTGAGGAATGGTCACCGTTTTGGAAATCCAGCCCTCTCCAATGCGCTGAAGCAATGGAAAAAACACGCCATCGATGAGGTTCGCGTAGCTGCACGCACTCAAGCGCGCCAAAATGACGTCCGCCCGATCCCGGTCAAACACCATCAAGGCGTCAAACAGTTCTTGTCCACTTTCGGCCAACCCCACCGCCGGTCCTTCAGCCTCGTGGGGTTCATGGCGAAGTTTCAACAGTTCGATGGCTTCGCTCACAGCAAAACCGTCGTCCACTTGAGCCTTGACCGCGCGCAACAAAGCCACATCGGCTTCGCTGTACAACCGGTATCCATTGGGTGACCGTTGAGGCACCACAAAGGCGTACCTCCGTTCCCATGCCAACAACGTATTGCGCGGAATTCCCAACAGCTTCCCGACCGTCTTGATCCGGTAGCCGGCCATCAGCATGATCGGCGGTCATCCACGCGCGGCAAACCGCTCAAGAGGGCATGCAAGCTTCGGTCATGAGCCGGGAGCCGCTTGGACCAAAACGAGGGCCACAGCAATCGGCCAACGCCACAAAGAGCCCAAAACAAGCGGGTCACAGTGGGCACAACCGTGCGTCCATGAAGCGGATTTCCGCCGTGCACCCGGAGCAGCCGCAACCCAATGGCGCGGTACACCCGGGACGCAACCAAAATTGCCGCACGAGCGGGCATGGGTATCGCCCGCATCCCGGCGTCTGCCGACGCGTAATAGCGGTCCGCCAGCTCCAATAAATCACGCACCACAACGGCGACGGACTCTCCCGATGCTTCCCCGTTCAACACCGCCTCCGAAGACGTGCCTGCACGCTCCAGTCGGTCGGCGGGCAGATACACCCGGTTTCGCTCGGCGTCTTCGGCAACGTCCCTGCAAATGTTGGTCAACTGCATCCCGATGCCCAGGTCAATCGCAAAATGAATGGCGGCTTCGTTTCGCACTCGGAGCACCGCGCACATCATGACGCCAACCGTGCCGGCAACCCGGTAGCAATACCGAATCAGATCTTGATCATCAGCAAACAAAACGGAAGACAGGTCGGACTCCACGCCTTCCACCAACTGGTCGGCCGCTTCCAAATCCAGCTCCGTTTTCGCAGCCAAGGCGACCAACTCCTTCACCAAACGATCCCTGGGGTACACCGCCTGCATGTCCGCACGAACGGCGCGCAGCGCATCCCGGGCCACGTTTGGATCGGGCGTTTCATCCGCGATGTCATCCACGTACCGACAGAATGCGTACAGCATGGCGGCGTCTTCCCGCGCGAACTGAGGCAGAAAGTGGGAGGCCAAATGAAACGACCGCCCGTGATGCGCGAGCACCTCGATGTGCGGTTGGTCCATGCTCACCGTCATTGCGTTCATCGCGTTCATTGCGTTCATTGTGTTCATTGTGTTCATGCCACTTGAGCCGGCTTGGGAAGGGGGGTGATCTCAGACGGCTCGGGCAGCACTCGCTCGAGCACTTTGGCCGAACAAAGCACGCCCGGGACGCCGGCCCCGGGATGGGTGTTCGCGCCAACAAAATACAAGCCACCCACGTCCTCGCTTTCGTTGTGGTAGCGAAAATACGCCGACTGTTGCAGGGTCGGCTCGATGCCAAATGCCGCTCCGTCCGTGCTTCGCAACTCGTCGCGAAAGTACCGAGGGTCAACGTGAAAGCAAGTTTCCAGGTTCTCTCGAAGGCCGGGCATGCTGACTTCCAGCGTGGTGAGAATCTGGTCCATATAAGCGTCTGCGTGCTCTTCCCAGTTGACGTCCGCGTCGAGGTTGGGGACCGGCGACAACACGTAGAAGGCATCTTTGCCCGGGGGCGCCATCGACGGATCAGACCGCCCGGGCGCGTGCAGGTACAACGAATGATCGTCGGCCAAAATCTTCCGTTTGAAAATGTCGTCAAGCAGCCCTCGATACCGCGGCCCCAACACGATCGTGTGGTGAGCCAACTCTTCGTACTTGGTTTTGGTACCAAAATAGGCCACAAACAAACTCATCGACTGCTTGCGCCGGTCGACCGATTTGTTGGTGTGAGTGCGGCGATGGGCGGGGTCGATCATTTTGTAGACTTGCGTCGGATCCGCATTGCTGACCACCAACGAGCATGGGTGTCGCACTCCGTCTTCGGTTTTGACCGCGACGGCCTTTCCGGACTCCACTTCGATCTCATTGACCGGCGCGTTGAGAACCACCTCCACATCCAACTCTTCCAGCAAGTTCGTGATGGCTTTCACGATGGCCGTCGTTCCGCCTTTCGCGAAATGAACGCCCCACTTGCGCTCGAGCCAGTGGATCAGCATGTAGATCGACGAGGTCCTGAAGGGGCTTCCCCCCACCAACAGCGGCTGAAACGTGAACACCTGCCGGAGACGCTCATCTTTGATGTAGCGACTCACCAATCCGTAGACCGTTTTGTGGCTTTCCAGGCGGATCATATCGGGCACAACCCGCATCATGTCACCCAGGCGATTGAACGGGGCATCCGCCAACTGCGTGTACCCAATGTCGAAAATGCGTTCGGCGTGTTTGGCCATGCGAAGGTAGCCATCCACGTCATCGGGATTGACCATTCGGATTTGTTCCAACAACCGTTCTTCATCTCCGACGTAGTCGAAGCTCATGCCATCGTGAAACTGCACTCGGTAAAATGGATCGACGGGAACCAAGTCCACGTAGTCCCCAAACGAACGCCCGACCAAAGCGAACAACTCTTCAAGCAGGTACGGAGCGGTGATGACCGTGGGACCGGCATCAAAGGTGAATCCGTCGCGTTCGAAAGCACGGGCGCGCCCGCCCACCTGCGACCCGGCTTCCAAAATGCGGACTTTGTGGCCTTTGGCTCGAAGACGAATGGCGGCGGCGAGTCCGCCGAAGCCGGAACCAATAACGATGGCTGGATGAGACATGATGAATTCCTAAGGGGTGATGTCGATGTTGCTGGTGGCGCGGGCGAGAAGCCAGTCGGCCAAATCCAAGGCAACCGTCCGGATGCCCGGATGCTGGAGAAGTTGAGGTGAGTCCATCAACTCCAAGTTCAAATGTTCAATGCGGGCGAGGACCGAAGCCAATGCACCGCCGTCTTGAAAGGCTCGGATCGCCAAGTCGATGTCGTTCTCTGATGTGCGATCGCGCGGCGTTCGCAACACGCCCAACAACCAGTCCGCGTCTTGGGGGTTCAGTTCCAAATGGGCCACCACGAGCGCCGAGACTTTGCCTTCCCGCAGGTCACACCCGCGCTGCCCTCGGCCTTTCTCAGCGTACAGATCCCGGGTGTCGTCCTGGAGTTGAAAGATTTCGCCCAACACCATGAACTCATTGCCCAGTTTTTCGGCTTCCTCGGCACTGAAACCGGCCAGCAATGCGGCGCCTTCCACGGGCAGGGCCAACAGCTGCCCCGTCTTTCCGTGAACCGCCCTCAAAAATGTGGGCCAGTCCCTGTGGGGACCGTCAAGCAAATCCATCTCCAAGCTTTGACCTCGAACGGCTTCCGAAGCCCGGCGGGCCACTGCGCGACTCAACCGCCACCGAATGGAGTCGTCCGTATCGATTTCGTCAATCCCGACAAACGGCAACATCAACATCAGGTCTCCGGTGTTGATGGCCTGAGGCATTCCGTGCCGAATCCATGTGGTGGGAACCCCGCGGCGGAGTATGTCGCCGTCCTGGAGGTCGTCGTGCACCAACGTCGCGTTGTGAAGCATCTCCACGCACGCCGCCCAACCAATGGCTGCAGCCTTGTCCACTCCGAGCAATTCCGCCACAACCAGCGCCAGACGAGCGCGCACGCGCTTGCCTCCACTGCTCATGTGCTCTTGAACCATCAAGGCACACCGCTCGAGGATTCCCCCGACCGGCATCTCCATTAATGCACCTTCCACCGATTCCATTCCCTGCACAGAGAACAACGTTGTGGGGGCTCCGATGCGAATCGGCATCATTTCCTCCACAGCAACTCCTAGTTTTTGATTCATCTGACCACCGCCGCTCGGAGCAGTGAGAGTCCATTCAAACTCGCACCGCGCCTCATGAGTTCCCAGCGCAACATCGGGTCGACACCTGCAAACACCTTGGTCATCACTGATGCCACGTGCGCAGTGCCGGACGTCCCCGACAAAAATCCCTTCCAATCTTCCGCTGGCAACGAAAAGAAGGTCGTAAAAAACTGGCGGGTCTGATCCGCGTTGAGGGTCGCCAAAAATCGGGACCCAAACAAAAACAGTTCCCATTTCAGCAAATCGTCTTTGGTCCAGATGGCGCGCCATGCCCGGACCGAAGCCGCTTGACGATCGGCGTCGTCCAACCCCGCCACAATGGCTTCCGCCACGGCATCGGCACGGCCCAAACTTCGGGCAACCTGGTAGCCGGTGGCCGGGTGAACCATCGACGCCGCCAACCCGTAAGCCAACGTCCGCTGCTTGCGATCCGGCAGCGGAAGGTTCATCGGAAACTGGCACCTCTCTTCCTCAACCATGCGCCAACCGCGGATCTTCAAATGCCCCAGGCGGCGCTGCAATCTGCTGCGCAGAACCGCCATCGGTACCGCCGGTTGACTCACCAAAGAAGTCTCTTCCACAAAGATCTTCCGCGCACTCAACGGCATTGCGTACAGAAACGTTGGGGGCGTATCGGGCCGGTCGCCGGGCAATGGGCGAAAATCCATGAACACCATTTCACCCATAAAAAACGGGTGCGATTCCACCTCAAGCATTTGGCCGTAAGCGGTTTGGTACGAAACCTCGTCAGTCGCATCGCGCTCCACGAAGCGCGACCGCGCCCCGGTGCAATCCACCACCGCCTTGCACCGCACCTCTTGCCCGTCGTTCAACGTCACACACGACCCATCGGCGTCGTGGTCCACTCGCACGGCGGTCGCTGCGACCGATTGCATCCCGTGCTCATCGCAGTCTGACTTCAGCATGGTGTGCAGTGCGCTGGTGTTCAAGCGGCAGTACCGTCCGGACAACATGTGCTCCTCAGCGCCCGTCCACACTGACGGTGCAACCCAAGAGTCTTCGACGACAGTCCGGAACTCTTCCGGAATCTCGTGTTCCCACGCGCCGTAGTTGTGGCCCCACTCCGCATCAATGGAAGGTGAGATGCAGGCGACCCGAGCCCCCCGACCTGCGAGAGCGCGCGCCAAAGCCAAACCCGCTGGGCCCGAACCGAGAATCGCGACATCGCAATGGATCACCTGCACCTCCAAAAAAACAAGCTAATCAAAATCTGTTCAAAACCTGTAATACCACATGTTCAAACCTTTGCCAAAATATATTCAAACGGGGTACAAACACCGTTCAGTGACCCTTGCCTGACCCGATTGAACCCAAAAAGAGAGCCCCAAATTGATTGATTTTGGACCTTCTTCTTCAGATTTGCCCAAACGATGGCTCCGGTCTCCGGGGGCTTTTCTGTGGTGGTACATCGATGTGGTGGATGCACACGGTTGCGGCGCGGTGTGCATCTGGTCATACGGCCTTCCATTCAGCCCCGGGCTGGCCTCAGCAGCCCGAGCCAAACAGCCCATTCCCCCTGGAGATCGCCCGGGATGGAACCTTGTGATCTACCGCGATCACAAACCGGTTTTCTACACCCTGCAGGAGTTCGATCCCGAGGATTGTTCGTGGGATGAAGATCGGGAAGAGTGGCGAATGGGCGGCACGGTGTTTCGGCGCGAAACCAAAGACGATCGGGTCTGTGTTTCCATCGATTTCGATTGCAGATTGGTGGGCATGACATCTCCGGTCACGGGACGAATGGACTTCGAAGGACCCTTGCGCAAAAGCCCCGAACGCCCCCGAACCGAACACCACACTTGGGAGCCTCTGTCCCTCGGCAGTGCACACGCTTCGCTTCGCTTGGCATCGGACGAATGGTCAGAAACAGTTTCCGGTCGCGCCTACCACGACCGAAACGGAGGCCTTGTTCCCATGCATGAACAAGGCATCGACCGATGGGTGTGGGGCCGTTTCGCGTTCCCCGATCGCGAAGTGGTGCTGTACTTTGTCGATCACGACGACGGACGGACCGACTGGATTTGGTTGGACGTCGACGCCAACGGCGATGCAACCCAGCGCACCGTCACCGAAGTGAAAAAAGATCGCGCTCGGATGAGCGTGTTCGGACCCCGATGGAACCCAACCATCACAGTCATCGACGATCAGGGATCCGCACTCACCGTGACTCAAGGCCCGCCCGTTGACGATGGTCCCTTCTATTTGCGGCACATTGCGCGCGCGCGCGCGGATGGAGTCGATGCTCCAGGAATCACCGAACAGGTGATCCCGGACAACATCGATCTGGCCATGCATCGCCCCCTGGTTCGAATGCGCATCAACGGCGCCAAGCCTTCCATTTGGCTGCCCCTGTTTCAAGGGCCCAGGCGGGGTCGGATCGCGCGATTGCTCGGCTCTTGGCTGCGTCGGATGTTGCCATGAAGGAGGTTCACCTTGGGTGAAGTGGTCGTTGTCGGCGCGGGTTTGGGCGGATTGTCCGCAGCCATCGATTTGGCCATTGATGGGCACCAAGTGCGTCTGTTCGAAGCACACTCCCACGCGGGCGGAAAAGCCGGAACGGTGACCGTCGAGGGCTGCACCTTTGACACAGGACCAAGCGTGGTGACCCTGCCTCACGTGGCCGAAGAGTTGTTTTCCGCGGCGGGCCAACGATTGTCGGACGCTGTGACACTCATTCAGGCTGCACCGGCCTTTCGCTATCGCTTCCATGACGGAACCTCGGTCGATGTCCACCATGACTTGATCCGCACCGCTGAATCGATCGAACAAGCCTTGGGCTCGGATGCACGCTTGGACTTCGACGCCTTCATGAAACGCGCGGCGTCGATCTGGGAGTCC